>OLQE01000193.1_pt1 | contig 54992 bp, 50 predicted proteins | sample 1643161 | NCBI WGS metagenome assembly OLQE01 (sample SAMEA3136650, study PRJEB25190) | human gut metagenome
GATTTGAGGTGTTTTAGGATTGCGAGAGCACGAAATGCGAAGCAATCCGTGTATCATAGGAACCAAAATATCTTTTGACCCCAACATCATCTTATCACTTTAACTAAATCAAGCTGCAAAGCAACTATTCGGTTATGAGATATATTAAGAAGCGACCCGGTTACAGATGTATTTCTTATGCTCCTACAAGTAGCAGGCATAATCAAAACCGATATTGTCCATCATCCTTATTGCTTCTTTTTGCTGTGGTGACTGCAGTAGGACCTTTGTTTTTATCATACCCTAAAATACAAAAAAAAGAAAGTTTTTTTGATTGTAAGCTGCTCTGATTTGGTTTATACTAATATCCAGAATATTGATTCGGTTAAATTATAAAATCGAAAGGACGGAATAAAAATGGGAAAGAAAAAATCATTACTCAAAACCTCTTTATTTACGGTAGGTCTTCTCGAAGTGGTCAATCGCATCATTGATTCTGCTTCCATTGCAAATACAAACACCAAAACCGGCGGTTCCTATTATCACTGGAAACACGGTGATATTTACTATCGAACCTTCGGCGAAAAAGACTATCCTCCGATGCTGCTGATCCATGATCTGACTGTCTGGTCCTCGGAATATGAATGGCTGAAAATGGCAAAGGTTCTCTCTGACACCTACCGCATTTACTGCGTTGATCTCATTGGCTGCGGTAAATCAGATAAGCCCGGGATTACCTATACAAATTATTTTTATGTCCAGATGATTACCGATTTTGTCAAAGAAGTCATCAAAGCTCCGACGCTGGTCGCTGCGACCGGACTTTCCGGTTCCTTTGTTCTGATGGCAAACGCGCTGGATGAAACGCTGTTCACTGAGATCATGCTTGTCAGCCCGGAATCACTTACTACCCTGAAAAAATCGCCGGATGAATACAGCAAGCTGTGGCTGAAGCTGTTCGAAATTCCGGTCATTGGTCGGTCTGTCTACTATTTCCTCACGAACCGATCCAATACCGAGTATTATCTGACAGAAAAATGCTTCCTGAATTCGTTTCACATGGAACCCTCGATCACACGCACATACTATAATGCAGCGCATGCCAGAAATGGAAATGGAAAGTATCTGCTTGCCAGCTTAAACAGTAATTATCTGTATGCAGACATCTCCAAGGCGCTTCAGAAGACGACAAAACGAATTGTCATGGCCTTCGGTGACGGCGATCCGGATGCAAAGAGCACACTGGAGCAATATCTGAGACTGAATCCGGATATCGTTGTAGAGTACATTGAAGGCGCAAAACACCTTCCTCAGCTCGAAGACGAATCCTATGAAGAGATGCTGGAGTTAATGTATCACTTCTAAACATAAAAGTACAAAAAACAGGCTTTTCATCTGAGATCCGGTCTCAGTGAAAAGCCTGTTTTGTCACTTCTTTCCGCCACTCCCAAGCGGTTCCTTCGACGGCAGCCCTGCCTTGCGCGGATACTTTGCCGGAGTCGGACGTTCTTTCCGGATGACGACAAAAGAACGCCCCAGATCGCTTCCCGGCAGACAAAATGTCTCCACCTGCTCCACCTTTCCGCCGAGCAGATAAATAGCTTTTTTTGCCTCTTGTACTTCTGTATCTATTTCCATCGATTTGTATGAAATAAATCGACCTTTTTCGTTTATAAATGGCACGCAGTATTCTGACAGAGATGAGAGATTTGCGACCGCCCGTGAAACGCACAGATCAAACTGTTCCCGATAAGCCGGATTCTTTCCAAAATCCTCCGCTCTCCCGTGCACTGCCGTTATCTCCTCACAGCCAAGCCTGCCTGTCAGCTCATTTAAGAACTGTACACGCTTGTTTAGCGAATCCAGCAGAACTACTTTGATATGCGGAAACGCAATCTTGATCGGTACCCCCGGAAATCCCGCCCCGGTGCCGACATCGATCAGTGTCTGAACCTGCTTCATATCACAAACCTTCACAATCGAAAGACTGTCTACAAAATGCTTCTGCACAACCTCTTCATACTCTGTAATCGCGGTCAGATTCATGACCTGGTTCTTTTCTACCAGAAACTCATAATAGGTCAGGAACTGTCGTACCTGCTCATCTGTCAGGATAATTCCCAATGCTTCACAGCCCCTGCGCAATGTGTTTTCATCTATCATCTTTGTTATTTCTCCCCTCTTGATCCTGTAGAAGCAAGGTACACAAGCAATACTGACACGTCCGCCGGCGATACGCCTGCCAGTCGGGATGCCTGTCCGATCGACTCCGGACGGTACATGGAGAGCTTCTGCCTCGCCTCTGTCCGAAGGCTTGGTACCGTCTCATAGTCCAGATCTGCCGGTATCTTTTTCCTCTCCATCTTCCGGAACTGCTCTACCTGCTTCATCTGCCGCTCCAGATATCCGGCATATTTGATATTGATGTTGACCTCTTCGCATACATCTGCCGGAAGATTCGGACGCTCCGTATCGATCTCTCCAAGTGCCTCATAGCTCAGCTCCGGACGCCGGATCAGCTCCGCAAGGCTCGCAGATGTCTTTAAAGATGTGCTCCCGTGCTCCTTAAGACACGCCTGCACCTTTGCATTGGCCCCGATATGCGTCGCCTCGACCCGTCTTGTCTCGGCCTCGATCTCCTGTTCCTTCTTCAAAAGCTTCTGATACCTCTCTTCGCTGATCAATCCGACTTCATAGCCCTTCTTCGTCAGGCGCAGATCCGCATTATCCTGCCGAAGCAGCAGCCGGTACTCCGCGCGGGATGTCATCATCCGATATGGCTCCCGGTTCTCCTTTGTCACAAGATCATCAATTAATACACCGATATAGGCTTCAGAACGGTCCAGAACAAGCGGCTCCTTCCCCTGTATCTTCCGCGCCGCATTGATGCCGGCAATCAGCCCCTGGGCCGCTGCCTCCTCATAGCCTGAACTGCCATTGAACTGACCGGCGCTGAACAGCCCGGAAATCTTTTTAAACTCAAGTGCGAGCGTCAGATTCCGCGCATCAATGCAGTCATATTCGATCGCATATGCATTTCGCACGATCTGCGCATGCTCCAGCCCCGGAACGGAGCGATACATCGCAATCTGCACATCCTCCGGCAGCGAACTTGACATTCCGCCGATGTACATCTCATCCGTATGGATTCCTTCCGGCTCGATAAATACCTGATGTCGGTTCTTATCTGCAAACCGGACGACCTTGTCCTCAATCGACGGACAGTAACGCGGTCCGGTTCCCTCGATCATACCGGAATAAAGCGGCGACCGGTCGAGATTTTCCCGGATGATTTTATGTGTCTCCTCATTTGTATAGGTCAGCCAGCACGATACCTGCTCCTTCTGAATCGCATCCGGATCGGTCGTAAAGGAGAACGGAACGATACGTTCATCGCCCTTCTGCTCCTCCATTTTAGAAAAATCAATTGATTTTTTCGCAATCCGCGCCGGTGTGCCGGTCTTAAAACGATACATCTTTACCCCGTTCCCTTTTAAGGAATCCGTCAGATAATTGGCCGCCTGCAGCCCGTTTGGCCCGGTATAGACACTCACATTGCCGTAAATGCAGCGCGCCTTCAGATATGTCCCCGTACACAGAATCGCCGCCTTGCAGTGATAAACGGCCCCGGAATACGTCCTTACCCCGGTAAGCACACCATCTTCCACAATCAGCTCCGTGACCTCCATCTGACGGATGCTCAGATGCTCCGTGCGCTCCAACACCATCCGCATGCTGCGCGAATAGTCCGACTTATCCGCCTGTGCGCGCAGGGAATGCACAGCCGGTCCCTTTGACTGGTTCAGCATTTTCGACTGGATAAAGGTCCGATCGATATTTTTTCCCATCTCACCGCCTAACGCATCGATTTCCCTTACCAGATGTCCCTTTGAGCTGCCTCCGATATTCGGATTGCACGGCATCAGCGCAATGCTGTCCACGCTCACGGTAAATATCACCGTCTCCATACCCATGCGCGCACACGCAAGCGCAGCCTCGCAGCCTGCATGTCCGGCTCCCACTACCACAACGTCCACGAACTCTTCTACTATGCTCATGTCTTTCCTTCCTTTTTCCTTGCTTCCTGTCTATTTTCCCATACAAAACCGGCTGAAAATCTCATTCACGAGATCTTCGCCGACGGTCTCGCCTGTGATCGTCCCCAGCGCCTCATACGCGGCCAGAAGATCAATAGAATAGAAATCCTCAGGCATGCCGAGTGAAATGCTCTCCTGCACCCGCTGAAGGCCTTCTGCAGCATCCCAAAGGGCGTGCTTCTGTCTGGCATTCGTAATGTACAGCTCATCCTGCACAGATATCTCTCCCTGATAAAACAGATTGTGAATCTGTTCCGTCAGTTTGGAAAGCCCTGTCTGCTCCTTTGCGGACACTGATACGACGGGATAGCGTCCCCCTGTCAGCTCCTGCAGCTTCGTTTCCTGCAATGTCACAGCAAGATCCGTCTTGTTCAGCAAAAGAATCGCCTGTTTTCCCTCGATCACCTTTAAAATCTCCCGGTCATTTTCGTCTAAAGGACGCGCCGCATCAAATACACAGAGGATCAGATCCGCCTCCCCTGCCTTCTCAATCGCCCGTCCGACGCCGATTTTTTCCACTACATCCTCCGTCTCGCGGATTCCGGCTGTATCGATCAGATTCAGGGTAATGCCCTGAAATGCGATCGTTTCCTCTAAAGCATCCCGCGTCGTCCCGGCAATATCCGTCACAATCGCCCGCTCTTCTCCGACCAGCGCGTTCAGCAGCGAGGATTTTCCGGCATTCGGCTTTCCTAAAATGACCGTGCGGATGCCTTCCTTTAATATCCGGCCATTTTCCGAGGATGCGATCAGCTCTGAAAGTGTTTTCTGCAGCTGATGCACCTCCTCGGAAAGCCGGTCAGGATACCCATCCAGGCTGATATGCTCCGGATCGTCGAGCGCCGACTCGATAAACGCGGTCTGATATAAAATCCGGCTGCGCAGTTCTTCAATTACCGTGCGGACCGCACCTTTTAACTGCTGTAAAGAACTCTTTAACGCATACTCATTTTTTGCCTGAATAACATCCATAACGGACTCTGCCTGAGACAGGTCGATCCGTCCGTTTAAAAAGGCGCGTTTCGTAAATTCCCCCGGCTCTGCCGGGCGCGCGCCATTTTTCAGTACTACATCCAGCACCCGCTTCATCGCGTAGACACCGCCATGGCAGTTCACCTCCACTGTGTCCTCCGCGGTGAAGCTCTTCGGACCACGCATCAGCATCACAAGTACCTCGTCGACCGTTTCTCCCTGATCTACGATATAGCCATAGTGAATCGTATGTGTCGGCTGATCCGCCAGTCGCTTTTTCCCGCCTTTGGATCGATACACCCGGTCCGCGACCGCGACGGCATCCTTTCCGCTGATCCGTATGATCCCGATTCCTGAATTCGACACTGCGGTAGAGATCGCCGCAATCGTATCCTGCTCCATGCTCCTGTTCCCCATTTCTTTCTGATCTTACCCTTTTGTCCGGGCTTTTCGCTGTCCCTCATTATAGCATCCGAAAACATAAAAGAAAAGCCAATGTTTCCACTGGCTTTTCCAACAATCGGTATGATTTAATTTTCCGCTTCCGGCTGCTGCGGCTCCTCTGCCGCTACCCCTGCAGGCGTTGCCTGCTCTTTGCGTCTTGTGTACTCAGACCGGTCAGATCTGCGGTACTCTCTGCGACCGCCCTCATTGCCGCCACGCTCATTTTTTCTGCGCGGTGTCACAACGACCTTCCGGTTCGGCTCCTCTCCCTCTGAATGAGTCGTCACATACGGATCATTCTGAAGTGCCGAATGAATAATGCGACGCTCATATGGATTCATCGGCTCAAGGAATACCGGATGTCTCGTTTTCTTTACCTTAAACGCAATGTTCTTCGCAAGGTTCTCCAGGGTTGCTTTTCTGCGGTTGCGGTAATCCTCCGTGTCCAGCTTTACCCGTACATAGGAAGCCTTTCCTTTATTGACTACCAGGGAAGTCAGGTACTGCAGGGAATCAAGCGTCTGTCCCCGCTTTCCGATCAGCAGCCCCATCTCCTCACCGGAAAGATCGACAGAAAGCGTATCATCCTCAAAAGATGCATGAACCTCGATCTGCATATTCATAACACGGAACATATCAGTCAGAAATGTCACTGCTCTGCGCTTTGCCTCTTCCGGATCAGCCGGAACACGCGGCTGCTTCGGCTCTGCAAAAACGGCTTCTTCTGCCGCTTCTGCCGGTCTTTCGGGCTTCTCCTGCGGCTTTTCTGCTTCCTTTTCTGTCGGCTTTACCGCTGCCGGTCTGCGCGGCTCTTTTTTTACTTCCCGATTCTCTCTCTTCTCCGGCTTATGTGTTGCTTCTTTTTTCTCCGGAGCAGCCTCCTTCTTCAGTTCAGGCACCTGCTCCTTTTTCATTTCTTTTTTTGGCTCACGCTTCGGTTTTTCTGCCTTTTCCTTTTTCTCTCCGAATACTTCCTGCATCAGATCTTCATCGGTGAATTTCTTGCGGGCCTCGATCATGGCCTTACGGCTTCCGATTCCGAAAAAGCCCTTGGAACCTTCATCGATAATGGTGTATTCGATGTTGTCACTGCTCGTTTCGAGCTGGATAGACGCTTCTGTGATGGCGTCACTGACTGTTTTTGCCGTTACACGAATAGAATCCATAACCCTTATCCCCCTTATTTCTTTGCGTGCTTCTCATTGTACTGCTGTACCATCTGCGCCTTTGACGCGAGGCTGCCCGGCTTTGCTTTTGTTGTATTCTTATAATAGTCGGTTGCATTCTGAATCTTCTCGGCACGATCTTCCTTGCTCGGCTGCGGACGATCGATTGTCTTTGCATTCAGCTTCGCCGTATTTGTAATCTTCTGTGGCGGAAGCCCCTTCTTTGCACGCTTTTTATTTGCCTTCTCGATATTTTTCTTTACGATATCATCCAGATCCATCTTGTCGATGTGCTTGTTTACAACCAGCTGCTGGATGCTTCGAACCACCGCACCTATGATCCAGTAAATACCCATACCTACCGGAAGTGTGAAACAGAATACGGCAGACATAATCGGCATCATCACATTCATGGACTTCATCGTCGCTGCCATCGTATCCGCTGCGCCGCCGGAGGTCGGCTGTGTATCGTTCTGCGTGGACATCAGCTTGGTATTGAGCCACTGTGTCAGCGCGGAAAGCACCGGGACAAGCAGTGCGGCAATAATCATCAGCACGGAGCCTGCCGCAATCGCGGTCTGGAAAATCGATGCCGGTGAATCAGCGATGTTCAGTCCGAGGAAATAGTTCATGCGGTCGACATCGCCTTGTGTACTCGTAATCAAAGAAGAGAGATCCGGAAACTGCTTCAGAAGTGCACTCCAGTTCTCCGGCTTGAATTTGTACAGTACATCGATCAGGGTAAGCTCTGTCATTTCCTTAAAGCTTACTGCATTTTTGGAAGCAATTTCCGCCATAAAGTCCTGCGCACCGCTCACATTCATCAGTGCCTGTGCCAGCGGAAGAAAGGCGTTCTTTACAGTACCTACATAAGCCGGAATATTCCAGATCACTCGGTACAGTGCAAACAGGATCGGCATCTGGATGATCAGCTGCAGACAGCTTCCCATCGGATTTACGCCATATTTCTGATAAACAGCCTGTGTCTCCTCATTCATCTTCATCATGGCTGCCTGATCCTGTCTCTTATCCTTATATTTCTTCTGAATTGCCTGCAGCTCAGGATTCATCTTGCTCTGCAGCTTGGAAAACTTCTGCTGCTTGATCGTCAGCGGCATCAGAAGCATATAGATTACAATGGTAAATAAAATGATGCACAGACCGATGCTCTCGATACCGATCTGCGACTGGACCCAGAATATTCCATTCATAATGTAGCCGAGCAAGGTGGCTACCGGTCCGATGATAAATGTCGTGCTCTTGGTCAATAACATGGTTTACTTTCCTCCTCATGGAACGGGGTCATATCCGCCTCTGGAAAAAGGATTGCACCTGAGGATCCGCCACACTGCGAGCATACCGCCCTTTACCGCGCCATATTTCTGGATTGCCTCCAGACCATACTGGCTGCACGACGGAGTGTAAGGGCACTTTGTGCTTTTCATCGGTGACAGATACTTCTGATAAAATCTGATCAGATTAATCAATACCTTCTTCATGTTCCTTCTTCACTTCTTTCTTTTCCTCTTCCTTCAGAATGGAATGAAGTCTGCCAAGGTGAAGCAGCGCGCTCTCAATTTCAAAGAAACTACGTTCTTTCGCGCCCGGCCTTGCAATCACCACTATATCAAGGCCCCCCACAAATTTCTGTTCATTCAATCGATAACTTTCCCGGATTAATCGCGTAATTCTGTGTCTTACCACACTGTTTCCGACTTTTTTACTGACTGAAATTCCGATACGGTTTTCCTGCACATCCTGCTTCAATACATACATGATCAGATATTTGTTGGCATACGATCTGCCCCTCTTATATACGCGCTGAAAATCACCGTACTTTTTCAGAGATTCTGAAAATAACATATTTTTTTCCTTTAAAAACGTAACTGCCCGGCATTACCGGACAGTTACAAAAAAGGCCACATATCTGCGGCCTATGCTGACAATACTTTTCTTCCTTTTGCTCTTCTTGCAGCTAAGACTTTTCTTCCGCCTGCTGTGCTCATTCTTGCCCGAAATCCATGAACCTTTGATCTGGATCTCTTTTTCGGCTGAAATGTCATCTTCATTGGCGTGGCACCTCCTTTTTCTGAACCAAATCTATCTCAGTTGGTATTTTAATGATTGTCATGTATATATGAAAACATCGTTTCAATTATAAGCTGAAAACCTGCCTGCGTCAAGCAAAATTTTATCCACATTTTTATCCACACCGGTTGATAACTTTTCCAGTTGACGTAATGTTATCCACAACTTGTTGATAACTTGTGGATAATTTTCTCACACCTTGTTTACAGTTTGGTTATCCGCAGAAAAATGTGTGTATTTTTCTCGCTTTTTTGCTATGTGTATATTGCGGATGAGTTATGCACATCTTTTCTTTTCCGGTTTTTTACTTTTCATTCTTATGTCAACCGCCCGAGCGCATTTCCACCCGGTTTTCCACATTTCCAATACCTAATTTCCGGATATCCGCCCTTTGATGTGGATAACGTGAAAACTTTCCATTGCTAATTTCTCTGTTTTAGGTTAATATTATTGTAGGAAAAAATGGATTTTTGGAGATACGAACATGGACATACTACAAGAAAAATGGGATGACATCCTTTATACCGTCAAATCGGAACATGAACTTTCCGATATGTCGTTCAAGACCTGGCTGAAAACTCTGGAGATTTTATCCATTTCAGACCACAAGGTCAGCTTTCTTGTCCCTACCGGACAGATGGGGATTGATTATATTACAAAAAAATATCTGATTCCGCTCAATGTAGCTATTGCAGAGGTTACCGGAACAGAATATGAGATCGAGCTGCTGGCTCCGGAGCAGGCGCACAATCTGGAAAATAAAAAGATGTTTGCCTCCGTCAACCATGCTGACAACAGTGCAAATGTAGAAAATGCGAATCTGAACCCAAAGTATACCTTCGACACCTTCGTCGTCGGCAACAACAACAAATTCGCACACGCCGCTGCCTTAGCCGTTGCGGAATCTCCGGGAAAAATGTACAATCCTCTGTTTATCCACGGGGGCGCCGGACTTGGCAAAACACATCTGATGCACGCCATCGCACACTTTATATTAGAAGAAAACCCGGACAAACGGGTGCTCTACGTGACAAGTGAGACCTTTACAAATGAACTGATCGAAGCGATTCGAAACGGCAACAATACCGCCACAACAAAATTTCGCGAAAAATATCGAAGCGTCGATGTTCTGTTGATCGACGATATTCAGTTTATAATAGGAAAAGAAGCAACACAGGAAGAATTTTTCCATACGTTCAATGATCTCCACGGAAAGAAAAAACAGATTATTATCTCCTCTGATAAACCGCCAAAGGATATCGAGACACTCGAGGCCCGGCTTCGTTCCAGATTTGAATGGGGGTTGATCGCAGACATTTCCTCCCCGGATTTTGAGACACGAATGGCGATTCTTCATAAAAAGGAAGAAACCGACGGCTACGATATCGACAACGAGGTCATCAAATATATTGCGATGAATATCAAGTCCAATATCCGTGAGCTGGAGGGTGCGTTAAACAAGCTGGTCGCCTTAAGCAACCTTGAAAATCGCGAAATTACCGTAAAACTGGCAGAAGAAGCATTAAAAGACATCATTTCCCCGGACGAAAAGAAGGAAGTGACGCCTGCTTTCATTATATCTACGGTCGCAGAGCATTTTCACGTGTCGGTTGATGACATCCGGAGTAATAAACGAAATACCGAAATCGTCGTACCACGCCAGATCGCGATGTACCTCTGCAGCAATTTGACAAGCGTCGGACTGAAAAAAATCGGTTCCGAGATGGGCGGACGCGATCACTCCACCGTTTTGCACGGCTCCAAGAAGATCTCCTCTGAGCTGAAGACATCCGAGGACATGCGAAAAACCATCGAAATTCTAAAGAAAAAGATCAATCCTAGCTGAAAGTTATCCACAAAGTTATCCACTTATCCACAGGATATCTATGGTATATGTGGGTGAATGCACTGTGGACACCTGTTTATAAACAACCGCTCGTATTTTCCGTTGTTTGCTGTGGATTTTTCGGATTGTGCATAACTTTCCGGTTATCCATTACCTGTCAGGGTGACTTTCACAGAGTTATTCCATCGGGTTTTTCCAGTAATTCCGCGGCATTTTGGACTTTTACACTTATCCACACCCCTTACGGCGGTTACTGCGGTTCTTTTTCTTTTTTATATCTATCCATCCGGACTTTTTTTCAGGTCTTTGGATAACCAGATCATCATCAGTATCAAAGGAGTGTTTACTTTTATGAAAATCATATGCAAAAAAACGGATCTGCTGAAAAGTGTCAATATTGTAATGAAAGCAGTCTCTTCAAAAACGACGATGCCGATTCTTGGTTGTATCCTGATTCATGCAACAACAGATGAAATACGGTTCACCGCCAATGATATGGAGCTTGGCATTGAAACTAAGACCGACGGAATCATTCAGGAAAAAGGCATGGTCGCCCTTGATGCAAAGCTTTTCTCGGAAATTATTCGAAAACTGCCAGATAATGATGTTATTATTACATCAGATTCAAATAATAATACGCAAATTGTCTGTGAAAAAGCAAAGTTTACGATTATGGGACAGACCGGAGAAGACTTCCCGTTTTTGCCGTTTGTGGAGAAGGATTATCAGATCACAATTTCTCAGTTTACCTTAAAAGAAGTGATTCGCCAGACGATTTTTTCTATTGCCGTCAATGACAGCAATAAAATGATGACCGGAGAACTTTTTGATATTAATGACGGTGAACTGAAGGTCGTTTCTCTGGACGGACATCGGATCTCCATCCGTAAAATTGAATTGAAGTCTTCATATCCGGCGAAAAAAGTGATTGTTCCGGGCAAAACCCTGACTGAAATTTCCAAAATTCTGACCGGCGGCGTCGATGACAATGTGGATATTTATTTTACAGACAATCATATCCTGTTTGAGTTTGAAGACACCGTCGTTGTTTCGCGTCTGATTGAGGGCAATTACTTCCGCGTGGAGCAGATGTTGACCAATGACTATGAAACAAAGGTCACAATCAATAAGCGCGAGTTTTTAGACTGTATTGACCGTGCAACTTTGATGGTAAAAGAAGGCGATAAGCGTCCGATCATCTTGAATATTAATGATGACGTAATGGAACTGAAGATTTCTTCTCAGATCGGCTCGATGGATGAGATGATTGACATTCAGCTGGAAGGGAAAAATATCAAAATCGGCTTCAACCCGAAGCTGCTCATTGATGCACTTCGCGTCATCGACGATGAAATGATCGATATTTACTACATGAATCCGAAGGCACCGTGCTTTATCCGTGATGAAGCGCAAACGTATATTTATCTGATTCTGCCGGTCAATTTTGTTGACAATGACTAATGGTGAATGATGAATGATAAGGAAACCACTCAGGATAAGTGATATTAGATGAAATGTCACTTATCCTGAAACGGACTGGAAATGTCCGCGCGAGAAAGACAGGCAGGAAGAAAGATAAGGTATTTGTCACAGAGGTGCCTGTGAAACGGTACGGAAGAAAGGGAGAAACAAGATGGAAGTAGTAGAGGTAAAGCTTCGGGATGAATATATCAAGCTTGGACAGGCGTTAAAGGCGGCTCATGTCGTAGGATCCGGCGTGGATGCAAAATTTCTCATTCAGGACGGAAAAGTAACGGTGAACGGGCAGGTGGAGCTGCAGCGTGGGAAAAAGCTTCATGCAGGAGATGAAGCCACCTGTGGAAATTTTCGGATAAAAATAGTATAATAGGCTGGTAGGGAAATGCTTGTTGAGTCGATAAAGCTGGAAAATTTCCGCAATTACGGCAGTCTGGAGCTGGAATTTGATCCGGGAACTAATCTGTTCTACGGAGATAACGCACAGGGAAAGACGAACATCCTGGAGGCTGTTTATCTGTGCGGTACGACCCGCTCCCACAAAGGAAGCAAGGATCGGGAGATGATTCATTTCGATCGGGATGAGGCACATATATGCATGCGGATCCGCAAGGGAGATGTGCCATACCGCATCGATATGCATCTGAAAAAAAATAAGACAAAAGGAATTGCAATCAACGGAGTTCCGGTTCGAAAGGCGGGAGAGCTGATCGGGCTTGGGAATTTTGTGTTTTTTTCGCCGGAAGATCTGAATATCATCAAGAACGGACCGGGAGAGCGCAGACGATTTCTGGATATGGAGCTGTGTCAGCTCGATTCAATTTATCTGTTTCATCTCTCGAATTATAATAAGCTGCTCTTACAGCGGAACCGTCTTTTAAAGGATTATGGTTTTTATCCGGAAGCGGGGACGATGCTGGATGTAATAGATGAGCAGCTGATACAGTATGGCACGGCGCTGATCCGGTCGAGACGTGTATTTACGGATCAGCTGCAGGAGATTATCGGTGGAATTCACAGCAGTCTCTCCGGGCGGAAGGAAGATCTGACAGTGACCTATGAGCCAAATACAGAAGAGACCGAATTTGGACAGAAGCTGCAGGAGAATCGGGAGAAGGATCTTCGGATGAAGCAGACGATGACAGGTCCGCATCGCGATGATCTGGGATTTGCCGTGCATGGTGTCGATCTGCGGAAATACGGCTCACAGGGGCAGCAACGGACGACTGCGCTTTCCTTAAAGCTGGCGGAGATCGAGATTGTAAAACAAAGTGTAAAGGATACGCCGGTGCTTTTGCTGGACGATGTGCTTTCGGAGCTCGATGGCAGCAGACAGCGTTATCTTCTGGAGAACATTCATGATATCCAGACGATGATCACGTGTACGGGCGTGGATGATTTTGTAGAGAATAACTTTCAAATAGACCGACTGTTTCAGGTAGTAGAAGGAACAGTCGAACGAAGAAATTGACAGGAGGGCTTCTATGAGCGCAGAATACGGTGCAGATCAGATCCAGATACTGGAAGGTCTGGAGGCAGTAAGAAAAAGACCCGGTATGTATATCGGCAGTACCTCGACGCGGGGACTGCATCATCTGGTATATGAGATTGTAGATAATGCAGTGGATGAAGCACTGGCCGGATATTGTCACAATATCTTTGTGACGATCAATCCGGGGGACTCCATCACAGTTGTGGATGATGGCCGTGGTATCCCGGTCGGAATCAACAAAAAGGCGGGTCTTCCGGCTGTGGAGGTCGTATTTACTGTGCTGCATGCAGGCGGAAAATTCGGCGGAGGAGGATATAAGGTATCCGGAGGACTGCATGGCGTGGGAGCATCGGTCGTGAATGCCTTAAGTGAGTGGCTCGAGGTCGAGATTTGCAATGATGGCAAGATTTATCAGCAGCGCTATGAGCGGGGCAAGGTCGTCGAAAAGCTGACTGTGATCGGAACCTGCGAGCTGGAAAAGACCGGTACGAAGGTCACCTTTTTGCCGGACAAGGAGATTTTTGAGGATACCGTCTATGATTTTAATACGTTAAAGCAGCGCCTGCGGGAGATGGCATTCCTGACGAAAAATATCCGCATTGTGCTTCGAGATGAGCGAAATCCGGAGGAACCGGTAGAGAAGGTCTTCCACTATGAGGGAGGCATTCGCGAGTTCGTAAAGTATCTGAATAAGGGCAAGACTCCGCTGTATGAGGATATCATTTACTGTGAGGGAACCAGAGACGGTGTGTATGTCGAGGTGGCGATGCAGCATAATGATTCGTATACGGAGGGCAGCTACAGCTTTGTCAATAACATCACGACGCCGGAGGGCGGTACACACCTGACCGGCTTCAAGAATGCCTTAACGAAGACATTCAATGACTATGCGCGTACGAATAAGCTGATCAAGGATTCCGACCAGAACTTAAGCGGAGATGATATCCGTGAGGGACTGACTGCGATCATCAGCATCAAGATCGGTGAGCCGCAGTTCGAAGGACAGACAAAACAGAAGCTTGGAAACAGTGAGGCACGTGGTGCGGTAGAGAGCGTCGTAACGGACCAGCTCACCATTTTCCTGGAGCAGCATCCGCAGGTCGCAAAGACGATCGTAGAAAAGTCTGTGCTGTCTGCGCGGGCGCGTGAGGCAGCCAGAAAAGCGCGGGATCTGACGAGGAGAAAATCGGCCTTAGACGGATTGTCTCTTCCTGGCAAGCTCGCGGACTGCTCCGATAAGGATCCGTCCAAATGTGAGATCTACATTGTAGAGGGAGACTCTGCGGGAGGCTCAGCAAAAACAGCGCGAAGCCGTGCGACGCAGGCGATTCTTCCGCTGCGCGGAAAGATCCTGAACGTGGAGAAGGCGCGTCTCGAACGTATTTACGGCAATGCAGAAATCAAGGCGATGATCACTGCTTTTGGAACGGGCATTCACGAAGATTTTGATATTTCCAAGCTGCGTTACCACAAGATCATTATCATGACCGATGCCGACGTCGACGGTGCACATATTGCAACGTTGCTTTTGACCTTCCTGTATCGGTTCATGCCGGAGCTGATCAAGCAGGGCTATGTCTACCTGGCACAGCCGCCGCTCTACAAGCTGGAGAGAAATAAAAAAGTGTGGTATGCCTATTCAGATGAGCAGCTGCAGAAAATTCTTGATGAGGTCGGAAGAGACCAGTACAATAAGATTCAGCGTTACAAAGGTCTTGGAGAGATGGATGCGGAGCAGCTCTGGGAGACGACGATGGACCCGGAAAAGCGGATACTGAAGCGTGTTACGATGGATGAGGCGCAGTCCTCAGAGATTGATCTGACCTTCACGACTCTGATGGGCGATCAGGTAGAGCCGCGAAGAGAGTTTATCGAAGAAAATGCGAAGAATGTAAAGAATCTGGATGTATAGTGCCGGAAGTCCGTCTGAATGATGTCAGACAGGGATGAATGAGATAAGACAGGAGGGAAATCCGTGGAAGATAATATATTTGATCAGGTCCATGAAGTGGATCTGAAAAAGACGATGGAGGAATCCTACATCGACTATGCAATGAGCGTTATTTCACAGCGTGCGCTTCCGGATGTCCGCGACGGACTGAAGCCGGTACAGCGGCGTGTGCTGTATTCCATGATCGAGCTGAACAACGGGCCAGACAAGCCGCACCGGAAATGTGCGCGTATTGTCGGTGATACGATGGGTAAATATCATCCGCACGGAGACAGCTCAATATACGGTGCGCTCGTTAATATGGCACAGGACTGGTCGACCCGCTACCCGCTCGTTGACGGACACGGCAACTTCGGTTCCGTCGACGGAGACGGCGCGGCGGCGATGCGATATACTGAGGCGCGTCTGAGCAAAATTTCAATGGAAATGCTTGCCGACATCGGAAAGGACACGGTCGATTTTGTACCGAACTTTGACGAGACGGAGAAGGAGCCGACGGTGCTTCCGGCGCGTTTTCCGAACCTGCTCGTAAATGGTACGAACGGTATCGCAGTCGGTATGGCAACGAATATTCCACCGCATAATCTGCGTGAGGTCATCGCAGCGGTCGTAAAGATCATTGATAACCGCATCGAGGAGCAGCGGGAGACCGGCCTGGATGAGATCATGGAGATCGTCAAGGGACCGGATTTTCCGACCGGAGCACAGATATTAGGTCGCAGAGGGATTGAGGAAGCATACCGCACAGGAAAGGGTAAGATTCGCGTGCGTGCCGTGACGAACATCGAGTCGATGCAAAACGGCAAGAGCCGGATCATCGTGACAGAGATCCCGTACATGGTCAACAAGGCCCGGCTGATCGAGAAAATGGCAGAGCTTGTGCGCGACAAACGAATCGACGGAATCACGGCGATCACGGATGAGTCAAACCGCGAGGGTATGCGGATCAATATCGAGCTGCGCAGAGATGCGAATGCGAATGTCGTGCTGAACCAGCTGTATAAACATACACAGCTGCAGGATACGTTTGGCGTGATCATGCTGGCACTCGTCAACAACGAGCCGAAGACGCTGAACCTCAAAGAAATGCTGACGTACTACATCCGCCATCAGGAAGATGTCGTTACAAGAAGAACCAAATATGAACTGAACAAGGCCGAGGAGCGGGCACATATTTTACAGGGCCTGCTTATCGCCCTTGATAACATTGATGAAGTGATCCGCATCATCCGCGGATCAGAAAATACACAGGCGGCAAAGGCAGGACTGATCGAGCGCTTTGCCCTAAGTGATGCACAGGCACAGGCAATCGTTGATATGCGTCTGCGCACGCTGACCGGTCTGGAGCGCGAGAAGCTCGAGGCAGAGTACAAGGAGCTGATGAAGCGCATTGAGGAGTACCGTGCGATTCTTGCGGATGAGAACCTGCTCCTTGGCGTGATTAAAAAAGAGATCCAGATCATTGCCGATAAGTACGGGGACGACCGCCGGACCTCTATCGAGCGCGATGTCTTTGACATCACGACCGAGGATCTGATCCCGGATGAGAATGTCGTCATCACGATGACACATCTTGGATATATCAAGCGCATGACGCCGGATAATTTCAGGAGCCAGAACCGCGGAGGCAAGGGCATAAAGGGGATGCAGACGATCGATGATGACTACATCGAGGAGCTGCTTATGACGAGCACACACCATTACCTGATGTTCTTTACAAACCAGGGAAGAGTGTACCGGCTGAAGGGCTATGAGATTCCGGAGGCGAGCCGGACGGCGCGCGGCACGGCGATCATCAATCTGCTGCAGTTGATGCCGGGTGAGAAGATCACGGCTCTGATCCCGATCCGGGAGTATAAGGAAGGCAGATTCCTGTTTATGGCGACGAAGAAGGGACTGGTGAAGAAGACTCCGATCACAGATTTTGCAAATGTGAGAAAAACTGGTCTGACTGCCATCACTCTCCGCGACGATGATGAATTAATCGAAGTGAAATTTACAAACAATAAAAAGGACATTTTCCTTGTCACAAAATATGGTCAGTGTATCCGCTTCCATGAGACGGATGTAAGAAAGACCGGCCGTGCGTCGATGGGTGTCATCGGCATGAGCCTCTCGGATGGCGATGAGGTTGTCGGCATGCAGCTCGATACGCAGGGAGAATATCTGCTGATCGCATCGGAATATGGCATGGGCAAGCTGACGCCGATCACCGAATTTAGTGCACAGAACCGCGGCGGTAAGGGCGTCAAGTGCTATAAGATCATGGAGAAGACCGGCAATGTGGTCGGTGTAAAGGCGGTCAACCGTGAACATGAGATCATGATGATCAATACCGAGGGCATTATCATCCAGATGGCATGCGAGGATATCTCGGTGCTCGGACGTGTGACAAGCGGTGTGAAGCTGATGAGTCTTGATCCGGAGCAAAATGTACGCGTAGCAAGCATCGCAAAGGTAAAGGATTCGGCGAAGAAGAACGAAGAAGATACATTAAAATCACTCGAAGAAGAACTGAAGAAGGAAGAGTAAGGCATGAGGATACAAAGGCTGATTGCCATCTGGGCTGCAAAGCTGTGCAGTACCGCGTGCCGTCTGGCCGGCAAACAGGGCGTGACCCTGGCCGGTAAGCTGGCAAGGAAGATTGATCCTGATATTTTGCGGGAACTCTCTTTGGAGGTGCGGGAAAAGATTTTTGTAGTCTGTGGCACAAACGGAAAGACGACGACAAATAATCTTTTGTGCTCTGCGATTGAGTCGGAGGGGATGAAGCTGGTCTGCAATCACACCGGATCAAATATGCTTGACGGTGTGACTGCAGCTTTCGTGCTGGCGGCGAAGAACAATGGACATCTGGATGCGGACTATGCGAGTATTGAGATTGACGAGGCGTCTACCGTGCGTGTTTTCCCGTATTTTAAACCGGACTATATGGTGCTGACGAATCTGTTCCGGGATCAGCTCGATCGGTACGGTGAGATCGATATCACGATGAATCTGCTGAAAAAAGCAATGCAGATGGCACCGGATATGACCGTGATTGTGAACGGCGATGATGCACTCTCGGCCTATCTGGCGATGGAAAGCGGCAATCCGTACGTCACCTACGGCATTACCGAACAGGTATTCAAGGAGCAGGATACCGGGGAGATTCGGGAGGGACGATTCTGCAAGCGGTGCGGGGAGCGGCTGGAGTATGACTTTTATCACTATAGTCAGCTCGGCATGTACCACTGTCCGAAGTGTGGATTTGCACGGCCGGAGGTGGATTTTGATGCGGAATATATTGATATGGCGCATGGTCTGAATTTTGACATCGTACGCTTTGTCAGAAGCGCATCCTGTGAGTCAGAAGACGGAAAGCACAGCGTGAACCGGAGGCTTCCGGCAGAGACGGCGCATATATCGGTCAATTATAAGGGATTTTACAATATCTACAACATCCTTGCGGCCTACAGTGCGGCGCGTACCGGAGGCATGGAGCTGAAAAATTTTGCACAGGTGCTGCAGGATTTCAATCCGCAGAACGGGCGGATGGAGCAGTTCCATATCGGAAATACCGACGTGATCCTCAATCTGGCGAAGAATCCGGCTGGCTTTAATCAGAATATTTCTGCGGTGATGGAGGATAAAAGGGAAAAAGATCTGATCATTGTGATCAACGATAACGCGCAGGACGGTACGGATATCTCATGGCTGTGGGACGTGGATTTTGACCGGTTTGCGGCTCCGTCAATCCGTTCAATCACCGTCAGCGGTATCCGTTGCCAGGATATGCGGCTGCGGATGAAGTATGTGGATATTGAATCTGAGCTGATTGCGGATGTGCAGACAGCGATCCGGAAGCGTATCGCGGACGGCTGCGGCAATCTTTATGTGCTCGTAAACTATACTGCACTGTTTTCGACCAGAAATATTCTGGCAAATATGCATTAAGGTACCAGGGAGGAATCCAACATGAAGCTTACCATCGGACATCTCTATCCTGATCTGCTGAATCTTTACGGCGACCGGGGCAATATCCAGTGTATGAAAAAGCGCTGCGAATGGAGGGGCATTGAGGCGGAAGTGCGGGAGTTTCAGATCACAGATGCAGTCGATTTTACGAAGCTGGATCTGGTGCTGCTCGGCGGAGGCTCCGACCGGGAGCAGATGCTTGTCTGTGAGAAATTAAAGGCGATCCGGGAGAATTTTCGGGCTTATGTGGAGGATGGAGGAAGTGTCATCGCAGTTTGTGGCGGCTATCAGCTGCTCGGCCATTACTATGATACCGACGATGGAAGGATCGAAGGTCTCTCTTTGGTAGATATCTACACGGAACAGGGAAGCCCGCGTCTGATCTCGAATATTGTCATTCAAAATGACCGGATGGAGCTTCCGATCGTCGGCTTTGAGAACCACGGTGGCAGGACGTACATTAATGACAACGAGCCGCTTGGAAAGGTGCTGTTCGGCTGTGGAAATAATGGGGATGACGGCATGGAGGGCGTGCGGTATAAAAATGTGATCGGAACGTACCTGCACGGTCCGCTTCTCCCGAAGAACCCACAGGTGTGCGATCTGCTTTTATCCAATGCACTGATGCGAAAATACGGGACGGCAGAGCTGGTACCGCTGGACGATACGCAGGAGCTGGAGGCGAACCGGTATATTGTGGAGCGGTTTACACAGGGCAAATAAGAAGCGGTCGGTGTGTGGCTTTTCCCGCACAGGAAAATGAGAAAATTTGACGATTCCCGGCATTTGTCAGGAGAAAGTGCTTGACAAACAGGGGAAAAAGCTGTAGCTTATATCAGAACAAACGAATAGATGCTTTTCTCTTATTCAGAGTGGTGGAGATACATAGGATCTGTGAAGCCACGGCAACCCCATGATGGAAGGTGCCAACCTGAGCGAGTGAACTCGAACAATAAGGGGATTTGATGAGTGATTATTGAGTCCGCCTTTTTCGGCGGACTTTTCTTTATGGTGATCGGTTCAGAACAGAAAAGCATTTCTCAAGAGACAGAAAAAGAAAGGAAATGAAAATGGACAAGAGATTATTTACCTCAGAGTCAGTTACCGAAGGTCATCCGGACAAAATGTGTGACCAGATTTCAGATGCGATTCTTGATGCACTGCTTGAGCAGGATCCGATGAGCCGTGTTGCATGTGAGACAGCGACCACGACCGGTCTTGTACTTGTTATGGGTGAGATTACGACAAAGGCTTATGTCGATATTCAGAAGATCGTCCGTGATACGGTCCGTGAGATCGGCTACACGAGAGGAAAATATGGTTTCGATGCAGACACGTGTGGTGTCATCACGGCGATTGATGAGCAGTCGACCGACATCGCAATGGGCGTAGACAAAGCGCTTGAGGCAAAAGAAAATCAGATGAGCGACGAGGAGATCGAAGCCATCGGTGCCGGAGACCAGGGTATGATGTTCGGTTATGCGACAAACGAGACGGATGAATATATGCCGTATCCGATCGCACTGGCACAGAAGCTGGCACTGCAGCTGACCAAGGTACGCAAGGATGGCACGCTGACCTACCTGCGTCCGGACGGAAAAACTCAGGTAACCGTCGAGTACGATGAGAACGGTAAGCCGTCCAGACTGGATGCAGTCGTTCTTTCCACCCAGCATGATCCGGATGTGACTCAGGAGCAGATTCACGCGGATATCAGAAAATATGTATTTGATCCGATCCTTCCGAAGGAGATGGTCGATGAGAACACGAAGTTTTTCGTAAATCCGACCGGACGTTTTGTGATCGGCGGACCGCACGGCGACAGCGGACTGACCGGCCGTAAGATCATCGTAGACACATACGGTGGATATGGCAGACACGGCGGCGGGGCATTCTCCGGAAAGGACTGCACAAAGGTAGACCGTTCTGCAGCTTATGCAGCGCGCTATGTGGCAAAGAATATCGTAGCTGCCGGTCTTGCCGAGAAGTGCGAGATTCAGCTTTCCTACGCAATCGGTGTCGCACGTCCGACCTCTGTCATGGTAGACACCTTTGGTACCGGCAAGGTTTCCGATGAGAAGCTCACCGAGATCATCCGTGAGAACTTCGATCTCCGTCCGGCAGGTATCATCAAGATGCTCGACCTGCGCCGTCCGATCTACAAGCAGACCGCCGCATATGGTCATTTCGGACGTCATGATCTGGATCTTCCGTGGGAGAAGCTGGATAAGGTAGAGGTACTGAAGCAGTATCTGTAAGGCGAAGGATTCGTTCGGAGGATAACCGCAGGTGGCAGAGTAATCTGCATGGAAGATGGCGGGAAATGTAATAAAAAAGCAGAAGGCAGAGATCTGTCTGGAGTCGATAAAAGAGATTGCCAGGCGGGTCACTGCCTTTTTTGATTTATAAAAAGTTTAGAAAAATTCCGTATTGTTTAGATGAAAAGCATTTTGCCGTATGCTATACTTAAATGATAAGACTGCCATTTGCTGTGCAGTCCAGTATCAGTCATTGATAGAAAAGAAAGTGGGAGCAGGATGAAATTAAAGACAAGACTGATCATCGCATTTTTTGTGATTCTGTTTGTGCCGTTTCTCATGTTTGCGGTGGCATTTTTCGGATTTTCCAAATATCAGATGCGTATGATCGAGCAGAGCTACGGCGTGCCGATGTCACTTGAGTCGCTCTCGGACTCCATGCAGGTGATCGGAAAATCGACGGAGCAGATTTTTAATAAGCTCAAGGTGCAGGCAAAGGAGGATCCGGATCAGTTTCTGGATCGGGATTATCTGGATCAGGTAAATGAGACGATAGCGGACAAGCCGTCTTATCTTCTGGTCCGCAAGAATGACAAGCTCTATTACAGCGGTACGGATGAGGATGTGACAAAGCTCTTTGCAGAGCTTCCCGCATTTCGGGAGTTCAGCAGCTCTTCAGATGGCGGCTCTTACATCGGAAAGGATGTGCGGGCGTTTGTGAAGCAGCTGGATGTCGAATTTTCAGATGGCTCAGAGGGTAGTATTTTTGTCATTTCTTCGGCAAAGATGATGGTGGTCCAGACGAAGCATCTGCTACTGAACCTGATTGCTTCGATTGTCATTATCATGTTTTTTACAGCGATGCTGCTGACAATATGGATCTATCGGGGCGTCAATACGCCGTTGAAAAAGCTCAGTGAGGCGACGGAGCGTATCAAAAATGAGGATTTTGATTTCGAGCTCAATGAGACCGGAAAGGATGAGATCAGTGAGCTGTGCCGTGATTTTGAGGAGATGCGCAAGAAGCTGAAAACACAGGCGGAGGAGAAAGAGACCTTTGACCGTCAGAGCAAGGAGCTGATCAGCAATATTTCCCACGACCTGAAGACACCGATCACGGCGGTGAAGGGTTATGTCGAGGGCATCATGGACGGTGTGGCGGATACGCCGGAGAAGATGGACCGTTATATCCGCACAATCTATGTAAAGGCAAACGATATGGATCGGCTGATCAATGAGCTGACCTTTTATTCGAAGATTGATACGAACCGCATTCCGTACAACTTCAACCGTCTGAATGTGGCAGAATATTTTGATGACTGTGCCGATGATGTCGGACTGGATCTGCGGGGACGGGATATTCAGTTTTCCTACATCAATACGGTAGATCCGGAGACGCTGGTCATCGCGGATGCGGAACAGATGACCCGTGTAATCAATAACATCATCGGAAATTCCGTCAAATATATGGATAAAAAGGAAAAGCGGGTGGAGTTGCGTGTCAGGGATGCGGGTGATTTCATTCAGGTAGAGATTGAGGACAACGGAAAGGGCATTCCTACCCGTGAACTGGTCAATGTCTTTGACCGGTTTTATCGTACCGATGCATCTAGGAATTCCGCACAGGGCGGAAGCGGCATCGGGCTGTCGATTGTAAAGAAGATTATTGAGGATCACGGAGGCAGGATCTGGGCGAACAGTAAGCTGGGAGAAGGGACGACGATGTGCTTTGTCCTCAGAAAATATCAGGAGGTACCGGTAAAATGAGCAGAATTTTGATCGTAGAAGATGAGGTCGCGATCGCAGATCTGGAGAAGGATTATCTGGAGCTGTCCGGCTTTGAAGTAGAGATTGAAAATGAAGGAGATAAAGGGCTGAGGCGTTCTCTGGAGGAGGAGTTTGATCTGATCATTCTGGATCTGATGCTCCCGGGTGTGGATGGATTTGAAATCTGCAGACAGATCAGGATCCACAAAAATACGCCGGTCATTATGGTATCGGCGAAGAAAGACGATATCGACAAGATCCGTGGCCTTGGTCTCGGCGCAGATGATTACATGACAAAGCCGTTCAGCCCAAGTGAGCTTGTGGCTCGCGTGAAAGCACATCTGGCGCGTTACGAGCGTCTTGTAAACAGCAATGTGCAGGAAAATGATATCATTGAGGTGCGTGGGATCAAGATCGACAAGACCGCACGCCGTGTCTGGGTTGACGGAGAGGAGCGTGCATTTACGACAAAGGAGTTTGATCTTCTCACCTTTCTCGCTCAGCATCCGAATCATGTGTTTACAAAGGAGGAGCTGTTCCGCGAAATTTGGGATATGGAGTCGGTCGGCGATATTGCAACAGTCACCGTCCATATCAAAAAGATTCGTGAGAAGATCGAAAAGCAGTCATCCAAACCACAGTATATCGAGACAATATGGGGCGTAGGATATCGGTTTAAGATGTAAAAAAAGCATAACTGATAAAATTTGCGCATTTGGAATTTGGCAGGTTTTTACGTGGATTACATAAGGAATATGGGGTAGAATTTACACAGAAGGGCTATACTTCATCAAAGCGAATAAAGGAGGAAGACATGAAGAAGTTAATTGTGATTTCTGCAGATGCCCTGGTTGCAGAGGATATGGAATATTTGGAAACACTGCCGAATTTTAAAAAATATCTTGCGGGTGGTGTCGGAGTGTGTAAAGTGCATTCGGTTTATCCGACAATTACATATCCGTGTCATACGACGATGATTACCGGTGTTTATCCGGATACGCATAAAGTGACAGGAAATCTGGAGCTGCATCCGGGAAGGACGTCGGACCTGCCGTGGAAGTGGGATTATAAATACAATGCCTGTAAGCAGGATATTTTTACGGAGGCAAAAAAGGCAGGATATGAGACGGCTGCAGTTTTCTGGCCGGTGACCGGAAACCATCCGGCGATCGATCATCTGATCGATGAGTACTGGATTCAGTCGGAAGAAGATACCCCGGAGGCAGCTTTTCGTCGGATGGGATCGGATGAGCAGATGCTGCGCATAGTGGAGAAGAATTCTCACGGAGTAAAACGACCGCTGCATCCTCAGCTGGATACGTTTATTGTAGACTGTGCCTGTGATGTGATCCGGGAATGTCAGCCGGATATTGTGTTTTTGCATCCGGCTGACGTGGACTGGGCGAGACATCAGTACGGTGTTTTTAATGATCAGGTGAAAAAGGCGGTAGAATCGACGGATCGTTATATTGGACAGATTATGAAGTCAGTAGAGGATATCGGTGCTGCAGAAAATACCAACCTGGTGCTGGTCAGCGATCACGGTCAGCGGAATATTACAAAGATTGTAAATATCAATGTGGCATTAAAAGAGCATGGGCTGATTCGTGTCGACGAGAATGGTGAATTCAGAGACTGGGATGCATGGTGTCTCTCCGGTGGAATGTCGGCGGAAGTACATCTGAGGCATCCGGAGGATTTGGAGCTTTACGGCCGCGTAAAGCAGCTGCTGGAAACGATGCAGAAGGACAGTCGATATGGAATCGAACGGATTTTTACGAAGGAAGAAGCAGGAAAAGAACATCTGGACGGAACATTTTCCTTTATTCTGGAAGCACTGGATGGAGTTTCCTTCGGGGATGAGTTCCATTCACCGCTGGTTGCTCCGTTTGAAACAAAGGACTATCGTTATGGTCATGCAACGCATGGATATCTTCCGGAGAAGGGACCGCAGCCGGTATTTTACGCAAAGGGTCCGGATTTCAGGGAGCATGTGGTGCTGGAGCATGCCCGTCTGGTAGATGAGGCGCCGACCTTTGCCGAATTACTCGGGCTGGAATTCCCAAATGTGCAGGGAAGCTGTCTTTGGGAGCTTCTGAAAAAGGATCATAGTGGCAGAAAAAAACAATTATGAGTCGAAGAAAAATGACATAGAAGATTTGCGGGAAGTGTGGGGGATATGATACAAATAGTTTTTGATATGGATGGAGTGATTTTTGACACAGAAGCACTTTGCCAGAAGGCATGGCGCACGGTGGGAGAGGAGAGAGGCATTTCGATTGCAGAAATCGATGAGCTTCTGAAGCTGTGCATTGGATCCAATCAGCAGCATATGACAGAGGTTTTGCGGGAGAAACTCGGAGTAGATTTCCCGGTACAGTGTTTTCTGTCAGAGGCAGCTGAGCAGATCCAGCTGCTTGCCAATGAGCATCTGCCTTTGAAAAAAGGAGCAGAGGAGCTGCTGAAATGGTTAAAGGAGCAGAAGGCTGCAGTCGGACTGGCATCTTCAACGGCAAGCCCGATTGTAAAAAAGTATCTGGAGAAGGCAGGACTTACGGAATATTTTCAGATCATCATAGGCGGGGATCAGATCATACACAGCAAGCCGGATGGAGAAATCTATCAGAAGGCGTGTGCTGCGCTTGGGACAGATCCGTTACAGACGTATGGCGTGGAGGATTCTTATAACGGAGTCCGTTCCGCTTCCAATGCCGGCCTGAAAACGATCATGGTTCCGGATCTGCTTCCGCCGACGGAAGAGATGAGAGAGCGGGCATGTACGGTTCAGCCGGATTTGCTTGCGGTGAAGGAATACCTGCGAAAAGAGCAGGAAAAAAGCGAATAATGAAATAAGCAATAAAAGAAGACAGCTGTCATGCAGGGAATCCTGCAGGGCAGCTGCTTTTTTATTGATTTTTTACGTGGATTTCACGAAGAAAGAGAAGCAGAATTTACAATGAAGGGCTATACTCCACAAAAGAAGGACAAAAGAGAAAGGCGAAGGGTTCCATATCTTTTGGAACCTGTTCGGAGAGGAAAGAAATGGCAGGAATTGAGTTTCGTAATGTGAGCAAAAGTTTTGGAACTTATAATGTAATTCAACATCTGGATGTGACGATTCAGGATGGTTCTTTCACCGTACTGGTAGGGCCTTCCGGCTGCGGAAAGACAACCTTACTCCGTATGATTGCAGGTATCGGGCCGCAGAGTGATGGACAGATTCTGATTGATGGAAAGGATATGACAGATGTGGCACCCGGACAGCGGGATGTGGCAATGGTATTTCAGAACTATGCCATTTATCCGACGATGTCCGTTTACGGAAATATTGAATTTGGATTGAAAAATAATAAAGTACCAAAAGAGGAGCGGAAGAAACGTATTCGGGAGGTAGCGGAAAAGGTAGGGCTGACGGACTATCTGGATCGAAGCCCGTCGACGCTCTCGGGAGGTCAGCGGCAGCGTGTCGCTCTTGCAAGAGCCATGTCTAAAAATCCGAAGGTGTTTCTGATGGATGAGCCTTTGTCGAATTTGGATGCCAAGCTTCGCTCTGCGATGCGTGTGGAGCTGATCGAGCTGCACCGGAAACTGAAAACAACCTTTGTCTATGTGACCCATGACCAGGTCGAGGCTATGAGTATGGCAGATACGATCATTCTAATGGATCACGGAGAAATTCAGCAGATCGGATCCCCGGAAGAAATTTACCGGAATCCGGCGAATCTGTTTGTTGCACAGTTCATCGGATCTCCGGCAATGAACATTGTAAAAAAAGAGGACTGTACCATTGGCTTTCGGCCGGAGGCAGTCTGTCTGACGAAGGAGCATACAAATGCGGCGTTCTCAGTTCCGGGAACCATTTCGACCCGGGAGATGCTGGGGCGTGAGACCAATTATTCGATCCGGGATAGGCAGGGAAACACCTATATGGTCACTTCACCAATGGATGACTGGCGTCCGCAGCAGCAGGTCTATCTGAATGTGGAGCGTGCTTCGCTCTACGTATTCGGAAAAAACGGAAATCGGTTGCCGCAAATGGAAGGAGCGGTGGTATGAAAAAAGTATATCCGTATCTTTTTATTTTTCCGGCTATGGCGGGGATTGTTGCCTTTGTACTTTATCCGATGGTGAAGCTGATTACACAGAGCTTTTACAAGGTCAATCCGATGAATGAGGCGAACAGCCGGTTTATCGGACTGGAAAATTATACAAAGATGTTTCAGACAGCGGCATTCAAAAAAGCACTGGTGAACACAGGGTATTATGCGCTGTTCTCTGTCATTTTAATTATGGTGATTGCCCTGCTGCTCGCTGTGTGGCTTTCCGGAAAACAGGATCGGTTTCACTCCTTTATTCAGGGAAGCGTGTTTTTACCTCATGTCATCTCCATGGTATCGATCGGTCTGATCTTCCAGCAGATGATGGATCCGGACTTTGGTGTTTTTAATCAGGTTCTGACCGCATTACACCTGCCTGCATGTACGTGGCTTCGAAGCTCGAGTACCGCGGTGGGCTCTATTATCTTTACAAATGTATGGAAGTCGGTCGGATACTATACTTTAATCCTGCTGGCAGCAATTCAGGGGATCCCGGCCAGTATTTATGAGGCAGCCAGTCTTGACAATGCCGGAAAGCTCTGTACTTTTTTCAGGATCACGCTTCCGATGATCTCACCGCAGATCTTTTTTACGCTGATCGTGCTGACCATTGGCAGCTTTAAGATTTTTGACATGATTTTTATTATGACAGGCGGTGGTCCGAATAATGCCTCTACGTCGCTCGTATTTTATATTTATTCGAAGGTCTTTCAGGAATTTGATATCGGAAAGGCAGCTGCGGCGGGCGTGGTGCTGATGGCTCTGGTAGGGATTATGACGGTATTTTATTTTGTCGGGCTTTCTAAAAAGGTCCACTACCAGTAGGAGGCGGAACATGGGACAAAGAAAATCAAAAATAGGAAAGCTTCTGTTTGGCATTATAGATATAGTCATTGTATTTATCTTTCTTTTTCCGTTTCTGTGGATGTTGTCAGTATCCCTTCAGACAGAGAAGGAGATCACGACGATTCCGCTGACGCTGCTCCCGAAGATACCGCAGTGGAAGAATTATGTGGAAGCATTTGCATCAGCTCCGTTTCTTTTATATCTGCGAAATTCTGTTCTGGTCATTCTTGGTGTGGTGGTCATACAGCTGCTCGTAATGATTCCGGCAGCATATGCGTTCGCAAAAATGCAATTTGCAGGGAAGAATCTCTGTTTCGGACTGGTCATGATCGCATTTATGACACCGGCACAGCTGACCTTCTATCCGATTTATCACATGATGTCGAAGGTCGGGCTGATGAATACACTGTGGCCGCAGATTTTACCATTTATGACAAATGCGTTTGGCATTTTTCTGCTCCGGCAGTATTTCATGCAGATTCCGGACGAACTGCTTGAATCTGCACGGCTGGATAACGCAGGTGCATTAAAGGTGATGGGAAAAATCATGCTGCCGATGTCGAAGCCGGCGCTGACCAGCGTGGTACTGTTTAGCTTTGTTGGTCACTGGAATGACTATTTCTGGCCGTTGATCATCACGTCTTCCACGCAGGTACGCCCGCTGACAATCGGTGTCGCCATGCTGAAAAACACAGAGGGTGCGACGAGCTGGCATTATATCATGGCAGGAAATGTCATGCTGATACTTCCTGTGCTGATTCTGTATCTGTTCTTTTCCAAATATATCGTAAGCTCGTTTACCTATTCAGGAATTAAGTAACCATACCCAAAAGGGCAGTGCCTTATGGTACTGAGTTTCGTTGGCAATCCGAAAAAAAGATTCCGGAGAGCTGACACTCGCGGCAACGATCAGATATTCATACAGCTGAGGCTGCATGGGATGTTGCCTGCGGGAATAAAACGGAGACGCAATGTCTCGCATAGCTTAAGAGGAGGATCTTATGAAGAAAAGTGTGAAAGCAACTGTATGTGTAATGGCAGCAGCAACAGCAATTACTGCAATCCCGATGGTATCTGCGCAGGCAGCAGACGAGAAAGTGACCGTAAACTTCTGGCATTCAATGGGCGGTGACAATGAGAAGATTCTGCAGTCGGTCGTCGATACATATAATGCTTCACAGGATAAGATTGAGGTAGTACCAGAGTATCAGGGCAATTATTACGACTCCATTGCGAAGGTACAGACGGCGATCGGAGCAGGAAACGGTCCGGATATTCTTCAGACCGGTTCCGGACAGATTTCCATTCTGGCCAAAGAGGACGGTGTTCTGGAGAATCTGGTTCCGTATATGCAGCAGTCAGATATGAAAAATGATTTTTATGAGGGCTTTATCACGGGCATGAGCTTTGATCCGGCGACGACGGACGAAACGCTGCTTGGCTTCCCAATGGGCTGCTCGACACCGGTTATGTATTGCAATGATGGGCTGTTGAAGGAAGAAGGACTCGAAGTACCGACGACCTGGGATGAGATGACTGAGGTGGCGAAAAAGCTGATCGATGACGGCAAGGTGGAGTATGGTTTTGCACTGCCGCATGACCCATGGTATTTCTGGATGTTTATGGCACAGACGGACACGCCGATTTTTACAGAGGATGGTAATGCCTTTGCCTGTGTGGAAGATGGAACCGGCATTACGATGTGGCAGAAGGTTCAGGATATGGTAAAAGATAAGGTGATGTATTTCGGACCGGCGCAGGATGATAACTGTGCAGCGCTGTTTTCCGAGCAGAAGGCAGCCTTTGTCATCAACTCCATTGGAGCATTGAACAGTATTCAGAATGCAGCTTCCTTTGACTTTTCTGTACAGTTTGTTCCGAAGGAGGCGATAAATGCAGTTCCGACCGGTGGAAATACGCTCTGCATGCTTGGATCTTCTAAGGAAAAAGAAGCAGCATGGGATTTTCTGCACTGGCTGTATACCGACAATGGCGGTGTAGCGACTTACTCGGCTTCGATTGGATATCTGCCGTGTTCCGAGACCATTGCGGAGATGGATGCCATCAAAGAAAAGCGTCAGGATGCCAATTATCAGAAGGCATTTGAACAGCTGGATTATGCAGATAATCAGCATATGGTAAGCCAGCCGAATAACGGAGATATTGCGAATCTGATCACTGCGATGATGGAAGCGACTCTGTACGACTTTGAAGATGTGACTGAGCAGATGAATACGATGAACGAAGAGGCGAAAGCAACGCTGACAGATCTGCAGTAAGTAGAAGATAGATCATAATAAACATAGATTCATAGAAACGGATTTATTTGCAGCAAAGGTGAAGCTTCGATTGGATCAGGAAAAAAATAAATGACAGAGAAAGCAGCTGCTATACAGGGAAAGCCCTGATATGGCAGCTGTTTTGTAACTTGTGGGTAATAATAAAAATTGTTATTTCTCTTTCTGCATGGTAGAATAAAAATGATGTAACCGATATAGTGCATGGGTCAGTAAAAGAAGCATGCGAGGAGAGAAGATATGATTTTATACGAGGATAAGGACATCATTGTCTGTCACAAGATGGCGGGCATTGCAGTGCAGAGTGCGCGGATCGGGGAGAAGGATCTGGTGAGCATGCTCAACAATCATCTCATGGAGCAGGCGGACCAGAGAATGGAGCCGGTGCGGGTCGTGCATCGACTGGATCAGCCGGTGGAAGGCATTGTTGTGTTTGCAAAGAATAAAAAGGCGGCTGCGTCGCTGTCGGCGCAGATCACAGACGGAAGCATGAAGAAGGTGTACCAGGCAGTGTGCTGTGTGACGGAAGCTGGCGGGCACTGGATACCGGAGGCAGAGGGTATGCAGAAAGCAGACGCGCCGTCTGACGGGGATGAAGGAGCGGCGACCGGCAGGAAGGTTCTGTGGCATTCTCTTACGGATTATCTAGTGAAGGATGCAAAGACCAATTCTTCCGCAGTTGTGACAAAGGATCGAAAAGGCGCGAAGGAGGCAAGGCTGTCATTTTGGATTCTGTCCTACCGGGAAGTGCAGGAGCAGCGGATGGTAGAAGCCGGGGATGTCCTTGGATATGCGCTTGTCGAGATCCATCTTGCTACCGGGCGCCATCATCAGATCCGGGTGCAGATGGCGCATGCCGGACTTCCGCTCTTTGGTGATCGAAAATATAATCCGGATTGGGAATTGTATGCAAAGGCGTGGCAGGCGCAGATGGTAAATGAGTCAGCAGACCATGCGGCGCATCGATTGCCGGCTGCAGAGCTGGCACTGTGCGCGACGGAGCTGACTTTTCGGCATCCGAAGACAGGGAAGCCGATGCATTTTCAGGTCAAGCCGCAGAAGTCTGTTTTTCAGACCTTCTGAGACATGCATAGTCAGCCGCCGGTTTTCGACAGCCGGATGTTCGTAATCTGCTTTCACTGTCTGCATACAGCCGGATAATTGCTTCGCAGTTTATCGAGTCAAGCGGATATTCACAATTTATCGGTTAAACAGAATAGAATTTTCCGAACTTCGCATACTAACCAGAGATCACTGCGCATTTCTAATGCAGTGACAGGCGATTTGCAGTCAAACTGCAGGTGTGCATGGCGGAGGAGGCGTATACGATGACGGAGGGAAAGCAGCTTTTGAAAATCGCAGGGATCACCGTGGCAGTTTATATTTTGATGAAATATTTTCTGCCCTACGTGATTCCCTTTTTTATTTCCTATATTCTGGTACATCTCTTAAAGCCGGTGACGGAGTTGATTCATAAAAAGCTGCGGCTGCGCAGAGAAGTGATTCTGTCGGTGTTGCTTGCCGCATTGCTCATTGTGTGCTCACTCCTTTTTTATATGATCTATTGCATGCTCATGGGACAATTAAAAAGGGTTGCCATGAATTTTGACGATTACTACCGCTGCTTTTGTGAAGGGATCGACGAGTGCTGCCGGTTTGCGGAGCGAAATTTTGGCGTGGAGATGGAGGAGATGAGATCATTTGTATACTCCGGGATTGAGCACGCCACTGAGCAGATACGGATCTATATCGTGCCGGGTATTTTTAATTACTCAATGAGGTATCTGAAAAAAGCAATGGACGCGGCATTGTTTCTGCTCATGGTATTTGTGGCGGCGATTCTTCTGATGCGGGATTATGACAGGATGCGTGAACAGCTTCGAAACTATCGGCTGTATCGGCACGTGGAGCATATCAGCGGACGAATGTGGCATCAGGGCGGTATGTATTTAAAGGCACAGGCAATGATCATCGGGATCGTGAGCATCCTGTGTGTACTGGGACTTTGGCTGCTTGGTAATCCGTATTTTGTGCTGCTAGGCGTTGCTGCGGGGCTTCTGGATGCACTGCCCTTTATCGGGACAGGGACGGTTCTGCTCCCGGTCGCGTTTTTCCTTGTACTGCAGGGAAGCTATGCAAAGGCAGCGGGCTATGGTGTGCTGTTTTTCATCACCTACGTGGCGCGGGAATTTCTCGAGCCGCGGCTGATCGGAGCGCGTCTTGGCATTTATCCGTTTGTAATGGTAGTTGTCGTATACGCCGGACTCTACCTGTATGGACCATCTGGCGTCGTGCTCGGACCGGTGACACTGCTGCTCATTCTGGAAACAGTGAGGGAACTGGCGCACGAATGAGCATAAGCAATTACGAAGCGTTTTAACATAATCTGACAAGTGTGGAAATTGTTGACAAATTTCACGAGATGTTTGCGGATTCAAACGCGGAAAGCAAAATATTTTTTGCTGTGGGTGTATATTTTTTATTCGTTTTCTGTTAAAATAGGAATGTATTTGCGGTTAGGATTCGACAGATAGAAGGAGGCAGTATGGACAGAAAAAGAAATGAAATCGCAAGGTCACTGTCCATGGTTACCCAGCTTGGCATCAGCATGCTTGCACCGCTGATTCTTTGTGTATGCGTCGGCATATGGCTGGACGATACTTTTGGATGGTCGACAACAGCCGTGCTCGTCGTGCTCGGCATTATGGCGGGTGCGCGGAACACATGGATGCTGGCGCAGCAGGTAGGACTGCCACGCCAGAAGAGGAGGAAAAAGGATGAAAAGACAGATCAATAATACCCTCCTCGAGCTGAGTACAGGAATTATCATATCTGCAGCAGTGGTGGAAGTGCTTTCGATTCTGGTCGCAGGATTTTCCTGGGAATTTACGTCTGGGCTGTGGATTGGAGCAGCTACAGCGATCGGGCTTGCTGCCCATATGTACCGCTCTATTGACCGTGCGCTGGATATGCAGCCGGATGATGCGGATAAATACATGCGTCGGGCTTATCTGATCCGGACTGCCGTGATTCTCCTTGTCGCGGGAGCAGTTACGTTTCTGAAGCTCGGATATGTGATGGCTACCTTTGTCGGCGTGTTCTGTCTGAAGTTCGGAGCATTCCTTCAGCCGCTGACCCACCGGATGCTTCATGGAAAGGATGAAGCTGTGCCGGACGAGACGGGCGAAGACGATCCGCCGCATACCGATTCCTGATAAAGTCTGCAAGACAGATTTTATAGATATGTAACCTGGTTACATGAATGTTAAGGAAATACCGTACCGGATTCCGCCTGCCTGCGGGAGAGGGACGAGCATTACGGAAGAAAGGAGGAAAAAAAGTGGGAGCTGCGAATTTGCTGGCATCTTCTGATCAGGATGTGGATTTTTTTATACATGGTGTGTTCAGCTATGAGCTGTTTGGCCAGACCTTCTGGATCACAACAACACATGTTGCAATCGCAATTGTTATGCTGCTGATTGTGATATTTGCAGTTGCAGCACGTATTGCGATCAGTCATGCCGAAAAGTACCCGACCGGTTTTCAGAACATTGTCGAGATGATTGTCGAGATGCTCGATAAGATGGTGGAAAGCAGTATGGGACCTTATGCAAAAAAGTTCCGGAACTACATCGGCAGTATTTTTATTTTCATCTTTCTGAGCAATATCTCGGGACTTTTCGGGCTTCGCCCGCCGACAGCGGATTATGGTGTGACGTTGCCGCTTGGTCTTCTGACCTTTGGCATTATTCAGTACAATAATATCAAATATAACAAGTTCGGCGCATTTACCGGGCTGTTCAAGCCGCTGCCGTTCCTGTTTCCGATCAATCTGATCGGAGAGATTGCAACGCCGTTTTCATTGTCGCTGCGTCTGTTCGGTAATGTCCTTTCAGGCACAGTTATGATGTCGCTGATCTATACGCTTCTGGCGAAGTTCGCAATCGGCTGGCCGGGATTTCTGCACATCTATTTTGATGTGTTCTCGGGCGCAATTCAGACATACGTATTCTGTATGCTGACCATGGTATATGTAACAGACAAGCTGCCGGAAGTGGAGTAGGGCAGAATTAAACACAACATAGGAGGTTTTATTATGGGTATTACAGACAGAGGTTTAGTATTAGCTTGCTCAGCAATTGGTGCAGGTCTGGCGCTGATCGCCGGTATCGGACCTGGTGTAGGACAGGGTATCGCAGCAGGACATGGTGCTTCTGCGGTTGGAAGAAATCCGGGAGCGAAGGGTGATATCACCTCTACGATGCTTCTTGGACAGGCCGTAGCCGAGACAACCGGTCTGTATGGTTTGGCAATCGCTTTCATTCTCTTATTCGCAAACCCGCTGATCGGAAAGCTTTGATTTCCGGATTCGGGAAGGAAAGACTAAAAATGGGAAGGAGGCGAAATCTTGGAACCACGTTTGTTTAATCTTGACCCGCAGCTGCTGCATGACGCGGTGCTGCTTGCGATTGCAGTATTCGTAATGTTTTTATTTCTTTCTTACATGCTGTTCAATCCGGCACGCGAAATGCTGAAAAAGCGTCAGGACAAGGTGAAGAATGATATCGATTCTGCAGAGAAGTCCAGAGAGGATGCTGCGAAGCTGAAGGAAGAGTACGAGAACAGACTGCGTGAGATTCATAAAGAGGAGGACGCAATTTTAAGTGCGGCCCGCCAGAAGGCGCTGGAAAATGAGACGAAGATCATTGACCAGGCAAAGGCGGAGGCAGCCAATATTATTGAACGTGCGAATCATCAGGCTGAGCTTGAGATGAAGAAAGCGCAGGATGAGATTAAGAAGGAAATTATTACAGTTGCTTCTATGGTTGCCGGAAAGGCAGTCAGTGAGAAGCTCGATATTGAGATCCAGGATTCGTTAATTGACGATACATTAAAGGAGATAGGTGAAAAGACATGGCAAAGCTAGTATCCAGAACCTATGGGGATGCGCTGTTTGAGCTTGCCGTGGAGGAGAACCGGGTGGATGAGCTGTCAGAAGAAATTCAGGTGCTGACAGAGATCCTGGAACAGAACAAAGACTTTGAAAAGATTATGGTGCATCCGGAGATTCCGCAGGAGACGAAGCTTCAGGTCATCGAGGATGTTTTCAAGGGACGGGTATCCGACACCCTCACAGGTTTTTTACGAATTGTGGCAGCAAAGGGAAGATACAAAGAATTACCCGGGATTTTTGCGTATTTTACAGCAAGAGTAAAAGAATATAAAAAGATCGGAGTGGCGGAGGTCACCTCTGCGATTCCGCTGACCGGAGTTCAGAAGCAGAAGGTAGAACAGAAGCTTCTTCAGACAACTCCGTATGAAACAATGGAGATCGAATATAAGGTAGATGCGGCGAAAATCGGCGGGCTGATGATCCGGATCGGAGACCGTGTTGTAGACGGTACGGTGAGCAGTCGGCTGGCGGCCCTGACCTCTTGCCTTATGAAGATTTCACTAGAAAGCGAGAAAGAAGGTGTACAGGCCTCATGAATTTAAGACCAGAGGAAATCAGTTCCGTGATCAAAGAGCAGATTCAGAGATACTCCTCCGAAATCGCAGTGTCAGACACAGGTACGGTCATCCAGGTAGCGGACGGTATCGCCCGTGTATATGGTCTGGAGAATGCCATGCAGGGTGAGCTGCTGGAGTTTCCGGGCGAGGTATACGGCATGGTGCTGAATCTGGAGGAAGACAATGTCGGAGCGGTACTTCTCGGCAACAGCACCGAGATCGGTGAGGGAGATATCGTAAAGACCACGGGCAGAGTTGTGGAGGTTCCGGTCGGAGACGGAATGCTCGGGCGTGTCGTAAATGCGCTCGGACAGCCGATCGATGGAAAGGGACCGATCCATGCAGATAAATATCGCCAGATCGAGCGTGTCGCATCCGGCGTTATTTCCAGAAAAGCGGTTGATACCCCGCTGCAGACCGGTATCAAGGCGATCGACTCCATGGTGCCGATCGGAAGAGGACAGCGTGAGCTGATCATCGGAGACCGTCAGACCGGTAAGACGGCTATTGCGATTGATACAATCATCAATCAGAAAGGGCAGGGCGTAAAGTGTATTTATGTGGCGATCGGTCAGAAGGCTTCTACGGTGGCTTCTCTTGTAAAGACACTGGAGGAGTACGGAGCGATGGATTACACGACCGTTGTATCAGCGACGGCCAGTGAGCTGGCACCGCTGCAGTACATTGCACCGTATTCAGGCTGTGCGATCGGTGAGGAATGGATGGAGAACGGAGAGGACGTGCTTGTCATTTATGATGACTTGTCGAAGCACGCGGCGGCTTACCGTACACTCTCCCTGCTTTTGAAGCGTCCGCCAGGACGTGAGGCATATCCGGGTGATGTATTCTATCTGCATTCCAGACTGCTGGAGCGTGCAGCACGTCTCTCGGATGAATTGGGCGGAGGTTCTCTGACGGCACTTCCGATTATTGAGACGCAGGCAGGAGATGTTTCTGCCTATATTCCGACAAACGTTATTTCCATCACAGACGGTCAGATCTATCTGGAGACAGAGATGTTTAATGCGGGCTTCCGTCCGGCGGTCAACGCAGGACTTTCCGTATCCCGTGTAGGAGGCGCAGCACAGATCAAGGCGATGAAGAAGATCGCAGCCCCGATCCGTGTCGAGCTGGCACAGTATCGTGAGCTGGCAGCCTTTTCCCAGTTCGGTTCTGATCTGGACGATGATACGAAGGAACGTCTGGCACAGGGTGAACGTATCAAAGAGATCCTGAAGCAGCCGCAGTATCAGCCGATGGCCGTACAGTATCAGGTCATCATCATTTACGCAGCGACAAAGAAATATCTGATCGATATTCCGGTAAAGGATATCATGCGTTTTGAGAAGGAACTGTTTGAGTTCCTCGATACGAAGTATCCGGAGGTTCCGAATGCAATCGCAACGGAGAAGCAGATTTCCGAGAAGACGGATGCAGCACTGCAGTCTGCATTGAAGGAGTTCAAGGCCGCATTTAGGAAAGGGTGATACTTATGGCTTCGATGAGAGACATAAAACGCCGCCGGAGCAGTATTGCCAGTACACAGCAGATTACCAATGCCATGAAGCTGGTATCCACGGTTAAGCTGCAGAAGACAAAGGCACGTGCGGAGCGGTCCAAGCCGTATTTTGACAAGATGTATGCGACGGTTACGTCCATGCTTGCCAAATCCGGAACGATTGAACATCCGTATTTAAAGCCGCAGGCATCCGGGAAAAAGGCAGTCATTGTCGTTACTTCAAACCGTGGACTTGCAGGCGGGTACAATGCCAGTGTGATCAAGCTGATTACCGGCTCGGATTTAAAACCGGATGATCTGTTGCTTTACACGGTGGGAAATAAAGGAAAAGAATATTTCCAGCACAGAGAGTATACGATTGCAAAGGATTACAGCGAGGTCATTGAGAACCCGATGTTCTCTGATGCAAAGGAAATCTGTGAGGAAGTGCTCGGGGGATATGCAGAGGGTGAGATTTCAGAAATCTATCTTGCCTACACGTATTTTAAAAATACCGTCGTACATGAGCCGAAGCTCTTAAAGCTGCTTCCGGTAGAGATCGAGGAAGCGGACATTGAGGCGGCAAAGGCGGATTCACTGATGAACTATGAGCCGGAGGAGACAGAGGCCCTGGAGATCATCATTCCGAAATATGTGACGAGCATTTTATACGGCGCTCTGGTAGAGGCCATTGCAAGTGAGAATGGCGCCCGTATGCAGGCGATGGATTCCGCAACGAGCAATGCGCAGGACATGATCGATCATCTGACCTTGCAGTACAACCGTGCGCGTCAGGGCTCCATTACACAGGAGCTGACCGAGATCATAGCCGGAGCAAATGCAATACAGTAAAGTAATATAGAAGAGGAGAGTGAATTATCATGCCAAATACAGGTAAAATCACTCAGATTATCGGTGCGGTACTGGATATCAAATTTACAGAGGGACATCTTCCGTCAATTTATGAAGCTATCCATATCACCCGCAAGAACGGGGAACTTCTCGTTGTAGAGGTCGCACAGCACCTTGGCGATGAGACGGTTCGATGCATCGCAATGGGTCCGACCGACGGACTGGTACGCGGCATGGAGGCCGTGGCGACCGGTGCGCCGATCTCGGTTCCGGTAGGCGAGGAGACGCTGGGTCGCATTTTCAATGTGACCGGTGATCCGATCGACAACAAGCCGGCACCGGCGGGCGCAAAGAAGATGCCGATTCATCGGGAAGCACCGTCATTTGAGGAGCAGTCCACCTCGGCAGAGGTACTGGAGACCGGAATTAAGGTCGTTGATCTGCTCTGCCCGTATCAGAAGGGTGGAAAGATCGGTCTGTTCGGTGGAGCAGGTGTAGGTAAAACCGTTCTGATTCAGGAGCTGATTCGTAATATCGCGACTGAGCACGGCGGATATTCCGTATTTACCGGCGTTGGAGAGCGTACCCGTGAGGGTAACGACCTGTATCACGAGATGCAGGAATCCGGCGTTATCAATAAAACGACAATGGTGTTCGGACAAATGAATGAGCCGCCTGGAGCAAGAATGCGTGTCGGTCTGACCGGTCTGACGATGGCGGAGAACTTCCGTGATGAGGGCGGAAAGGATGTACTTCTGTTCATTGACAACATCTTCCGTTTCACACAGGCCGGATCTGAGGTATCCGCACTGCTTGGACGTATGCCATCCGCAGTTGGTTATCAGCCGACCCTTCAGACGGAGATGGGTGCGCTGCAGGAGCGCATCACTTCGACAAAGAATGGTTCCATTACATCCGTACAGGCAGTCTATGTACCGGCGGATGACCTGACAGACCCGGCCCCGGCGACGACGTTTGCACATCTGGATGCGACGACCGTACTTTCCCGTTCGATCGTAGAGCTCGGAATTTACCCGGCAGTGGATCCGCTGGAGTCTACTTCCCGTATCCTGGATCCGCGTATCGTCGGTGAAGAGCACTATGCGGTAGCCCGCGGCGTGCAGGAGATTCTTCAGAAGTACAAGGAGCTGCAGGATATCATCGCAATCCTCGGCATGGATGAGCTGTCTGAGGAGGACAAGCTGATTGTCAGCCGTGCGAGAAAGGTACAGAGATTCCTGTCTCAGCCGTTCTTTGTAGCGGTACAGTTTACCGGTGTGGACGGACGTTATGTTCCGCTGTCCGAGACGATCCGTGGCTTCAGGGAGATCCTTGAAGGTAAACATGACGATATCCCGGAGAGCTGTTTTCTGAATGCAGGAAGCATCGACGACGTAATCGCCCGCGCATAAGGTGTGAACCACAGTCGGCAGAAAGGGTGAAAGCGTATGGCAGACGATGGCAAGTTTTTTGATCTTGAGATCATTACGCCTGACCGCGTTTTCTGGACCGGAAAGGCGTCCATGCTGGAGCTGAACACGACAGAGGGAGAGGTCGGTATTTATAAGCGCCATATCCCGATGACCATGATTATTGAACCGGGCATTGTGAAAATTCATGAGGAGGACGGGATCCGGGAAGCAGCCGTGCATGCGGGCTTTATTGAGATCCTTCCGGATCGGATTTCTATGATGGCGGAGGTGGCCGAATGGCCGGACGAGATTGACAGGAACCGTGCAAAGGAAGCAGAACAGCGCGCTGAGCGCCGCCTGCAGGCACATGATCCATCGATCAATATCTCCCGGGCTGAGTTGGCTTTAAAGAGAGCGCTCGTGCGTCAGCAGCTGGCAGACAAATAGAGCAAAAAAAGGACGTGTGAAAAAACAAATTTTTTTCACACGTCCTTTTTACAGTTTTTTCCGCAGCATATCCGGATTTGTACTGTAGCGCAGTGCGGTTTCTGCGGTGATCGTGCCCGAATGGTAAAGCTGCAAAAGGCTGCTGTCCATTGAGTGCATTTCATCCCTTGCGGATGTATAGATGATTCCATCGATCTGGTGTGTTTTATTGTCACGGATCATATTGCTGATGGCGGGTGTCATGATCATGAGCTCAAAGGCAGGAACCATGTGACCGTCGATGGCCGGGACAAGCTGCTGGGAGACAACGGCGCGGAGCACCATTGAGAGCTGCATCGCGATCTGATGCTGCTGGGATGGCTCGAAGACGTCGATGATCCGGCTGATCGTGTTCGCGGCGCCGATTGTATGCAGACTGGAGAGGATAAGGTGTCCGGTCTCCGCAGCGGTCATAGCCGTCTGGATCGTCTCATGGTCACGCATCTCACCGAGCAGGATGACATCAGGGCTCTGGCGCAGCGCTGCACGCAGTGCCGTCAGATAATTATCCGTATCGGTTGCGATTTCGCGCTGACTGACAATACTTTTTTTATGGTGGTGCAGGAATTCCAGAGGATCCTCCAGGGTGATGATGTGATTTTCGTGTGTCGAGTTGATGCGGTCAATCAGGCAGGCGAGTGTCGTCGACTTGCCGCTTCCGGCAGGGCCGGTGACAAGGAGCATGCCCTTTGTGAGATCGGTCAGCTGCAGGATCGAATCCGGGATGCCGAGCAGTGCAGGATCCGGAAGCTCAAATGCGATGACACGGATCACAGCAGCGAGTGAACCACGCTGCTTGTATGTGCTCACTCGATAGCGGGACAATCCCGGGATCGCAAAAGAAAAGTCATCATCGCCGGATTCCAGAAAAGGATCGATTTTCCGGTTCTGTGCGAGTATATAGATCTGCCGAATCAGAGATTCGGTAGTATCCGGCATAAGCCGTTCTCCTTTCGTGTGCATAAATCCATTTACTTTATAGGTCAGTGGGCGTCCGGCTATGATAAAAATGTCGGATGCGTTTGAGTTGGTAGCGGCCGTCAGCATATCGGTCGCCTGAAGCGTGGCAATATCAGCCATGACAGGAGATCCCCTTTCGTAAGAAAAATATGATGATGTCAGGTTTCACTTTCCGGCATATCGGTTCGAAGCAGCTTCATAGATGTGTCAACTGCCCAGTCCTGCGTATTTACGATTTCCCAGGTGGTGATATGATACAGTGTATCCGTATCCTTTTTCGGAAAATCGACGGCGAGCACGACGGCGAGCTGTTGGTTTTCGGTGATGGCGATGGCAAAGGAAACCGTGTGTGTATCGGTATCCCAGCTTACTTCCGGAATGACATCTGCGATCTGGCGGCAGGAATCATAGTAGCTGCTTTCCGGGGTAGATGATGCATCGGATGAAAACAGTCGTAAATAGTTCGCTAACTGTGCATCGATCTTTGAAAGCAGCTGATTGGCTTTTGTGTTTGCCTCGTAGTAGGTGGTTGTCCGTGCTGCCATTTTTTCGCCGAGTGCCTGGTCTGCCCTGGATTCCGAGACCGAAAGTAGGGAAAAGGTAATGAGACAGAGAGAGACAAAGATCAGGATCAGAAGCGAAAGTCCGGAAGTCCTTCTCATGAGAGCACCTCCTCTCTCGTCAGCGGCCGGTGGAACGAGACGTCCAGTGTATAAATCACTTCGCCGGAGGATTTGCAGACGGAGATCGTTGCACTTTCCTCATGGTTATCCACAATAAGGGGTACGGTAAGTGAATAACTTTCTTTTTTTGGAGAACAGCTGTGGAAATCCTGATCAAAACAGATAGTTATCACCGGATCAAGCCCCGAATCATCCAGAACAGCCTCCGGGTAGGCAGTGAGCAGTACAGAAACAGAGTCACCCCCCGCTTCGAGCAGCTCCGCAACTGAAGCCGCAGCCTCCTGTGCCTGAAACAGCTCTTCCGTATGCTTTGTCATACTGTGTGACTGGACGAACAGCCGCAGACAGACCGTACTGATGATCAGAAAGAAAAACAGCACGATCAGAAATTCAATAAAAAACAACCGGGTTCCGGAATGATTCGATGTTGATGATTTCATTTTAGTGCTCCTTAAAAATTATTTCCGTACAGTGTATTTCGTATTCCTTTCTGCGGGCAACAGACCGGATATCAGGTCTTTGACAATGCGGCAGCAGATAAATGAATCCGTGCTGTATTGTTCCTTCCTTCCGTGTCCGTTACGGTGATCAGCAAAACGGATTCAGAGCCGTCGGGGGCGGATTCCACAGAAAAAGTGAATCCGGACAGCTCGGTGATCGCAGTCCCCATATCTGCAGATGGTACATTGGATGCCTGCGTGAACAGCTCCCGCAGCGCCCCGTCATAGAAATACAGGTAGGTGCAGTAGTGCGTGCCGTTTTGTTCTTCATACAGGACGAGGCTCGGAATGTCATCCAGTTCTCTGACATTTACGCCGTCTGTGTGATCATGCTGCCGCAGCTTTTCGGCCAGATAGGAGAGCGCCATCCGGGAGGTATAATTCTTATTCAGACTATCTGTTCCGTTCTGATAGACCATAGAGCCGGTTCCTGCTACCAGAAGAGAAAAGAGCAGAAAGGAAAGCAGCAGCAGAAAAGTAAAGAGCGTATCGATGGAGTGTCTTGTCGGTTTTGAATTCATGGGTAATTCCTCCTTGTTTTCCGTGAGAAACAAGCCAGGCAGGCAGCTATGGCCGAAGGTCAATCACCGTAACGGTCGGTGGGAGGTTGGAGCTGAAGACCTCGTAGTCGACGGCGTATTCTTCCGGGTTCCATGAGATTCCGTAGTGTTTTTCCAGATAGGAAAGGCTGGCTGGATAAATCCCCTCCACCGCATAGCAGTGAACAGCGCTGCGCAGGATCGCCTGCTTCAGATTCTCCATCTGCGCGTGATTCGTTGTCTCTGTGACAGAAGAAGAAAATTTCCACAAAAACAGAACACACCTAAGCGTAAGCACTACAGATGGAACCAGGCGGCGCCGGATATCATGAGGGGTATGTTCCTGGCTGAAACGGTTCATAGGTCAGGCCTCCTTTTTTGTAAGCGTCATCCGATACCGGCCATGATACTGAGTAATGGCAGCATGACAGAGACGAGAATCAGTCCGGTCAGGACCGAGAGAATCGCTGTCATGGTTGGTTCGATTTTACCAATGGCATTTTGCAGTCGCTCTTCGGCCTGCTTCCCGGCGCGAATGGAAATATCCTTCAGGGCGTCCTCCGCATCGCCGGTGCGAAAGCCGATCGAGAGCAGGCGGGCGTTCATTCCGCTGTAGATGCCGGCTTTATTCAGCGAGACGGCAAATTCTTCGCCTTCGTTTTGTAGCGCCTCTGCTTTTTTTAGCTGCTTCTGAAACTGTGGCTGTGTGGAGACATCACCGGCTAAGGAGAAGCTCTCACCGACATCCAGACCACAGTGCAGGGCCATGGAGAGTGCGTCAGAAAAATGTGCACATGTCGTAAGATGACTGATTTCACGGGTGACCGGGAGCGGCAGAATGAGCTTTAAAAGTCTGGCGCGTCCACTGGCTGTACGAAGCCAGATGATGCCTGCGGCTGCTGCTGTGAGCACGCCGATCAGAAGCACGACGGAACAGCCCTGCAGCACATGCGTGATCCGAAAAACGGCGGAGGTGACACCTGTCATTTCGATGCCAAGCTGTGAGAATACCTTTTCGAACACCGGCATGACCTGTGTCACGAGCACCAAGAGAATGGCAAAGAGCATGCCGAGCAGGATAAGCGGGTAGGTCAGCGCATTGCGGATATTGGTGAGCATGGTTTCCTGTCGTTCATAGTAGGAGGCAAGGGAAGCCATAGTCTCCTCAAGGGTGCCGGACTGTTCGCCGAGCGCAGTCATCTTCTGGAAATAGTCAGGAAACCATCCGGTCTGCTGCATCGCTTCTGCAAATTCTCCGGTCTCTTCAAGACGTTCATAGAGTCCGCCAAGAATCTCCTTTCCATCTGAAGAGACAGCATCCTCGCGGAGAATTGAGACACTCTCGAGTACAGAGATGCCGGAGTGGAGCAGCATGGAGAGCTGCCTTGCAAGCGAAGATAATTCATTATTATTCAGAGCTTTTTGCATGAGAAAACCTCCTGTCAGTAAACATATTGGAGTGTATAATTGCTGGCATCACCGATGTATTCCCGGATGGCTTCGCTGTCCTTTCCGACGGAATCAAACGTGGGATCCATGAATTTCCATTCGTTTCCGTCGAACTGAGCGACTTTTTCCACCCAGCCGACTGATTCAATGTAGACGTCGATCCAGGCGTGTTTGACATCGCCGCTGTAGCCGATCGCCAGACGGGTCGGGATCGATAAGGAGCGGAGCATAGCGGTCAGAAGTGCTGCATAGTCGAAACAGATGCCGGTTTTTGTCTTTAATGTTTCGTCAAGGTCAGGCAAATAGCCGGCTTTCACCGTGGCAGCCTTTTCATTGTCGTAGGTCAGTGTCGTTACGACATATTCATAAAGTGTGCGAAGTGCATCCAGATCCGTCTCGGCATCTGCGGAGAGTGAGGCGGCCAAGGAGACGAGCTTGCTGTCTGCGGAAAAGTCTACGTACTGGTTTGGATATAGAAATGGAAGAAACACATTTTCCAGGGTCACATCCAGTGGATAACTGAAAAGGGAAGCATACTGTCCGTTTCCGATGTCCTCAAAGGCAAGAATCAGATAGGCACCGTCCCCGGACGTGAGAGGGAATGCCGTCCAGTCGTCTTTGGTTTCCAGAAAATAGTTATAGACCACATCGTCCTCTCCGGTCACTTGAATATTTACTTTTGTATTGTCGCTTGTCACTTTCCCCATAAAATAGCCCATAGAGGCATTGGAAAAATCAAGGATCAGAGGCTCATCTCCGGTCTGCACGGTTCCGTCTGCGGTCGGAGCCAGAACACTTGTCTGACCGGGGACATAGCCGGGAGGAGCAGAGACGCTGTCGTCCGTATTGCTTTTTGTTGTACCGCAGCTGCAACACAGTAATGCGATAAAGAACAGAAGGGAAAACAGCCAGCCATAATGTATCTTTATCATAAGTTGACTCCTTTTGACCTTAATATCATTCTGGCTCCAGTATAGCAGATAACCTGAAAAAGAAAAGAAAAAAGGCGAAAAAATGAGAAAATGCGGTTGACAATGGCAGTTAAAGTGATTATAGTAGAGAAAGAGAAATAGACATATCTGATATAAAGGCAAACCCGTTGAAAAGCGGGGACGCAAAGCCAAGGGTCTAACGTCCGAAGGACTATGACAGCCGGTTGCCGCATCTCCGGAGTATTGTGTATTCTGTCGGATTTTTTTGAGTATGCATATATTTGCTGGAGCGTGTAGATGGTGACCGCTGATGAAAATCAGGCGGTTTTTTCTTTTTCATGGTTTTTTATGAAAAAGAGTCGTATACAGGGAATGATATATCAGAAAGTTATTTCAGTAACCATTACAGATGTGTTTTTATTTCAAGGAGGAAGAGACTATGAAGAAGCTGGCTATGAAAGAAGCGCTTCGGAAAAAGCTGACAAAGGCAGGGGCACTTGCACTTGCGGCAGTGGTTGCAATGGGCGGAGGCGTTACTTATTACAATTCACAGAATCAGGTACCGGAGCTGATTACTTACGTAGATACCGATGGAAGTATTGAGATTCCGGATGAGGATGTACCGCTTGCGGCACCGAAGGTTACAAGATCCACAAAGACAAAGAAGACCACAAAGAAGATTAAGATGAAAAAGGCTTCCAAGAAGACCTACAAGAAGGCCGGGAAGACCGTGACAAAGAAGAAAAAGAAGGTAAAGTCATCTAAGAAAAATGTTACCACGACAGAAACACTGACGGCAACAAATGTGACAAACGCATATAAGAAGGGTTCTAAGATTGATACCCGGGTGACGACGGTAAAGACGACGGTTATAAAGACCGTAGCACCGACCGGTACTGCAGCAGCAACCGCAGCAGCAACCGGTACAGCGACAACGACCGCGACCAAGGCGACGACCGCAGGTACCGCATCCGCAGCACAGAACGGTGAGATCGCGATCACGCAGATTGCCCCGTTGGTAAGCGGTAATGTGACAAGCGCATTCCAGAAGCTCGGATTTAAGATTGTCATCAATTCCGGTGTATCTTATTCCGGACTGTGTGACGCACGGACCCGTACCGTTACGCTGAAGCGTGCGGACAATACCGTATACCATGAGCTGGGACACTTTGTAGCATTTGTGGCAGGCAACATTGATACGTCCTCTGCATTCCAGAGTATTTACAACCGTGAAAAATCCCTGTACACAGACTACAACAAGTCATATGTATTATCCAGCAGCTCCGAGTACTTCGCAGAGTCCTACAAGAACTACATTCTGAATCCGACTCAGCTGAAGAATTCCCGCCCGGAGACCTACGCAGCGATTGAGAACGCACTTTCCAGAGTGACGGACGCACAGGCATCCAGAATTCTGAGTGTATACGGCGCACTGTGGAACAAATAATAAAGTAAAAATACCGGCTTCCAGTTTCAGATATCAGATCTGATTTGGAGCCGGTATTTTTCTGATTATTCTGGTTTGGTTTCGTCTTTCGAAGAAGCAGCTGCATCTGTTGCTTCTGTCGAAGCGGTCACGTCCTCTTTTACATCAAGCTCTGTCTTTTCGATTTCATCCAGGTTCCAGTTATCCGGATCCTCATCCGTGGTCGGATCTGCCGGTGTGTATTTTGCAAAAATCTTTTTGAAGAAAAAGGAATTCGCAAAGGCTACGAGTGCGAAACCGGCCATCATCCAGATCAGGATACCGTACCATAAGGTATAGGTGTTCAGGAAGGTGGCAAGCACTGACGCTGCACAGATGACCAGCATGACAAAGGTCCTCGGAAGATTTACGACTGCCATGATAAAGGCATTTTTAAAGGTATCCTTTACAGAGTTGTAAAAGCGTGCAAGAATCGGGAACACGTAGAGCAGGATCAGGGCGTATATAATCATCGTTGCGGTGATGACTACGCGCAGGACGGTCACAAAGGTTCCGGTGGAATCCTTGAGGATCAGCAGATCCAGAACAAGTACGATGCCGAAGAACAGCAGGATCAGCCAGATGATCGTTGCCTGCTTGAAATTCTGCTTGAAGGATTTCAGGAAGCCCCGGGCGATATAGCCTTCTTCATTTTCGGCCAGCTTTAAGGTCACATAATACATCGCGGTAAAGGATGCCCCGATCGTGAAAATAGGAAGGCTGCAGACAAGAAATAGGATGTTCAGAAGCATCAGATCTGCCAGCTTGCCGAGTGCACGGAACAGACCATTGTCCATGTTGAAAAAGTTACTCATTTCATCACTCTCTTTTCTATTAAATTCGTCGTAGACTGCCGACTTCCCACACAATATGTCATGCCGAAACCGACTTTCTCAAGTATACTGGAAATATAGGAAAAAAGCAATGAAAAATGCGGGCATTTTCAGCACATCATAAATTGACAAGAAAACAAAGACTGAGCTATAATAACGAAATGTGCGATTTATAAATTAAGAACAACAGGCATATCTGAAAAAGATAAAATTCAGGGGTGTTCAAGAAGGAGGCAGCATATGTACGATAAGGTACCTACCAACAGAAATGTTGTTGAACACGAAAAAGAAGTAGAAAAATTCTGGAAAGAACAGGATATTTTTAAAAAGAGCATGGAGAACCGCAAAGAAGGTGAGACATATACCTTCTATGACGGACCGCCTACAGCAAACGGAAAGCCACACATCGGTCATGTGCTGACCCGTGTTATCAAGGATATGATTCCGCGCTACCAGACGATGAAGGGAAAGATGGTTCCGAGAAAGGCCGGCTGGGATACGCATGGACTGCCGGTAGAGCTGGAAGTCGAGAAGATGCTCGGTCTCGACGGTAAGGAGCAGATCGAGGAGTACGGTGTGGAGCCGTTCATCCAGCACTGCAAGGAGAGCGTCTGGAAGTACAAGGGGATGTGGGAGGATTTCTCCGCGACCGTTGGCTTCTGGGCGGATATGGATGATCCGTATGTCACCTACGATGACAATTTTATCGAGTCTGAGTGGTGGGCATTAAAGCAGATCTGGGAGAAGAAGCTTCTGTACAAGGGCTACAAGATCGTACCGTACTGCCCGCGCTGCGGTACCCCGCTTTCGAGCCATGAGGTGGCACAGGGATATAAGGACGTCAAGGAACGTTCCGCAATTGCACGCTTCAAGGTGAAGGGAGAGGAGGCGTACATTCTTGCGTGGACGACGACACCGTGGACCCTTCCGTCGAACGTTGCGCTCTGCGTGAATCCGGATGAGGATTATATCAAAGTCAAAATGAAGGATCAGGACTATGTATACTATCTGGCAGCTGCGCTGGCGGATACCGTGCTCGGAGCGGAGACCTACGATGTCCTTGAGACTTATAAGGGTAAGGATCTTGAATTCAAGGAGTATGAGGCACTTTACCCGGTAGAGCTGAAAAAGAAAGCGTACTATGTTGTATGTGATCCGTATGTTACGATGACCGATGGTACCGGTGTTGTACATATCGCACCGGCATTTGGTGAGGACGACAGCAAGGTCGGCAGAAAATATGATCTTCCGTTCCTGCAGCTCGTCGATGAGAATGGTATGATGACGAAGGAGACGAAATGGGCCGGTCACTCCTGTATTGCACGAAAGGATCTCGAAAATGAGAACGGCGTTTCCCCGGAGGTCATCAAGGATCTGGATGCGAGAGGACTGCTGTATTCCGCACCGAAGTTTGAGCATAGCTACCCGCACTGCTGGCGCTGTGATACACCGCTGATTTATTATGCACGCGAGTCCTGGTTCATCAAGATGACTGCGGTGCGCGATGATCTGGTGCGCAATAATAATACGGTAAACTGGATTCCGGAGAGCATCGGTAAGGGACGTTTCGGTGACTGGCTGGAAAATGTACAGGACTGGGGACTTTCACGGAACCGTTACTGGGGTACTCCGCTGAATATCTGGGAGTGCGAGTGCGGACATATGGAGTCCGTCGGCAGCAAGAAGGAGCTGCATGAGCTTTCTGATGACTGCCCGGAGGAGATCGAGCTGCACCGTCCGTTCATCGACAAGGTGACGATTCGCTGTCCGAAGTGCGGAAAGCCGATGCACCGGGTACCGGAAGTAATCGACTGCTGGTTCGATTCCGGTTCCATGCCGTTTGCGCAGTATCACTATCCGTTTGAAAATAAAGAATATTTCGAGAAACACTTCCCGGCTCAGTTTATTTCTGAGGCAGTGGATCAGACCAGAGGCTGGTTCTATTCTCTGATGGCGATCTCCACACTGCTGTTTAATAAGGCTCCGTTTGAAAATGTTATCGTTCTTGGACATGTGCAGGATGAAAACGGCCAGAAGATGAGCAAATCCAAGGGAAATGCCGTCGATCCGTTCGAGGCGCTTTCCAAATATGGCGCGGATGCAATTCGCTGGTATTTCTATATCAACAGCGCTCCGTGGCTGCCGAATCGTTTCCATGGAAAGGCCGTGCAGGAGGGGCAGAACAAGTTCCTCGGAACACTCTGGAATACCTATGCATTTTTCGTGCTGTATGCCAACATTGACAATTTTGACCCGACCAAGTATACACTGGACTACGAGAAGCTTCCGGTTATGGATAAGTGGTTACTCTCCAAGATGAATTCCATGGTCAAGGCCGTAGATGACAATCTGGGTAATTACCGGATCCCGGAGGCTGCACGTGCACTTGAAGAGTTCGTCGATGATATGAGTAACTGGTATGTCAGAAGAAGCCGTGAGCGTTTCTGGGCGAAAGGCATGGAGACGGATAAGGTCAACGCTTACATGACGCTTTATACTGCACTCGTGACGGTCAGCAAGGCGGCAGCACCGATGATTCCGTTCATGACAGAGGAGATCTATCAGAACATTGTAGTAAAGGTAGATCCGACCGCGCCGGAGAGCATTCATCTGTGTGACTTCCCGAAGGTGGATGAGGCCAAGATTGATCCGGAGCTGGAGCGCGATATGGATGAGGTGCTGAAGGTCGTAGTCCTTGGACGTGCCTGCCGGAATAAGGCAAACATCAAGAACCGCCAGCCGATCGCCAAGATGTATATCAAGGCGCCGCAGACGCTTCCGGAGTATTTTACGGATATTATCCGCGACGAGCTGAATGTAAAGGCTGTTGCATTTACCGATAATGTAGGAGAGTTCATTTCTTACAGCTTCAAGCCGCAGATGCGTACTGTCGGCCCGAAATACGGCAAGCTGCTCGGCAAGATCCGTCAGCTGCTTCCGGCACTTGATGGGGCAGCTGCGATGAATGAGCTGAAGACGACTGGCGCAATCCATCTGGACGTAGACGGTACAGAGGTAGCGCTTGGCGAGGAGGATCTGCTCATTGAGACGGCACAGACAGAAGGCTATGTGAGCGAATCCAACCAGGAGATCGCAGTGGTACTTGATACAAACCTGACACCGGAACTGGTCGAGGAAGGCTTTGTGCGCGAGCTGATCAGCAAGATTCAGACAATGCGTAAGGAAGCCGGCTTCGAGGTCATGGATAAAATAACGGTATCCGCAAAGGGTAACGATAAGATAGATGCGATTCTGAAAAAGTACGAAGATCAGATAAAGGACGAAGTACTTGCAGTAACCGTAGTTTACGGCGAAGTGTCCGGATACAGTAAAGAGTGGAACATCAACGGAGAACAGGTGACACTAGGCGTAGAGAGAAAATAAGCAGAAGAACCCGATCTGCAAAATTTGAATGAAAGGAAAAATGTAATGAGTAAAACATTTGACAAGGAAGAGTTCAAAGAGCGCGTTAAGGAGAATGTGAAAACCCTCTACCGGAAAACAATCAAAGAAGCAACACAGCAGCAGCTGTTTCAGGCTGTTTCCTATGCGGTGAAGGATGATATCATCAATAACTGGCTGGCAACGCAGAAGCAGTATGAGATCGATGATCCGAAGACGGTTTATTACATGTCCATGGAGTTTCTGATGGGGCGTGCGCTTGGAAATAATCTGATCAACCTGTGTGCATATAAGGAAGTAAAGGAAGCGCTGGATGAGATGGGCTTTGACCTCAATGTGATTGAAGACCAGGAGCCGGATGCTGCACTTGGAAACGGCGGCCTTGGCCGTCTGGCAGCATGCTTCCTCGATTCACTTGCAACGCTTGGATATTCCGCATACGGCTGCGGTATCCGTTACCGTTACGGTATGTTCAAACAGAAAATCGAGAATGGTTATCAGGTAGAAGTACCGGATAACTGGCTTAAGGATGGCAACCCGTTTGAGCTGCGCCGCCCGGAGTATGCGAAGATCGTAAAATTCGGTGGCTATGTCCGTGTGGAGTACGATGAGGAGCACAAGAAGAATAATTTCGTTCAGGAAGGCTACCAGTCGGTACGTGCGATCCCGTATGATATTCCGGTGCTCGGCTACAACAACAACATCGTCAACACCCTGCGTGTATGGGATGCAGAGGCGATCAATGATTTCCATCTTGACTCCTTCGACAAGGGTGATTATCAGAAGGCTGTTGAGCAGGAGAATCTGGCAAAGAACATCGTTGATGTCCTTTATCCGAATGATAATCACTATGCAGGTAAGGAACTGCGTCTGAAGCAGCAGTACTTCTTCATCTCTGCAAGTGTACAGGCAGCAATTGAAAAATATAAGAAGAGCCATAAAGATATCCGTAAATTCTATGAGAAGGCAACATTCCAGCTGAACGATACCCATCCGACTGTAGCAGTCGCAGAGCTGATGCGCATTCTTCTGGATGAGGAAGGACTTGGCTGGGATGAGGCATGGGAGGTAACGACGAAGACCTGTGCTTATACGAACCACACCATCATGGCAGAGGCATTGGAAAAATGGCCGATCGAGCTGTTCTCCAGACTGCTGCCGCGTGTATACCAGATCATCGAAGAGATCAACCGCCGTTTTGTCCTGGAGATTCAGACGAAGTATCCGGGCAATCAGGAGAAGGTTCGCAAGATGGCGATTATCTACGACGGACAGGTTAAGATGGCACATCTGGCGATTGCAGCAGGCTACTCGGTAAACGGCGTTGCAAGACTGCACACCGAGATCCTGGAGAAGCAGGAGCTGAAGGATTTCTACGAGATGATGCCGCAGAAATTCAACAACAAGACAAATGGTATTACGCAGAGAAGATTTCTGCTTCATGCAAATCCGTTGCTTGCAGATTGGGTAACCGAACATATCGGCGATGAGTGGATCACAGATCTGCCGCAGATTTCCAAGCTGAAGGTCTATGCGGACGACAAGAAGGCTCTTCAGGAGTTCATGAATATCAAGTATCAGAACAAGCAGCGTCTTGCAAAGTACATCAAGGAGCACAATGGTATCGATGTAGACCCGCGCTCCATTTTCGATGTGCAGGTAAAGCGTTTGCATGAGTACAAGCGTCAGCTGCTGAATATTCTGCACGTGATGTATCTCTACAATCAGATCAAGGATCATCCGGAGATGCCGTTCTATCCGAGAACATTTATCTTTGGTGCAAAGGCTGCTGCAGGCTATCGCCGCGCAAAGCTGACGATCAAACTGATCAACAATGTAGCAGATGTTATTAACAACGATAAGTCCATCAACGGCAAGCTGAAAGTCGTATTCATCGAGGACTACCGTGTATCTAACGCAGAGCTGATCTTTGCGGCTGCAGATGTGTCAGAGCAGATTTCTACTGCAAGTAAAGAGGCATCCGGTACTGGTAATATGAAGTTCATGCTGAACGGTGCTCCGACCCTCGGCACGATGGACGGTGCAAATGTGGAGATTGTAGAAGAGGTAGGTGCAGAAAATGCGTTTATCTTCGGGCTGTCTGCAGAAGAAGTTATCCGTTATGAGAATGAGGGCGGCTACAATCCGACCGATTATTTCAACAATGATCAGGATATCCGCCGCGTGCTGATGCAGCTGATCAATGGTGAGTACTCCAACGGAGATATGGAGATGTTCCGTGATATTTATGATTCTCTGCTGAACACGAACAGCAGTGACCGCGCAGATACGTACTTCATTCTTGCAGACTTCAAGTCCTATGCAGCTGCGCAGAAGAAGGTAGAGGAAGCATACCGCGATGAAGAGGGCTGGGCAAAGATGGCACTTCTGAATACGGCATGCAGTGGTAAGTTCACCTCTGACCGTACGATCCAGCAGTATGTAGATGAGATATGGCATCTGGATCACGTGACCGTAAAGGTGGATCCGGAGTCCTTCGAGGTATAAGGCTGCCGGTTGCAGAGAGCCGGACCAGGACACAGAATAAGCATTACTTTCAATAAAAAATCCGTTAAAGCTGTGGCTGCGTATTGTTTTGCAGCTGCATCTTTAACGGATTTGTCAGTTATGAGCAAGCGGCGAAGGCCGACGCTGTCAGCAAAGCCACGGGGATAGCCGGAAATCATTAGGAGGACGGATGATGCGCTTTGCTTTGCTGCGCTTTCTTGCGCTCTGAGATCTTGATCACTTCTTCTTCATTTACGAACCGCAGCGTCTTTACCGCATAGTATTTCTCATCCTCACGCTGCCGCAGACGGATTTTTCCCTTGAGCCAGCCGTGGTCCGCGCATTTTGCCAGACAGAGATAATTGCGGCTTCCGGAGGCGAACCAGCGGATTTCTTTGGCTGCATTTTTTCCACAGGTACAGCAGGGCATGGAGACGACAATACGGTCCTTCATGGCCTGTACTTTAGAGACAAACGGCTTTGAAATATATTTTGTATAGGTGGCATAGCGAAGATGGATTTCTGAACGCCGGTTATCCGGTGTATGGAAATAATCGACGGAAGAATTCTGTTCAATCTGTGTACGGGTAAGGTGTTGCATGATTTCAGACGTATAATGCGCATCACTTAAAGCACTGTGGAAGGCTACATCCTTCGGGATTTTGAGAAAATCGACGGCAAACTCCAGAGAACGGCGGGTACGACGGTCTTCATATACGATGCTGAAAATTTTCTGGATATCATAATACAGAAACGGAAATGGAAACGGAATCGGCAGCTGGTGGTAAGCCAGGTTGCGCTGCAGCTCCATCAGATCTGAAGGACCCCAGGTACAGAAGCTTGGGTCGTCTCCGCACCAGCCAAGAAAGTCTGAGATGACTTCAGGAAAATTTCGGGCCTTTTGAAGATCGATCTGCCGTAAAGCGACGATTTCCTGCGTTTTAAAATGTAACGTTCGATATACGACCGGCTGCACGATCTCGCGGAAGGAATCGACATACTGTAAATTTTTATCCAGTTTTACCGCTCCGATCTCAATGATCTCAAATGGGAGGCGGCGGATTTCTCCGGATTTTCCGGTCGGACACTGGTTCCATTCCAGATCAAGTACAATATAGTTCATGTGGTGCAGATTCCTTTCTGTTGTTTTGACTCTCTGATAAGCCATTTCTGCGCGTAAAGCGGACATTCGCAATCCGCTTCGCTACTTGCTCATGAACGCAGTCGCT
>OLQE01000195.1_pt1 | contig 54454 bp, 43 predicted proteins | sample 1643161 | NCBI WGS metagenome assembly OLQE01 (sample SAMEA3136650, study PRJEB25190) | human gut metagenome
AATCATAGTAAAGAACATTTGACTTTGGAAGTCCTGTACCTGTAACTTCTCCTGTTTCCATGTTTTTAACTGTGTCAAGTTTGTAGTCTCTTGCTGAAAGAACTTTATAGCCGGCAATTTCTGTAGGAACATTCTCACGAAGCTTCTCAATTGTATTCTGAATCTTTTCAATTCCTTCCTTGCCCTTTAATGTAATAGACTGAACACCGTCACTCCAGTATCCGTATCTCTCGTACATTTCAATCATCTTATCCCAAAGAGACATTCCCTTTGTCTTGTAGTAAGCTACAGCCTCGCAAAGTGCCATAGTAGCTACTACTGCATCCTTATCTCTTGCATGTGTTCCAATAAGACATCCGTAGCTTTCCTCAAAACCGAAAGCATAATGACCTTTCTTAGTGGTTTCAAAGTTAAGAATCTGCTCTCCAATATATTTAAATCCTGTAAGAACCTCAATAAGTCTTACGTTGTAATATTTTGCAATATCATTTGCAAGATTTGTTGTAACTATAGTTTTAATTAATGCTGCATCATCAGGAAGCTGTCCTGCCTCTTTCATCTGACTGATTTCATATTCTGCCAATAAGCATCCTGACATGTTACCTGTAAGTACATGATATTCTCCTGTCTTATCATCTCTTACATATACACCAAGTCTGTCAGCATCAGGGTCTGTGGCCAACAAAATATCTGCATTAATTTCATTTCCCATTTTAACTGCTAACTCAAAGGCTTCTTTTGATTCAGGATTTGGATAACTTACTGTAGGGAAATCTCCGTCAGGAAGTTCCTGCTCCTTAACAACATATACATTTTCAAATCCTAATTCCTTAAGAACTCTTCTTACCGGAATATTTCCTGTTCCGTGAAGTGGAGTGTAAACAATCTTAATGTCCTTCTGCATTGCATCAATGGCATCCTGATGTTTAACCTGTGACTTAAGAGCTGCTATGTACTTGTCATCTACTTCTTTTCCAATCTGAACATAGAGACCTTCCTTAACTGCTTCATCCTTATCCATTGTCTTTACAAGGCTATAATCACTAATGGCTGAAACAGCATCCATAATACCTGTGTCGTGAGGTGGTGTAATCTGTGCTCCATCCTCCCAGTAAACTTTATATCCGTTGTATTCTGCCGGGTTATGGCTGGCAGTAACATTAATACCTGCTATACATCCTAATTCCCTAACTGCAAATGAAAGCTCCGGTGTAGGTCTTAATGAATCAAATACATAAGCCTTTATTCCGTTTGCATTAAGGCAAAGTGCAGCTTCATCTGCAAATTCCGGTGACATACGACGGGAATCATACGCAATGGCCACACCTCTTGCCTGTGCATTCACACTGGCAATATAGTTGGCCAGTCCCTGGGTTGCTTTTCTTACAGTATATACGTTCATACGGTTGGTTCCTGCGCCGATAATGCCGCGAAGTCCTGCGGTACCAAACTCCAGCTCTGCATAGAAACGTTCTTTGATCTCTTTGTCATCCCCGGCGATACCTCGAAGCTCCGCCTTGGTCTCTTCGTCAAAGTAAGGGCTTTCCAGCCACTCCTGGTATACTTCTTTGTAGTCCATATCGTACCTCCCGATTTTTCACTTTTCAGGGTCCGTCCCCTTAAAGCATCCGGTCATCCTGCACGGCCCTGAGTGCTTTTATCATACCATAATTCGCCCTGAAAAGAAACCTTATTCCAATATTTTAAGAAAAGATACCCGCTGATCCTGCTGCCGGATCAGGCTTTTCAGTTTTTCGACATTTTTCTCCGGGATCCAGCTCTTTCTGCTGCCATAATAATGGTCTGCCAGCTTCCAGAATTTCTCCGGATAAGAAAGCCGCACACGAAAATCCTCCCGCTCTTCCTCCGAAAGAGGACGCACCCGGCCATATTCCCGGAGCATGGCATTTCCATATACCTTATCCCAGTTCTGTTTTTCCAGAATCTTCCGGAAAAACCGGGCCAGATCCCCGGTCCGGACACCGAAATGGCAGTGACCGAAGTCTGTAAGTGCCGTCCCCTCCCTCGACAGGAGTACATGATGCTGGTTGTAATCCCCATGGCAAAGGATCCCTTCCGTGAGGCTTTTTTCAAAAAGTGCCCGGATTTTCCCGGAACCGGCTTCTTCCAGAGCCTTTTCCGCTTCCTCATAAAAGCGCTCGAAATGATTCAGAAATTCCTGTTCAAACTCTGTCTTTCTCCTGCGGGAACGTATGAATTTCCGCACCCGCCGAAGCTCTGCATTTTTCCTCCGAAGTTCTGTCTCCAGCGATTCTTCCCGGAACTTTTCCGTCTCTTTTTCCGGAGTTGTCTGGAAATTCCGGTGAAGAAAAGCCAGTGCCCGTACCGCTTCTTCCACTTCAGAAAGCTCTCTCACATCACATTCCCGGCCTTCATGCCATTCCCGCAAAAGATAAGTGGTCTCCTCCCTGTCCTTTACCAGAAACCCGCCTTCCTTATTCCGTACCGGAAAATCCAGACGCTCCAGCCCCTTTTCCCGAAGCTCCCTCATGACCCGGTCCTGAAATTCCAGCCTTCCCTCTGTTCCGGCATACTCCGTCAGAAGCTTCAGCCCCTGATCCGTATCTACCAGAAAGGAGCCCCTTCCTCTTCTGGCACTTCTTACATCCAGTTCATACTGCTCCAGTACGATAAGTCCTTTTTCATTCATCGGATCCCTCCCACTGATCTGCTCCCTCTATTCCTATGTGGACCGGCCTGGAATTATGCGGCGGAATCTTCTCTCCATAGAAAAAGCCGGAGCATCAGCTCCGGCGAAGGGTTCTGGAATATTCCAGAAGATATTCTTTTGTATTGTGGGCAGGATCCCGTAAGACCTCACCAAGAAGTTCACTTAAGACCTCACCGAGCTGTTTTCCCGGCTCCATACCGTCGTCGATGAGATCACGGCCGCTAACCGCCAGATCCTTCAGAGAAAAACACTGGTTTTCTTCGAAGATCTTTTCTGCCAGAAGTTCTACTTCCTTCAGCCGCTCCTCTTTTTCCGCACGCTGATAATCGCTCTGAGCCGCAATATCTGCCCGCTGCACCTTCAGGATCAGCGGAAAGAGCTCTTTTCCGGTCTTGTTCAGAAATCTTCTTACCGCACGTTCACTGATCTCCGGACGGTAATCGTGATAGGCAATGAGTTTTTCCACCGTATATAGCGTATCGTTGTCAAATTTCAGCCGTTTCAGGATATCATGAGCCATCTGGGCACTGACATCCGCATGACCGAAGAAATGATCCACGCCGTCCTCTCCCGTCGATCTTACCACCGGTTTCCCGATATCATGGAGAAGCATGGTCAGGCGAAGCACCTTGTCCGGCTCGATCATCCGCATGGACTCGATCAGATGAGCCCCGACTGTATGGCAATGATGCGGATTCTTCTGCTCTGTCTCCATAGCTGCATCCAGCTCCGGAAGGATCACCCGGGTGATACCGGTCTCATAAGCCGTATAAAGCTCCTCCGGATGAGGGGAAACGGCCAGCTTGACCAGCTCTGCTTGGATCCGCTCCGCACTGATGTGCTCCAGATTCCCTGCCAAAATGCCGATGGCTTCCTGTGTCCGTTCCTCGATAGAAAAGCCCAGCTGTGCCGCAAAACGCACGGCCCGGAGAATCCGCAAAGCGTCCTCGGTAAAACGCTCCAGCGGATCTCCCACACAACGGATCACTTTTTCCTCCATATCCTTCTGACCGCCGAACAGGTCCACCAGCCCCTCCTTCTCATTGTAGGCCAGGGCATTGATCGTGAAATCCCTCCGCTTCAGATCTTCCGAAAGAAGGGCGGTAAAAGTCACCTCTTTGGGGTGACGGCTGTCCTCGTACTCTCCGTCCAGCCGGTAAGTCGTGACCTCATAGCCCTCCTTGTCCAGAAGGATCGTCACGGTACCATGCTGGATCCCTGTATCGATGGTCTTTTTAAACAGCGCTTTCACCTGCTCCGGAAGAGCTGAGGTGGTAATGTCCCAGTCGTTGGGCGTCCGCCCGAGGAGACTGTCACGGATACAGCCTCCCACTGCATAGGCTTCAAATCCGTTCTCCTCCAGGACATGGATGATCTTATTGACATTTTTCGGAAGTATGATCTGCATATAACATCTCCTTTTTATTCATCTTTATGCATAAAAATCTGCCGCTGAGCTTACAAAATGCTGAAGAAAAGGAACACCAGCACGCCCAGAACGATCCGGTACCAGCCGAAGACCTTGAAATCGTTCCGGCGGATGTAATTCATCAGGAATTTGATCACAAGGATGGATACCACGAAGGCGACCACCATGCCCACAAGAAGGATCACTGCTTCCGAAGCGCTGAAGGCCAGACCGAATTTTACCAGTTTTAAAAGACTTGCTCCTGCCATAACGGGAACCGCCAGGAAAAATGTGAATTCAGCCGCTGTCGTACGGGACATGCCAAGCAGGATCCCGCCGAGGATCGTTGCGCCGGAACGGGAGGTTCCGGGAAATACAGCCGCGATCAGCTGAAAAAGGCCAACACCGACAGCCGCCTTCCAGCTGATCTCCGCAATGGAATTCATGACCGGTTTCCGTTTCTTATTGTAGTTTTCGATGACGATGAAAAGTACACCGAAAATGATCAGCATGGCTGCTACGGTCTGGTAATTGTAAAAAAGCTCGTCGATCTTGTCATCGAAGAGGATACCGACAACGGCTGCCGGAATACAGGCTGCCAGGATCTTGAACCACATCAGGAAGGTATCCTTTTTGATAAAGTATTTTTCCTTCGCGGAAAATGGCCAAAGCTTCTTAAAATACAGGACCACCACCGCCAGAATAGCACCCAGCTGGATCACAACCAGGAACATTTCACGGAAGTCGTTGGAAACATTCAGCTTTACCAGTTCATCCAGAAGGATCATATGACCCGTACTGCTGATGGGAAGCCACTCGGTAATGCCCTCCACGATACCGAAGAGGATCGCTTTCAGAATTTCAATAAAATCCATATTTATACTCCTTTTCTTTGTGTTTTTGCTATTCCTATGATACCCCTCCTTCCTGTATGATACAAGAAAAATTTCCTTGACTTTTGATTTTCCAACGCTTATACTGGAAAAGTATCAAGGATTTCTTGGATGTAAGATAATTCACTAGTCATTAGAGATTATATCGCACTCATGTAATCTGTAATGGCTGGTGGATTTTTTTATCCGAAAATCTACATCTTAATTCATTATTTTATGGAGGTACCACAATGAACAAAGGTACAGTTAAATGGTTCAATGCAGAAAAAGGCTACGGCTTCATCACCGGCGAGGACGGAAACGATGTATTCGTTCACTTCTCCGCTATCCAGGGTGAGGGCTTCAAATCTCTCGATGAGGGTCAGGCAGTAAGCTATGACTTAACTGAGGGTGCTCGTGGAATGCAGGCTGCTAACGTAGTTAAACTTTGATCGTTTACTCATAAGCGCAGAAAATAGAGAAAAGAACCAATGAAAGACCATTCTTTCCATAAAGAATGGTCTTTTTGATTGTCCGAAATGGCAAAAAAGAGGGAGGACCGACCGGTGCAGCAAAGCTCTGCAGCCGGTGGTCCTCCCTTTTCCTGTTATGATCTGCCTCAGGATAGGACAGCTTCTTTCACAGTGTCCACATATTTCCTGATATTGGAGGCATTCACGTATTTCTTTGCCCGTGTGCCGTCAACGACTACAAGGGTCGGTGCCTGCATGATACCGTACTTTTTCACCAACTCCGGATTTTCCTCGGCATCGATGATCTGTACGGCCTCACCCTTCAGCATTTCCTTTGCCAGGCGGCAGTTGGGGCAGGTCTTGGTGGTGAACAGATATTTCACACCCTCCATGGGCTTGATCTCCACATCATCCCGGGAAACCGTAACGATGCTGCTGTGTACCTTCTTCAGACAGGAATGGTCCACATCGTAAAGCTTCCGGTTCTTGTACTCCTGCGTTTTTCCGTCGTTCCAGTTCTGTACCGGACGGTAATATCCGGTGATCCGGCTGTAGACTTCCGCCTTCTTGCCGCATTTCGGACAGGTAAAATGCTCACCGGCAATATAGCCGTGCTCCTTACAGACAGAATAGGTCGGAGACAGCGTGTAATACGGCAGACGATAGTTCTCTGCGATCTTCCGCACCAGGTTGGCTGCGGACTTCCAGTCCGGAAGCTTCTCGCCCAGGAAAGCGTGGAAGACGGTTCCGGAGGTGTAAAGGGTCTGCAGCTCATCCTGGATATCCAGCGCATCAAAGATATCTGCGGTGTAGTCCACGGGCAGATGGGAACTGTTGGTATAATAAGGCGTATCGCCCTCTTTGCCGGCTGTTTTGATATCCGGCCAGCGCTCCCGGTCATGCTTTGCCAGACGATAGGTGGTGGACTCTGCCGGAGTGGCCTCCAGGTTGTAAAGGTCGCCGTACTGCTCCTGATATTCCACGAGACGCTCTCTCATATGGTTCAGCACCTCTTTGGTAAATTCCTGTGTCTTGGGATGGCTCAGATCCTCACCCAGCCAGACGGCATTCAGACCCACCTCATTCATGCCGATGAGGCCGATGGTGGAAAAGTGGTTGCTGAAGCTTCCCAGATACCGTTTGGTATAAGGATACAGTCCCTCCTCCAGAAGCCGGGAGATCACATCTCTCTTGATCTTCAGGGAACGGGCTGCAATGTCCATCATGTGATCCAGACGGCGGTAGAAATCCGCTTTGTTCCTGGACAGATAAGCGATACGCGGCATATTGATGGTGACAACGCCTACGCTTCCGGTGCTCTCTCCGGAACCGAAGAAACCGCCAGTCTTTTTCCGGAGTTCCCTAAGATCCAGTCTCAGACGGCAGCACATGCTCCGCACATCGCTGGGCTCCATATCACTGTTGATATAGTTTGAAAAATACGGAGTTCCGTATTTGGAGGTCATTTCAAAGAGCAGGCGGTTGTTCTCTGTGTCGGACCAGTCAAAATCTCTGGTAATGGAATAGGTCGGGATCGGGTACTGGAAGCCGCGTCCGTTGGCATCGCCCTCGATCATGGTCTCGATGAAGGCTTTGTTCACCATATCCATCTCTTTTTTACAGTCCTTATAACAGAAATCCATATCCTTGCCGCCGACAATGGCCGGAAGCTCCGCCAGGTCATTGGGAACGGTCCAGTCCAGTGTGATGTTGGAGAAGGGAGCCTGTGTTCCCCAGCGGCTCGGTGTATTCACACCGTAAACAAAGGATTCGATGCATTTTTTTACTTCCGGATAAGACAGGTGATCCACCTTTACAAAAGGAGCCAGATACGTATCAAAAGAAGAAAATGCCTGTGCTCCTGCCCATTCATTCTGCATGATCCCAAGGAAATTCACCATCTGGTTACAGAGGACAGAAAGGTGCTTCGCCGGCGCGGAGGTGATCTTCCCTTCAATGCCGCCAAGTCCCTCCCGGATCAGCTGCTTCAAAGACCAGCCGGCACAGTAACCGGTGAGCATCGACAGATCATGGATATGAATATCTGCATTTCTGTGGGCATCACTGATCTCCTGGTCGTAGATCTCAGACAGCCAGTAATTGGCTGTCACAGCACCGGAGTTGCTTAAGATCAGACCGCCGACAGAATAAGTCACGGTGGAATTCTCCTTTACCCGCCAGTCCTCTACCTTCACATAGCTGTCGACGATATCCTTATAATCCAGGATCGTGGATTTCATATTCCGGATCTTCTCTCTCTGTTTGCGGTAAAGGATGTAGGCCTTGGCCACATCGGAATAACCGCTCTGCTCCAGTACGGTCTCCACGCTGTCCTGCACACTCTCGACATCGATGAGACTGTCTTTGATCTTACTCTGAAAATCTGCAGTGACACGTAATCCTAAAAGCTCGATAATATCTGTATTAAACTGTTTATCTGTCGCCTTGAATGCTTTTTCGATGGCATTTGTGATCTTTCCGATATCGAAAGCGGCCACTTCACCATCCCGTTTCACTACTTTGAACATAAACCTTCTGCTCCTTCCATCTATACACGGTGCACCATCCTGCTTTTCCGCTCTCCAGGCTGACGCACCTTCTCCATAATCGTATCTGTCTCTCTCGTCCGTACGGCCCGGCCATGTGTTTTTCCCCCAGCCATTCGGGCCCGTAAAACGAAGACTGGATTTATTGTATCAAAGATACCTGGATGAGTCAACCGTAAAAGCTACCATATCTTGGACGCATTTTGCGTATATGCCACTATATATAGTATATTTTGAAAATGTCCGGAAAATGCCGGAAAGCCCATTGGAAGTGGCTTTTCCGCGAAAAAACGGAGGCCATACGGCCCCCGTGAACTTCACTAGAACTTGTGTCTTTAGTAAAAATGACGAATTTCTGACGGTGTGCGAAAGCCCTTGAAGGCTTTGCAGCACCTTCTCAGATCTTCTCGTAGATCTTTCTGGGTACGTAAGCTTTGACTTCGATCCCATCAGCCGTATACTCTTCGGACACCAGCTCCCCCTCTTTGCGGATCAGCTGGATGATGCCGGCCTGGTCAAAGGGATAAAGCCGCTCCACGTAGATCTTATCCCGCCGGAGCACTTCCTCCAGAGCTGCCGTCAGTTCCGAAAGCCCCTCTCCCGTCTTTGCAGAGATCTTCAGTGTCTGATCGGCTTTCAGATCCCGAAGATCCGTGCGGATACCCTCCCGGTCTGTCTTGTTGAACAAAGTCAGGATCGGCTTGTCGCCTACCTCCAGCCTTCGTAAGGTATCGTAGACCACATACATCTGTGTCTCCATCTGCTCATTGGAAGCATCCACCACATGAAGGATCACATCCGCATATTTTGCCTCTTCGAGGGTACTCTTAAAAGCCTCCACCAGATGATGGGGAAGCTTGCGGATAAAGCCTACCGTGTCTGTAATGAGAATCCTGGTGCCGTTTTCCAGCGTCATGGTACGGGTGGTCGGATCCAGCGTGGCAAAAAGCTTGTTTTCTTCCAGCACGCCGGCTCCTGTCAGCCGGTTCAGAAGCGTGGATTTTCCCGCATTGGTATACCCTACAATGGCTGCCACAGGCATACGGTTCCGGCTTCTCTGGGCTCTTGTGATCTCGCGGTGGCGTTTCACTTCCTCCAGTTCCCGGTTCAGCTGGGCAATCCGGCTCTTGATGAGCCGACGGTCCATTTCCAGCTTTTTCTCTCCCGGTCCTCTGGTTCCGATACCGCCTCCCAGACGGGACAGAGAATTTCGAAGACCGATCAGTCTTGCCTGGCGGTATTTGAGCTGGGCAAGCTCTACCTGGATCTTTCCCTCACTGGTTCGCGCATGTGCCGCAAAAATATCCAGAATGATCAGCGTCCGGTCCATAACCTTCAGATCCAGCTCCTGCTCCAGATTGTTCAGCTGGGCGGGACTGAGCTCATCGTCACAGATCACACCGGTGGCATTAAGCCCGAAAGCCATCGCCCGGACTTCCTCGATTTTTCCTTTTCCGATGTAGGTGCCCGGGTGGACCGCTTCTCTTTTCTGGATCACAGTTCCCACCGTCTCAGCTCCTGCCGTATCTGCCAGTTCTTTTAATTCCTTCAGGGATTCCTCTGTATCATCTCCGTCACTGACGCTGACACCGATGAGGATCACCCGTTCTTTCAATTCTTCGATCGTGTTCATTTCCATAACATTACCTCGTCTGAAGGAAAGTATATTCTCTGGTGCCGCGCTCGTCCGAAGGATATTTTTCCACATATTCCTGTGCCTTCGCCCGGGCATTTTCAAAATCTCCCTGATACTCATATGCCACGATGGCATTATACATGAGCTCCTGACGTCCCTCTTCTCCTGACAGAGCCAGACCTTTTTCCGCGTTTTCAAGAGCAGAAGCATAAGCTTCGTCCTTGATATCACAGAGTACCAGGCCATTATAGGCGGTCAGGCTCTCGCCAGCGCTGCCCATAAGCTCCTGCCAGGTCTTTCTGGCATGGGTAGTGTCACCTTCCTCCAGATAGATGCGGGCCATAAGCTCCATGGCTTCGGCATTTTTCTTTTCAACCAGGGGATCCAGAAGCTTTCTGGCACTGTCATAATTCTCCAGATACACATAGATCCGGGCCTTCTGACAGCTTCCTTCCTCGCTGGGATCTTCAATATTCAGAGCATTTTCCAGATAAGGCGCTCCGTCTGCGGAACGTTTCTGCTCCTGATAGCAGCTGTAGATATCCAGTACCAGATCGTAATCCTTCGGAGAAAGAGAAACCGCCAGATCAAAGTCGGTTTTTGCCTGATCATAGTCTCCCTTTGCCATATAGCAGGCCCCGCGGAGATAGCAGGCATCTCCTTCCTGACGGAGCTTCAGCAGGTCATCGCAGACAGCAATGGTACCGTCATAATCGCCGTTTTTATAAAGGGCCGTTGCTTTGTAGTAAAGGATGTCTCTCCGGGTGTTCGGCATCTTTTCATCCGTGGCTTTCAGAGCCTCGTCAAAGGCCGCTGCTGCCTGTTCGTACTGTCCCAGCCCCATAAGCGCCAGACCCTCGCCCCGATAAGCGGCTGCTTCGTTTTCTCCCAGCGCCACCGCTGTTTTAAAATCCTCCAGGGCTGCCTGGTATTCTTTATTTTCCATGGCTGTCATTCCTTCATCAATGCTGTCGGTGCCATTATCTGCGCTGCACCCGCTCAAAAGCACTGCTGCCAGAGGAATCCAGATCCATTTGTTTTTTTTCATATAAAATCTCCGTTGATCGCAAATATTCAAAAGGTTACGATCGAAGTATAGCAGAAAAATCCATGCTTGTACAGACTTGTATCTTTTGCGGGGTACGGGTATGATAGGATTATCACAAGAGGATGAGACAGAAAGGATTTTGAAGGGAGGAACGCCTGTGGCTTCGAAGATCATTTTTCATATTGATGTAAATTCTGCTTATCTCAGCTGGACGTCTGTAGAGAATCTTCGGACCGGCGCAGGTCCGGATCTGCGTGAAGTACCGGCCATCATCGGCGGGGATCAGAAAAGCCGGCACGGGATCGTCCTTGCCAAGTCCATTTCTGCGAAGAAAATGGGGATCTATACCAGTGAACCGGTCGCTTCCGCTTTGAAAAAATGCCCGGAGCTTCTGATCTTTCCACCGGATCATGAGCTGTACCAGCAGTACAGCCACCGGTTTATCGATTATCTGAAGACACTGACTCCGGATATCGAGCAGGTCAGTGTGGATGAGTGTTATCTGGATTTCACTGGCATTGCCCACTGCTATCAAAGCCCTCTGGCCGCCGCAGAAGAGATCAAAGACACCATTTACCGGCGTTTCGGCTTTACCGTCAATGTCGGCATCTCCTGCAACAAACTGTTGGCCAAGATGGCTTCCGATTTTGAAAAGCCAAACCGGATCCACACGCTTTTTCCGGATGAGATCTCACAAAAAATGTGGCCGCTGCCCGTGAGTGAGCTGCACATGGCCGGACGTTCCTCCGTCCGTGTCTTACATAAACTGGGCATCCACACCATCGGAGAACTGGCCCGCACGGATGCAGACCTTCTCACCGCCCATCTGAAAAGCCATGGCCGTCTTCTCTGGGAATATGCCAACGGGATCGATGACCGTCCGGTGGAATCCCTGCCCGCACGGGCAAAAGGGATCGGAAATTCCACCACACTCTCGAAGGATGCCCTGACAGAAAAAGACGCGGCTCCTGTCCTGCGCCGCCTTTCCGAGAGCGTGGCCAAGAGACTCCGGGCAGCCGGGCAGCTGGCCGGAAGCATCTCCGTGGAGATCAAATACAGCGATTTCTCCTCTTTCTCCCATCAGATGCCTCTGGAACCGCCCTCCAACGCCGCTGCGACCCTTTATGCGGCTTCTCTGCGCCTGTTCCGGCGGCTCTGGAACGGCGATCCCATCCGCCTTCTTGGTGTACGTACCACAAGACTTACCGATGAGAATGCCCCCATCCAGCTCTCCATCTTTGATATTGACTGGGAGAAAAACGAAAAACAGCAGAAGCTGGATGCCGCGCTCGACAAGATCCGCCGAAAATACGGGGAGCAGGCCATCCGCCGCGGAAGCGAGGTAACTGCAAAAAAGCCGTGACTTATCTGCGCCGTTTTGCCTTTTTCTTCGCCGGTTTCCTTACGGAATAACCGAAGGTGCCGAGGGATTTTCCCAGGCTGAAATATTCTCCGTGGGAATAGGCCACCAGTCCCGTCCGGTTCAGGCGGAAACGACCGTTCCCTTCCATATAGTCCTCAGATACATGGACAGCCACTACCTCTGCCAGAAAGAGATCATGAGAACCCAGGGCTTTTATCTCCTTCACGCGACATTCCAGATTTACGGGGCTTTCTTCTACCATGGGACAGCCGGTCACCGGACCCGGGACAGCCGTCAGACCGGTCTCCTTGAATTTATCCACATCCCTTCCGGAACGGACGCCGCAGTAATCGGTGGCTTTCAGAAGTTTTTCTGTCGTCAGGTTGATGACAAAGGTTTTCGTCTCCTTTAAGATCGCATGGGAATACCGCTCCGGACGCACGGAAATGTAAACCATAGGCGGGTTGGTGCAGACCGTTCCGGTCCAGGCAACGGTGATCATGTTCGGTTTTTCTCCTTCCCGGCCCAGGCTCACCAGCACTGCCGGAAGGGGATAAAGCATATTTCCCGGTTTCCACTGCTGTTTCTTCACGGAAACCTTCTGTTTTTCCATCGTCTTTTTTTCCATTTTTTCGTTCTCCTTTTTCCTCTGGATCGTATCCCGCACCTTACTGCTGCAGGGCATTCATAAAGGCCGGGATCAGCTGTTTTTTCCGGGATACCACGCCCGGCAGGGTGATGGAATGTTCCACCGGTGTCTGATGAAAGGCCTCTTCCACAAGACGCACATTCTCGCCTCCGTAGCAGAGAAGCTCTGTGGACTGATGGATGATATCCGTCAGCATGAAAAAGATCATGGTCTCTCCGTGTGCTCCCAGAGCCTTTTCCATATAGGGAAGCAGGCGCTTTTTCATCTCTTTGAGCTCCTCCGGGTTCATGGAGTTGATCTGTCCTACGCCAAAGTTTGCTTTGTTGAGCTCAAATTTCTTGAAATCCTGATAGAAGATCTCCTCTGTCGAGCGCCCCTTCAGATCACTGCCTGCCGCAAACATTTCCGTTGCAAACTCTTCGCACTGGATACCGGCGATCTCCGCCAGCCGTTCTGCTGCCGCCCGGTCCAGGGCCGTGCAGGTGGGAGAACGGAACATCAGCGTATCGGAGATAATGGCCGCACAGAGAAGACCTGCGATATTTTTCGGGATCTCCAGTTTCCGTTCCTGATAGATCTGATAAAGGATCGTGGCAGTACAGCCCACCGGTTGGTTCCGAAAAAAGACCGGAGCCATGGTCTCCAGAGAGCCCAGGCGGTGATGATCGATGATCTCCAGAATGTCGGCACTCTCGATGTTATCCACAGCCTGTGACTTTTCGTTGTGATCCACCAGGATCAGCTGACGCCTCTTGATCCCCAGCAGATTCCGGCGGGAAACCATTCCCACATAATGTTCGTTTTTATCCAGGATCGGGAAGTCCCGGTGTCTCTTTTTCGCCATGACATCCTTGATGGAGTCTGTATAATCATCCAGACGAAAAGTAATAAGATTACTGGATTTCATAAAGAATTTTACCGGCATACTCTGGTTGATGAGACGTGCCACCGTATACGTATCATGAGGGGTACTGATAACAGCGCAGACCCGCTCGGCCGCCAGACGCTGGATCGTCTTGGAGACCGGAGCCCCCTCGCAGACGATGATGCAGCCCGCTTTCATCTCGATCGCACACAGCTGCGATTCATAACGGTTTCCGAGGATGACCAGATCATCTTCTTCAATATAATTCTCCATCAGATCCGGATTGGCCGCCGCAATGACAACCTTTCCTTTGACAAAATACGCATGTTCATTTCCCACCACCATAGTTCCGTCCAGCGTCTCCAGAATATTTTTGTACTGGGTGCGGGCCGTGGAAAGAATGGCATTATCATAAACGTCCATGTAAGACTTCGCAATATCGCTGATGGTGATCAGACCCTCCAGCATATTTCCTTCCTGAACGATGGGCAGGGTGTTCACATTCTGGGTCCGCATGAGATTCCAGGCCTTTTTCAGGGAAATGTGATCACTGACCCCCGGGATCCGGCGGATCTCCATGTCTTTTACCCGGGGAGCCACATTCGGCACATATCCCGGCGGATCCACCTGAAAACGATCCAGCACATACTGGGTCTCCTGGCTGATCTGACCGGCCCGTTTTGCCTCAAAGATCCCATCCTCCGTCCGACGCTTGATATCTGCATAAGCGATGGCCGAGCAGATCGAATCCGTATCCGGATTTTTATGTCCGATGACATAAACCTTCCTGGGTGCAATCACCGGAGTCGGCGCATTTGTCTGCAGTTTTCTATTTTCACTCATATAATATCCTCCATAATTATTCAACACATACATACATGTCCTTCTTATTTTACACGATTCTTTACTTTCTGCATCAAAAATGTTAAACTTTTTTATATAACAGTTCGGGACAGCAGAAAAATGAAAAGCCAGACTGTGCAAGTCTGGCTGCAGCCGGATGGCTTTTCGTTTTAGAGCAAGTGAGATGCCCTGAATAGTTACTTTTATACAAAGGTGCCAACGCTGCAGCGCAAAATGCAGGCTGTCATCTTTGCACGGAAGAACATCATAAAAAAGGAGATCATATTATGAGTGAAGAACTGAAAAACGTAACACCGGAAACCACAGAAGCTCCCGAGCATGTGGAAAGCATGGACGATTACAAAGAGGAACTGGAAGCCTCCTTTAAGCAGATCCACGAGGGCGATATCCTGACCGGAACCGTCATCGGCGTTTCTGAAACTGCCATTACCCTGGATCTGAAATATTATACCGACGGCATCATCCGCCTGGAGGATTTCACCAATGATCCGAATTTCAACCTGGCAGAAGATATCCACACAGGCGATGAAATTTCCGCCACTGTGATCCGCAGAGATGACGGCGAAGGTCACATTCTCCTCTCCGCCAAAGAGGCCAATGAGGTCCTTGCCTGGGATAAACTCCGCAGCTATAAGGCAGAGGGCACAAACCTGAAAGTCAAGGTTGCCGGCATCGTAAAATCAGGCGTTGTCGCTTATCTGGAAGGCATCCGCGGCTTCATTCCCGCTTCCAAACTTTCCCTGAACTATGTAGAAGAAGATGATCTGAATGACTGGCTTGGCAAAGAGCTCGAGATCCGCGTCATCGCAGCAGATGAGGAGGACGATCACCTGGTACTCTCCGCCCGTGAAATCCTCCGTGAAAAGGCAGACGAAGAGCGGAAAGCCAAAGTATCCAATGTCGAGATCGGCCTTGTAACCGAAGGTACCGTAGAATCCATCCAGCCCTATGGTGCATTCATCGATCTTGGAAACGGTCTTTCCGGTCTGGTACATGTTTCTCAGATCTGCGAAAAACGGATCAAGACTCCCGCCGCTGTCCTGAAGGTTGGTGACAAAGTAAAGGTAAAAGTCATCAATGTAAAAGACGGCAAACTCAGCCTGAGCATGAAAGCCCTGAATGATGTGGCTGCCGAGGAGATTCAGGAGGAAACCATCGAATTGCCGGAAACAGAGGCTGTAGGTACCTCTCTTGGTTCTCTTTTTGCCAACATCAAACTTTGATCTGTCTTTGATTATTTATTATTTTTTACCAAAAACCAGTTTGAAACAAACTGGTTTTTGGTTATTTTCACATATTCTTTACTGCTTGTTCATATTTTATTCATAATTTATTGCTACACTATAACTGTCTTCGAAAGGAGACAACCAATCTTGGTCATGGCGTAATGTTTTCATTACACATAGATAAATTTTTTCATAATAGCCCGGGTGTACCAGACGCCCGGGCACTCCTCATTTTATGGCATAAAATCAGTCTTTCTTTACCTTCGTAAACCGCAGCTGACAGACCGGAAGGCCGTCTGCAATGGTGCCTTTCAGTTCGAATTTCAGGCAGGGGAACTGTTTTGCAAACTCTCTGTCACCTTCCATCGTCAGATCACAGAGATGAGCGATTTCTTCCGGTGTATGACCCTGTTTTACCCACTCGGTTACATAGGGGCAGTAATGGAAATCGATGGACAGCTTGTCCTCCGTCTTCTCTACTACTTCCATCTCATAAATCTCCCTGTTATGATCCGTACCAAATTCATTGGCAAACTCAGTAAAATCATCGGGATCCTTCATGCTCGCACGCATGGCTTTCGCATTGTCTGCACCATAACGGCCGATGGCAGTCCTCGCAAAGGAATCGTCGACGCCCTGTTTTGCCGCCTCTTCGATCATATTGGAGATGGTTGCCGCACGGCGGGCGCTGATATCACGCATACCATCTACGCCAAAATTGTTTTTGATCTTCGGAATGTTGTTTTCAAATGCCATTTTCTTCTACCTCTTTCTTCTTATTATATGTTATATTGGCGGGTTCCATGGGTTCGTTGAGCAGCGAACGCAGAAACCTTAACGTCCTTTCATCTTTCGGGCTTTCAATGACCTCTTTCGGGCTGCCCTGCTCGACAATGACGCCGCCTTCCATATAGATCACACGGTCAGCCACATCGCGGGCGAAACTGATCTCATGGGTCACGACGATCATCGTAATACCACTCTTTGCCACGGCACGCATGGCACCCAGCACCTCTCCTACCAGTTCCGGGTCAAGAGCGGAGGTGGGCTCGTCAAAAAGGATCACCTTGGGATTTAAGGCCAGAGCCCTGCAGATGCCCACACGCTGCTGCTGACCACCAGAAAGCTGTGCCGGATAAGCGGAGGCTCTGTTTTCCAGATTCACTTTTTTCAAAAGTGCCATGGCCGTTTCCACAGCCTGCTCATGAGGAATCTTTCGCACCGTGGTCAGACCTTCCGTGATGTTCTGTAAAACAGTCTTATTGCGAAAAAGATTATAATTCTGAAATACCATTCCGGTTTTCCGGCGAAGAGCCAGCGTTTCCTTATGATGATGTTTCTGGCTGTCCACGGTCAGTCCGTCAATGGTTATCGTTCCCTGATCTGCGGGGGCAAGAAAATTGATGGTCCGCAAAAGAGTCGTCTTTCCGGATCCGGAGGGTCCCAGGATGACCACTACCTCTCCTTCCTCCACAGAAAGATCCACGCCGTTTAAGATATCCACGCCACCCAGTTTTTTTCTGATATTTTTCAATTCTACCATTGCCATATCTTCTGTCTCCTGTCTTTTATACCGCAGAAACGGTCTTCTGATAACGATTCATCTTCTTATTGATCCGTTTCAGGATCTGCTCCGCAAGGATACATACTGCCCAGTAAATGCCTGCTGCCACCAGATATCCCTCAAGGATCGCATAATTGACGGCAGTGGAAGCCCGGGCTGTTGCCAGAAGCTCAAACACATTTACCACGGAAGCCAGGCTGGTGGCCTTCAGAAGCCACATGAAGTAGTTGGAAAGGTTCGGAAGAGAGATCACCACGGCCTGTGGGATCACGATCCTCCACATGGCCTGAAACGTGCTCATTCCTACGGAGTAAGCAGCCTCCAGCTGCCCTTTGTCCACCGCTCTGTAAGAAGAAACCACCACATCCGTCATATAGGCTCCGTAATTGAAGGCAAAAGCCACCACAGCAAAACCAAAATAAGAAGGATGCTTCGGATCATAAGTGTACCCAAGTACGCCATCAAAAGCCCGGAGCACATAGGGAAGTGCATAATAACAGAACAGAAGCTGGACGATCAGCGGAACGCCCTTGATGAAGGTATTAAGTCCGATCACCACCTGCTTCAGCACCGGAATCTTTTTCAGGATACAGACTCCGAAGAGCACAGCCAGCAGAATTGCAAAAAACAGTGATGCAAAGGTAAGTTCCAGTGTCACCGGCAGGGCACCAAGCACTGTCGGAATGTCCGATATCATAAATTTTACATTCAGATTCATGCGATACCCCTTTCATGCCGGCTGTAATGACGGGTCAGGCTGTTGAAAACCAGTTCGATGACCACATTGATCAGGAAATACAGGATCGCTGCCGCCAGAAGGATCCAGATCTGACCGTAGCCTCTGTGCTGGGCAATGATCTTGTCCGCCCGGCCCATGACATCCACAACACCAATGACATAGGCTGTGGCGGTCCCTTTCAGAAGGTCGATCTCCAGGTTTTTCAGATTCGGAAGCGCGATCTGCATGGTCAGAGGAGCGATCACATGGCGAAAGCACTGCCAGCGGCTGTAGCCGATGGAATATCCCGCCTCGATCTGATCCTTGTCAATGGCTTCATAAGCCCCCCGGAAGGCCTCGGAAACGAAGCTGGAAAAGTTACAGCAGGTCGCTATCACATAAAAAATTCCGGCATCCCAGCGGTTGATATTGATCCCAAAGGGTTCAAAGATCTTCGGGAGCCCGAAAAACACGATATAGATCTGAACCAGTCCCGGCGTTCCCCTGAAAAAAGAAACAAACAGGGAAACCAGCCAGTACAGCGCATTCTTTTTTCCCACCCGTACCCGGCAGATCCATGCTCCCAGGACCAGGGAGATCACGGTCGGCACCAGAAAATAAAACAGGGTTGCCGGAATATATTCCACCAGCACCGGAAGGCTGGAAATAAATAATTCATGTCCTCTCCACATGCAAATACTCCTATTACAACAGCACAGTCCATGGCACCCGGCCATGAACTGTAACTGTGATCTTTTTCTTTATCAGTCGCGAAGACCCAGCTCTTTTGCCACCTCGAAGTTGTCCTCACCGAAGAATTCCTCAGTCAGTTTACTTAAGGTACCATCCTCAGTAAGAGCATCGATGGCTTTGTTCACTGCCTCCTGAAGCTCTGTCTGATCCTTGTTGATCAAAAAGGCGGTGTCTCTTCCGTCTACACGGTCGGTAATGGTCAGATCGTCATAGCCGGTCTCTTCCAGGATCGCATTGGCCTGCTCTGCGGAAAGATAAGCAGCATCGTAAACGCCATCCTCCACGCTGGTGATCTCATCTGCCATTGCTCCGGATGCTGCCAGCGTTTCGAAATCAAGCTTGATATCCGGATGTTTTTCCATCCAGTCTGCCAGAGTGACTGCACGGCCGTCTGTTGCAACGATGGGAGCGATACTCTTTCCGTCCATATCCTCCAGGCTCTTGATGCCGCTGTCATTCTTCACGACCAGATTCATGAAGAAATAGTTGTACGGATTGGATACCAGGAAAGCTTCCTCTCTTGCCGGTGTACGGAATTTGCAGCCGGAATCCAGATCGTATTTTCCGCTGGTGGTTCCTGCCAGAGCTGTCTCATAATCCAGTACGGTATAATTGAAGGTCCAGTCATCCAGATAATCATCGATGAGTTTCAATACTTCATACTCATATCCTGCCGGTTCCCCGTTGTCATCCTCATAGGTATAAGGAGCGTTCTCTGCTTCCAGAACGATTTCTGCCGTTTTTGCGTCATCGGCACTTGCTGTCATTCCGAATGCTGCGGTTGCTGCTGCGATAAGTGCCATGGTAGCTGTCAGATTTTTTTTCATAAGTTTTTCTCCTCTCTTAATTCCTACTGTTTCGATAGATTTAGTGTTATTATACTTTTTTTCCAAAAATTGTCAATCAGATAACGGCATATAGAGGTATGCGAAATTTCAATACCACGATATAGAAAAAAACTATAGCACCGTCTGAGAGCATAACAACAGACAAGGACAGAGCCGTAAAATGAACTCTGTCCTTGTTGATGGATGGTATGCTTTTGGGCGGATATGACCGCCATTTCTGATTTTTACAGTTTCTCGGCAACTACCTGACATCGTTTTCTGATCTGTTCCAGTGTGTTAGAGCGCGCCCATGGCGCGCAAACTTGAAAAAAGCCACCGCAAAAGCAGTGGCCTTTCTCGTTTTCAGAAATTATCATTTCTGTTCTTTTTTCTTACGTCTTCTGACACCATAGCCGGTTCCAACAAGGGCTGCCATCATCATAAGAGTCAGGTAGAAGGCGATGTTTGTATCGTCTCCTGTCTTCGGCGTTGTTGGTTGTTTTCTTGGTCGGTGTTGTCTCAGATTCCGTCTCGGTTTCCGTTTCGGTTTCCGTATCCGGAGTTTTTTTGTTTGTAACTTTTACAACTGCTTCATGATCGTCAGCGATTAAACAGATCATACCGTTGTCAGAATCGCTGCCTTGAACGATTCCGCTATAACACAGTTCACACAATTCTACATCATGCATAAAAGTATATCATAAAATCTGCCCTGTTTCCTGTCATTCGTAAAAATTATTTACTTTTCGCACCATTTATTGTATGATGGCATGAGGCAACATCTGATACGTCCATTTAGAAAGGCAAGGGTATCTATGAATCTGGCAAAGCGACTGATACGGATTTCTGCAGTAACAGCAGCCACCGTCCTCATGTATGAGGGGGCACTGTCTCTGGATCGGACAACAGAAGCAAACGCTTCCCTGCAGGCAGACGCATCACCGAATACACAGAAAAAAGCTCCGGAAACGGAGAGTGACACTATAATTAAGGAAACAACTGCGGAAACAGAAACGGAGAAAACAGAAAAGACTTCCACAAAAACCAAGGCTCCAGTGAAAACAGCAGCCTCCGCAAAGAGCAAAGCCACGGCGGAAACAGAGGCAGCCACAAAAGGCAACGCTCCGGCAGAAACGGAAGACTCCACGGAAGACAAAGTTTTGGTGGAAGCAGAAGACTCCACGAAAGACAAAGCTCCGACGGAAACGGAAGATTCCACAGAAGACAAAGCTCCGGCGGAAACGGAAGACTCCACGAAAGACAACGCTCCGGCAGAAACGGAAGACTCCACGGAAACACAGACTCCCGGCGTCACCCCGGAGGAAGAGTCTGAGCTGGCTTCCGAGGGGATCCGTACGGAAAGTCCCGCCTCTGAAAGCAGCGATCCCGATACGAAATATTATCTGACCTCCCAGTACCTTCTCGTTCCTTCTTTCAAAAATCTGAAAAAAGATCTGAATGAGATGATCGATACGTATGAGGGTTCCTGGTCCATCTACGTGAAGGATCTGAAAAGCGGGATCAGTCTCACCATCAACGATCAGCCGCAGGATTCTGCCAGCCTGATCAAGCTCTATATCGCAGGCGCCGTTCTGGAGAAGATCCAGCATCAGGAGCTGGAAGAAACCGAGACCATCGATCTGCTCTTAAGTGACATGATCAGTCTCAGTGACAACGAAGCCGCCAATGAGCTGGTCCGCTATCTTAGCGACTCTCATGAACATCAGGATGGCATGGAAAAAGTAAACGAATTCATTGAAGAACATGATTTTACCGACACCTGGCAGTACAATGGCCTGGAGGACTCCAATCTCTGGTACGGAGATGAGGTCAATATCACTTCCGTCAAAGACTGCGGCCGTTTTCTGGAAGAGATTTATGATGGTGACATGGTCAGCCATTTGGCTTCCCGCCAGCTGGAGGGATACCTTCTGGATCAGGAGATCACCTGGAAAATCCCTGCCGGTATTCCTTCTGAAATCAAAACAGCCAATAAAACCGGTGAGAAAGACAACACACAGAATGACGCTTCCATCGTGTATACACCGTATCGGGACTATATCATCTGCGTTATGGCAACAAACCTTACAGACGAGGATACGGCCGTGGAAAATATCCGTGCCGTTTCTGCAAAAGTTTACGGATTTTTCCAGGAAGCCGATGCTGTGACAGCAGAGAAAACCGCAGAAACTGAGGAAACGGACGATACAGACAGGGAAACGGAAAGCAGCGAAGCTTCCGAAGAGAGTGATGCCGGAACGGAAGCTGCAGAAGAAGATCCGGATTTCGACAGCTGACTCTGGAAAAGGAGGGATTGGCACTATGTTCAGAATGTGGGGAAAGCTCTGGAAGAATAATCATCTCTTAAAGGATACGGTTGTGGAAAATGACCGGAATGACAGCCGAACGCACAAGGTCTTTCAGGCTCTGGAAGAGATCTGCTACGAATTTGACCTTGGAAAGCCGATCTGGCTCTCCTCCAATGTGTCAGAATTTCAGCGTCACAGCAAGACCCGTTTTCGAAAAGACAGTTTTATTGAAGAAGTGCCCTTCGACTATCTGGAAATCCAGATTCTCGAAGAGGATGATTGATATATGCAAAACAAAAACCGGAATGTGCCCGACAGCCATTCCGGTTTTTGTATACAAGCTCTGTTTTGATTTATAACCACTCTGAATTCTGCTCCGGTTCTTCCGTCTCGGCATCCCCGGGTCCTTCCTCCGAAGCAGGCTCTGCAGTCTCATCAACTTCGCCCTCTTCTGCCACAGTTTCTTCCTCTGCCGCTTCTTCTGTTTCCTCTGCGTATGCAGTGTCAGCTTCGTCTTCGCTTCCTTCTGTATATGCAGTGTCAGCTTCATCTTCGGTTTCGTCCGTGTACTCTACTGCCTCTTCGCCAGTTGTCTCTTCTTCGTACCCGGTCATTTCGCCGTTTTTTTTAGCCTCCTCGTCTTCGTATTCTTCGTATCCTTCGTCTTCATCGACTTCCCGCATCTCTGCTTCTGCCACAGACTCTCTTCTGGCCTGAGCCTCTGCCTCCCGGCGGACACGCTCTTCTTCTGCGCGGGCAGCACTCTCTGCCTCTACTCTGCTGATTTCATCCTGCAGAGCTGCGATCTTATCGGTACTGTCTTTGATCTGTTTCACCAGCCCGGACAGCTCCTCTGCCGCTTCATCCTGAAATCTGTCATAATATTCTCTTCCGAGATTCTCATAGATCTTGCTCAGTTTCCGGTTTTCATCCGCGATCTGAAGCTTTAAGCTTCCGATATCCGTTACTTCTTTTGCTTTCCGTACGGCCACACGGCTCACTCCGGAAAGTTTCTTGCTCAGTTCATCAAAAAATGCCATAATCTCTTCCTCCTCGTATTAGATGTTGATATAGCCCTTGTCTGGTACTAATCAGCATTCCGTTCCTGACAACAGGAACAGGTTTCTATATTTTTATATACACACCGCATCAGGCGTTCACGGGTTTCCACGGGAGCCCAGGCCATGTGCGGCGTAATGATCAGTTTTCTGCTGTCCCGGATGGCAAACAGAGGATTTTCCGGCCGCATGGGCTCCTGACAGAGAACATCCAGACCGGCTCCGGCAATCTCGCCCTCATTCAGAGCATCTGCCAGATCTTGTTCCACCACGAGACCGCCTCTGGCTACATTGACCAGAAAGGCGCTTTTTTTCATTTTCCGGAATGCCTCCCGGTTCATCAGCCCTTCGGTATCCGGATTCAGCGGTGCATGAAGAGAGATCACATCGGAACGTTCCAAAAGCTCCTCAAAATCCACCCGCTCATACGACTGATACGTATTTCTTCCGGAAGTAGAATAATAGATCACATGACAGCCGAAGGCTTCCGCTATGGCTGCCACCCGCCGTCCGATAGCTCCCAGACCGACAATGCCCCAGGTCTTGCCATCCAGCTCTGAGAATTTTTCATCAAAATGAGAAAATCCGGGATTTTCACAGTAAGCTCCGGACTTTACATAATGATCATAGTAAGCCAGACGGTGAAGCACATAGAAAAGCAGGGCAAACGTGTGCTGGGCCACCGCACTGGTGGAATATCCGGCTACATTTTTTACCAAGATCCCCCTGGAACCGGTATAAGCAAAATCAATATTGTTCATGCCTGTGGCAGTCAGCGCCACCAGCTTCAGATGAGAGGCACCGGAAAGAGTGGTCTCATCCATGGGAAGCTTGTTGACAATGATCACATCCGCATCCTTGATCCGTTCCGGAACCTGTTCCGGCTTTGTCACTTCATAAAAGGTCACATGGCCCAGTTCTGAAAAATAACCAAGATCGATATCAGAGCCGAGGGAACCTTTTTCCAGAAAAACAATCTCCATAAACACTCCTGTTTTAAAAGAAAGGCACGACAAGACCAAACCTGCCGCGCCCTCGCCGTTTTTACTTTACATTCTCTTTAGCAGTTCTTCTCTTTGCTGCCCTTATTCTAGCAGAATTGACAGACAGATTCAAGTCTATTTCTTCACGACAAAATTTCCTTAAGCACCTCTCGTATGATACGCTCCTGCTCCGCAGGATCCATATTTCTGAGAACCTCTGTCTTTCTCTCCTTTTCTGACTCCCCACCTGCCGCTGTTTCCCCTACGGAAGCACGGATCCGTGAAAGATCGGCCTTGAGTTCCTTCTTTTCCTGCTGCATCCGGGCCGCCGCTTTTTTGTTTTTCCGGAAGGGAAGCTTATCCGCCGCAGCCGCCGTTTCCAGCGATGCAGAATTCTGTCCCCGGCACTCATCCCCCTGACCAGGCTGACCGGAAAGAACAGCCGGGCTTTTCTCCGGCTGAGAAGCGTCTTTTGCAGACTTTCCGGAAGCCGCAGCATTTCCGCTGTTTTCCAGCAGGTCCAGAAGGCCTGTTTCCAGATAAGAACGGCGGTAACGGACATCCGTAAGTCCATAAACCAGAGCCGTCACTGCCGCAGCGATCCCCATGGCCCATAGATAATCCTGACGCACAGCCAGTCCCATCCGTAGCTTTCCCGCATAATAGTAGCCTGCTGCCGCCAGAACAAGGCTTAAAACCAGCGTCACAGTCCCGGTCCTCCTCCACTGATGGAGCGTTCTCCCCAGATGCCGGTACTGATAAAGGCTCCTCTCAATAAAAGCCCGGGTGTTGACATTCCCGTCGCCCATTCTCTTCAGGAGGCCATATCTCTGCCGGATCTGACGAATCAGCTTCCCTTTGGCTGCCCGCTCGTTTTCCATATCCTTTGTCATCCTGCCATAGATCATCCAGAGCCAGATCTGGCTTATCACACCGAAAAAGCTAAGAATTCCGATTCCATAGAACAGTAAATTCTGCTGCATCACTGTCTGTAACATACGAATCCCCCTTTTGAACTTAGATATGATGATGGAACCGCATCCAAAGAGCCGGTCTTTCTTCGGATGCGGATGCTCTTCCACACAGGCAGCGGATATCATGCCCGGGTTGTAGAGCCATTATAATCCATCATCAGACTTTTGCAAGCATTTTCGTTTGACAAAAAACGCCTCGAAAAGGGGATCAGGTACCTGAAAAAGGGACTGAGGTCTTACAGCAGTTCCAGGAAATGCTCCACCAGCTTCACGCAATGCTCTGCCGCTTTTGCTTCAAAGGTAGGATAATCCATGGTCGCACTGTCATCGGCCTTATCAGAAATGGCACGAAGGACCACGAAGGGAACCTCATTTAAATAAGCAGCCTGTGCAATGGCAGCACCTTCCATCTCGGTACAGTAACCCTGAAAGTTCTCTGCAATACGCTCTTTTACTGCTTTCTCTGCGATAAACTGATCTCCGCTGACAATCCTGCCGCGGAATACCTGAATCTCAGGATTTACTTCATGGCAGGCTTTCTCAGCCAGTTCTGCCAGTTTTTCATCTGCCTTGAAAGAGAACGTATCCATCTGCGGGATCTGTCCCAGCGGATATCCAAAATTTACCGCATCCATGTCATGATGGACCAGATCTGTGGAAACCACGATATCGCCGATGTTGATCTCTGCTTTCAGAGAACCTGCAATACCGGTGTTGATCACCGTATCCGCCTTGAAATCATCTACCAGGATCTGTGTGCAGACAGCTGCATTGACTTTTCCGATGCCGCTTCTTACTACAACTACTTCTTTTCCTCCAAGAACACCTTCACAGAACTCCATATGGGCTTTGTTTACCGTTCTTCTGATCTTCATGTGTTTTTTCAGGGTCTCAACTTCTATTTCCATTGCTCCGATGATACCTACTGTATTCATGTCTTTTCTCCTTGTTGTTTTCTCTGTTTTTCCTTCCTCATCCTGCATGAAAATGCAGGACAGACCCCCGGGTCCAGGTGTGCAAAAATCCTGAGCGCCGAGGAAGTGGATGCTCATAGTTTCCTATATTAGTATAACGGAATCCGGAGCGTTTGTACAGAGCCAGACGTATCCCTTGCAGTTTCATCATCGGCAAAGAGCCGAATCCCGGTCCCAAGGAAGCTCACATCATGTTCCGTTGATCCGTATGATATAAGAGCGGTTATACAACGTTTTCCCTGTTTTCGGTGCATACTCGATCAAAAGAACCGTATTCTTTTTGACAGAAAGGATTCCGCCATTTTTCAGCTTTTTCGCTTTTTTCCAGACAGGACCTGCCTCCTGCCCCTTGTAGTTATAGCGAATGCTCACGATCTTATAGCCGGTCGGCAGAGCGATCGTTACCTTTGCTTTTTTCTGTGCGGTTTTAACACGCAATGCGCCGGCTGAACGATTCAGCTTTCGCGTCAGATTAAGGTTTCCAAGCTTTGCTTTCTTTATAAAATCCGTGCGGAACGTTACCTTACAGGTCAGACGGCAGCTTTTCCCGTTCTGTTTCACGGTAAAGCTTACGACCGTTTTCTCTCCGTTTTTCAGAGAGTCTGCTGAAAGATAGATTTTTTTATAAAGAACGTCTGCCACAGCCTGAATGTGCCGGTTGCTGGATTTCAGGTTGCTGATCGCAGCCTTCCCGGAAAGATGCTTCAGATCCAGTTCTCCTGTACCCAGAAGATCATACGAGGTAATGACTTTCTGACTTACAGGATCCGGAAAGGTCTGTTTCTGAAAATAAACCGTTTTCGTCTTTGCGCAGGAAGGTCCGGCTGCTGCCGCTGCTTTTACTCCTGAAAGATTCCAGCCTGCCAGAAAGAGCAGGCTCCAGAGAAAAGCGGTAAAAATTCTGTATTTCTTCCAATTGTTTTTCATAAAGTTCCTCCTTTTTTCCGCCGGCCGGTGCAGCCTGATCCCTCAGTGAATGCTTATTGTGCGTTCAGATAGGTCAGGATTCCGACACAGAGCGCTTCTGCCACCTCTTTCTGATATTCCTTCGAGGTCAGCTTTTCTGCCTCCTCATAATTGGAGAGGAAGCCGCACTCAGCGATCACCACCGGCGTTTTTGTTTTTTTCAACAGATAATAGGTATTGTTGGCCTTCGTCTCACGCGGCCTTGCGATCGAAAGCGCACTGTTCAGGGCTTCCTGCAGGCAGGCTGCGGCCTTCCGGCCTTCCGAAGACTGCGCATGATAAAAGACCTGCGGTCCGCAGACAGCCTCCGCCGGATAACTGTTCTGGTGAACACTTACGGTCAGATCTGCTTTTGCTTCATTGATAATGGTACAGCGTGCACGCATATCTGCCTGCTTTTTGTTCTCATCCTCTTCCTGATAAAGGCCTCCGGGATCGGAGCGGGTCATGACCACATGGATCCCTGCCTCTTCCAGACACTCCTTCAGTTTCTCTGCTATGGCCAGATTGACTTCCTTTTCCCGGGCTCCGTTGATTCCGATCTTTCCCGGATCGCTTCCGCCATGGCCGGCATCGACCACCACTGTACCGGCTGCTTCCGCCTGTTTTTCTCCTGTCACAGCCTTTCCTGCCGTCTGATGGCTCTCTCTGCTAAAGAGAAGGCACAGACCTGCCAGGAGAAGAACGCTTAAAACGGTCTCCATACGGATCTTTTTCATATTTCCGGCTTCCTTTTTTACACTCATTCCCGTCTTTTCAGTGTATGAGACCCTTGTTTCTTCTTAGAACAGGAGACGCAAAAAGGGAGCCTCCGCACGGACTGCCGTTGACAGTCTGCGCTTCGCGCTCCCCTTCTATTACTTAATATTTGTACTGATCACATCCCAGATACTGGAACGTTCAAAGCCCAGTTTCCAGGCTGCGATACCTGCCAGCTGATATTCCGGCACAAGTTTGGCCTTCAGCTCAATGGATGCTTCATTTTCCAGCCAGATCTGATAAAGCGCACCATCCGGATCATGATATTCTGCATAATCCTGACTGGTCTCATCACTCCAGTTCGCCGTCACACCATTGGCCTCCAGTGTGGCATCTGCCCTGTCCATGCCAATGGCCTCACTGCTCACCTCTCCGTTGGTATCGGTCTTCCAGAGTCTGGTATAAAACGGTACACCGCTGATGATCTTGTCTGCCGGGACACCCTCTGCAATGGTAGCCTCGATCCCTTCTTTTTCAAAGGAAAGAGAAGCAACCGAACCCGGTTCCGAACCGGAATAATGCTCGTCATATCCCATGATAATGAAGTAATCCACCACCTCAGCCTGTTCACCACGCTGATAATAGGAACTGAAATCTCTGGGAACGGTGTTATCCGAGGATAATACCAGACCGTTTTTCCTGCACTGAACAGAAAGTTCTCGCAGAAATTCAATATAGGCATCTCCCAGCTCTTCACCCAGATTCTCAAAATCAATATTCAGGCCGTCCAGCTGATATTCCAGAGCCGCTTCGATCAGCTGGTCCGTCAGCTTCTCTCTGGCTGTCATATTGGTAAGGACTTCCTTCATATCCACTTCCTGATTGAAGTTATCTACCAGTCCCCAGACCTCCAGGCCTTTTTCGTGGGCGGTCTCCACATAGCTCGCATCTGCCAGAGAAGAAATGGTTCCGTCCTTGCTGGCTACAGAAAACCAGGTCGGTGAGATGGTATTGACGCCGGTCATGGATTCTATATCCGTAGACAGTGCATAGTTGGAATCCATATTGCTGATCTGGTGCCATACCAGATTGATGGTGTAGTCCTTCCGAATCCTTGTGTACTCCGGCTCCGTAAACTCATTGGAGATCGTCGTTTCTTTCACAGAACCCAGCTTCTTATTTCTCACATAACCGATATAACCGTCCGCTGTGGCAACTTTTGTCCAGTTCTCCAGCTGTTCCAGCACGGTCACCAGATCACCCTTGGAAACCTCTGTCAGGATCGGGCTCTTCACTCCGCCCTGATAACGGACGTCTTCATCCCGTTTGACCTTTGCCTGCTGTATGGTTCCCCACTTGTAAGTCACAAGGATGCGATCCGGCTCCTGAAGCGTTTCATAAGTCATATTTGTATACTGTTTTACAAAATCAGCTTCTATGTAAGGAGTCTCTCCTTCCAGTCTGACAATGATCTGGTCGAAGGATTTCTCTTCCCCGGAAACCGTATACTCCGCACTGCCTGCCGGAATCTTGATCACATCCGTGGGTGTGGTATAAAGCATAAGCTGATTTGTGGAATCCCAGTAAAAACGGCTGTTCAAGCTGTCCTTTACGGTATGGTAATTCAGGTACGGCACGCCTTCCACCAGCATACTCTGCTCCGGCGCCACCTCATCCTGGAGGATCACAGGCACCTGACCTTCCCCGGTAATCCCATAATATTCCGCAGAATCCATCCGTTCATCTGTAGGAATGTATTTATCTACTACTTTACCGACAATCAAAATTGCCGCAAGAATTACGATCAGTACAGCTGCCGCTATCACAGGCAGTATTTTTTTCTTCATTCATTCGACCTCCAGCCCCTTTTATCATTCTACCAAGTACCTGAAAATTGCTCTGCTGCAACGAGCCCGCACAATTCTCATACACCTGCATTATAGCATAGAAGGGTCTGCTGCGAAACGACCAATTTCGACTTTCATCAGAATAATTTACCAAGTCTGTCTGCGAAGGGGGCGCTTTCACCTGTTTTTTTTGCTTTTGTCGATGCAGTCGAAGGCAATATCCGTTACTTTATCAGAAGAATTTCTGATGTAATCCCGCATGTAACTGTTTCCTTCTCTGGCGCAGCATGCCCTGGTGATCTCCTCGGGCGTACTCGGTACACCGTCCAGCCAAAGCCGAATGCCTGCTCCGTCATAATCGGAAAGTTCCCTGTACAGTCTGAACTGCTCGTCACAGTGCTTTCCTGAAATCGGTCTCACCCCTTTCTTTTCGCCGCCGAAAATGGATGTGCTTCCTGTGATATATTACTTTCCTGCTGACAGTTCAGAATATTGCTTCTATGCTATTCCGGACTGCCGGTTCCATTTCCATACCAAGCGGTTTTCTTTTGTATCCTAGAGAAATGAAACGGAATAGAGATAAAAACAGAGCAGGAGCAAGGCTGAAGGTCTGAGTCTTTTGTCATTGTCTGTTCAGTTGTTAAAAAAATTGGAATAAGCGAGATGATTTTCTCACAGAATAAAATTAGAATAAAATCAGAAATCCATTTCAAATCTCTTAACAGCTATTATACAATACAAAGCTATGATTTGCAAGCACTTTTTTGATTTTTTTCATCTTTTTCCTTTCATTTACTTTACATAAACCACAGGAACGGTATATAATGATATGATAAATATAAACCAAACCGTTTCAAACAGTCAGGATGTGATAGAATGAAAATTGAAAAAATCAATGACAATCAGATACGATGCACCCTTACAAAAGAAGATCTTTTAAGCCGTGAAATCAAGCTGAGCGAGCTTGCCTATGGTACTGAGAAGGCCAAAAGCCTTTTCCGCGACATGATGCAGCAGGCCGCTTATGAATTTGGTTTTGAGGCAAATGATATTCCCCTGATGATCGAGGCCATTCCTCTTTCTTCCGATTCCATTATCCTTATCATTACAAAGGTCGAGGATCCGGAAGAACTTGACACACGTTTTGCCAAGTTTTCTCCCCAGCAGCCGGGCGAACAGCCTTTTGGCGGTTCTCCTATCGCTTCCAAGCTGGAGGGTGCCGATGATGTACTGGGACTTTTCAACAAAATCCACAATGCCAAGAAAAAGGCCATGGAACAGTATCAGTCAGAAGCGTCTGCAAAAGAAGGCACAGAAAAAGAAGAACCGGAATCCGCTCCGGCTGACACTGCTTCCTTTAATCTGACCAGACTCTACCGTTTCCGCGATCTGGATACTGTTATCCGTGCCGCTCATATTCTGGAAGGTCATTATGATGGAGAAAACAGTCTGTATAAGGATCCGCTGACCAGAGAATATCATCTTATCATCAGCAAATCCGACCACACTCCGGAAGAATTTAACAAAATCTGCAACATTCTTTCCGAGTATGCCGGCAACCGGAAATATGTACCGACCATGCGTGCCTTTTATCAGGAGCATATGGATGTTATCGTAAAAGATAATGCTCTTCAGAAGCTGGCTCAGCTGGCATAAACAGGCAATTGAAAAGCAGGAAGAAAACTTTTTCTGAAAAAGCTTCTTCCTGCTTCTTTTTACAAAGATCGATTACTCTGCCTTTGCTTCCTTATCCTGAGCGTCAACGAAAGCATTTACTCTGGTGATGAGCAGCTCCGGCTCGATACCATGAACATAAGCAGCCTCTTCTACGGTTTCCATCTGAGCAGACGGGCAGCCGATGCAGTGCATTCCGGCAGCCATCAGTACAGGAGCCATATCCGGTGCTTCATTTAAAATATCGCCAATGATCATTTCTTTGGTAATCTTAATCATGATCGTTTTTCCTCCTTGTTGATTTTTTCACAGATATTTTTCATTATAATCTTTTTCTTTGTTTTTCGCAAGGGACAAAAACAAGAAATCCAAAGATTTCACTTGTATATTTCAGGTAAATGTATTAAAATAGCGGTAAGGTTCCGAGTGAACCAATTCATGTACATTTTATAAGGAGGTAAACTACTATGGCATATGTAATTTCTGATGATTGTGTATCCTGCGGTTCCTGCGCAGCTGTCTGTCCGGCAGACGCTATCAGCGAGGGCGATGGAAAATATGTGATCGATGCTGATGCATGTCTGGATTGCGGTACCTGCGAGGCAGAGTGCCCGAACGAAGCTATCCATCCGGGTGAGTAATCTCCCGTTTCTTGGATAGAAGCTGCCTCTGATGCGTGGCAGTTCTCTTTCCCTTATCGCCTGGTGTTTTCCCGACACCAGGCGGTTTTTTTATTTCTTTTTTCTATGGAACAAGCGAAAGAGCCCAGGCTCTCTGGCAGCGGCCACCAGATTTCCATTTTTCTGATGCAGCCGGATGGTCTCATCCAGACGGCGAAAACGTTCTTCCTCTTTTTCCTCCCTCATCTGTATTCTCATATCCATGCCCTGAAGCACAGAATCACTGATCCGGTTCTCCAGTTCTTCATTGTTCTCCTTCAGAGTCTGTCGGAACAGGCTGGTCATGATCTCTTCAAACTGCTGAAACTTGTCCAGATCCGGGTTCAGTGGAAGCAGTGTAATGTTCGTTTCCGGCTGTTCTTTTCCCTGAGAGACTATTTTCTGTTCCAGTTCTGCAAGATCATCCGACGGATCTCCTTTTCGTTTTTTCAGTTCCGGCAGAAGTACTTTGATGGCCTTCAGCTGAAAGCCACGTTCTTTTAGTTCTTTAATATTCTGAAAGGTCTGAATATCTTCTTCGGTATAGTAACGATGCCCCAGCTCTGTCCTCTGGATCGGAAGCTCCAGCTCCTCTTCCCAGTAGCGGAGGACATGTGGTTCCGCCTGAACGGCTTTGGCTGCATCAGAGATCAAATACCTTTTTTCATCCATGAAATCTTTTCTCCCTTTCATAAACAATCTTAAGGCAGAAGCGGGATCGCCCTGACACTTACAGAATCAGTGTAGCACATTTTCCGCGGCAGGAACATCAAAAGAAATCGCAAAATTCGCCATCCGCTGACGCTTCATGTCGCTGACGGGCTTCGCCCTATAGACGGACATATAAAAGACCTCACTCCTGCTAGCAGGGTGAGGTCTTCCATATGTCCGTCTGCACGGCTCTATTTTTTCATGTTTGCGAACTTGGTGTAGTTGGGGAGCCATACGAGTTCTACGGTTCCGATGGGGCCGTTTCGCTGTTTTGCGATGATGACTTCGGCAATGTTTTTCTTGTCGGTGTCTTTGTTGTAGTAGTCGTCACGGTAGAGGAACATAACTACGTCGGCATCCTGCTCGATCGCTCCGGATTCTCGGAGGTCGGAAAGCATGGGACGGTGATCCGGACGCTGTTCCACAGCCCGGGAGAGCTGAGAAAGGGCTACAACAGGAACGTTCAGTTCTCTGGCTACCGCTTTTAAGGAACGGGAGATCTCGGAGATCTCCTGCTGACGGGATTCGGAACGTTTGCCGCCGCTCATCAGCTGCAGATAGTCGATGATGATGATCCCAAGGTTGTGCTCCAGTTTGAATTTCCGGCACTTGCTGCGGAGCTCGGCAATGGAGATACCAGGAGTATCATCGATGATCAGATTCGATTTTCCGACAACAGCGGCTCCTTCAATGAGCTTCGCCCAGTCTTCATCCGTCAGATTTCCGGTTCGGAGTGCCTGGGAATCCACCTTGGATTCCAGGGAGAACAGACGGTTTACCAGCTGTTCTTTGGACATCTCAAGACTGAAGATCGCTACGGTCTTCCCTTCCTTAAAAGCCATATTCTGGGCTACATTCAGGACGAAAGCCGTTTTTCCCATAGAAGGACGGGCTGCAATCAGAATGAGATCCGATGGCTGAAAACCGGAAGTTTTATAATCCAGATCGATAAAACCGGTAGGAATACCTGTAACGGTTCCTTTGTTTTTTGATGCTTTTTCGATCTTGTCCAGAGCGTTCAGTACTACCTGTTTGATCGGAACAAAATCTCCAGTACTCCGGTACTGGAGCAGGTCAAAGATTTTTTTCTCTGTTTCCTCCAGAATATCCTCCGTCCGTTCCTTTGCCAGGTAACAGGTATTGGCGATCTCCTCATTGACCTTGATGAGTTTACGGAGCATCGATTTTTCCTGAACGATCGTGGCATAGTGCCGCACATTGGCAGAGGTGGGAACCGCATCCAGAAGGTCTTTTGCAAACTCCAGGCTGCTGATCTCCGGCGGCACATCTTTTTCTCTCAGGCGTTCCTGAAGAGTGACCAGATCTACCGGTTTTCCCTCATTATAAAGTTCCAGCATGGCATCGAAAAGGACACCATACTGGCTCTGGTAAAAATCTTCACTTGTAATGACTTCTGAGGCTGTCATGATAGCGTCCCGGTCCATGATCATGGAACCGATGACTGACTGCTCAGCCTCCACGCTATGGGGCAGAACCCGTTTGATCAGCGCTTCTTCCATTCTCTTAAGCCTCTTTTACATGTACCTTCAGTTCAGCAGTTACCTTGGGGTGAAGCTTGACAGGAACCATGGTCACACCCAGCGTACGGATAGGGCTGGAAAGCTGGATCTTCTTCTTGTCGAGTTCCAGATCGATCTGTGCTTTGGCTGCCTCGGCGATCTCTTTGCTGGAAACAGAACCGAAGGTCTTTCCGCCCTCACCGACTTTGATAGACACTGTCACAGATTTCTCGGCGATCTCAGCTGCAAGAGCTTTCGCCTGCTCCAGGATCTCCTTTGCCACTTTGTCCTCGTTGGCTTTCTGAAGCTTCAGATCATTGATGTTTTTTGAGTTTGCTTCCACACCGAGTTTTTTTGGAAGCAGCATATTTCTGGCGTATCCGTCGCTTACATCGACGATCTCACCTTTTTTTCCAAGAGATTTTACATCTGCTGTTAAGATTACTTTCATGTTAAATCGCTCCTTCTTCTGTCATTTTTGTCAAAACTTCTTTCAGTTTATTGATCGCCTCGCTCATAGTCATATCTGCAAGCTGGGCACCGGCAATGTTCTGATGGCCGCCGCCGCCAAGGCGCTCCATGATGATCTGTACATTGACCTCGTCAATGGCTCTGGCACTGATATAGATCTTTCCCTGGAACTCCGTCAGCACAAAGGATGCCTTGATCCCTACGATATTCAGAAGCTCATTGGCTGCCTGTGCTCCTACTACTGTCGGGCTCTCCAGATTTTCACTGGGACAACGGGAGATCGCATACTCACGCATGAAAATTTCCGCATGACGCACAGCTTCTGCCCTTGCCTTATACGAGGTGATATCGTCCCGGAAGAGCTTTCTGACTCTTGTCACATCTGCGCCGCTCCTTCGAAGGTACGCAGCCGCCTCAAAGGTGCGTACACCCGTCTTTGCCACAAAATTGTTCGTATCTACGATAATACCTGCATAAATACAGTCGGCTTCCACCGTCTTCAGACGCACATCATCTGTAAAATACTGAAGGATCTCCGCCACCATTTCACAGGCTGAGGAAGCAAACGGCTCAATATAGGAGAGCACCGCATTTTCGATGACATCACTGCATCTGCGGTGATGGTCAAGGATCACGATAACCTTCGTCATATCCAGAAGGGATTCACATTCGCAAAGAGACGGCCGGTTGGTATCCACCACCACAAGAACCGTCTGCGGATTGACGATGGCTTCCGCCTGCTCATGAGTGACAAACATATCTTCATCAAAATCCCGGCTGTTGCGGAACATGTTGACCCAGGGACGGATGGAACTGTTGATATCTCCCAGTACGATATGGGCCTTCTTGTCCAGCATCTTTGCTGCCCGGTAAATGCCGACTGCAGAACCAAGGCTGTCGATATCCGTGATCTTGTGGCCCATAACCACTACTTCTTCGCTGTTTTCGATAAATTCCCGGAGAGCCTGCGCCTTCACACGGGCCTTCACACGGGTATTTTTCTCCATCTGCTGTGATTTTCCACCGTAATAGGAGATTTTGTCATTCTCCTTCACTACGGCCTGATCGCCGCCGCGGCCCAGAGCCAGCTCGATCGCGATCCTGGAAAATTCATAATTCTGCTGATAGCTGCCGCCATTGACACCGATGCCAATACTTAAAGTGACGCTCATCTCATTACCGATATTGACCGCTTTCACTTCTTCCAGAAGTGAAAAACGGTTGGCCTGCAGTTCCTTCAGATATTTGTTCTTAATGATAATAAAATATTTGTCTGTCTCAAATTTCTTGACGATACCGTCATAGTTGGAGATATACTTGGTGATCTTCCGGTCAATAAGAGCCACCAGAAGGGAACGGCGTACCTCTTCCACACTGTCCAGCGCCTCATCGTAGTTGTCCAGATAGATCAGCCCCGGGACCATTTTCTGATCCTGATTCTCCTGAATATAATGGTTCAGCTCCGTATTGTCAAAAAGATACAGCGCAATCACATAATTCCGGTCCTTCGGGATCTCCAGGATATTGACTGCATCTTCCAGACTCTGTACGGAAACCCGCTGAAGACGGGCACAGAAATCCTTGTCCTCATAGTGGATCTCGATCTCTTTTACCCCTTTCAGTCCCGGCATCGTACCGCTGTGTATCTCCGGAAAAAGGGTCTGGATGTTTTTCCTGTAATCTTTATCCTTGCCTACTGTCAGGGAAAACTCTTCATTCATCCAGATGAGCCGGCCATCGGAATCCAGAAGGGCATAAGGGATGCTGAATTCATCCAGAAGCGTCTTCTGCACCTGTCCGTACTGGGTGGCAAAGGAAATCAGATCGTTCAGGATCAGCGGCCTGTGCCGGAAGATCAGAAGCAGCGTCAGCACTCCGAAAAGTGCAAGGAAACCGGAAACGACCAGTCCGGCTTTTACAGAGACGGTATAGACCGCCACATTCATGATCACCAGGATCACCAGAAAAACCACCGGCCACTGCATATACGACTTCAGTTTTCCCTTATATTTGATTTTCGTCTTTTTCATATCCAACTCCTGCATACAGCCACAGAAAAATCTCTGTGTCTGCCTGATACGTTAATGGATGCTTACCCTCCAATCATACCATTTTTTTGAGAGTTATGGAAGCTTAAAATCCTTCTTTTGATAAATACCGCCGGATTTCCCGGAAAACCTGCTGTCTGCCGGTTTCATTGAGGATCTCATGGCGCATGCCCGGATAAAGATGGCCTTTCACATTCCGGTAGCCGACCTCTTCCATCGTATGAATGGCTTCGCCAAATTTTCTGCGGCTTCCAATGCATGGATCGTTTTCTCCGCCGACAAAAAGGATCGGAAGTTCCGGTTTTGTTACCCGCCAGCCTTTTTTATCATATGTGCGCCGCATCAGTTCAAAAAGTGTCAGATAGGCATCCGCAGTAAAGGTAAAGCCGCAAAGTTCAGAGGCAGCATAGGCCTCCACCACTTTCCGGTCCGAGCAGACCCAGGCAAACCTGTTTTTCTCGTCCGAAAACCGGGCAGCATAGGAGCCGAAGGAAATGGATTCTATGAAATGGCAGACATGGCGGCCTCCAAAAAGCAGTTTTGCACTTTTTGCCAGAAATCTTCCAAGCGGCAGAGCCGGATTCCTGGACGGGGAACCACAGACGATCAGGGCATCCACACAGTCATCGTGCTCTTTCACAAAGCTCCGTACGGCCAGGGATCCCATACTGTGACCGAAAAGGATCAGCGGAAGTTCCGGATATTTTTTCCGAAGCGTCTCGTTGATGAGAGAAATATCATCCAAAAGAGCTTCTGCACCACCTCCGTACATATAACCGAGATCCTGCTTCTGGCGTACACTGGCACCGTGGCCTCTGTGGTCATGGATCACTGTCAGGAAACCTTCCGCTGCCAGATATTCCATAAAGGGCTGATAGCGTTCTTTATTCTCACTCATTCCGTGAACCAGCTGCACGATCCCCCGAAGTTTCCCTTCCGGAGCGATCTCAAGAACGGAAAGTTCCAGGCCGTCAGCCCGGGATTTGATCGTTTTATGAATGATATGGGTCATAGTATTCCTCCTTTTCTGTCATACATTCGCAATCCGGCCTGCTGTGCAGGCTTTATATGCAAAAAGCGCACCATCCTTCGATGGTGCGCTGCTCATACATAGATGAATTAGTCCTGAACGTAGGGCATCAGTGCAATGTGACGTGCTCTCTTGATAGCAACAGTCAGAGCTCTCTGATGTTTTGCACAGTTTCCGGTGATTCTTCTCGGAAGGATCTTTCCTCTCTCGGAAACGTATCTTTTCAGTTTGTTAACATCCTTGTAATCGATCTCGTTATTCTCTTTGCCACAGAATACGCAAACTTTCTTTCTTCTGCGTCCGCCTCTTCTCTTCATGGGAGAATCGCTTTTCTCTGCTCTATTGTAAGCCATGGTGGTAACCTCCTTCACTTAGTCGAACGGTAACTCTTCATCAATGCCGTCCGGAATATTCATAAATCCATCACCGACTGCTGCACTAGGTGCAGGCTTTGCTGCCGGTGCCGGGGCTGCTGGCTGATAATCGCTGTAACCTCCGTTACTGCCATTCGCCATGGATGATGCTTTGCTCTCCGCAAACTCCTGGTCTTCTACGACAACGTCTGTCGTATAAACCTTCTGTCCGTCCTTATTTACGTAGCTGCCGGTCTGGATACGTCCGGTGACTACCACCTTGAGTCCCTGATGAAAATACTTCTCAGCAAACTCAGCACTGCGTCCGAAAGCCACACAGGAGATAAAATCTGCGGTGGCTCCGTTGTTGTCCTCGCCTCTTCTGGCGAATCTGCGGTCAACAGCAAGGGTGTATCTGGCAATTGCCATGGAACTGTCCCCTGCGGAATAACGAACTTCAGGATTTCTTGTCAAGCGCCCCATTAAAATAACTTTATTCATGGAATCTCCTTCTCTCAGTCAGATTTATACTTCAGGTCTGACGATCAGGTATCTGAGAACGTTATCCATGATGCGTACACGTTTCTCCAGCTCAGCCGGGCATGCAGCATCTGCATCAAACTGGATGAAGTAGTAGTAGCCCTCTTTCATTTTCTGGATCTCGTAAGCAAGTCTCTTCTTGCCCCACTCGTCCACGTTTGTGATGGTACCGTTGAAACGCTCAACCAGTCCTTTCACTTTCTCGAGAGTAGCTGTTCTAACGTCATCTTCAACCTTTGCGTTCAGAACCAGTGCTAATTCGTATTTGTTCATGCTCTTCGCACCTCCTTATGGTCTCTGGCCCCCTTACCCATGCAGGGAACAAGGAAAATAATATATCACAGTTTTTTACTATAACATACCTTTTTTGAATTGGCAAGCACTTTTTTCTTCTTTTCTTCCGGTCAGTTTCCTGCTGCCCTCATTTCTTCCGGAACGAAAGCATTTCCGACGGTCCGACTCCGGAGGCGAAACTGCTTGGGCGTGATCTGATAGTGCTTTTTGAAGGTCCGGATCAGATGGCTGCAGTCTGCAAAGCCGGTTTCAGCAGCAATATAGTTCAGGTCATAGTCCGTAAACAGCAGGAAATTTTCCACCTTGCTCAGCCGGATGAACTCAATATACTGCTTGCAGCTCTGTCCATAATATTTCAGGAACATTTTTGCAAAATAAGAGTAACTCATATTATAATGGTGAGCCAGTTCTTCTATATTAATATTCTCCTGGGAATGGCGGTCAATATAAACCAGGATATCCTGGATCCTGGTTTCTTCTGTCTCCGATGACCTCTCCAGATCAAGCGAGATCCCCTGGCAATGCCAGATCCTTAAGATTTTGAGCATCAAGGATGCAAAAGAGGAATAGATAGATGCGTCATAGCCATACCTCTTTTCCCTGTATTCCCGTTCCACATCCTCGAAAAAAAGTCTCAGATCCACATCCGGGAGGTTTTCCGGCGTAAAAAGGATCGGCGGACAGGGAAGTGCCGCCACCCTTCGAAAAGCAAGATTCAGATCCGGCAGGTAGCTTCCTGTCAGATGGATCCGGTTGAGATTAAACTTGATACAAAAGTAACGGTATCTTTTCCCGCCGTCCGCATGAATGGTATGAACCGATTGAGGCGGAAAAAACATGACGCTTCCGGTCTCCATACGCTTGCAGGCATCGTTGCAGGTCACCAGAATGGAGCCTTCCTGCATATAGATCACTTCCATAAAATAATGCCAGTGCGCCTCCACAGGCAGCTGAAAGCTTCCGGTGACACAGGTAAACGCTTCGATCGGAGAGTGCAGGATGTCCGTGTACTCAAACAGATTTTTCATGGAGAAATTCCTCCTTTGTACGCTCAAAAAAAATAGAAACATTCCATTTTTTAATAATCGGATTATATCACATTCTGAAAAAAATTGATACAATCCCTTTAACTTTAACTGCCTGATGGAGGAGGTATTTATTATGAAACAAGAGACTGATCCATTCCCGAAAACGAAGATCCAATGGCTCTGGGAAAACATGAAGGGCTACCGCGGGATCTATTTTGTGGGAATGGCCGGCACCGTAGTCTACAACATTCTACAGCTGACCGTCCCGTATTTTTCCGGAAAGATCATCGATCTTTTCCTCACCGGTGAAAATGCCCGCCAGAATCTGGATACGGACCGCGAGCTTTTTTACCGGCTCATCCTTGCCATGGTGCTTTTCACGATCTTGCGCTGTGTCATTGTCTATGGCACCTGCATGATCTACGAGAACGTATCCCAGGCTGTGCTTTACCGGGTCCGCAACGATCTGTATGACAAGATCCAGCGTCAGGACATGACTTTTTACAGCACCTACCGCACCGGTGATCTTATGACCCGTCTCACGGGAGACCTGGATGCCATTCGTCATATGGTAGCCTGGATCGTCCGTATGGTCATCGAGTCCTTTTCCCTCTTTGCGGCAGCGGCCATTTTTTTCCTCTATACCAACTGGAAGATGGCACTCTGTCTGCTGGTGATCTCCCCCTTTGTTTTCTGGATCATCTGCCTGTTCCGGAACCGGGTGGCACCCATGCACGCACTGCTCCGTGAAAAACTCTCCCAGATGAATACCTGTGCCCAGGAAAACATCTCCGGAAACCGGGTGGTCAAAGCCTTTGCGCGGGAAGATCATGAAATTGAAAAATTTGACCGGGCCAACCGGGAATTCTGTGAAACCAATAAGGCTACCGCTATGGTCTGGCTGAAATTTTTCCCCTATGTGGAGAGCATTGCTAACCTGATGCCTGTTGTCATGCTGGCTGTCGGCGGCGTTTTCCTGATCAGAGGCCATCTCACAATGGGTGAATATGTGGCTTTCTCCGGTCTCATCTGGGCCATCGCCAACCCTATGCGCCAGATGGGAAATATCATGAACGAGTTTCAGCGTTTTTCTGCTGCATCGAGAAAGGTCATGGAGCTTTACTACTCCGAACCGAAGATCAAAGATCACAAGGATGCCAAACCCCATCCCGGCCGCTTCGACGGAAAGATCGAGTTCCGAAACGTTTCCTTCCAGTATGAGGACGGAGACCTGCCGGTGCTCCACAATATTTCCTTTACCGTCAATCCCGGAGAGACCGTGGCCATCATGGGCGAGACCGGCTGTGGAAAAACATCTCTCATCAATCTGATCCCCCGTTTTTACGAGCCTACGGAAGGTGAGATTTTCATTGACGGCATCCCCGTGGAAAATCTGAAGCTTCATGATCTTCGCTGCCACATCGGTCTGGCCACCCAGGACGTCCTTCTCTATTCCGACACCATTGAAGGAAACATCGCTTACGGCGACGGCTCCATCCATATGGAGGATGTGGTAAAATTTGCCCGCTACTCTTCTGCCTCTGATTTCATCGCAAAGATGCCGGAAGGCTACGATACCATCGTGGGCGAACGGGGTGTCGGTCTCTCCGGCGGTCAGAAACAGCGAATTTCCCTGGCCCGGGCGCTGGCTGTCCGTCCTTCTGTCCTGATTCTTGATGACACGACCTCTGCTGTGGATATGGAAACAGAAAAACAGATCCAGCATTCTCTGAAAGAACTGGATTTCCCCTGTACCAAGGTCATCATCGCCCAGCGGATCTCCACGACCCGGGATGCAGACCGGATCATCGTACTTCAGGATGGCTACATCAAAGAAACCGGTACTCACGAAGAACTGCTTGCTAAAAAAGGATATTATTACGAACTGATCAAACTGCAGACCGGACTGGATGAACTTTAAGGAGGTGGAAAATCATGGCAAAAAATACTTACAAACAGGATGAGATCCTCGAAGAACCATTTGACATCCGTCATCTTTTACGAGCATCTTCTTATATTAAAAAATATCAGAAACGGATGATCTGTGCCATTCTTTTAAGCGGGATCGGCGGAGCCTTCGGCTATGTGGCTCCCATGATCATCCAGCGGGCTCTGGATGTGGCGATCCCCGACAAAAATTTCCGCCTGCTGTTTTCTCTGGTGGGAGCGCTGATCGGCATCTATACCGTCAGCGTGATCTTCACAACGATCCGCAGCAAGATCATGGTGGATGTGAGCCAGAGCATCATTTATGACATACGAAAAGATCTTTTCGCACACCTGCAAAAGCTGCCCTTCCAGTATTACGACGACCGTCCTCATGGAAAAATCCTGATCCGGGTAGTCAACTATGTAAACTCTGTCTCGGACATGCTCTCCAACGGTCTTATCAATATCCTGCTGGAAAGCTTCAACCTGCTTTTTATCGTGATCTTCATGTTTCTGGTAGATGTGCAGATGGCTCTTGTGGTGCTCTGTGGCGTCCCCGTTCTCATGGTCTTCATGTTCTGGATCAAGAACCGTCAGAGAAAAGCCTGGCAGGCCGTTTCCAACAAAAATTCCAACCTGAATGCCTATCTGCAGGAAAACATCGTAGGCGCCAGGATCACCCAGATTTTCGCCCGCGAGGACGAAAACGCCCGGATTTTTCAGGATCTTTCCAACGACTGCCGCCAGACCTGGAACACTGCTGTCCGTTACTCCAACCTGGTGTGGCCAGGCATTGACTCCATCTCCGTCTGCGTCCGGGCTGCGATCTTTCTCTTCGGCCTTGTGCTTTTCGGAGAAGGGAACAAATCTCTTGGAACCATTGTGGCAATTTCCAGTTATGCTTCCTTTTTCTGGCAGCCCATCATGAATCTCGGAAACATTTTCAACAACTTCATCAACAACATCGCCTACCTGGAACGTATCTTTGAGACCATGGATGAGCCTGTAACCATCTCCGATAAGAAAAATGCCCGGGAAATACCCAAGATCCGCGGCGAGGTCACCTTCGACCATGTGAGCTTCTCCTACGATAAAAGCAAAAAGATCCTGAAAGACGTCTCTTTCACCGTAAAACCCGGAGAAAGTATCGCTCTGGTAGGACCTACCGGAGCAGGAAAAAGCACCATCGTCAACCTGATCTCCCGTTTCTACAACGTGGACAGCGGCCGTGTCCTCATTGACGGCCAGGATATCTCTGATGTGACCATCCACTCCCTCCGTTCCCAGATGGGGATCATGATGCAGGACAGCTTCATTTTCTCCGGCACCATCGGAGACAACATCCGCTACGGCAAACTGACCGCCTCAGAAGAGGAAATCCAGAAGGCCAGCCGGATCGTCCGCGCCGATGAGTTCATCAGCCGGATGCCGGGAGGGTATGATACGGAGGTCCGGGAGCGCGGCTCCATGTTGAGTCAGGGACAGAAGCAGCTTATCTCCTTTGCCCGGACGCTGCTTTCGGATCCTTCCATCCTGATCCTCGACGAAGCCACCTCCAGCATTGACGTGCAGACGGAAAAAGCCCTGCAGACCGGTCTCAATGCCATGCTTCAGGGAAGGACTTCGTTTATCATCGCCCATCGCCTCTCCACGATCCGCGACTGTGACCGGATCATGTACATTGACGACGGCGGCATCCTGGAGACTGGAACCCACGAAGAACTCATGGCAAAAAAAGGCCACTATTACAAGCTTTATACCGCTCAGTTGGATGAAGTCCACAAGACCGCATAGAAAAACTGCCGCCCGGAATTCTCACTTTCCGAAGCGGCAGTTTTTATGTTTTCTGACTTTCTCATACATGCAGAAAAAATCAGGTTTCGTCAATGCGGATGCCTTTTTTTCCGCTGCGTTTGACTTTGTAGAGAGCCTCGTCCGCTCTCTGATAAATCTCACGGCTGCCACTGCTCTTTCCGGAAAAGACCACTGCTCCGATACTGAGACTCAGCGGAATACCATGGGTGTCATACTGCGCGGCATATTTTGAGAAATCTTCTACGATCGCCTGTCCTTTCCGGCAGACGATATCCTTTCCGGGAATGTCCTTCATCAGGATCAGAAATTCATCGCCACCCATACGGAAGATCTTGTCATCGCTCCTGAAATGACTTTTCAGAAGCTCTACCAGGTCTTTCAGAACCTGATCTCCTGCCGGATGGCCGCAGGTATCATTCAGGTTTTTAAAGTTGTCCAGGTCAAGAAGAAGGACGGCTCCTTTGACTCCTCTTTTTCTTCGTTTCAATTCTCCACAATAGCTCTCAAGACACGTACGAAGCCCATACCGGTTATAGGCCCCTGTAAGACTGTCCTTTCGTGCCTCTTCCAACAGTTCCCGTTCCAGGCTGATGTCCACAACATTTCCGAGGATCCGAAGCAGTTTTCCTTTGGAGTCCCGCACTTTCTGGAGGGTCAGGCGTTTCCAGGAGTAAAAGCCTTCTTTTTCCTGAAAGCGGAACTCAATGATCCGGTAGTCCTGATTTTTCAGGAAGGCTCTCTCCAGTTTTTCTCTGTCATCCGGATGAACAGCAGCCTGAAAGAGAGCTTTTCCGGATTTGACAAGATCCGGATATACCATATGCTTTTTCGGTTCCCTCATACTTCTCTGAATATAAAGATCCAGCTGATCCTTCAGAACATCATATTCCAGCACGCTCCCCTGTATCAGATTCATCAGGGTCTGGTTTCTGCTTTTTTCCAGATCCAGTTTTTCTTCCCAGGCTTCTTTTTCCGATTCCGGTGTCATCCCGGCATGCTGGATCGAAAACCGGCTCAGATACCAGACTCCCTGAAAAAAAGTCCAGAAAGCAGAAATCTCATTTTCAATCCTCTCACCATTTTCCAGAAGTGCCAGATTTCCGGATATCATACAGCTTTTATTATTTTCCGTCACCACCCGATAGTTTTCTTTTTCCATACAGGTCTTCTGCATACTCTCAAAAATCGTCTGCAGTTTTTCTCTCAGGCTCTGGATATGATAAGCTTCCCCGCGCTCTGTCATTCCAAACCAGCAGATGGCTTTCGGATCATAAAAGCCTACGATCTTCTCCGCATCCTTCTCTTCATAGAAAGCACGCGTGAGACCATACATCATTTCTGTGGGGCTTTTTTCCTGTTCCATCCTGTCATATCCCATATTTTTCCCCCCGTTTTCTGTGATCATAAATAAGATGATGCCTGCGAATTGCTCCGCAGCGGAGCAATTCGTGAGCATCAGTTGGGGGCAAAAAAACTTTTGACCCCAACATCATAGTATTATTCTACCGTTTTCCTGTCTTATAACGGTCTCATGAAAGAAAGAGAGGCGTGGATTTTTCCACGCCCCTCCGGTCTTTACTGCTTATCTCGCTTTACGGTTTTTTCTCCGTCTGCGTACTGCGTAACCGCTTCCGGTAAGAGCGGAAAGCATCATCAGTGTTACATATAACCAGATGTTGGTATTATCACCGGTCTTCGGTGCTTTCGTTGTCTTATCTGCCGGTTTTTCAGTGGTCTTAGCTGTCGGCTCTTCTGTTTCTGTCGGTTCTTCTGCCTTTTCCTGGTTGGTGATCACTACAGAAACATTGCTGTTGGTTTCACTTAAGGTAACCTCCGGCAGATCCACGGTTGCCTCGTATGCAAAGTCTTTGCCTACCGGGTTGCCGTTTTTATCTACCTCAGCGATATAGAAGGTAGCCGGTGTGTCAGCGGAGATTACGATGTTGATGGTCTTCGCCGCGGATTCAGAAGCTCCATTCATATCCAGTGCGATCACATTTTCTGTGGTACGGTCTGTCAGCTGAGAATGTGCTGCATCTGCAAAGAGGCCGATGTAGAAGGTCTCATTGCTCTTCTTTGCCTTTCCGTCTGCATCCAGGACTTTCTTCGTAAGTGTCAGTCTTGCATCTTTATAGAAGCGATTCGACGGCAGCTTTCCAAATACATTGGTGAATGTCAGGCTTGCACTTCCGTTTGTCTCGCTGACTGTGACGCTTCTTCCTTCGGAGAAGTCTGCCATGTAAGGTGTTCCGTTGATACTGCCGTTTGTCACAACATTACCATTTCCATCGGTCTCACTTACATAATAGGTCTTTCCGACAAGCATGTGATCAAAGGTAACCGTTGCTGCAGAGGTTCCGTTAAAGGTCAGTCCTTTTGCTTCGGTCAGTCTTACGGTGCAGGCTTCATCCTCGAAAAGTGCCACGTAGAAGGTGACATCCTTCGCGGTTACGCTTTCGCCATCCAGAGTCAGGTTCTTGGTGATCTGGATCGTTCCGCTGTTATCCTGCGTCGGAACTTCCTTGGTTCCCGGTGTGGTCGGGAGCTCCGGTTTTTCCGGATCCGGACTCGTTCCGGATGCTGCTGCGGTATTGACTACTTTACCTGCCTGGGCATCAGCTTCTGTCACGGTATATTCTGCTGTAAATACTTTGCTTTCTCCCGGTGCCAGACTTTCGATCTTCCATGCATTTTCTCCGCTGTTTCCGGTGAGTTCATCGGTTACAACAAGGTTGGCTGCTGTCAGATTTCCATCATTGGTCACGGTGATCTGGTAGGTGATCTTTTCACCGATCACATAAGCTTTACCGTCTGCAGGTGTGCTGGTTGTTTCTTTTTCCAGAGTTACATGAGCATTCTTCGGCTCGGTGTCGATTTCCTTGGTGTCATCTTTTTCTACCGGATTTCCTTTTGGATCCGTTCCCTTTGCTGTTGCAACGTTGAGGATCTTTCCTTTGAGGATATCTGCTTCTGTCACTTTATGGGTAGTAGTGAAGGTTTTTTCCTCTCCGACTGCCAGTGTCGGGATCGTCTCATTGAGACCGGTCATTTCATCCGTTACTGTGATGTTGCTGATGGTTACATTTCCATTGTTCAGTACGCGGATGGTATAGCTGATCTCTTCGCCAAGTGCATAGCCGCCTGCTTTCTGATTTGCTTCCTTGTCTACGAAAAGACTGGGGGCTGCTTTTACTGTCGGCTCATCTTTGGTTCCAGGATCTACCGGTACTTCCGGTTTCTCCGGATCCGGATTCTTGCCTTTGGCAGTGGCTTCGTTGTGTACCTCACCCTTTAAGATGTCTGCTTCTGTCACTTTGTACTCAGCTGTAAATACTTTGCTTTCATCCGGGCTTAAGCTGTCGATCTTCCATGCCTTATCGCCGATGTTTCCGGTCAGTTCATCCGTTACTTCGATGTCTTTGATTGTCAGGTTTCCGTCATTCTTCACGGTGATCTGATAGGTGATCGTCTCGCCAAGGGCATAGGCACTTCCATTGGCCGGTGTACTGGTGGTCGTCTTCGTGATGTTCAGATGTCCGTTTGCAGGATCGGTAGGATCTTCCTTCTCGCCAGGTTTTACCGGTACATCCGGTTTCTCCGGATCCGGGCTTGTTCCTTTGGCAGTTGCTTCATTGACTACGCTGCCTGCAAGGATATCTTTTTCCGTTACGGTGTAGCTGGTGGTAAACTCTTCGAGTTTTCCAGGTGCCAGTTCTTCGATCTTCCATGCCTTGTCGCCGATGTTTCCAGTCAGTTCATCCGTTACTTCGATGTCTTTTATTGTCAGGTTTCCGTCATTTTTCACGATGATCTTATAGGTGATCGTTTCGCCAAGTGCATAGGCTTTACCATTAGCCGGCTCGCTGATGGTGGATTTGGTAATAACAAGATGGCCGTTTGCAGGATCCGTAGGATCCTCGGTCTTGCCCGGGATTACCGGTACTTCCGGATTATCCGGATTGGTGCTCGTTCCGGTTGCGGTTGCTTCATTGACTACGCTGCCTGCAAGGATGTCTTTTTCCGTTACGGTGTAGCTTACGTTGAATTCCGCTTTCTTTCCAGGAGCCAGCGGTTCCTCAACAACCAGAGCCTGGTCGCCGATGTTTCCGGTCAGCTCATCGAGCACTTTCACATCTTCTACTGTCAGGTTTCCGGTGTTGGTTACCGTGATGCGATACTCGATCGTTTCGCCAAGTGCATATGTCTCGCCGTTTGCCGGCTCACTGATGGTGGTCTTGACTACCTGAAGGCTGGTTTTTGCAGGATCTGTAGGATCTTCCTTCTTGCCTGGCTCTACCGGTACGTCCGGCTTCTCCGGATCCGGGCTTGTTCCTTTGGCGGTTGCTTTATTGACTACGCTGCCTGCAAGGATGTCTTTTTCCGTTACGGTGTAGCTGGTGGTAAATGTTTTCTCTGCGCCAGGTGCCAGTTCTTCGATCTTCCATGCCTTGTCTCCGGTGTTTCCGGTCAGTTCATCCGTTACTTCGATGTCTTTGATCGTCAGGTTTCCGTCATTCTTCACGGTGATCTGGTAGCTGATCGTTTCGCCAAGTGCATAGCTCTTGCCGTTTGCCGGGCTGCTGGTCGTGGTCTTTTCCACGGTCAGGTGAGGATTCGGATCATCCGGGATCACTTCATCCGTTCCCGTGTATTCTTTTCCATTACTGAAAATAGCAGTTGCCGTATTTCCGAATTCACCTCTGAGGATATCCTCTTCTGTGATCGTGTAAGTTGCTGTGGTTTCTACAAACTCACCAGGCTGTACATTTGTAAACCTGCTTTCACCGGTAATGGTAACTCCCGGCTGCTCTGTGATGGTGATGTTCTGAGCCTCTGCGTAGATGTTCTGTACGGTGATCTTGAAGGTAACCGTATCATTAAGGTTGTATTTTTCACCTTCATGAGTCTTTGTTACAACACCGGTGACATTCTCATCTGTGACAGTCAGTGTTCCATATTCCTTAGTAATCACGTAGTTAGAGGCTTTGGTCTCCGGAGTTGCTGCTTTTGCCTTTAACATACGGCTCCGTTTTACAGTGCTTCCATTCAGAGTATAAGTGAACGTATTTTTACTAGAGCCTACATAAGTCTGGCTTCCAGTCACATCGTAAGATGCACCTTCGCCTTCTGCAAAGCCATCTCCGCCTACCGTCACTTCCTGGTTGGTCAGTGCAGTTCCATCATAAGCTTTGCTGTCGCTTGCACTGGTCAGGGTTACCTGTCTCTTGCTGATCGTAAGCGTTCCGTCTTCGATCTCGAAGGTTACGTTTGCAAAGTTGGTATTGTTGTTCGTGAAATCTTCCGCTTTCAGCTCCATGTCGTAGCTTCCGGCGTCTGTTCCCTTCACTTCTGCGTTTCCGCTGAAGGTGAAGTCTGTTTCTTTATACAGAGGATTGCTGATGCTCTTCACAACGTAACCAGTCGCACTATGCTCGATTCCGTCGTATTTTGCACTTCCGCTGTTCTCGGTGATCGTTACGGTCACTTCATCCGTTACCGGAGTGATGCTCAGTTCACCTTCGTTCTTCTTGATCTGATAGTTGCTGTCTTTGTATGCTTCTGTCTTTTCGATCTCGATGCTGTTGATTGCCGGGCTATCAGATACGTTGGTCACACTTCCGGTTGCCTTTGCAGTTGCTTCTCCATCAACAAAACCGTCTCCACCTACTGTTACTTCCGGTTTGGTCAGCGGTGTTCCGTCATAAACCTTGCTGCCGCTTGCACTGGTCAGGGTTACCGGTCTCGGGCTGATCGTCAGGCTTCCGTCCTTTTCTACTACTACCTTGATGGTGCTGTAGTTAAGAGAAGTTGCGGTAAAGTCTTCGGCTGTCAGACCCATCGGATAGATTCCTGCATCCGTTCCGCTTGCCTTTGCCTCTTTTCCTTTATTCAGGGCTACGGTGACACTCTCTGGAGCATCTGTGGTAAAGTCGGTTATTTCATGGCTCTTACCATCATAACCTACTGTATCGCTGTTTCCGGTGATCGTTACGGTCAGTTCATCCGTTTTCTGAGTGATGGTCAGGGTTCCAGGAACTGTTGTGATCTCATAGTTTTTCGTCACATCCTGCTCGTCTGCCAGGATCTGTACATCTTCGGCTGCGGTGATCGTTCCCTTATACTCTCCTGCATCCGTTCCTTCTGCTTTCGCTGTCACATTATGTGTATGATTATCCAGAAGTCCTTCTGCTGTTACTCCGGTCAGTGTCTGGAGTTCGCCATTATAAGGCTTGCTGCCGGTTTCGCCGGTAAAGGTTACCTGTCTCGGAGTGATCTTCACGTATGCAGGGATCACTTCGGATTCCCAGTTCTGCTCTTTTACTGAAAGTTTTACATATACCGGGTATTTCTGATCCGCATTGGACGATACATCTACATAGGAGGGATTTTCAGTTGTCCAATTACTCTGGTCAACGGAATAAAGAATCGTTCCGCCTACTCCCTCGGTGCTGATGCTATGTGCATTTCCGTCATAGGGGCCTTCATAACTGGTTACTTTCAGCCATTTCGCTGTAAATGTCAAATTTCCAACCGTACCTTTTTCCAAAACAACGGCTCTCGGATCATGTGTACCTTCTTTCAGTGTACCACTGTATTCCCATCCTGCGAAAATATAACCCTCTCTTGCAGGCTTCTTGATCGTGAGCGGTAAATCCTTAATTGTATAAGAGTCCGGATTGCTGCTGTCATTGGTTCCACCATTCAGAACATATTTGATCTGATAAGAGGAAAGCTCCAGTTCAAAAGTTACAATATTCTGGCTGTTATCTGCTACAAGTTTTACCATCTGATACTGATTTTTCAGGCGATATCCCTGTGCGTTCAGTTCTTTTACGATTTCCTGATCCGGATATTCTCTGAATTCAGCTGCAGAAGCTTTCTTAAACCCAGTGTCTTTCAATACAGTTCCGCCATAAACATATTGTACTTTATACTCCAGTTCTGCCGGAGAAGCATATACAAACTTAATGACGTCTTTTTCCGGATCACCGGTGATCTTAAGAGATTTCGTCGGTGCATCTACTGCATAGCCCTGATAAGCTGCGTCTGTCGGAGCCACTGCTTTTTCTGTAACGGTACTTCCGATCTGTCCTCGTTTTGTCTTGGAAGCAGCCACTTCTTTTCCGTCAGCTGTTTCATATTTTACAGTATAGTCGGCAAATCTTCTTGCCTTCCATTTTGCATAGATCGTAATATCTTTTGTTACAGGTGCATTTACATCAAATTTGGTGGTGAAACCTTCATCTGTATACCAGCCGGCAAAATCAAAACCAGTTCTTTCCGGATCCGGTACCGTGATGGTATTGCCCTTCTGTGTCACGATCTCACCATTGGCTTCTCCATTATTGTAAACCAGGGTGACTTTCTTGTCCGGAGCAACCCACTTTGCATAGAGTGCCAGGTTGTGAGAAGGCATTGTTGTAAAGGAGTATGGATCTCCATAACCATTCGGATTGTCATACCAGCCGTCAAATACATACTCGGAATCAACGCCACATTTTGCTTTGTCTGCCGGAGCCTTATAGGTTGCCGTATTGATGTTTTTACCGAAACGGATTCCCGTTTTAGATTCCAGATTCCGATCCTTATAATAATAGGAAATTGTGTAGGTATTGCGTTTGTAGTGGAAATAATAATGTCCATCTTTATAGTAATCTTTTTCCGGTTCATTGGTATAGCCATCGATTTCTTTGGCCGTAAAATTACCACTGCTGATTGCCGACTGCCTGTAGTTTGAATCATCAGTATATTCATTATCGTCTGCATTCTGCAGCCTATAATGAAGTTCTACCGTCCATCCATTCTCCCATAGGGCTTTATAAGTCGTCGTAGAATTATTTTTAGAATCAGCAATCATATTTTTGGTTAAGTTAAAACGTTTTGAAACAAATGTAGTATTACTATGTGGTGGATCCCAACCATGAAAATTGTTGGCTCCAGAAATATTAGTCTTTGTTGGCCATTTTGCAGAGATATCTTCTCCCAGACGGGCTTCAAAGTAGTACTTTGTACCACCCGCACTATAGGTATTTCCTCCAATTGTTAATTTTACACCGGAAGACTGCTTTTTATTTAAATTAAACTCTATCTTATAGGTATTCAGCTTATACTTTACATACACGACCGTAGAGTTATCTGCTTTTACTTCTACATTCTGATCTGCACTAGCAAAATGATAGTACGCACTGTCAGTAAAGCTTCCGGCATCATCTCTTCCGGATACCTTTGTACCGGTTTTTGCACTTCTGGTAACAGATTTCACAAAATCATATCCACCGGAAAGATTCTCTTTCTGATAAACGACCGTATACTTTACGGTATCTGCGTTCCAGTGTGCATAGACTGTAAGATCCTGTTCCAGAGAAGCAATGCGGTCTGCTGCTTTTTCTGCATTGGCCGCTTTTCCCATATACCAGCCTGCAAATGTATAACCGGCTTTGGTCGGGTTCTGACCATCTGCGATGGTGATCTCACTTTCGTACAGTCCTTCTTTCGCCGCTTTATAAGAGCCACCGTCCGTATCATATTTAACAGCATACGTGTTTCTGATATATTCCACGATGACCTGTGTGCTTCCGTCTGCTGCGATTTCCTGCTGTTCTACTGGTTTTGCGGTGAATCCGTTCTTTTCTGCCGCATTCACTGCTGTGGTATCGCCTACTTTTCCGGTAAAGGAAGTGGTCAGCGGTGTATCTGTATAGGAAGCCGGATTGGACAGATCTGCTTCTTCGTATCCTTTATTCGGAACACGCTCTGTCACCTGATAAGCAACGGTATTTGCCTTGAAGGTGATCGTAACAGAATCTTCCTTCTCGTCTTTTCCATAAGAGGCATGAAGTACATTTCCGTCTACGGTAAATTTCGCATTGTCAATCTCAAATCCATAGCCTGCCGGGATGTCTTCTATGGTATAGCTTACTTCATAATTGCCGCCATCCTGCTGGGTAAACATACGCGTCTCGGAATGTCTGGCAATGGTTCCGTTCTCATATAAGAACTGGAAGGTGATCGGAAGCTGGCCAGCCGGTACGATGGTAACATTGTCAAGAGAACCAATGTAAACACCTCTGAAGCTGCTTTCCTGAGAAGCTTCGTCATTCGGGATAACGATCCAGCCATCTGCTACCTTATATTTAATGGTTGCAGTAACTGTTTCTCCGCCAAACTGTTCCAGTGCTGCTTTGGTAAGGTTGTATGCCTTTGATACAACCAGTCCGTCTCTGGATAACGCATATCCGGAAATATCGAAAACACCATCTGTCAGATCCTGTTCGGTAATCTGAATCGGATCACTGACCGTGGAGAATCTTCCGATGCTGGTTGTCAGCATATGATTGATCACTATGGTATATGTTTTTTGCGGTTCTTCAACAGACGCCGGTTCCTCTGCCGGTTCTGCCGGCTCTTCTGCAGGTGCCGGTGCAGGCTCTGTCGGTGCCTCTGTCTCCGGTGCTTTTGTCTTCACAGTAACAATGGTGTTGTCTGTCTGAATCCCTTCGATGATGTATTCACCGGTTTCTGTCTGTCTTGCCGGTGTCGTTCCATCTACAAGAACACTTTCCAGTGTGTAGCCTTCGTTAAGACGGATCGTAAAGAGGATTTTTCCATCTACTGCGGTTCCTGTGGTTGAAGCTTCTGCTGCATCTTTTACCCATACAGCTGCGCCTTCTCCAACCTGGAAGGTCACCAGATTTTTCCGCTGAGGAGCTTCTGTTGCAGGTGCTTCTGTTGCCGGAGTTTCTGCCTTCGGTGCTTCCGTTGCAGGTGCCTCTGTTGCCGGGGTCTCTGCCTTCGGTGCTTCCGTTGCAGGTGCCTCTGTTGCAGGTGCCTCTGCCTTCGGTGCTTCCGTTGCAGGTGCCTCTGTTGCCGGGGCTTCTGCCTTCGGTGCTTCTGTTGCAGGTGCCTCTGTTGCCGGGGCTTCCGTTGCAGGTGCCTCTGTTGCCGGAGCTTCTGCCTTCGGTGCTTCCGTTACAGGTGCCTCTGTTGCCGGGGTCTCTGCCTTCGGTGCCTCTGTTGCAGGAGTTTCTGCTGCCGGTTGCGGTTCAGCGACCTCCGCTGCAGGTGCTTCAGCGGCCTGTGGTGCAGGTTCTTCCGCTATAGGTTCTGTCACTACTTCTTCTGCCACGGGATCTGCCATGGAGTCAGACGCATATAGGACAGACTGGTCACATAGAACCATGGTCATTGCCAGAACGATCGCAAGGATACGTGACCATCTGGATCTTCTTTTTGTCTTCATACTTCATCTCTCCTCTCTTTCTTTTTCGTTTTCGGATAGCTGCTTGCGTTTTCTATGCCTTTCGTTTTGTGTTTTTAATATTTTTTCCATTTCCCTTCCCCTTTCCTGCTCTGCTGCCGGCTTTTCTTTTTTCGTGTACCATCAGAAATATATGTGTTCTTTCTCTTTTTAGAACTGTTTTTTCGCACACTTACCGACAGGGCTGTCAATGCTATAGCACTACTATAATCTTTTCCGGTCTCATAACGGTATCATGAGACATTTTTCCTTTCTTTTTCGCGCTTCTTATCTCAGATTTCTGCCCGGTCATCCGACTATCCTTTTTTCCAGCCCTTCAAGACCAGGCCTTCGGCAGCCCAGGCAAGTCCCGCTCCTGTCTCCACTCCCAGCCCCGCCCGCTACTTTCCGTCGGGCTTCGTGTGGAGGCGGAGCAGAAATTCCTGGTCTGCCAGAAGCTGCGTTATGAACGGAAATCCATTGTCTGAGCGAAGCGAGTTATGGATTTCTGCGAATGCTTTTAGCGGCTTCCGGCAGACTTAGAATTTCGCTTCGCCGCAAACGAAAGCCTGGAGGGAAGCAGCGGGCGGGTTGTCTCTCGTTAAGCTGTTTTGCGGTTTTGGCTTTTTAAGGCAAACTTCCTGGAGCATTTCATTGACCTGTTTTGCGGTTTTGGCTTTTTAAGGCAAACTTCCTAGGATGTCTCGTTGACCTGTTTTGCGGTTTTGGCTTTTTAGGGCAAGCTTCCTGGGGTGTCTCATTGACTTGTTTTGTGATTTTGGCTTTTTAAGGCAAACTTCCTGGAGCATTTCATTGACCTGTTTTGCGGTT
>OLQE01000197.1_pt1 | contig 54310 bp, 61 predicted proteins | sample 1643161 | NCBI WGS metagenome assembly OLQE01 (sample SAMEA3136650, study PRJEB25190) | human gut metagenome
TCTGTGAACTTTGTTCACAAAAAACATCTCGCGGAACGTTACCAGTGAACAGTAACAGAACGGGTTACTGTGAGCGGTCACTTCTTATTTCGCGAAATATCTTCAATGATCGTGGTATTTATGTCATCTTCATACAGACGCATCTGCACTTGCATAGGTGTGGGATCATCGGTGAGTTTCATTCTTCCGAAGTGGTTAAAGAAGAACAGGATGCCGAGACCGATACCGATGGAATAGGAGATTTCCAGAACAGTATTGCCGGTTGTGGGCTGTCCGGTGACTTGGGTGTAGATATGCTCAAATAGAGCGGGGATGTCTACGTCATTGTTAAAGGTCATAATGGAAAAGCCTGCACCGAAAAAGGTGGCGAGGCAGACAAATATGACTTTGCACCATCTTATAACAATATTGACAGTTCCTTCCTTCTGATAGGTGATGATGAAGTTTGGTTCGCCAATATGCGTAATATCAAGATCAGGCTCTTTGAGCTGGATATCATTTATAAGATCCATAACAGAAATCACATACCGGCCTGTCTTGTCCGGATCCAGGTTTGCTACCGGGAGAACCCGCAGGTGATTTAAAATTTTGGAATTGGTGCAGGATAACTTGGCAATGTCCTGAAGATAGACATGGGGGTGATGGACCTCCACGTTTTCTTCGGTTTGGATGTATAGTGTGTCACTCATGAAATTCACTCCCATTGCAAAAAATGTTGGTTACAGGCAAGGATAAAGTACGTTGTTATTCTTTCATTTTCGGTTTAAAAAACCAGCTTGCCAGATAAGAAAAAATCAGGGCTGCAGAGACACCAGCTGCGCAGGCGGTGAAGCCTCCTGTGAAAAGCCCGATGACACCATCTGTGTCGATGGCTTCTTTCAGACCTTTCCATAGTGTATTCCCGAAACCAAGTAATGGCACAGCAGCACCGGCACCGGCGAAATCAATCAGAGGCTGATAAATGCCTATGGCGCCAAGAATAGAGCCGGTGCATACCAGAAGAACCATGACACGTCCAGGCATAAGTTTGGTTTTATCAAGTAAAATCTGGACAAGGGCGCAGATCAGGCCACCTACCCAGAATGCATTAAAATAGTCCATGGAATCATCTCCTCATAGATACAGACAAAGATAGTTGGTAGAGACAGATTATAATTAATACAGTACGGTTTATAGGACTGCAATTATACAGGAAGTACGCACAATTATTTAGTTTACTGCTTTTGATCTTTTTTTGAAACATGCTCTAACACTACCGCATGTGCAATCCCCGGAATGGAATCTCCCTCATTAAAACTTGTTTTGGAAAGCAATGCTCCTGTAGGAACAAAGAGCACCCTTTTCCAGGTTCCTTTTGCCAGTTCCGGCAGAATATAGGCAGCCAGCACAGATGCACTGCACCCACAACCACTTCCACCAGAATGAGTATCCTGTGTTTCACCATCAAAGATTAAAAGCCCACAGTCCTGATAAATGGACTCTATATCATATCCTTTTTCTTTTAACAGATCCAGCAGGATCCGTTTTCCAACAGCTCCCAGGTCTCCGGTGAAGATTGCATCATAATCATCAGGTGTTCGGTCAAAGTCACAAAAATTCCGGTAAATGGTATCGCAGGCGGCAGGTGCCATGCATCCACCCATGTTCAGAGAATCCTTAAGTCCAAAGTCAATCAGCTTTCCAGTGGTGAGTCCTGTTATTTGGACACATCCTTCTGCTGAAATTAGCGGATCAGTCTTTTCCGGAATTTCCGGAACAGGCAAAGTTCCGGAGAGAACACAGGCACCGCTCCCGGTAACCGTCCACGTGGCTGAGAGAGGACGCTGGTTTCCGTAAGCCAGAGGAAATCGGAATTCTTTTTCTGCGCTGGCAAAATGGCTGGAAGTGGCACAGAGAATATGTTCTCCGTATCCGGCTGCAACAGACATGGCGCCAAGAGAGAGGGATTCCCCTATGGTGGAGCATGCACCGAAAAGTCCATAAAATGGGATTCCCATTCCGGCAATTCCAAAGGAAGAGGCGGTAGTCTGAGCCAGAAGATCACCTGCGAAGGTCATGCGGATATCCCCTGGAGTAAGTCCGGCTTTTCCAAGGGCCAATGCGGCTGCTTCTTTTTGCATGGTGCTTTCCGCAGCTTCCCAGGTAGCCTCTCCAAACATAGGTTCTTCGCAGACCAGATCAAATTTGCTTCCAAGAGGTCCTTCCCCTTCCTTTTTTCCAACTACAGAAGCACAGCTTACAACGTAAACCGGATTCTGAAAGCTCATACTGGCAGAACCGGTAAGTTTGGCTGGTGTCTGTGGATTCATGAAATCACCTCCATTATTTTCAGAAGATAGTAGATCACTCCGGCAATCCAGGAACTCATGATTCCGTAAAGAATCACAGGACCTGCAATGGTGAAAATCTTGCAGCCGATTCCAAAGACCTGACCCTCCGTTTTATATTCAATGGCAGGGGCGGCTACGGAATTAGCAAAACCGGTGATTGGAACCAGACTTCCCGCTCCGCCAAATTTTCCAATCTTTGGATAAATATTAAATCCAGTAAGAATAACACTGATGAAAACCAGGGTAACAGAACACCAGGTACCGGCCATATCCTGGTCTAATCCTCTGGATTTTGCAAAATTTGTTATAATCTGCCCAACGACACAGATTACACCGCCTGTGAGAAAAGCCTTTGCCATGTTCATGGGAAGACTGTGGGTAGGGGTGATCTGTTTTACATAGTTGGCGTATTGTTTCTGCTTTTCTTTTGGTATGGAACTGTTCATAAATGCCTCCTGTAGCTATGATGAATGGAATTGCTTGCTTAGAGTACAGTAACCTTTTGGTTTCTATTATTATGTGAAAAAATATGTAAAATATACTTTCTTTTTAGCTGAATTTATACTATCATGATAGTATTGTTATAGTTATTACGGAAGATGATGCTATTGCACATAAACAGAATGACAGTAGCCTCATATTATAAACCGAAGAAGAGAGGTACCTTATGGGAAAATATTTTATAGGGAAGGGAGTACAGCTCCTTACAGAGGAAACTGAGAATAAGATCAGAATCTATAAGCTGGGACTGCTTCAGCCGGAATTTGGACATATGCCATGCATCAGTGGGAATGCATTCACTTTTCTATTGGCAGAAGAAGGAGAAATACAGTGTCAGATAAATCAGGAGAAAGTAGATCTGGAAGCTGGAGAGGCTTTATTTATCAATGCAGGACAGTCCTATCGTCTGGTCAGAAGTGAGAAGGAAAGCAGCAGTTTTTATATAATTGAGGTGGCTGGAGAGTATCTGGCAGCTGGAGATGAGAGCCTTCAGAATAAATATATTTCACCGGTTGCAGAAGCAGAATCCTTCGCTTATTGCAGGTTTATGCCGTCAGCTGAGGAAGATACAGATGAAGACATTCTTCTTCAGGCACTTCTCGCCGCTGCGCAGACAGCAGAAGGCAGGGATATGGCCTATGAACTGGATATGAAGAGCTGGCTGTTCACTGCATGGGGAAGTCTTTATAAGAAATTTGCCCAGCCGCGTCCGGAATGTAAGAATGCAGTGATCAGAGAACGGGTGAAACTGAATCGTATGACAGGATATCTCACTGAGCATTGTAACGAGAAACTGACTCTTTCTGCTATGGCAGAAGCATGTCAGGTAAGCACTGGTGATTTTTGTCGTTTCTTTAAGAAACATATGGAGATGACTCCATTCGAATATTTGCAGAAATGCAGAATCTGGAACAGTATGGATGCAGTTCTGGAGAAGACTGCTTCCATGGGAGATATTGCAGTGGAAAATGGTTTTGCAGGAGCAAGCTATTTTTCAGAGACTTTCCGAAAAGAGATGGGCTGTTCTCCTGCAGATTATCGGAAATGGTACCGTGACCTGTCAGATGAATGTCCGATAATCACCGGAGAAAATAAAGAAGAAAGCGCCAAGGTGTCAAAGAAGGATAAAAAAGGAAAGTCTGGTAAAAACGTTCCTTCTTATTTATTATAGAAAATTAGCTGCGTTGATTTTTTTACGCAATTCAGGGAAACCACCGTTTATAAAAATAATACAAAGATCCCAAAGCTTTTCCGAAGGCCACTGCGATCACGACCCATCGGATTCCATTGGTCAGTTTGATCCTTCTGGAAAAGATGGGGAAAACATCTGCCATCTCAGCAAGTGCCATGATCCATCCGCCCAGGAAGATACCGGAAAAAAGTCCATAAAGGAGCAGAGTAAAGGTTCCGCCTGGAATGTGCCAGCCATAGAGGAAAAAAAGATTACCACATACAATGCCAAGAAGCGTAATATCTTCATATAACAATATATGTTTTCCTGTATGAGTGATACCGGCATAGCGGGGAACGATGGAAAGACCGATAAGCAGGCCAACTACACCGCCTGCGATGATGATTCCAGAGCAGAAGCCAACTATGGATAGGAAAATTTGCTGGAGCATGGGTGAGATCTCCTTTCACGAAACGAACCTGTCGCTGAGAAAAGTTTGTTGTTTTGCAACTGTCATAACAATATTTAGTATGGAAAGAATCTTGGAAAATATGCGTTTTTTCTGTACATTTGTGAAGTTAAATAGTATAATAAAACGATGCGGCAATGGAAAGAATAGGATTGGCGCAGATATCATTTGATAGAAAAGTTGAGTATAGAAAGATAGAGGATGTAAATCTGTGAATGTGAATTTAAAACAGAGGTTCCAGGAAATTCTGGAAGATAACCGGATACTGGAAGCGGAGCTTATGAGCAGGCATACTACATTCCGAATTGGCGGTCCGGCAGATTTCTTTCTGGTACCGGAGAATGCTGATGAGATTAAGAAAATCATAGCTGTTTGTAAGGAAAAAAATGTTCCGTATTTTATTCTTGGAAATGGAAGCAATCTTCTTGTAAGCGACAAGGGCTATCAGGGAGTGGTAGTGCAGCTGTATAGAAACTTTGGACAGATCAGAGTTGAAGACAGCAGGATCCATGCCCAGGCAGGAGCTCTTTTATCTGGAATTGCTGCAGCTGCAAGAGAGGCATCGCTGACTGGCTTTGAGTTTGCAGGGGGAATTCCGGGAACCTTAGGCGGCGCTGTGGTGATGAATGCAGGAGCGTATGGCGGAGAAATGAAGGATGTTCTGAAAGAAGTCACGGTTCTTACTCCAGAGGGCGGAGTCCTGACCTTGCAGGCAGATGAACTTCACATGGGTTATCGAACCAGTGTGATAAAAGAAGCAGGCTATATTGTTCTGGAAGCTGTCATTTCTCTTGAAAAGGGTGATCAGGAGGAGATTCGCAGCCGTATGCAGGAGCTAGCAGGGATGCGAACCAGCAAGCAGCCACTTTCTTATCCAAGTGCAGGAAGCACTTTCAAACGGCCAGAGGGCTATTTTGCAGGCAAACTGATCATGGACAGCGGATTGCGAGGCTATCAGGTAGGCGGTGCCCAGGTTTCTGAGAAGCATTGCGGTTTCGTGATCAATACAGGAAATGCCACAGCGAAAGATGTTACTACATTGATGTCTGACGTTCAAAGAATTGTTCTGGAGAAATTTGGTGTGAAGCTTGAACCTGAGGTGAAGTTTCTGGGAGAATTCTAGATCCATAAAGAGTCCTTTGGAATGGACTTAAGACACATATGAGGCAGATGAGTTCACTTTGCGTTACCGGTTAGGTTATGAACATTAAACATTCTGCCCGGCAGGAGATAAATTATGCGATTTGTAATTGTTACAGGCGTTTCCGGCGCAGGTAAGTCTACTGTGCTGAAAATGCTGGAGGATGCCCACTATTTTTGTGTGGACAATCTTCCTATTCCATTGGTGGAGAAATTTGCTTCCTTGATGCTGGAAGTACATGAAGAAGGAGTCCAGAATGCGGCTCTTGGTATTGATGCCAGAAGCGGTCACTCTCTGGAAGAACTGGCACAGGTTCTGGATCATATGAAAGAAGCTGGATATGATTTTGAGATTCTTTTTATGGATGCAGAAGATTCCGTGCTGGTAAAGCGTTATAAGGAAACCAGACGCAGCCATCCGCTTGCCAGTAACGGCAGGGTAGATGACGGAATCCGTCTGGAACGCCAGAAAATGGATTTTCTTCGTAAGAGAGCTGATTATATTATTGATACCAGTCACCTTCTTACAAGGGAGCTGCGCCAGGAAATTGAGAAGATTTTTGTAAATAATGAAAAATTCTGTAATATGATGGTCACGGTTCTGTCTTTTGGATTTAAGTATGGAATTCCGGCAGATGCAGACCTGGTATTCGATGTGCGTTTTCTTCCGAATCCATATTATGAGGATGAATTACGTCCCCTTACCGGTATGGATGAGAGCGTGTTTAATTATGTAATGGATAATGAGACTGCAAGGATTTTTGCAAATAAACTGGAAGATATGGTGGAGTTCCTGATTCCTAAGTATGCACAGGAAGGTAAAACAAGCCTTGTAATTGCAGTTGGCTGCACAGGGGGCAAACACCGTTCCGTTACCATTGCAAGGGAGTTGTACAGCCGGATTGCCAGAAATGGTGAATACGGTTTTCGATTGGAGCACAGAGATGTGGATAAAGATCGCCTATTGAAAAAATAGAAAGAGGAGATCGTGGAATGTCTTTTTCAGGGATGGTGAAAGAAGAACTTTCCAGGCATATCGGCTCCGGAAGACACTGCAGGATTGCGGAACTGGCTGCAATCTTTACTTTCTGCGGCAGCCTGGAGGCTGGAACTGATGGGAAAAAATCCCTGCGTATCCAGACAGAAAATGAGGCACTTTCAAGAAAAGGCTTTACATTATTGCAAAAAACATTTAATATAGAGACAGATGTATCAAATTCCCGGATTGACCGTTTCAGAAAGGGAAATCTTTATTGTATTTCCATTATTGATCAGTTTTTAGTAAAGGAAATACTGGATTCTGCCAAGCTGGAATTTTCGGGAGTGAGCGGAGGAATGCCACTTGTATCCAATTCTATTGTATATCAGAGGGATTGCTGCAAAAGGGCGTTTGTACGCGGTGCTTTTCTCTCGGCAGGTTCGATCAGTGATCCGCAGAAGGGATATCATTTCGAAATTGTATGTCCCAGCCAGGAGATCAGCGGGCAGCTGCAGGAAATTATTCACAGCTTTCATATAGATGCCAAGATGGTTCTGCGTAAGAAGTCTTATGTACTCTATGTGAAGGAAGGGGCGCAGATTGTAGACATGCTTGCTATTATGGAAGCAAATGTAGCTCTTATGGATCTGGAGAATATCCGTATCCTGAAAGAGATGCGCAATTCTGTGAATCGGAAGGTAAACTGTGAGACTGCTAATATAAATAAGACGGTTAATGCAGCAGTGAAGCAGATCGAGGATATCAGACTTCTTGAGGAAAAGGTGGGCCTGGAGAGTCTGAATGAAGGACTTGAAGAGATTGCCAGATTGCGGCTGCAGTATCCGGAAGCAACACTTAAAGAACTAGGATTGATGTTGAACCCACAGGTTGGAAAGTCTGGAGTAAATCATCGGCTTCGTAAATTAAGCCTGCTTGCAGATGACCTGAGGGAAAACAAGGAGGAGTTATTATGATTAAAAAACCAATCACCATTCACCTGTCCACAGGGCTTGAAGCCAGACCCGTTGCACAGCTGGTACAGGTGGCAAGTCAGTTTAACAGTGAAATCTACGTAGAAGTAGGTAAGAAGAAAGTGAATGCCAAGAGTATTATGGGTATGATGACACTGGGACTTGACGCCGGTGAGGAGATTACACTTTCTGCTAATGGTGAAGATGAAGAAGCTGCGATGAGCAGTATTGAACAGTATCTGAGCAACCAGTAAAGGCTGCCGTAAAAAGTGAGGATGGTTACCAATGTCTAAGTTTTTAAAATTTATAGTACATTTTGTTGTAATATGTACCATACTTTGTGTGGTTGCATTAGCGGTTCCTCCATTCTTTGGAGTGACGACTGAAATCAGAGACGACTCCACAGTCAAGTCAAATCTGGCAATGGGATCTGTTACATATGCAATTCCGGTTAAAACCGAAGAAGCAGCTCTGGGTACACCGATCCTTGTAAATGATGAGAATGCAGTGTATCGTTATACACTGGCCAGCGCTGATGTCGCAAATGGTACAGGTACTGCTATGGATCCAACTGTTTCTCAGGGACAGCCGATCAATGTGGCAATTGGAAGCTACCTTCCGAAAATTGTTGTAACAATTCCGTTTATCGGATATCTGATGGCAGCTACCAAGAGTATTGAGGGGCTGATTGTTCTTGGACTTACCGTTCTGTTTCTGATTATTCTTTATGTAATCGCAGAACTCTGGAAAAAAGATCAGGATGATTATGACGACTATCCGGAGGATACAGAACCAGGATACGTGAAGAGCCGTAAAGAGCTGAAGAAAGAAGAAAAGCGTAAAGAGCGTGAGTACCGTGATGAAGAGCGTGAAATCAAAGCTCAGGGCAAGCGCAGCAAGAAAGAGAAGCGTAAGATCCGCACCGGTGGCTTTGTGGATGAAATCGATGAAGACGATTTTGATGTAGAGGAAGAGGAAGCGCCACAAAGAGCTGTACAGAGTGCTACAAGTGAAGCACATGAACTTCTGAAGAAAGAAGTAGCAGCAGCTACTGCAAAAGACTCCAAACCAGTCAGGAAGTCTGCTAAGCCTGCAACACAGACTAAGAAGGCAGCACTGAAGAAGAAAGCAGCTCCGGAGATTCATGAGGAAGAAGAGGATAAACCAGTTGAGATCAAGAAACTGGCAATCCCAAGATATTCACCGGCGCAGCTTGCTGCGAAAGCAAAGAAAGAAGGAGATGCTCCTGACATTGTAAAGGATGAGATAACCAAGGTAACTTTGTTTGATTATTCTGATATCTTTGCTGACGAAGATGAGGATGAAGACGAATACTATGATGATGAAGATTAATTCATTATTATAATAGGAAAGAAGAGGCATTCGATGATGCCTCTTCTCGTTTTTATATTAAGGAAAAGACAATGATTTCGTAAGGTTTTAGAGCCACTGTGTTAAATAATGAAAGCTGATTGACAGTTGCCAGCAGGAGTATAACGGACAACTATTAGAAGCATTATATAATAGGAAGAAAGAAAAAACTGGAATATACACACTCACATCTTGCATAAAACCATTTTCAGACACACTCTGGATTGTATTTAAAATAATACAAAAAAACATCTGGATTTTTTGAAAAAAACACTTGCAATTTTTAAAACCTTTGTGTATACTAATATCTGCTGTGACATGATAGCAATGAAGCGCGAGGTTGCTGCTTTGATTAGCAGGTTTTCCGTGGAGCGAATGTCAAGTTAGGAAACTGACGACAAGTCACTGTACAGAGTTCAATAACCATCTTGGGATGGGCGTGTGAAGAGATGTCTTAGGACACACACGGAGATGTGTACAGTCGCCGCTTGTCGTACTGCATAATTGAGTACGAATAGGAGGAGACTTTTTTTATGGCAAATCAGGTAATGAGAATCACATTAAAAGCTTATGATCATCAGTTAGTAGATGCATCTGCAGCAAAAATCATCGACACTGTTAAGAAGAACGGTGCAAAGGTAAGCGGACCGGTTCCGCTTCCGACAAAAAAAGAGGTTGTAACAATCTTAAGAGCTGTTCACAAATACAAAGATTCCAGAGAGCAGTTCGAGCAGAGAACTCATAAGAGACTCATCGATATCATGACACCTACTCAGAAAACTGTAGACGCACTTTCCAGACTGGAAATGCCGGCAGGTGTTCACATCGATATCAAAATGAAAACAAAATAAGCAGTACCCGGTACTGCTTGCTGGCTGGCTCAGGTCAGTCGGCACATGAAGAAGGTAAGTTCACTCGGGATTCCGAGTGCTTCAAAAACTATATGATTACCCGTCAGGGCAATCCGCTATAAGGAGGAAAATGTAATGAAGAAAGCTATCTTAGCTACAAAAGTCGGAATGACTCAGATCTTCAATGAAGATGGTCTTCTGATTCCGGTAACAGTTTTACAGGCTGGTCCGTGTGTGGTAACTCAGGTTAAGACTGAAGACAACGACGGATATGCAGCAGTTCAGGTTGGTTTTGGTGAGATCAGAGAGAAACTGGTCAACAAACCGGAAAAAGGCCACTTTGAAAAAGCAGGCGTTGATGTAAAGAGATTCCTGAAAGAGTTCAGATTCGACAACGCTGCTGAATATCAGGTAGGACAGGAAATTAAGGCTGACATCTTTGCTGCAGGCGATCATATCGATGCAACTGCAATCTCAAAAGGTAAAGGCTTCCAGGGTGCGATCAAGAGACACGGACAGTCCAGAGGACCTATGGCTCACGGTTCCAAATATCACCGTCATGCAGGTTCCAACGGTGCTTGTTCCGATCCGAGTAAGGTATTCAAAGGAAAGAGAATGCCAGGACAGATGGGTAACAAGAAAGTCACCATCCAGAACCTGGAGGTTGTCAGAGTAGACGCAGAAAACAACTTACTGTTAGTAAAAGGTGCAGTTCCTGGACCGAAGAAGTCCATGATCACCATCAAAGAGACAGTTAAGTCCGGCAAATAAGTTCGTTGAAAGGAGGAACATGACAGATGGCTAACGTATCTGTATATAATATGGAAGGCAAAGAAGTTGGCACAATGGAACTGAACGATGCAGTGTTCGGTGCGAAAGTAAACGAGCATCTCGTTCATCAGGCAGTTGTGCTTCAGCTTGCAAATAATCGTCAGGGTACTCAGAAAGCAAAAACCCGCTCAGAAGTAAGCGGAGGCGGAAGAAAGCCCTGGAGACAGAAAGGAACCGGTCATGCAAGACAGGGTTCAACAAGAGCTCCGCAGTGGACTGGCGGCGGCGTAGTATTCGCTCCGGTACCGAGAGACTACTCTTTCAAGATGAACAAGAAAGAGAAGAGAGCAGCATTAAAATCCGTTCTGACCAGCAAAGTTCAGGAGAACAAATTCATCGTTCTTGATGAGCTGAAACTGGCAGAGGTTAAGACTAAAGAGATGAAGAAAGTTCTTGACAACCTGAAGGTTGAAAAAGCGCTGGTAATCATCGGTGATGACAGTGACAATGTTGTATTGTCCGCAAGAAACATTGCAGGCGTTCAGACTGCATCCGTTAATACCATCAACGTATTCGATCTGCTGAAATACAACACCGTAATCGCAACCAAGAGCAGTGTTGCATCCATCGAGGAGGTGTACGCATAATGGCTGATATCAGATATTACGACGTTATTCTGAAACCAATCGTAACAGAGAAGAGCATGAACGCGATGGGCGAGAAGAAATATACTTTCCTGGTTCATCCGGAAGCAAACAAAGCTCAGATCAAAGAAGCTGTTGAGAAAATGTTCGAAGGAACAGAAGTAAAGAATGTACGTACCATGAACATGGACGGAAAGAAAAAACGCCGCGGTATGGTTGTTGGAAAAACAGCCAAAACCAAAAAGGCAATTGTTGCGCTGACAGAGAACAGCAAGGACATCGAGATCTTCCAGGGACTGTAATCCCAGATCTGATTCCGGCAGCAAAGTCAAAACGCAGAAATAGGCACATGTAAAGTGCGAGAATAAACATTGGCGCACTTCCCGGAGGACTGTTTCGGACAGGAATCCGCGGGAAGTGACATGAAAGGAGAAACAAAATGGGAATTAAAACATTTAACCCATATACACCTTCCAGAAGACACATGACCTCTTCTGATTTCGCAGAAATCACAAAGAGCACACCGGAGAAATCCCTGGTAGTGTCCCTGAAGAAAAACTCTGGCCGTAACAACCAGGGTAAGATCACTGTAAGACACCGCGGAGGCGGAAGCAGAAGAAAATACAGAATCATCGATTTCAAGAGAAGAAAAGATGATATCCCGGCAGTCGTTAAATCTATCGAATACGACCCGAACAGAACAGCAAATATCGCACTGATCTGCTACGCAGACGGTGAGAAAGCATACATCCTGGCTCCGGAAGGACTGAAGGTTGGCATGAAGGTTATGAACGGCGCAAACGCGGAAGTTCGTCCTGGAAACTGCCTGCCGCTGTCTGAAATCCCGGTAGGTACCATGGTACACAACATTGAGCTTCATCCTGGCAAGGGCGGACAGCTGGTTCGTGCAGCAGGAAACGGCGCTCAGCTGATGGCAAAAGAAGGCAAGTACGCAACCCTTCGTCTCCCGTCCGGCGAGATGAGAATGGTTCCGATCGACTGCCGCGCATCCATCGGTGTTATCGGAAATGGCGAGCACAGCCTGATCAACATCGGTAAAGCAGGACGGAAACGCAACATGGGTATCCGCCCGACTGTACGTGGTTCTGTTATGAACCCGAATGACCATCCGCACGGTGGTGGTGAAGGAAAGACTGGTATTGGACGTCCAGGCCCGTCTACTCCTTGGGGCAAACCTGCTCTTGGTCTGAAGACCAGAAAGAAAAACAAACAGTCTAACAAGTACATCGTAAGAAGACGCGATGGAAAAGCTTTATCGAAATAAGGAGGATAAACGATGTCTCGTTCATTAAAAAAAGGACCATTCGCAGATGCCAGCTTACTGAAAAAAGTAGATGCAGCAAATGCTTCCGGTGATAAAACTGTCATTAAGACCTGGTCACGTCGTTCTACCATCTTCCCGTCCTTCGTAGGACACACAATCGCTGTCCATGACGGAAGAAAACATGTGCCGGTATATGTTACTGAAGATATGGTTGGACACAAACTCGGTGAGTTCGTTGCAACCAGAACCTACAGAGGACATGGAAAAGACGAGAAAAAGTCCGGCGTTCGCTAAGTAGAATGATTTGAGAGAGGAGGTTTTTTAGCAATGGCTAAAGGACATAGAAGTCAGATTAAAAGAGCAAGAAATGCTAATAAAGATACCAGACCGTCTGCTAAGTTATCTTACGCTAGAATGTCAGCACAGAAGGCTGGTTTTGTATTAGATGCAATCCGTGGTAAAGATGTCACATCTGCACTCGGAATTTTAACTTACAACCCAAGATATGCTTCCAGCGTGATCAAGAAACTGTTGGAGTCCGCGATCGCTAACGCAGAGAACAACAACGGAATGAACGCTGAGAACCTGTATGTGGCAGAGTGCTTTGCAAACAAAGCTCCGACCATGAAGAGAATTCATCCGAGAGCTCAGGGAAGAGCTTACAGAATCCTGAAGAGAAACAGCCACATCACCATCGTTCTGGATGAGAAATAATAGGAGGAGGATATCATGGGACAGAAGGTAAATCCACACGGCCTGAGAGTCGGTGTTATTAAAGAGTGGGATTCCAAATGGTATGCAGAAGGCGACTTCGCAGACTATCTGGTTGAGGACTACAACATCCGTACATTCCTGAAGAAGAAATTATACAGCGCAGGTGTTTCCAAGATCGAGATCGAAAGAGCATCTGACAGAGTAAAAGTTATCATCTACACCGCAAAACCGGGTGTAGTAATCGGTAAGGGCGGTTCTGAGATCGAGAAAGTGAAAGCTGAAGTTCAGAAACTGACCGATAAGAAACTGATCGTTGATATCAAAGAAGTGAAGAGACCAGACCGCGATGCACAGCTCGTTGCTGAGAACATCGCATTACAGCTGGAAAACCGTATTTCCTTCCGTCGTGCAATGAAGTCCACGATGCAGCGTACAATGAAAGCTGGAGCAAAGGGAATCAAGACATCTGTATCCGGTCGTCTGGGTGGAGCTGATATGGCTCGTACAGAGTTCTACAGCGAGGGAACGATTCCGCTGCAGACACTGCGCGCTGATATCGATTATGGATTCGCTGAGGCAGATACCACTTACGGCAAAGTTGGCGTAAAGGCATGGGTCTACAATGGCGAAGTACTTCCAACCAAAGCTGATAAGGAAGGGAGCGAGAAATAATTATGTTAATGCCAAAGAGAGTAAAACGTCGTAAACAGTTCCGTGGTTCCATGAGAGGAAAAGCCAGCAGAGGCAATAAGATCAACTACGGTGAATATGGTATTGTAGCGATGGAGCCTTGCTGGATCAAATCCAACCAGATCGAGGCAGCCCGTATCGCAATGACACGTTACATCAAACGTGGTGGTAAAGTCTGGATCAAGATCTTCCCAGACAAACCTGTAACAGCAAAACCAGCAGAAACACGTATGGGTTCCGGAAAAGGAACACTGGAATACTGGGTAGCAGTTGTAAAACCGGGCCGTGTAATGTTCGAAATTGCAGGCGTTCCGGAGGAGACAGCCCGCGAGGCATTGCGTCTTGCCATGCATAAGTTACCATGTAAATGTAAAATCGTTTCTCGTGCAGACTTAGAAGGCGGTGATAACAGTGAAAACAACTAAATTTGTGGAAGATTTAAAAGCGAAATCAGCTGCTGAGTTAAATGAAGAATTAGTAGCAGCAAAGAAGGAACTCTTCAATCTGAGATTCCAGAATGCAACCAATCAGTTGGACAATACAAGCCGAATCAAAGAGGTTCGCAAGAATATTGCCAGAATTCAGACTGTTATTGCTGAAAAAGCAAGTGCAGCGAACTAAGTGACAGGAGGCAAAGATCGTGGAAGAAAGAAATCTTAGAAAAACCCGCGTAGGCAAAGTTGTCAGCGATAAGATGGATAAAACAATCGTAGTTGCAATCGAAGATCACGTAAAGCATCCGATTTACAAAAAGATCATGAAGAGCACCTACAAGCTGAAAGCTCATGATGAGAACAACGAGTGCCGTGTAGGCGATACTGTAAAAGTTATGGAAACAAGACCGCTGTCGAAAGACAAGAGATGGAGACTTGTGGAAATCGTTGAGAGAGTGAAATAAGATAATCAGAATGCTAAAGGAGGAATACCAGCATGATTCAGCAGGAAAGTAGACTGACAGTCGCTGACAACACCGGTGCAAAAGAGATCTTATGCATTCGTGTTATGGGCGGTTCTACAAGAAGATATGCGAACATCGGCGATGTAATCGTTGCTTCCGTTAAAGATGCAACACCAGGCGGCGTTGTTAAAAAAGGTGATGTTGTAAAAGCTGTTGTTGTAAGAAGCGTAAAAGGCGTTCGCCGTAAAGATGGCTCTTACATCAAGTTCGATGAGAACGCAGCTGTTATTATTAAAGATGACAAAACTCCGAGAGGAACCCGTATTTTCGGACCAGTAGCCAGAGAGCTTCGTGAGAAACAGTTCATGAAGATTGTTTCCTTAGCTCCAGAAGTATTATAGGAGGTAGCCATGTCAGTGAAAATTAAGAAAGGTGATACTGTTAAAGTAATTGCCGGAAAAGATAAAGACAAGGAAGGTAAAGTACTTTCCGTTGATGCAAAGAACAATCGTGTGGTTGTAGAAGGCATCAACATGATTACCAAGCATGAGAAGCCATCCATGTCCAATCAGCAGGGTGGTATCGTAAATAAAGAAGCTCCTATTGACATTTCCAACGTTATGTACTTGCACAAAGGTAAAGCTACCAGAATCGGTTACAAGATGGACGGAGACAAGAAAGTACGTGTTGCGAAATCCACCGGAGAAGTGATTGATTAAGGAAGAGAGGAGGCCAAACCGTGAGTAGATTAAAAGATCTTTACAACGAGCAGATCGTTGACGCAATGATGAAGAAATTCGAATATAAAAACGTTATGGAAGTGCCGAAGCTCTCCAAAATCGTAGTAAATATGGGTGTTGGTGAAGCAAAGGAGAACGCTAAGCTTCTGGACGCAGCTGTAAGCGATATGGAAGCGATCACTGGACAGAAAGCAGTTCTGACCAGAGCGAAAAACTCCGTGGCAAACTTCAAAATCCGTGAGGGCATGCCGATTGGCTGCAAAGTTACACTTCGCGGCGAGAAAATGTACGAGTTCGCAGACCGCCTGATCAACCTGGCTCTGCCGCGTGTACGTGACTTCCGTGGTGTAAATCCGAATGCTTTCGATGGCAGAGGAAACTATGCTCTGGGTATTAAAGAGCAGCTGATTTTCCCGGAAATCGAGTACGATAAAGTAGATAAGGTAAGAGGTATGGATGTAATCTTCGTTACAACCGCCAAGACCGATGAAGAAGCTCGTGAATTATTGACATTATTCAATATGCCATTCGCAAAGTAATTTAGGAGGAATTGATTCATGGCTAAGACAGCAATGAAAATCAAACAGCAGCGCAAACAGAAATTCTCCACAAGAGAATACAATCGCTGCAGAATTTGTGGTCGTCCACATGCTTATCTGAGAAAATACGGAATCTGCAGAATCTGCTTCCGTGAATTAGCATATAAAGGCCAGATTCCTGGTGTTAAGAAGGCAAGCTGGTAAAATATAAGAAGGAGGCAAATTCAAATGACTATGAGTGATCCGATTGCAGATATGCTTACAAGAATCCGTAATGCAAATACTGCAAAACATGATACAGTAGATGTACCTGCATCTAAAATGAAAATCGCTATTGCTGATATCCTTGTAAACGAAGGATATATCGAAAAGTATGATCTTGTAGATGAAGGTTCCTTCAAGACCATTCACATCACCCTGAAATACGGCGCTGATAAGAATGAAAAGATCATCACAGGATTAAAGAGAATCTCCAAACCGGGTCTGCGTATCTACGCTGGCAAGGATGAGCTGCCGAGAGTACTGGGCGGTCTGGGAATCGCAATCCTGTCCACAAACAAAGGCGTGATCACCGACAAAGAGGCCCGCAAGCTTCAGGTCGGCGGAGAAGTCCTGGCGTTCGTTTGGTAGGCACTGAACACTTAATGAGGGCAAGCCAAAGGCGCAGACCGAATTTAGTGAGAAGGCCCTTCCCGAACCTTAGCGAAGCCAAACCGCAGGTGCAGGCTGAGCTTAGTTGAGGGAAGAAGCTGAACACTTAATGAGGGCAAGCCGAAAGGCATAATAGAAACTGAAAACAGAAAGGGCACAAAAGCCCTTTCCGAAAATCTAAGTTATAGGAGGAAGTTGGTATGTCACGTATTGGAAGACTGCCAGTGGCAATTCCGGCAGGAGTTACCGTAGAAATCAAGGAAAACAACCACGTAACAGTAAAAGGACCGAAAGGTACTCTGGAAAGAGTTCTGCCGGCTGAGATGGAGATCAAACAGGAAGACGGCCATGTTGTTGTTACAAGACCGAACGACCTGAAGAAGATGAAATCCCTGCACGGACTGACAAGAACCCTGATCCAGAACATGGTTGTCGGAGTAAGTGAAGGATATACAAAAACTCTCGAAGTAAATGGTGTTGGTTACAGAGCAGCAAAGCAGGGCAACAAGCTGGTTCTGTCTCTTGGATATTCTCATCCGGTAGAGATGGTAGATCCGGAAGGCATCAGCTCTGCAGTTGACGGAAACAAGATCGTTGTATCCGGTATCGATAAAGAAAAAGTTGGCCAGTATGCTGCTGAAATCAGAGACAAGAGAAGACCGGAGCCGTATAAGGGCAAGGGAATCAAGTATGCTGATGAAGTGATCAGACGTAAGGTTGGTAAGACCGGTAAGAAATAATTAAGGAGAGTGTGAAAATGATTAGTAAAGTATCAAGAGCGCAGGTGCGCCAGAAAAAGCATAGAAGATTACGCAATCATATCGTTGGAACCGCTCAGCGTCCGCGTCTTTGCGTTTTCCGAAGCAATAACCATATGTATGCTCAGATTATTGACGATACAGTTGGACGTACTTTAGTTTCAGCTTCTACTCTTCAGAAAGACGTAAAAGCAGAAGTAGAGAAAACCAACAACGTAGCAGCAGCGGCATATCTTGGAACCGTGTTAGGCAAAAAAGCAGTAGAAGCCGGTATTAAAGAAGTTGTCTTTGACAGAGGCGGATTTATATATCAGGGTAAAGTTCAGGCATTTGCAGACGCAGCAAGAGAAGCTGGACTGGAATTCTAAGAAAGGAAGGAAAAGAACACATGAAGCGTACTATTATTGATGCAAGCCAGTTTGAACTGGAAGAAAAAGTCGTATCAATTAAGCGTGTTACCAAGGTTGTTAAAGGTGGTCGTAACTTCCGTTTCACTGCTTTAGTAGTTGTAGGCGACGGCAACGGACACGTAGGCGCCGGACTTGGAAAAGCAGCCGAAATTCCGGAAGCTATCCGCAAAGGTAAAGAAGACGCCATGAAGAAACTGGTAAACGTAGCCATTGATGAGACAGGAAGTATCACACATGACTATGTAGGTAAATTCGGAAGCGCAGAGGTTCTGCTGAAGAGAGCTCCGGAAGGTACCGGTATCATCGCAGGCGGTCCTGCCCGTGCCGTGATCGAGCTTGCAGGTATCAAGAACATCCGTACCAAATCTTTGGGCTCCAGAAACAAACAGAACGTTGTACTGGCTACAATCGCAGGTTTGAGTGAGCTGAAGACTCCGGAAGAAGTAGCAAAACTTCGCGGCAAATCTGTAGATGAGCTGTTTGCTTAAGGAGGACGTAAGAAATGGCAGATAGATTAAAAGTAACTCTGGTGAAATCTCCGATCGGATGTGTTCCGAAACACAAAAAGACTGTAGAGGCACTGGGGCTGAAGAAAGTAAACAAAACAGTAGAACTGCCGGATAACGCAGCAGTTCGCGGTATGGTAAATCAGGTATCCTACCTGGTTAAAGTAGAAGAAGTTTAATAGAAGCAGTGAGTAACTATTCAGAGGTTCCGTGTTCTGGCGATATCCATGATAACGGCAGGACCGGAGAGGCTGGATAGTTACGATTTCAGAAGGAGGTACCGTAATGGACTTATCAAATTTACAGCCGGCAGAAGGCTCCAGACACAGCGATAACTTCCGCAGAGGCCGTGGACATGGTTCAGGAAACGGAAAGACAGCTGGTAAGGGCCACAAAGGCCAGAAAGCTCGTTCCGGAGCACCGAGACCAGGTTTTGAAGGCGGTCAGATGCCGTTATACAGACGTATCCCGAAGAGAGGATTCACCTGCAGAAATTCCAAACAGATCGTTGGAATCAACGTATCTGCGCTGAATCGTTTCGAAGATGGAGCGACTGTTACCGTTGAGACAATGATCGAAAGCGGACTGGTTTCCAATCCGAAAGATGGCGTTAAGATTCTCGGAAATGGTGAGATTTCCAAGAAACTCAATGTGAAAGTCAATGCATGCAGCGAGAGCGCAAAAGCAAAAATTGAAGCGGCAGGTGGAACAGTCGAGGTGATCTAATGTTTAAGACACTGGTCAATGCATTTAAAATCAAGGATGTGCGTCGTAAGATCATGTATGTCTTCCTGATGCTGTGCGTCATCCGTCTGGGTTCTCAGATGCCGGTTCCGGGAGTGAATACAGAATATTTCAGCGCATTCTTCGCAAACAGCACGAATGAGGCATTCAGCTTCCTGAATGCCTTTACAGGTGGCGGTTTTGACAGATTCTCCATCTTCGCGCTGAGTATTACACCATATATTACTTCCTCCATCATTATTCAGCTTCTGACCATCGCGATTCCAAAACTGGAAGAGATGCAGAAGGATGGAGAAGAAGGAAGAAAGAAAATGACAGCAATCACCCGTTATCTGACGGTTGGCCTGGCTCTGTTTGAATCGGCTGCTCTGGCGATCGGTTTCGGCAGACAGGGATTGCTGGAAGAGTTCAATGCGGTAAACGTTATTATAGCAATTGCGGCATTGACTGCAGGTTCTGCATTTTTGATGTGGGTAGGTGAGCAGATTAATGAAAAGGGTGTCGGAAATGGTATTTCCATGGTTCTTCTCATTAATATCCTTTCCCGTGTACCGCAGGATATGATCACACTTTATGAGACTTTTGTGCAGGGTAAGACCCTGGCAAGAGCAGCATTGATGTGGGTGATCATTATTGCGATCATTATCGCAGTCGTTGTGCTGGTTCTGATTCTGAACGGCGCTGAGAGAAGGATTCCGGTGCAGTATTCTAAGAAAATGGTAGGAAGAAAAATGTTTGGCGGACAGTCTTCTCATATTCCGCTGAAGGTGAACACCGCCGGTGTGATTCCGATCATTTTTGCATCTTCAATCATGTCCTTCCCGTCTATGATTTTGACTTTCATGGGCAAAAGCGATATTGGAGGATGGGGCGGAAAGATCCTTTCCATGCTTAACTCCAACAACTGGTTTGACCCTGCACAGCCATTAAGCTCTGTGGGATTGATCTTATATATTGTAATGGTTATCTTCTTTGCATACTTCTATACATCCATTACATTCAATCCGATGGAAGTTGCAGATAATATGCGTAAACAGGGTGGTTTTATTCCGGGTATCCGTCCGGGCAAGCCTACCGTAGATTATCTGACCAGTATTTTGAATTATATTATCTTTATAGGTGGTGCCGGTCTGACAATCGTGGCAGTTATCCCGTTCTTCTTTAATGGTTTCTTTAACGCGAACGTTTCCTTCGGAGGAACCTCTCTGATCATTATCGCAAGTGTTATTCTGGAAACCCTGAAGCAGATCGAGTCCATGATGCTGGTTCGTAACTATAAAGGATTTCTGAATGATTAGACATTTTTGAGGGGCTGTTGTGGACAAAGCGACAGGCCCTTAAAGTGTTATCTGAAATGAAGGAGGATATCGGTATGAAAATTATCATGCTTGGAGCACCAGGGGCTGGAAAAGGAACACAGGCAAAGAAAATCGCTGCGAAATACGGAATTCCGCACATTTCCACAGGAGACATTTTCCGTGCGAACATCAAGGAAGGCACAGAGCTTGGAACTAAGGCGAAAGCTTATATGGATAAGGGAGAGCTGGTTCCGGATGAGCTGACCTGTGATCTGGTTGTGGACAGAATCTCAAAACCGGACGCTGCCGCAGGTTATGTGCTGGACGGATTCCCAAGAACGATTCCGCAGGCTGAGGCTCTGACCCGTGCGCTGAACGAAAGAGGAGAGAAGATCGATTTCGCTGTCAACGTGGAAGTGCCGGACGAGAACATTGTACGTCGTATGGGAGGACGCCGTGCCTGCCTGAAATGCGGGGCAACCTACCATGTGGAATACAATGCGCCGAAGGTAGAGAACGTCTGCGATGTATGCCAGGGAGAACTGGTGCTGCGTGATGATGATAAGCCGGAAACCGTACAGAAACGTCTTTCTGTTTATCATGCGCAGACTCAGCCGCTGATCGATTACTATCAGGCGGAGGGTGTACTTGCTGAAGTGGATGGAACACAGGACATCGATGTTGTGTTCCAGGATATCACGAAGATTTTAGGAGCGTAAAGAAATGTCCGTATCAATTAAAACTGCCAGTGAGATAGAAAAGATGCGTCATGCATGCCATCTGCTGGAACAGGTGCATGACGAGCTGGGAAAAGCACTCCGTCCGGGAATGTCCACCTGGGAGATCAACCGGTTGGGAGAAGAGATGATCCGCAGCTTTGGATGCATCCCCAACTTTCTGAACTACAATGGGTATCCGGCAGCCATCTGCGTTTCGGTCAACGATGAGGTGGTACATGGAATACCAAGCAAACATCGGATTATCAGGGAGGGCGATATCGTCAGCCTGGATGCCGGACTGATTTACGAAGGATATCATTCTGATGCAGCCCGCACCCATGCGGTGGGCGAGATCAGCCCAGAAGCGAAGAAACTGATCGAGGTGACGCGGCAGAGCTTTTTTGAGGGAATCAAATATGCGAAAGCCGGACATCACCTTCATGAAATTTCCAAAACGATCGGCGATTATGCGGAGAGTTTTGGATATGGCGTAGTGAGGGATCTCTGCGGCCATGGAATCGGAACAAGCCTCCATGAGGATCCGCAGATTCCGAATTTTTCCCAGAGAAGCCGTGGAATCCGTCTCCAGCCGGGAATGACGCTGGCAATTGAGCCGATGATCAATATCGGCCGGCCGGAAGTCCGGTGGCTGGATGACGACTGGACGGTGGTAACAGAAGACGGAAGTCTTTCCGCCCACTATGAAAACACGATTCTGATCACAGAGGGTGAGCCGGAGATACTGACGCTGACCCACAGGGAGGAAGAAGCATGAGGCCGGTACAGGAGGGCATGTTTGCAAGAAGCCTGGCGGGGCATGACAAAGGGAAACTGTATGTCATCGTCAGGGTAGAAGAACCATATGTATATCTGGCGGACGGAAAGATCCGTCCGCTGGAGCGGCCGAAGAAAAAGAAGCTGATGCATGTACAGATCGATTATCAGCAGACAGAGATTTCATCCGATCTGGAAATCCGTAAAGCATTGAAAGCAAAGGAGGTTTGAAAAATGTCTAAGGCAGATGTAATTGAAGTAGAAGGAACCGTTCTGGAGAAACTGCCGAACGCGATGTTCAAGGTAGAGCTGGAGAACAAACACGTTGTTCTGGCACATATCAGCGGCAAGCTTCGTATGAACTTTATCCGTATCCTTCCGGGAGATAAGGTTACGATCGAGCTTTCTCCATACGATCTGGACAAAGGACGCATTATCTGGCGTGATAAATAAGGCGGACGAAACCAGCCAGAACGGTCTGCGGCTTATGCGGATATGCGTTTAAGGCGGACAAAACCAGCCAGAACGGCCCCGCAGTCTATGCGGGGGCGTTTTGGCTGGTTTCTGTTTTTTTCAGAGAGGAGTAGATTGGCTTGTTTGAAGAAGATTATATTATGCGCCAGATCAGGGAGATGGTGCGGATGTTACTGAAGCTGCTGTTTCAGATGGATATGGAAGAGGATTCGGAGGAGCTGCTTCGGGGAACGAAAGAAAATGAGGTTCTGCGGGAATTGCTGGAGATGGTGGATGACGGCAGGATCAACGAGGCGGAGAACAGAGTTTATGAATTGTGCGAAGACGGAGAAATGGCGAATCTGAAGGTTATGCTGCTGTTTTATGATTATCTGAACGGGAAGAGTGACGAATACCTGGAAGAGTGTGAGTTCAGCCGTGAGGAGTTGAAAGAGGACATGAGGGATTTGCTGGCAGGATTTGGATTGAGTGATATGGCGGAGACGTTTTTGAGGAAGGCATAACATCCTTCCATTTTTATAGCACTCTGGAGTGTAATTCTCCTACACGCAGCCACCATCAGGTCGGTAAGAGGCGGGAGCGGGCGGCGGGGGCGGGATTTGCAGAATTCAGCTTCTTGCGACTGCCTTCGGACAGACAGAGCATTGTGTCCGACCCGACAAAACGAACCACAGGAAGAAACCGCCCAAAACGGGGCGAACACAATGCTCTGTCTGTCCGAAGGCCGGAGTGAGAAGCGAATCTGCAAATCCCGCCCCGCCGCCCGCTCCCGCCTCTTACCGACCGTCCCACATTTCACAAAAAAGTAAAAAAAGCCCTTGCATTCCAGGATTTGCAGTGCTATACTATATAACGAACTTTTGTGCGCGGTCCCTTTGATAACCCACAAAAACCGATGCCAAAAGCTTTACGCAACCCGTAAAAAAGGGAAAGGAAGAAAGGAGATTCACGATGAAAGTAAGATCATCCGTAAAACCGATCTGCGAGAAATGCAAAGTCATCAAGAGAAAAGGCAGCATCCGGATCATTTGCGAGAATCCAAAACACAAACAGAGACAGGGCTGATCCAATCTGTTTGAAAACTTTTTTTAAGCGGCTGAAAAGAAGCGAAAGCTTCTGTTAATATTATAAAGTGAGAACCTGAAAGATACCTGCGGTCCGGCTGTGACCAGATCGGCGGGAATCTGCTGCAGGAACGGGGAAACCGAAAGGACTGCCGGTCCGCAGCGGCATGCTGAATCAGGAGCCTCCGGCGGATATGCGCCGCAGGGCGTATCATCCCTTATAATATTGCTTAATACCGCGAAGGCACATCAAATACCGTCTGAAAGATCAAAGTGCCGGGCGGAAAGGTCATGGAAGGCCATGACTGGATACACACATACCTGTATCCCAATTAGGAAAATATTAATGACTTGTAAGAAAATGGAGGAACAATTACATGGCTCGTATCGCTGGTGTAGACTTACCAAGAGACAAACGTGTGGAGATCGGCCTGACCTATATCTATGGTATTGGCAGAACAAGCTCCAACCGTATTCTGGCAGAAGCAGGTGTTAATCCTGATACACGCTGCCGTGATCTGACAGATGACGAAGTAAAGAAAATCAGTGCAGTAATCGATGAGACTCAGACTGTAGAAGGTGATCTGCGCAGAGAAATCGCAATGAACATCAAACGTCTGCAGGAGATCGGATGCTACCGTGGAATCCGTCATCGTAAAGGTCTGCCGGTTCGTGGTCAGAAGACAAAGACCAATGCAAGAACCCGCAAAGGTCCGAAGAGAACCGTAGCAAACAAGAAGAAATAATCCGTAACTGAAAATATAGAATAAGAAAGTGTAGGTTAGTTTTTAAAATGGCTAAAGTGACAAAGAAAACGACAAAACGTCGTGTGAAGAAAAACGTTGAACACGGACAGGCACATATCCAGTCATCTTTCAATAATACAATTGTTACTCTGACTGACGCACAGGGAAACGCTCTTTCCTGGGCAAGTGCCGGTGGTCTTGGATTTAAAGGTTCAAGGAAATCTACTCCTTATGCAGCTCAGACAGCAGCAGAGACAGCAGCAAAAGCAGCTCTGGTTCATGGTCTGAAGACAGTTGATGTTATGGTTAAGGGACCTGGTTCAGGCCGTGAGGCAGCAATTCGTGCGCTGCAGGCATGCGGTATCGAAGTAACCAGCATCCGTGACGTAACTCCGGTTCCGCACAATGGATGCCGTCCACCAAAACGTAGAAGAGTCTGATTAGGAGGTCAAGAACATGGCAGTAAATAGAGTACCAGTCCTGAAAAGATGCCGGTCCCTGGGTCTGGATCCGGTATATCTGGGTATTGATAAAAAGTCCACAAGACAGTTGAAAAGAGCGAACAGAAAAGTATCTGAGTATGGTCTTCAGCTGAGAGAAAAACAGAAAGCAAAATTCATCTACGGCGTTCTGGAGAAACCTTTCCGTAACTACTACGAGAAGGCAGACAGAATGGCTGGCCAGACTGGTGAAAACCTGATGATCCTGCTTGAGCTGCGTTTGGATAACGTTGTATTCCGTATGGGTATGGCGAGAACCAGAAAAGAGGCAAGACAGATCGTTGACCACAAGCACGTTCTGGTTAACGGAAAATGCGTAAACATCCCGTCTTATCAGGTAAAAGCTGGTGACGTAATTGAAATCAAAGAGAACAAGAAATCTTCTCAGAGATATAAAGACATCGTGGAGGTTACAGGCGGACGCCTTACTCCGGAATGGATTGACGCAGATCTGGAAGCACTGAAAGGAACTGTAAAAGAAGTTCCGACCAGAGAAGCAATTGATGTTCCGGTTGATGAAGTGCAGATCGTCGAGCTGTATTCTAAATAATAAACGGGTAAATCGGCCAACCAATTTAAAAGGAGGGGCTTTCGAGTGTTTGATTTTAACAAACCGAAAATTGAAATTACAGAGATTTCTGAAGACAAGAAGTACGGAAGATTCGTTGTGGAACCCCTGGAGCGCGGCTATGGTACTACTCTTGGCAATTCCTTACGCAGAATCATGCTTTCCTCTCTGCCGGGCGCAGCAGTAAGCCAGGTAAAGATCGAAGGCGTTCTGCATGAGTTCAGCTCTATTCCGGGTGTCAAGGAAGATGTGACCGAAATTATCATGAACCTGAAAAGCCTTGCAATCCGCAACAACAGCGAGACGAACGAGGCGAAGGTTGCATATATTGAGTTCGAAGGTGAAGGTGTTGTTCGGGCATCCGACATTCAGGTGGATCAGGATATCGAGATCATGAATCCGGATCAGGTGATCGCTACCCTGAACGGCGGTGCTGACAGCAAGCTGTATATGGAACTGACCATCACAAAAGGACGCGGTTATATCAGTGCAGACAAAGGAAAGAGCGATGATATGCCGATCGGTGTGATTGCAGTGGATGCGATCTATACACCGGTGGAGAGAGTAAACCTGACTGTGCAGAATACCCGTGTGGGACAGATTACCGACTACGATAAGCTGACCCTGGACGTATACACTAACGGTACGTTGGAGCCGGATGAGGCTGTCAGCCTTGCGGCAAAAGTACTGAGCGAGCATCTGAAACTCTTTATCGATCTGTCTGAGAACGCGAAGACAGCAGAGGTTATGATCGAGAAAGAGGACAACGAGAAAGAGAAGGTTCTGGAGATGAACATCGATGAGCTGGAGCTTTCTGTTCGTTCTTACAACTGTCTGAAACGTGCCGGTATCAATACCGTAGAAGAACTGTGCAATAAGACTTCTGAAGATATGATGAAAGTCCGCAACCTTGGACGGAAATCCCTGGAAGAAGTTTTGGCAAAATTAAAAGAACTGGGACTTTCTTTGAGTCCTGGGGACGGAGAATAAGCAGAAGACAGCTCTGCGCTCCGTTTGAAATTTGTAGAAGAAAAACTCCCTGCCAGTAAGACCGATGAAGCATGGCCCGGAGTTCCACAAATGGAGGAAAAGAATCATGGCAAAATATAGAAAACTCGGCAGAACATCTGACCAGAGAAAAGCGTTACTGAGAAACCAGGTTACCAATCTGCTGTATCACGGAAAAATCGTGACAACAGAGACAAAAGCAAAAGAGATCCGCAAGATCGCTGAGGGTCTGATTGCTCTGGCAGTAAAAGAGAAAGATAACTTCGAAACCGTAACCGTAACCGCAAAGGTTGCCCGCAAGGACGCAGACGGCAAACGTGTGAAAGAAGTAAAAGACGGCAAGAAAGTTACTGTATACGATGAAGTGCAGAAGGAGATCAAGAAAGACGCTCCGTCCAGACTGCATGCTAGACGTCAGATGGCAAAAGTTTTCTATCCGGTAACAGAAGTTCCGAAGGAAGCAGCCGGACGTAAGAAAAACACCAAGAAAGTTGATATGGTTGACAAGATGTTCAACGAAATCGCTCCGAAATATGAAGGACGTAATGGTGGTTACACAAGAATCATCAAAATCGGACCGCGTAAGGGCGATGCAGCTATGGAAGTTGTTATCGAATTAGTATAATCAGTTCCGTAAATGACAGGCCAGACTTTGATGGATTCCCCATCGCAGTCTGGCCTGTTTGTTACAGGGGAATTTTTAATTCTTCTTGACGGATCAGAGGCTTTGCAACGAGAAGGAGAGATCAATCTATGAAAAAGCGACTCCTATTTATCTTCAATCCCAAATCCGGAAAAGCTCAGATCAAAAACAAGCTGTATGAAATCATCGACACGTTTGTGAAGGGAGGCTATGAAGTCGTTGCTCATCCCACCCAGGGAATCGGTGACGCTCATGAGAAAACCAAAGAACTTGCGCCGGAGATGGATCTGGTGGTATGCAGCGGAGGAGACGGAACGCTGGATGAGGTCGTAAGCGGGCTTATGGAATGTAAGGAACGGATTCCGCTGGGGTACATCCCTGCAGGAAGCACCAATGACTTTGCAAACAGCCTGGAGATCTCAAAGGACATGGTGAAGGCTGCAAGAGATATTATCGAGGGAAAACTCTATTCCTGCGACGTAGGGAGATTCAACAAGGGAAATTTTGTTTATATCGCAGCATTTGGTCTCTTCACCGATGTCTCTTATGAGACGGACCAGCATCTGAAAAATGTGCTCGGCCATCTGGCTTATCTGCTGGAAGGATCGAAAAGAATCTGGAATGTTCCTACTTACTGGATCCGGGTGGACGCCAACGGCCGTACTTTCGAAGGAGAATACATCTTTGGCATGGTGACCAATGCACGCTCAGTCGGTGGATTCAAAAACCTGCCGGGTAAGGACGTACATTTGGATGACGGGTTGTTTGAGGTGACCCTGATTAAACGTCCGAAAAACCCCATCGAGCTCAATGAGATCATCGCGTCTCTGGTGATGGCGGAAAATATTACGAGTCTGGTGGACTCTTTCAAGACAGACCGCATTCTGATCGAATCCAATCAGGAGATCCCGTGGACGTTGGACGGCGAATACGGCGGTGAGCATAGCTTTGTAAGGATCGAGGCGCAGAAGCATGCCATGGAGCTGGTGCTGAATCCGGAATCTTCTCTTCCGGCGCTGAAAGCGGAGTAAGTGAACACATGCGAAAATCAGTAACAGTTCAGCCCTGCTGAACCGTTACGAAAATCATTTCCGGAGCAAAACCAGTATTGGCATTTTGAAAAAGTTGATGTATAATAAAGCCAAGTTATAAAATTAACGATAAATGATATCGTGTTTAGGAGGGCAATTACTATGTTAGTTTCAGCAAAAGAAATGTTGGAAAAAGCAAAAGCAGGCCACTATGCAGTAGGCCAGTTCAACATCAACAACCTCGAGTGGACAAAATCCATTCTGCAGACTGCTCAGGAAATGAATTCTCCGGTAATTCTCGGTGTATCTGAAGGAGCCGGAAAATATATGACAGGCTTCAAGACTGTTGCCGCTATGGTAAAGGCAATGATCGAGGAAATGAACATTACCGTTCCTGTTGCCCTGCATCTGGACCATGGTACTTATGACGGATGTTATAAATGCATCGAAGCAGGATTTTCCTCCATCATGTTCGATGGTTCCCATTATCCGATCGATGAGAACGTGGCGAAAACAAAAGAGCTGGTTGAAGTATGCCGTGAGAAAGGAATCTCTCTGGAAGCTGAGGTTGGTTCCATCGGCGGTGAGGAAGACGGCGTAGTAGGTATGGGCGAATGCGCAGATCCGAAAGAATGCAAGATGATCGCTGATCTGGGCGTTGATATGCTGGCAGCTGGAATCGGAAACATTCACGGAAAATATCCGGCAAACTGGCAGGGACTGAGCTTTGAGACTCTGGATGCGATCCAGCAGCTGACCGGAGCTATGCCGCTGGTACTTCATGGAGGTACAGGAATTCCGGCAGATATGATCAAAAAAGCGATCGATCTGGGTGTTTCCAAGATCAATGTAAATACGGAGTGCCAGCTGGCTTTCGCAGAGGCGACACGCAAATACATTGAAGAAGGAAAAGATCAGCAGGGTAAGGGATATGACCCGCGTAAATTACTGGCTCCTGGCGCGGAGGCGATCAAAGAGACAGTAAGAGAAAAAATCGAACTGTTCGGTTCTGCCAACAAAGCATGAGAACTGCTGACATTACAGCAGAGATGGGCAGGATATCCAAAAAATGCTCGGAAACAAAAAATGTTTTGGAGAAATAAACAAAAAGTGTGAAAACGAAAAAAAATACTTGCGTTTTCCCGTTTTTTGAGGTATCTTGTAAGCAAGTTGGAAATAAAATTCCATAGAGCATATGTAAGACAAGGGCGTTCTACAAAAAATGAAAGATTTTTTGAGAAAGCCCTTTTGTCAGTTAAAAAAGGAAAAGGAGAAAACTATGGGCGAATATGTAAATGCTGCTGCCATTTTTGGCGAAAATGTGTTTAATGACAAAGTGATGCAGGAACGTCTTCCGAAGAACGTGTACAAGAAGCTGAAGAAGATCATCGCGGAAGGCGGTGACCTGGATCTTCAGACGGCGGATATGATTGCACATGAAATGAAGGAATGGGCAATTGAAAAGGGCGCGACACATTATACACACTGGTTCCAGCCGCTGACAGGCGTGACTGCAGAAAAGCATGATTCCTTTATCACATCTCCGCTTCCAAGTGGAAAGGTACTTATGAGCTTTTCCGGTAAGGAGCTGATCAAAGGTGAGCCGGATGCTTCCTCATTTCCTTCCGGCGGTCTTCGGGCAACGTTTGAGGCGAGGGGATATACCGCATGGGATTGTACTTCACCGGCATTTGTGCGCCAGGACGCGGCAGGTGCCACACTGTGTATCCCGACTGCGTTCTGTTCCTATAATGGTGAAGCACTGGATCAGAAGACACCGCTTCTGCGTTCCATGGAGGCGATCAATGAGCAGTCCTTACGTCTGCTGAGGCTGTTTGGAAATACAAATTCCAAAAAAGTTACTCCGTCCGTAGGACCGGAGCAGGAATATTTCCTGGTGGATGCTGAAAAATTCCAGCAGAGAAAGGACCTGATCTACACAGGGCGTACCTTGTTTGGCGCGATGCCGCCGAAGGGACAGGAGATGGATGATCATTATTTCGGAACCATCCGTCAGAGAATTGCCGCGTTTATGAAGGACGTTAATATCGAATTGTGGAAAATGGGAGTGACCGCAAAGACGCAGCACAATGAGGTTGCGCCGGCGCAGCATGAGCTGGCTTCCATTTACGCAGAGGCAAACATCGCTGTTGACAATAATCAGCTGGTAATGCAGACACTGAAACGTGTGGCATGTCAGCACGGAATGAAGTGCCTGCTTCATGAAAAACCGTTTGCAGGAGTAAACGGATCCGGTAAACATAACAACTGGTCTCTGACTACAGACGATGGAATCAATCTTCTGGATCCGGGCAAAACCCCACATGATAACATCCAGTTCCTGCTGGTTATGAGCTGTATCCTGAAGGCCGTGGATGTGCATGCGGATCTTCTCCGTGAGTCAGCGGCGGATCCGGGCAATGATCACCGTCTGGGAGCCAACGAGGCGCCGCCGGCAATCATTTCCGTATTCCTTGGAGAGCAGTTGGAAGATGTGGTGGAACAGCTGATCAGCACAGGAAGCGCAACCAACAGCAAAAAGGGAGGAACTCTGTCTACAGGCGTCAAGACACTTCCGGGTCTGACCAAAGACGCGACAGACCGGAACCGTACTTCTCCGTTTGCTTTTACTGGAAACAAATTTGAATTCCGTATGGTAGGTTCCAGAGATTCCGTTGCATCTCCGAACATTGTCCTGAACACCATCGTTGCAGAGGCGTTCCGTGATGCCTGTGACGTACTGGAAAAAGCAGAGAACAAGGAAGAGGCAGTCCACGACCTGATCAAGAAAAACCTGAGCGAGCATCAGAGAATCATCTTCAACGGCAATGGTTATTCCGAGGAGTGGGTTCAGGAAGCAGAGAGAAGAGGCCTGCCGAATATTGGATGTATGGTAGACGCAATTCCGGCGCTTACAACAGAAAAGGCAATCCGTCTGTTTGGTGATTTCAAGGTGTTCACAAAGAGCGAACTGGAATCCCGTGCGGAGGTGAAATATGAGAACTATGCCAAAACGATCAATATCGAAGCGAAGACCATGATCGATATGGCAAGCAAACAGATCATTCCGGCAGTTATCAAATATGCGACGTCTCTTGCGAATTCCATCAACACGATCGCAGCGGCGGGCGTATCGGAAGTAACGGTACAGAAAGAGCTGCTGGAAGAGACCAGCACACTTCTCAAAGAAACGCAGGAAGCTTTGAAGCATCTGATGGTGACGGAGGATAAGGCTTTTGCAATGCCGGATGGTATGGAGCAGGCGAAATTCTATCATGAGGCAGTGGTGCCGGCAATGGAGGCACTTCGCGCACCGGTGGACAGACTGGAAATGATCGTGGACAAAGAAATGTGGCCGATGCCTTCTTACGGAGATCTGATGTTCGAGGTATAAGCTTTGAGAATGCCGTAACAGTTCAGCCAATTGAGCTATTATGAAATGAAAGCAGTAAAAAGAGACTGTTTTGACAACAGTCTCTTTTTTTGGTACAATAGCCAAATGGACGCGAAGTATAAGCAAGGAGTTGCCATTGGCAGTAACAGAGAAATGGAGAAAAAAATTAACGTTTTAGGTGTGGAGCTGGATAACTATCAGGTAGATGAAGCCATGGAGATGGTCGGTGAATATATGCAGAATGATCTGCTGAATACGATCGGCATTGTAACCATGCAGATGCTGCTGCTGGCCGATGAGGATGAACAGTGGAAAACTTACCTGAAAGATCTGGATATGAGCATCATCGGCGAGACAGAGATTCTTACCGCAGCGGGAATTGAAGAGGACGGCACTCTGTATGAAGAGGTCGAGGCGAACGAATTCATCGCGCGTCTCTTCTGGTATCTGATTCAGATCGGAAGCAGGATTTTTGTGCTGGGGGAGACGGAAGATGAAGTGGAAAGCCTGGAGAAATATCTGCAGGAGACCTATCCGGGAATCCAGGTGGCAGGGGGCGCAGTGGTAGAGTCACTGGATGAGGCGGGAGTAGACAGTTTGCTGAATGAAATCAACAGTGAGACTGCGGATGTCATCGTCAGTGGACTGAAGGGAACGCTTCAGGACCGATTCGTTATGGACAATCGAAGCAAGATCAGCGCAAAAATCTGGCTCAGTCTCGGAGAGCATCCTACCGTACAAAACGAAGCAGGAATAAAAATCAGCTGGTGGGGAAAGCTTTTGAAGAAGAATACTTTTAAACGTATGGTGACAAAGTACAAGAATGAGCAGTAACCCCTCAATTATAACATTTGCAGTAAAATCTCTTTCCTTTTTAGGCATTTTGTATTAAAATAGCTATATGCCGGGCTGGTTATACATGGGGAACCTGCCCGCAGAACCCGGAAGGAATGGGGCCGTACCGGGTGATACATCATAGGCATCAACGAAACGATGCCGCCAACAGCAAAAACCATAAAATGAAAGAGGGTAAAGGAATGATTTCAAACCAGATATTGCAGAGCACAGTGGAGGGAATCAAAGCGATCTCCCGTGCAGACCTGTGCGTGACAGATGTGGAGGGGAAGGTATTGGTATCCACATTTCCGGAGACGGAAATAGGGACAGAAGCGATCGTCAGTTTTGCGCAGTCTCAGGCAGACTCGCAGATGATGAAAAACTATCATTTTTTTAAGGTATACGAAGAGCATCAGCTTGAGTATATTCTGATTGTCAAAAGCAATAACGACGACAATTATCTTGTGGGAAAGATGGCGGTCTTTCAGCTTCAGGGGCTTCTGGTTGCATACCGGGAGCGTTTTGACAAGGATAATTTTATCAAAAACCTTCTGTTGGACAATCTTCTGTTGGTTGATATTTATAACCGTGCGAAGAAACTACATATTGACATTGAGACGCGGCGGCTGGTCTTTATTGTTGAGACGGATCCGGAAAAAAACAGTGGTTCGCTGGAAAGCATCCGAAGTCTGTTCGGAACGAAGTCCGGAGATTTTATTACCGCCGTTGATGAAAAGAGCATTATCATCGTCAAGGAAGTAGGACAAGACGAGGATTATGCGGAGATGAACAAAGTGGCTGCGGCAATGCTTGACGCAGTGGGAGAAGACGATGAGGGGAAGACACATGTTGCTTATGGTACCATCGTCAAAGAGTTAAAGGATGTCTCACGTTCTTACAAGGAAGCAAAAATGGCTATGGATGTGGGTAAAATCTTCTCGGACGAATTGGATATCTATGCATACAGCTCATTGGGTATTGGCAGACTGATCTATCAGCTTCCGATTCCATTGTGCAAAATGTTCATCAGAGAAATTTTCGGAGACAATTCTCCGGATGACTTTGATGAGGAAACACTGACAACGATCAATAAATTTTTCGAAAATTCGCTGAATGTGTCCGAGACCTCGCGTCAGTTATACATTCACAGAAATACACTGGTATATCGTCTGGATAAGCTTCAGAAGAGTACGGGTCTGGATCTGCGGATTTTTGAAGACGCGATCACGTTCAAGATCGCCCTTATGGTCGTTCAGTACATGAAGTACATGGAAACGCTCGATTATTGAGAGCACCATTAAGGGTAACTATTCGGTCAGATCTGCGCATTTACTGCGCAGACCGTATGAAAACGTAGTGTTTATGGGCATACGCCCCATCGCGAAGCGATTCTTTATGGGCGGATGCCGTAACAGTTCAGCTGGCTGAACTGTTACCCATCAAGGAGGAGTAAGAATGATTACTTTAGACAGTGTAAGTAAGAGTTACGCCAAGGGGCAGCCTGCTGTCAATAACGTATCCTTGCACATTGAGAAGGGGGAATTTGTCTTTATTGTGGGCAACAGCGGTTCCGGAAAATCAACGCTGATCAAGCTGCTTCTGAAAGAACTGGAACCGACCTCAGGAACAATTAAGGTAAACGGGCAGAATCTGAACCGGATGAGACGGGGAAAAGTTCCGAAATACCGCCGCGGTGTCGGTGTGGTTTTCCAGGATTTCCGTCTGCTGAAGGACAGGAACGTATATGAGAATGTGGCTTTTGCCCAGAGGGTGATTGAGAAACCCAACCGGGTGATCAAAAAGCGTGTTCCGGAAGTTCTCACACTGGTGGGACTGGCTGAGAAATACAAGTCTTTTCCGAAGGAGTTGTCCGGAGGAGAGCAGCAGCGTGTGGCTGTGGCGAGAGCCATCGTAAACCGGCCAGACATTCTTCTGGCGGATGAGCCTACAGGAAACCTGGATCCGGGAAATTCTATGGAGATCATGAAGCTCTTGGATGAAATAAATTCCCGCGGAACGACCGTGTTGGTTGTAACCCATAACAGAGAGATCGTCAACGCTATGAAAAAGCGTGTCATCACGATGCGTAAAGGCGTGATCATCAGTGACGAAAGGGAGGGCGAATACCATGAGGCTTAGTACACTGGGATACAGCATCAAGCAGGGCGTCAAGAGCATCTGGAGAAACAAAATGTTCTCACTGGCGTCTGTGGCAACGATGGCAGCCTGCATTTTTATGTTCAGCATCTTCTATTCGGTAGTTGTAAACTTCAACTACATGATGAAGAATGTGGAATCATCCGTAAATATCGTAGTATACTTCAACGAGGAAACCGATCAGGCAACGATCGATACGATCGGCGTACAGATCGCCTCGAAGACGTCGCTGATCAAGCAGATTGATTATGTTTCCGCGGATGACGCGTGGGACGAGTATATTACGGAATATCTGAACCTGGACGAGGGGGATGAGGAGGCGAAAGAGCGGGCAAAGAATCTGATCAATCCCAACGATAACCCGCTGGCAAATTCCGCCCATTATAATGTATATGTAAACAGGATTGAAGATCAGAATGCGGTGGTTGAATATATCAAAACACTGGAAGGTGTCCGTGACGTCAGCCAGCAGCAGGAAGCAAGCGCAACGCTGTCTACACTGAACCGGGTGGTTGGATATGTGTCGATTGCGATCATCCTGATTCTTCTGGCGGTTTCCGCGTTCCTGATCAGCAATACGGTTACTGTTGGTATCTCTGTCCGCAAGGAAGAGATTGGAATTATGAAACTGATCGGAGCGACCAACCTTTTTGTAAGAGCGCCGTTCCTGATCGAAGGTATGCTCATCGGACTGGTTGGCGCGGCGATTCCGCTGCTGCTGTGGTATATGATTTACGGAAGAGTGATCAGTTATGCAATGAATAATTTCAGCGCGCTGACCAATATCATGACCTTCCTTCCGGTCAACGAAGTTTTCAGAACACTGCTCCCGGTGGGAGTGCTTCTGGGAATAGGCATCGGTCTGATCGGAAGTATTTTTACGATCCGCAGGCATCTGAAAGTCTGATGTGACAGTCGGAAGAAAAGATTCCGCCATGGCGGTTACCGACGGCACAGACAGAAGAGGAATGAACGGGCAAAGAAATATCATATAATAGAATTCAGGGGGCTGTCTCATTGGAAAGGGTAAACCTGCCATGAGGCAGCTCTTTTCGGAAACAGGAGCAGATATGAACGAAGAAATCAGACAGCAAAACAGTAACCAGCAGGAAGAAGCCTCAGAAAGAGAAAAGAAAGGGCAGGAGATGATAGGAAAACGAAAACCGGAGAAGAAAGAAAATGGCTGGGGAAGTTTCCTTGCCGGAGCCGTTACAGTGATCCTTCTTCTGACAGTCATTCGCACAGCTTCCCATTTTATATGGCTGCCTGGAGGAACGGATACCCCGACCAGCGTGCAGACCAGCGAAAAGATCCGGACGATCGAGCAGCTGATCGACGAGGTTTATGTGGGCGAGAAGGATGAGGAGGCATTGGCCGAGGGTATGTACCGAGGACTGCTCAGCGGTCTTGGCGACAGATATGCGGACTACTACACAGAAGAAGAGTTTCAGGAACTGGCGACCTCACAGGAAGGCTACTATGAAGGGGTAGGAATCACTATCGGGCAGACGGAGGAAGGCGCCGGTCTGACGATTGTGGAAGTGACGGACGGTTCACCTGCGGCTGAGGCGGGCATTCAGGCGGGAGATATATTGATCGCAGTGGACGGTACGGATGTGACTTCCATGACCGTGACAGAAGCAGCCGCCCTGATACGGGAAGGAGAGAACGATACGATCAACCTGACTGTGGAACGGGAGGGGACAGGACAGATCCAGGCGGAGGTGACCAGAGAGAAACTGGAGACACAGACTGTGGCAGGAAAGATGCTGACAGATACCATTGGATATCTGGCCATCAGCCAGTTTACAGGGCTCACTTCCGACCAGTTTGCCGACGTTTATCAGCAGCTTCAGGAGGAAGGGCTCCAGAAGCTTTTGATTGACCTGAGAGGTAATCCAGGAGGTCTGGTCACTGCGGTATGCGATACGCTGAGACAGATCCTGCCGGAAGGGCTGATCGTGTATACGGAGGATAAACAGGGAAACCGGGAGGAATATACCTGTGAGGGAGAGACGCCCCTGGATATTCCGCTGGTCGTTCTGGTGGATGAAAATACAGCCAGCGCCGGAGAAATTTTTACCGGAGCAGTCAAGGATTACGGGTTGGGAACCATCGTCGGAACCCAGACATTCGGAAAAGGCATCGTGCAGGATTTCTATACGCTTCCGGATCAGAGCGTTGTCAAGCTGACCGTTGCTCATTATTATACACCGAAAGGAAATGATATCCATGGCGTCGGCATTGCGCCGGATGTGGAGGCGGGGCAGCCGGAGGACGCGGAAAGCGATGTTCAGCTTGAGAAGGCAATCGAAGTTCTGGAGGCTATGGAATAAGCCGGGAGCAGTTGTTCCGGCAGTAGAACCGTTACAGCTGTTACGTAGTTTTGAAAACTATGTATTGAAAATTCCGGCACAGAATGGTAAGATTAAACACAAAGAGAATGCAGGAGAGAAGGTGTAGTTATGAAAGAATATGTGATTGCGACAGACGATACCTGTGACATGCCGGAATCATTCTACGAGGAACACCAGATTCCATATGTGAGCCTGAGCTGTACCGTGAATGGAGAAACGTTTGAAAAAGAGCATAAGGTGGATTCTCATCAGTTTTATGAGTGGATGCGCGCCGGAGCAATGCCGACGACTTCTCAGGCAAATTCCGAGGATATAAAGAAATGCTGGCTTCCTTATGTGGAAAAGGGGATTGATATCCTGTATCTGGGATTTTCTTCCGGTCTCAGCGGAAGCGTCAACAGCGGCCGGATCGCCGCGCAGGAACTGATGGAGGAATATCCGGAAATCACGATCCGTGTTGTGGATTCCCTGTGTGCTTCCATGGGCGAGGGATTGCTGCTTTACTATGCGGTTAAAATGAAAGAAGAAGGAAAATCCATGCAGGAAGTCGGAGATTTCCTGGAGGAGAACAAACTTTATCTTTGTCATGTGTTTACCGTAGACGATCTGTTCCATCTGCACCGCGGAGGACGGGTCTCCAAGCTGAGTGCTATCGTGGGAACGATGGCAGGAATCAAACCGATGCTCCATGTGGACGACGAAGGGCATCTGATTCTTTTGTCCAAGGTCAGAGGCAGAAAGAAAGCGCTGGCGGAACTGGTACGGATGATGGATGAAAGGATTGGAAGCTGGAAGGACAAGAACCAGACGATTTTTATCAGCCATGGAGACTGTGAAAAAGATGCGCGGATGGTTGCGGATCTGGTACGGGAGAAGTATGGAATTGAGGATATCCATATTCATCCGGTAGGTGCTACGATTGGAGCCCATGCGGGTCCTGGAACGGTTGCACTGTTCTTCCTTGGGGACAAACGGTAAGGAGTCGTGATTTGTTAACATTCAGACGACCACCGAAAGTATTAGAAAAAATGTAATATATTTTCAAAAAAAGTCTCCCGTTGTTTGACTTTTTTGTGACCACTATGATAGAATAATAGCTGACTGTACGAAAGGCAGGAATACGGCATGTTAGCATTATTTTTCGGATGTCTTGGGTTTTTCTGTTATTTTCTTTATGATGTGAATAGTGTGAGAAAACTTTCAGGATGGATGGGAACGCTGTTCGTGATAGGAAGCGTTTTTGTGGCTGCAGGAACCGGAATTTTATTCTGGTCAAACAGGGAGGCTTTTTTGTCCGCGCCTTCTGATCTTGTATGGATTGCAGGAGGAGTTTTTTTTCTGTGCTTTCTGATCTATACGCTTTTTTTTGCACTGCCTTTTGAGACAACATATATACAAGAAAGTAGGTACCGGGAAGCATATACAGAGGGAGTGTACGCTCTGTGTCGACATCCCGGTGTTTTGTGGTTTGCGGGACTTTATCTGTGTCTGGGAGCTCTGTGGAAGGACCGCGATGGAATGCTGTTTGCAGTTACAATGATCGTTCTGAATATTTTGTATGTGATCTTTCAGGATCTGTACAGCTTTCCGAAAACATTTTCCAATTACGAAGAATACAAGAAAGCAACTCCATTTCTGCTTCCCAATAAGAGAAGTATTTTACGTTGCAGAAATACCTGGAAAGGAGCTGGGGAAAAATGAGCCTTTCAGAACAATTAAAGGAGCGGCGTTATCAGGAAATCTGGGATCAGTACTGCGGATTTTTGGATCTGTCCATGGAAGAGTATATGAACATCCAGAGAAGATTGATGGAGGAACAGATACAGCTATGGTCGAACTGTGAACTCGGCCGTTCTATTTTGAAGGGGAAAAAGCCCAAAACAATTGAAGAATTCAGACAGATGGTGCCGCTGACTACCTATGAGGATTATGCGGATATTCTTCTTCAGAAAAAATCAGAAACACTTCCCGGAAATCCGGTGATCTGGATCCAGACTACCTGGGAAGGTGGAAGACACCCAATCAAACTGGCACCGTATACGAGAAGCATGCTGGATGTTTATCGGAATAATGTCATTGCGTGTCTGATCTTATCTACCAGCAGGGAGAGAGGGAAATTTGATATTGCAGATACAGATAAAATTTTATATGGACTTGCGCCTCTTCCGTTTGCAACGGGTCTGTTTCCGCTTGCCCTGAATGAAGAAATAGGCATTCAGTTTCTCCCCGCGGTCAAGGATGCTGTTAATATGTCTTTCAGTGAAAGAAATAAGGCAGGATTTAAGATGGCGATGAAAAAAGATCTGGAATTTTTCTTTGGGCTTGGAAGTGTTGCCTATGCGGTCAGTCAAAGTCTCTCATCCATGTCTCAGAAAGGAGCCATACGTCCGTCAGAACTTTTGAAGTACAAGCCATATATGCTCCTGAGAATCCTGCGGGCGAAGCAAAGATGCAAGAAGGAAAACCGGCCGTTGAAACCCAAGGATCTGTTTCATTTGAAAGGATTCATGGTAGCAGGCACGGATAACTGGTGTTATAAGGATGATCTGGAAGAACTTTGGGGTGTGCGTCCGATGGAACTTTTTGCGGGAACGGAACCATCCATTTCCGGTACGGAGACCTGGACCAGGAACGGGATGTATTTTTTCCCTGATACCAGTTTTTATGAGTTTATTCCTGAAGAGGATATGCTCAGGAATCTGGAAGATCCATCGTATGTTCCAAGAACCTGCCTGATGGATGAAGTCGTGCCGGGAGAAAAGTATGAGATTGTGATTACTTTGTTTAAAGGGGGAGCTTTTGCACGGTATCGTGTGGGAGATACTTATCGCTGTGTGGGACTTCAGAATAAAGAAGATCATACAAAAATCCCGCGATTTGAATATGTGGACCGGGTACCTGATATTATTGATATTGCCGGCTTTACCCGGATTTCCAAAAACGGCATTCAAAGCGTTATCAACCTTTCCGGACAGCCGATTACGCACTGGACGGCATTGAAGGAATACAATGAGAATAACCGCCCGTATCTGCATCTGTATCTTGAGGTGGAAAAAAATGCCCTGATCAGCCATGCAGTTACAACGGATATTATGAAAAGCCTTCTTACTACATATTTTAAATACATCGATCAGGATTATCGTGATCTGAAAAAAATCCTGGGAATGGACCCCCTGTGCGTAACGATCGTAAGATGCGGAACTTTTGAGAAGTATAAAGAAACGAAGGGAAAAGAAATCGGAAAGATGAATCCTTCCCCTTATGAACTCAGAGAATTGCTGGAATTGCAGAAGGAACAAAGGAGATAAGGTCATGCAAAATTATAGTTATATTTCTATTATCGCTTTGTTTTTTTACTGTTTCATTTTTTTGACCTTTCTGGCAGCAAAGAAAGTAAAAATAGTAAAATACTTTTTGCTGCTTGTGGCTACCATGATTTGCTGGAGCGGCGGTTCCGCATTCATGCGAATGGATATTTATCCATCCTATATTTTCTGGTATCACGTTTCGCTGGGCGGATTGCTTCTTATGCCTTATGCTTACTTCCTGTTTGTTAATGCCTTTGGAGACAGGGAAGACAGATTTTTCAACGGGTTGTACGGCGTTTTTCTGATGGCATTATTTGTGCTGAATATTCCAAACGGAACTTTGCTGCACTGGCCGGAGATGGTGGAGAGAAATGGCGAGATCGTTTTTGTGTATCAGTATACCTGGAAAGTGGCGGTACTTTTTGGATCTGCCGCAATTGTGGTGATTCATTGTTTTATCAATATTATTCGCATTTGCCGAAAAGATCGGTGGTATTTAAAACAATTTCAGCCTATTGTTCTGGGAATTCTCTGCTTGTTTGCCGGAAATTTAGCTCTGCTGTTTCCGGTATTTCACGAATTCCCGATTGATATCCTTTTGGGAATTGTCAATGCAATCTTTCTGATTTATGCATTGCTTCGGAAACGGCTGTTTCAGCTGAAACTTTTAGCGTCGGAAAGTGCCTGTTACGGTGTCGGGCTGATCTTAACTTTTTTACTGTATTATAATTTGATGCCATATATTACAAAACAGATGGCGCTGTGGTTTCCGAGAGCTGAAAATTACTACATTATGATTTTTGCAATCCTGTTCTTGTTCACTTTTTGGATTTTGGTGTTTCTTTGGCAGAAGATTATGGGGAATCTTTTCGTGAAAGAGGAAGCACAGCATGCGGAAAAGATCCGCAGGTTCAACAATCAGGTGGCGAAAAGTCTGCATGTGGATGAAATTCTGGCGGATACGGTGGACATTATTCAGGAAACCGTAGAGTCTTCCAATATTTATATTTGTATTCAGGATCGTGATTCAGGAGATTATCAGGCGCGATACAGCAATCAGCCTCTGAATGATCTGTCCTTTACGATTCGCAAGGACAATCCGCTGGTAAAAATTATGGAACGAAACGACGGTCTTCTGATGAGAGAATTCCGTTCTATGATCGAATACAAGGCAATGTGGGAAGAGGAAAAGAGAAATCTTCAGAATTTGCGGATTGAAGCGTGCATCGGTCTCAGGGATGAGCAAAATATCGTGGGAATCCTGCTGTTGTCCAATCCTCCGGGCAATCACCGGATCAGCAGATCGGACCTCGATATGATTCTGATGATAGCTTCCAGCGCTTCCATTGCTATTAAGAATGCACATCTTTATGAATCGGCTTATTATGAGGCGCGCACAGATGAGCTGACGCAGCTTCTGAACCGGAAATACTTCTTTGAGATTCTTCGGGAAGAATTTGAGAAGAATGAGGACGGATCTCTGGCGCTGGCGATCATTAATATCGATGATTTTAAACTGTATAATCAGCTGTACGGAACACAGGCGGGAGACAATGCGCTTCGCGGGATTGCACAGATTATCAAAAGCAGTGTTGGAGAAAGCGGTTATGCGGCCCGGTACAGCGGAAAGGAATTTGCGATTCTTCTTCCGAAATATGACGTATTTTCCGCGCAGAATCTGGTCAGATCCATTCAGAAACAGATCTTTCAGATGACAGATCAGACAGTGGACTATAAGCTCAAAGTTCTGACGATCAGTGCAGGAATCAGCGCTGCGCCTTATGCGGCGAAGACCGTGGAAGAACTGCTGGAAAACGCTGATATGGCGGTCAATCATGTGAAACGTACGGGTAAAAATGGAATTGAGATTTTCGATACCGTATTGCGTGAAAATCTCATCGAGGATGTAGAAGATCACAAAAACATTTACAAGGGGTACGAATCGACCATATATGCGCTTACAGCTGCAATTGATGTAAAAGATCACTATACGTTCAGTCATTCCAATAATGTAGCGCATTATGCGACCTCTCTGGCAAAGGAATTGAAGTTAAATTCGGATATGGTGGAGATCATCCGGCAGGCAGCGCTTTTGCATGATGTGGGAAAAATCGGAATTCCGGAAGCCATTCTCAACAAAGCAGGGAAACTGACCGAGGAAGAGTATGAGATCATCAAAGGACATGTGGAGGCATCCATTGGGATTATTCGTCATCTTCCTTCTCTGGATTATGTAATCCCTGCGGTGATCGGACATCATGAAAGGTATGACGGAAGAGGATATCCGCGAAGAACCGTCGGAGAAAATATCCCTCTTTCTGCACGTATCTTGTGCATTGCTGATTCTTTTGACGCGATGACTACAAAACGTTCTTATAAAGATGTGATTCCGAAAGAGCGGGCGCTGCAGATTCTGGAAGAGGAGGCGGGAAAGCAGTTTGATCCGAAACTGGTACCTGTCTTTGTCTGCGGTATGCAGGAGGGCAGAATACAGATGGCGAACGAAGCCGGCGAAAGAAAATAAAAAGATGGAAGGTGAAAGAGAGTCCCAAAAGCTGACATTCTTTGAATAGAATCCGGCTTTTGGGACTTTTTGACCATTTGATTATAGCGGAAAATTATGGTGAAATTGTGAAAGCAATTGTCAAACATACGCTAAACACGCTCTAATACGTGAAAGTTTTTCGGTACTGGCTGGGGGAAACGCCCATCTGTTCGCGGAAGACACGGGAAAAATACCCAAGGTCATGGAAACCGACGCGGGATGCGATCTCGCGGATCTCCAGGGAAGAGATGTTCAGATAATTAACTGCCCGTCGGACCCGCTCCTGCCGGATGTAGGAAGTGATGGTCATGCCGGTCTCTTTCCGGAAATAGCCGGAGAGTGAGGCGGGGTGCCGCTGACATTCCCGGGCTATGACCGACAGGGAGAGATCCTCGGCAAGGTGGATCCGGATATAGTCCATCACGCGGCGGGTCAGTGCGGAGTAGTCGGAATGAGACTGATTTTTTACCAGCAGACAATATTTTCTTGCGATCCGCCCGGGGAGCGTGCAGAGCATTTCATAATTTTCCGTATTTTCAATCTGTACCTGAATTTCATGGGCAAGTTCACGGATATAAACGGGATGTACCGGGCAGGATAGTAGTGCGGAGGCAAAGATCTCGTTCAGTACCGCCAGATTCCGGCGCAGCCGTCCGGTGTGCATTTCTTTGAGAAGCCCGGTGACCGAAAGCCAGGAGCGCAGGGAACGGGAAGTGGTTTCGAAATCACCGAGAAGGAGAGCGTCAATGGTTTCCCGATATCCTCTGGCGTATTGTTCCGCATAGCGGGAGGTCTGGGAAAACAGAAGTTCCTGATCCGGAACAATTTTATGGTCTGTCTCAGAAAAATTAAAATAGACAGGCGGTATTTTGTCATAATCCGGAAGGAAGGCGCTGAGAAAATGTGAGGCAAAAGATGCCACGGATTCCGGATCCGCCAGCGGCATGGTACTGTAATATTTTTTCATGACGGACAGAGATTCTCCGGTCAGATGGTTGTCACGGGCCGTCTGGCTCAGAAAGGATGAGGTGACTTCCTGGTCGCGGAAGGGACCGATGCTGATAAAATCCGAATGGGAATCGGAGGAAAGCAGACAGATCATGTTGTAGAAGCGAAGACTGCTTTTGAAGATTACGATGTGGTGGGCGGAAGTGATGTCTGCATGGTCAAGCAATTCCAGGGGAGCGTAGCGGGAACTGCCCCACAGCGTTTTGCGGATGGAATTGTCGATCTGTTCAAAGTTTTCATAGGGCCAGGTAAAAAGCAAGGCATCCGTTTGGAAGGCATCGTATAAAAGCTGCCGGAAAAGAGGAAAGATCTCTCTGGGAGAAGCGGAAATCTGCATCTGTAGTACCTCCATTCTTATAAACATTTTATTAAATCTCAGTATACACAAAAATTTTACAAATTCAACTAAAAAAATCCAAACATTCAGCGGTGAGAAATGATATTCTTGAAATATCGAGCATAAGGAGGAAATGGAATATGAGAAATATTATGCCATTTAACAGTAAATGGGCATTCTCCAAGGAAGCGGATCAGGTTCCGGAGAGCATGCCGACACGTTGGGTCTGGGTAGACCTGCCACATACCTGGAACGGAATCGACGGCCAGGACGGCGGCGGAGATTATTACCGCGGAACCTGCTATTATGCAAATGAATTCAAGAAGATGGATCTGCCGGAAGGAGAAGAATATTATCTGGAATTCTGTGGAGCAAACGCTTCTGCGGATGTTTATGTAAACTGCAAAAAGCTGGCGCATCATGACGGCGGATATTCTACCTGGCGTGTAAAGATCACAGAGGAGCTGAAAGACGACAATCTGGTGGTTGTAGCGGTGGACAACGGAGTCAATGACCGTGTATATCCGCAGCAGGCGGACTTTACCTTCTACGGCGGCCTGTACCGCAAGGTGAGCCTGATCGCGGTGCCGAAAGCACATTTTGAGCTGGAATATTACGGAACTCCGGCAATCAAAGTGACACCGGAAATTACCGGGGAAAACGCAAAAGTGGAGACAGAAGTTTATGTTTCCGGAGACATGGCAGGAAAAACACTGGTTTATACGCTGAAGAATCAGGATGGAACGGTTGCGGAGACCAAAACGGTGGACGCAGGACAGACCGTAGCAGAGTTTGAGATCGAAAACGTACATCTCTGGAACGGAAGAAAAGATCCGTATCTGTATACGATGGAAGTCAAACTGATGGACGGCGAAGAAGAGCTTGACTGCGTAAGCACCCGTTTCGGCTGCAGAACCTTCCATGTAGACCCGGAAAAGGGATTTTTCCTGAACGGAGAAAGCTATCCGCTGCGCGGCGTAGCACGTCATCAGGACCGTCCGAGAATCGGAAACGCATTGCTTCCGGAGCATCATGAAGAAGATATCGAGCTGATCTGTGAAGTAGGGGCAAACACCATCCGCTTGGCACATTATCAGCACGATCAGTACTTCTATGATCTGTGTGACGAAAAAGGCCTGGTGATCTGGGCGGAGATTCCGTATATTTCCAACCATATGCCAAACGGACGTGAGAATACGATCTCCCAGATGAAAGAATTGATCGTACAGAACTATAACCATCCGTCGATCGTTGTATGGGGCCTGTCCAATGAGATTACGATGACAGGATCCTCCACACCGGATCTGATCGAAAACCATAAGATTCTGAATGACATGGTTCACGAGATGGACAAGACACGCCTGACAACCATGGCATGCGTATCCATGTGTGATATGCACGATCCGTATGTACAGATTTCCGATGTGGTTTCCTACAACCATTATTTCGGATGGTACGGCGGAGATGTTTCTATGAACGGACCGTGGTTTGATAAATTCCATGCGGAGTTCCCGGACAAACCGATCGGTATGAGTGAGTACGGATGTGAGGCTCTGAACTGGCATACCTCCAATCCGGAAGCGGGAGATTACACCGAAGAGTATCAGGCGTACTACCATGAGGAACTGATCAAGCAGCTTTACAGCCGTCCGTATATCTGGGCGACCCATGTATGGAATATGTTTGATTTTGCTGCGGATGCAAGAAGCGAAGGCGGCGAGAGCGGACAGAACCATAAAGGTCTGGTTACCTTTGACCGTAAATATAAGAAGGACGCATTCTATGCATACAAAGCATGGCTGTCCGACGAGCCGTTCGTACACATCTGCGGAAAACGTTATGTGGACCGCGTGGAAGATGTGACAAAGGTTACCGTATATTCCAACCAGCCGGAAGTTGAGTTGTTTGCCAACGGAAAGAGCCTTGGAAAACAGACCAGCGACGTTCACTTCTTCTATTTTGAGGTGCCGAACGCAGGCGAGACAAAACTGTACGCGAAGGCAGGAGCATGTGAAGACGAAAGCTTGATCCGGAAAGTTGATACATTCAACGAGGCATATCGCATGAAAGAAAAAGGTGCGGTGCTGAACTGGTTCGATATCACTGCTCCGGAAGGATATCTTTCCCTCAACGACAAGATCCAGGATATCGTCAAAACCGAGCAGGGCGCGATGTTCGTCAACGGACTGTTCAAAGAGATCATGGGAAAAATGAGCGGAGAGAACAAAGAAAAAGCCGAGTCAGCTGCGAAAGACGGCGGCGCAGGCTTGATGTCCATGATGGGCTCCTTTACGCTGATCCGGCTTTTGAACATGATCGGAATCATGGGCGGTGCGATGACCAAGGAAGATATGCTTGCGCTGAATGCACAGCTGAATAAGATCAAAAAATAATTAAAAGAAAACAGAAGATATGACAGAAAGAGGACATTTCGAAAGAGGATTTTTGGAATGTCCTCTTTTTATAGAACAAACATTCGGGATGGTATGTACTTTTGCGGGGTTCTTTGGTAGAATAAGAGAATAGCAGGGAGAAGGGTTAGTGTTATTTTGTGCTGTCTAGTCCGGATTTTGTGGATAGGACAGGACTAAACGTACTGGATGATGCTATGCAGACAAAATGATTTTGTGATTTTTGCAGAGAAAATTCGTAATGTGAAAAAAGATATAAAATAAGATCTGAATTGCCGAGGAAAACTCAGTAGTTCAGAAGTATTAGAGAAGAAATTGGGGAAATGTTGTTTCCACAATTGGCAATAAGTAATAACTTGGGTTTGTGGAAAGGAAATAATGCTTAATAATGCTTTTGAGGCGCTTTTTGACATGTAAATCTAAAGGAAGGTATCATGGATTATTTTGAAATGCAAATAGAAGTGAATAAAAAGCAGATCGAGAGGTAAGACAGATGCAGGAATCGAATTTGTTAATGTATACTACAGAAGATGGTTTAACAAAAATCGAGGCAACTTTTGTAAATGACACGGTATGGCTTTCAATAGAGCAAATGGCTGAATTGTTTCAAAGAGACAGAAGTGTTATTGGAAAGCATATACGCAATATTTTTAAAGAGGGAGAATTGAAAAAGGAATCAGTATGGGCAAAATTTGCCCATACTGCCGATGATGGAAAAACCTATCAGGTGGATTACTATAATTTGGACGTGATTATATCTGTAGGGTATAGAGTAAAATCTTTGCGTGGTACCCAGTTTAGAATATGGGCAACGAATATTTTGAAAGAATATATGCAAAAAGGTTTTGTTTTAGATGATGACCGGTTAAAACGCTTAGGTGGGGGAAACTATTTTGATGAGTTGCTAGAGCGCATTCGTGATATTCGCTCTTCGGAAAAGGTCTTTTGGAGAAAAGTATTGGAAATTTATGCAACTAGTATTGATTATGATCCGAGAGCAGAAAGTTCAATTCTTTTCTTTAAACAGGTACAGAACAAAATGCATTGGGCAGCACATAAGCATACAGCTGCAGAAGTTATATATCAAAGAGCGGATGCTGAGAAAGAACATATGGGGTTAACTTCCTGGCAAGGAACATCAATAAAACGAGCAGATGTAGAAGTTGCAAAAAATTACTTGAATAAAGATGAATTGGATGCATTAAATAAAATTGTTACCGCTTATTTAGATATTGCGGAGGTACATGCATTAAACCATGAGCCTATGTATATGAAAGACTGGCTAGAAACCATAGATGATTATTTGAAAATGACAAGAAGAGACATACTTAAAACTAAGGGAACGGTTACACATAAGCAGGCGATTGAAAAAGCTCATGAAATAGAACAGCTTGATGAAGAAGCAGAACGTACAGGGGTAGTGGCGGAACTTCCGGGTACAAGTTTGCTGCAGGTATTAGAACCACGTTTTAATGGAGATGAATCTTTTGTAAACATTGACAGGATAGAGAGTGTTCAGATAGACACAAATTTGTGGTTGTTACGAGGAGATGTTTCATTAAATAGACTTGAAGATTATATTGCAGAGGCTCATACGCAAAGATTTTATAATGAAAAGTCTCATCCAATTGAAGGGGTTATTCGGGAGAGAGATACACTTTTTTGTAGACTATTTTCGTGGACGTGATAAAGAAGAGTTGAGAATGATTTTAAAGAAATTTAATGATGAAATGAGAAATTGTTTTATAAGGCAGCAATTTTTCTGATTTTGACATTTTGTTACGAATAATTTTTTGAGAGTGGCGGATATTGAACATATCAAAAGCCGTAAAGGAGAGAGTTTATCATGGATCGTTTTGAATTAGTATCAGAATATAAACCAACCGGCGACCAGCCCCAGGCGATTGCCGATCTTGTCAACGGTTTCAAGGAAGGTAATCAGTGCGAGACTCTTCTGGGTGTCACCGGTTCCGGAAAAACTTTTACGATGGCAAACGTCATCCAGCAACTAAATAAGCCAACGCTTATCATTGCACACAATAAAACTCTGGCTGCACAGCTTTACGGCGAGTTCAAGGAATTTTTTCCGAACAACGCAGTGGAATACTTTGTCTCCTACTATGACTACTACCAACCCGAAGCCTACGTCCCGTCTTCCGACACCTACATTGCGAAAGACTCCTCCATCAACGAGGAGATTGACAAGCTTCGGCTGTCCGCGACTTCAGCGCTTTCTGAGCGCCGGGATGTTATCGTGGTTTCCAGTGTATCCTGCATTTACGGCATCGGAAGCCCGAAAGACTATATGGAGATGATCATTTCTCTGCGTCCGGGGATGGAAAAGGACAGAGATGATGTCATTAAAGCGCTGATCGACATTCAGTATGACCGCAACGATATGGATTTCCACCGCGGAACCTTCCGGGTTCGCGGGGATGTGTTGGAAATTTTTCCTGCGGAAGAAAGTGAGCGGGCTGTCCGGGTAGAGTTTTTCGGGGATGAGATCGACCGGATTACCCAGATTGACACATTGACGGGAGAAATCCTGTGCGAACTGGAGCATATTGCAATCTTTCCGGCTTCTCATTATGTTGTGCCTATGGACACCATTCTCAAAGCGACACAGGAAATCGAGCAGGATATGGTGGAGCAGGTGAAGTTCTTCAAAAGCGAGGGGAAACTTCTGGAAGCACAGCGGATTGAGGAACGGACAAACTTTGACATTGAAATGCTGAGGGAAACCGGCGTGTGCTCCGGCATTGAGAACTATTCCCGTTATCTGTCCGGCCTGGAGCCGGGACAGCCGCCGTACACGCTGATGGATTATTTTGGGGATGATTTCCTGATCATCATTGATGAGTCGCACAAGACGATCCCGCAGATCCGCAGTATGTACTCCGGAGATCAGTCGCGTAAAACGACGCTGGTAGATTACGGTTTCCGCCTTCCGTCTGCCAAGGACAACCGCCCGCTGAATTTTGAAGAATTCGAAGACAGGATCGATCAGATCATGTTTGTCTCTGCGACGCCTGGAGAATATGAGGCGGAACATGAATTACTGAGAGCGGAGCAGATCATTCGCCCTACCGGTCTTCTGGATCCGGAGGTGGATGTCCGTCCGGTGGAAGGGCAGATCGATGATCTGCTTGCCGAAGTGCGAAAGGAAGTAGAGAATCATCATAAAGTGCTGGTGACAACCCTGACCAAGCGAATGGCGGAAGATCTGACGGATTACATGAAGGAAATGGGAATTCGTGTCCGGTATCTTCACTCGGATATTGATACCCTGGAACGAACGGAGATCATCCGCGATATGCGTCTGGATGTGTTTGATGTGCTGGTGGGAATCAACCTGCTGAGAGAAGGACTGGATATTCCGGAAATCACGCTGGTTGCGATCCTGGATGCGGACAAGGAAGGATTCCTGCGGTCGGAGACATCGTTGATCCAGACCATCGGACGTGCCGCACGAAACAGTGAAGGTCATGTGATCATGTATGCGGACAATATGACGGATTCCATGCGCAATGCGATCGAGGAGACCAGCCGCCGCCGGGAATTGCAGCAGGCTTACAATGAAGCCCACGGCATCACGCCAAAGACCATCCAGAAGGCGGTCCGTGACCTGATCAGTATCTCCAAAGAAGTGGCAAAGACGGAGAATACGCTGGAAAAGGATCCGGAATCTATGAGCCGGGAGGAACTGGAAAAGCTGATCGGACAGGTTCAGAAACAGATGAAAGCGGCAGCGGCAGACCTGAATTTCGAAATGGCAGCCGAGCTGCGTGATAAGATGATAGAGCTGAAGAAAAGCCTGGATGACTTAAAAGAAATGTGAGATTCATAAAAAAAGAGGAGGAGAAAAAATGCAGTTCACTCTGGAAAATGAAGAACTCTGCGTAAAGATTTCTTCTTTCGGCGGAGAGATTCAGTCAATTGTGGAGAAAAGAAACGGGCGGGAATACCTTTGGCAGGGAGACTCAAAGTTTTGGGATGAAAAGGCTCCCAATCTTTTTCCGTATATTGCCCGCTTAACGGAAGGAAAATACACTTATCATGGAAAAGAATATTCCATGCAGATTCATGGAATTGTGAAATACCGGGAAATGGAGGCGGAGGAAAAGGGAGATGAACTGATCTTTTCCCTGCAGTCGGACGAAGAAACACTTTCTCAATATCCATTCCGGTTTCGGTTTGAGATCCGTTACCGCTTGAGGGGAAACGCTCTGACAGTCACCTGCCGGGTGGAAAATCAGGAAGACCGTACCATGTATTTTGGAATCGGCGGGCATCCTGGTTTCCAGGTGCCGTATCTCAGAGGGACGGAATTTTCGGATTATGTTCTGCAGTTTCCGGAAGCGGAACAGCCATTTCGTGTGCAGTTTTCTGAGGACTGCTTTGTGGAAGGAGAAACTCCTTTTACTGATTTGAGAGAAGGGAAACTTTCGTTAAGACATTCTCTGTTTGATCAGGATGCGATTGTCCTGCGGGGGGCAGGACACAGTGTGCGTCTTTGCCTGGGTCGTGAATGGGAACAGCGTGCCGGAAAGGAAGAGAAGCGTGAAGCATCGGCAATCTGCGTGAAATTTCCGCAGATGAATTATGTGGGATTCTGGCATCTGCCAAAATCTGAGGCACCGTATCTTTGCATAGAACCGTGGTCCTCTCTGCCGTCCCGAAAAGGAATTGTGGAAGATCTGGAACGGCAGGAAAATCTTCTCTCGCTGGAAGGCGGCGGAGTTTATGAAAACACATGGGAAATTGTTATAGAGCCTTTGGTTTGACTGCACTGTCGAAAAATCATCCTGCAGAAAAGTAATTTTCAAACAAATTCTAATCAGAAAGTTGATAAGCGGACGGATTCTTCCGGAACATTCCCGGACTGATTCCTGTCCGCTTTTTGAATATGCGGCAGAAGGAGGAAGTATCCTTAAATCCGCAGGAAAATGTAATTTCCGTAATGCTCAGGGAAGTATTTTTTAACATCTCCCGTGCTTTTGTCAGTCGGTACTCAATCAGATACTGTTGGGGAGACAGATGAAATTTTCGTTCCATCAGTTTATAGAGATAGCTTCTGTCGATACCGATCTGTCGGGAGAGATTCTGAATGTAAATGGGATATCCATAATTATTGTGGATATAATCAAGTGCCTTCTGAAGATAAAGTTCTTCCGGAGAGGTTTGGGCAATCTGTGAGCTGTTGGTAATCCTGGAGAGGATCAGATAAAAATATCCGAGCAGTTCCAGAGAGTTCTGACATCCGGATTCAAAACAGTGGATCATTTTCTCGAGGCAGGCAGTGGTGTCCGCGAAGCTGTTTGACTTTTCGGCAGCAGTGTTTTTTTCGTATTCCGCAGCAGAAGCTTGGCGAAAGATATAGCCATTTTCGGAAAAAGCACAGGAAGAGAGAAGGGCGCGGCAGCTTTCGCCGCCGAAACCGATCCAGGCATATTCCCAAGGGGTTTTCTCATCCGCTTCGTAGAACGTGGTTTCACCAGGATAAATCAAAAAGGCGTCGCCAGCCTGGAGATGATAAGCATTTCCATTTACATGGTAGCGGCCTTTTCCGCTCAGAATAAAATGAATCAAATAATGAGGCCGCACTGCCGGGCCGAAAGAATGACCTGCGGCACATTGTTCTCTGCCGCAGAAATAAATTTCAAGAGAGGTATTCATACAGTCTCCTTTTCAAATACGCTTTATCAGTCAACATAAAGTCAAGAATCAGCAACAAATCGCATAGCCTGTGCCAGGAACAGTTGTTTATAATAATCTTAACATGATTTGTTCGAAAAGGAGAAGAGGAAAAATGATCAAAATTACATTTATGGGAGCAGGAAGCACCGTATTTGCAAGAAATGTTCTGGGTGACTGCATGTGCACCCAAGCGCTGTGTGAAAGTGAGATCGCCCTGTATGACATTGATGCGAAAAGACTGGAAGATTCCAGGATTATCCTCAGTGCGATTAATCATAATGTCAATCAGGATCGGGCAGTCATAAAAACGTATCTTGGAGTGGAAAACCGAAAGGATGCGCTGAGAAATGCAGATTTTGTGGTAAATGCGATTCAAGTAGGCGGTTATGAGCCATGTACCGTCATCGACTTTGAAATACCAAAGAAATATGGTCTTCGCCAGACTATTGCAGATACACTGGGAATCGGCGGAATCATGAGAGCTCTGCGCACAATTCCGGTACTTGAGGAATTCGCCCGTGATATGGAAGAAGTCTGCCCGAATACGCTGTTTTTGAATTACTCGAATCCGATGGCGATGCTGACCGGATATATGCAGAGATATACGAAAATCCGGACAGTGGGGCTTTGTCATAGTGTTCAGGTTTGTTCGGAGAATCTTCTGAAGGATCTGGGAATGGAAGACCGGCTGGAAGGAAGAAAAGAACTGATCGCGGGAATCAATCACATGGGCTGGCTGTTGGAAATCCGGGATAAGAACGGCGTGGATCTGTATCCGGAAATCCGAAGAAGAGCGGAAGAAAAAAATACATGCGGAGAAAAGCATCATGACATGGTGCGTTACGAATACATCCGCCGTCTGGGCTATTACTGCACAGAATCCAGCGAGCATAATGCGGAATACAATCCGTTTTTTATCAAATCAAAATATCCGGAGATGATCGAACAGTTCAATATTCCGCTGGATGAATATCCAAGACGGTGTATTGAGCAGATCAAAGGATGGGAGAAAGAGCGTGAGGATATTCTCAATGACGGAAAGATCACTCATACCAGGAGCCGGGAGTATGCTTCCTATATTATGGAAGCGGTTGTAACCGATGTACCTTATAGGATCGGCGGCAATGTTCTGAACAATGGTTATATCGAGAATCTTCCGGCAGACGCGTGTGTGGAGGTGCCCTGTTATATCGACGGTACAGGCGTTCATCCGGTGAAAGTAGGGAAGCTTCCGCTTCAGCTGGCAGCAATGAATATGTCCAATATCGGTACGCAGCTTCTGACTATCGATGCGGCAGTGACAAAAGATCGTCAGCGAATTTACCAGGCGGCAATGATGGAGCCGCATACAGCGGCGGAGCTGAATATTGATGATATCATCCGGATGTGCGATGAGCTGATTGATGCACATGGTGAATATATGAAGATGTATTAGTAATGATTCTGTTGTTTCGTGATCATCTGTTGGATGATATGCGCAGCAAGTATTTGTGAGATTGCATATTCAGAGAAATGGCCTGTTTTTCATAGCTGGAGCAAACAAAACCGGTGCAGCGATGCGCTGGACAATGAAAATCCAGAGATGAAGAGCAGACCATTTCATTTCTTGAAGAGCGAAAAGCAGTTTTCAAGAGCGGTTTGTGTGCCTATGGTACAGTAGTGTATCAGCCTTTCCAATGGCTCTGAAATTGATTCAATTTTCAATTATTCATGAAAATTAGAAAAATTAGAAAATACTGTTGACAAATAAAGGAAGCAATGGTATTATAACTAAGCTGTCGCTGAGGCGGGCGCCAAACGGACAGCGGACACAGTATCATGCCAGGGATTCGGTGGTCTTTAGAGGTCAATCAGAAATTCAACAAGCTCTGAAAGAAAAATCAAAAAAATTCTTGACAGAGATGAGGTGCTGTGATAAGATGTAAAAGTTCGCTGATGACGAGAAGTCAAAAAGCGACAGGCTCCGGTTTCTGGAGTTCCAAAGAAGATCAGAAATGATCGATCTGAGGAGAATAAAAACCGAAAAAACTTTTGAAAAAAGTTCTTGACAAGCACAAAACGTTATGGTAATATAAACGAGTTGCTGCTGAAGCAGGAACGAAGAGTTCCGGAAACGGAACGGACCTTGATAACTGAACAGTGAAACACATCCTCGAAAGTTCTGAAAGTTAAATTCAAAACGATCGAAAGATCCTTTAAAACAGTAAAAGGGATAGATTAGCTAGTTAGTTGGTCTTGAACTGGAGCAAACATTTTATCAGAGAGTTTGATCCTGGCTCAGGATGAACGCTGGCGGCGTGC
>OLQE01000201.1_pt1 | contig 54123 bp, 41 predicted proteins | sample 1643161 | NCBI WGS metagenome assembly OLQE01 (sample SAMEA3136650, study PRJEB25190) | human gut metagenome
CAGGTCAACGTGCAGCGTGTGCGCGGACGCGATGTCACGGTTGACCACCAGCAGCAGCCCCTCGCGCGTCTGCTCGTCCCAGGTCACGACCGCCTCGACGGCGTCCACGTCGCCATAGGCCTCGGTGTGCACGGCGGGCGCGTCGATCTCGGGCACGAAGACGGCGCCCCTGGCCGTGGTGCGCGGCCTCGGCGAACGGGTAGAACACGGTCTGCCGCCATGCCGGACCGTGCTCCTCGGCCATGATCGGCGCGATCACGTTGACCAGCTGGGCGCGGGAGGCGGAACGGACACGGTCGCAGTGCTTGAGCAGCGTGATCATCAGCGACCCCTCGACCACGGCGTCCGCGGCCGAGATGCTCGACGAAGGAGCCGAACATGCGGGCCGGCACGTCGGCCACCGCGCGGGCGCCGCCCAAGGTGACGGACACGTCGGCATGAGTGGTTGCGGTCATAGGGAAACTCCTTTGTTTGCGTTGCCTAAATAGGGTGACGTCTTTCATAATAACCGGATTGCGGTAATCGTTGTTTTGTTGAATTCACTAGGGTTTGTGAGGTGTGTCGCGCGTTGTGTTTGCGTAAACATTTTTGATGTGGTGTCGTCATACGTGACGACAGGGCCCAGCTGTTCGGGCCCGCGGTCGATGCCTCTAAAGGAAGGAAGAACGATGAAGTTCAATAAGCGCATCATCGCCCTGCTCGGCGCTGCGGCCATGGTCCTCCCGCTCGCGGCCTGCGGCGGCAACGACACCGCCGGCGGCAACGAGGGCGGCGACACCAGTGGCAGCGACGAGCAGATCGAGCTGACCGTCTGGTCGTGGGACTCCACGCTGCCTCGCACCGTCGAAGGATTCGAGGCCGAGAACCCGAACATCAAGGTCACCATCACCAACGCCGGCACCAACACCACCGAGTACCAGGCGCTGAACAACGCGATGGAGGCCGGCTCCGGCGCCCCGGACATCGCCCAGATCGAGTACTACGCGTTGCCGGAGTACGTGATCCGCGGCTATGTGCAGGATATGTCCGAGTACGGCGCCGACGAGTTCTCCGACCTCTTCACCCCGGGCACCTGGGCCTCCGTGGCCATCCAGGGCGGCGTCTACGCCCTGCCGATGGATTCCGGCCCGATGGCCTGGTTCTACAACAAGGACGTCATGGACGAGGCCGGCGTGAACCCGGACGAGGTCCGCACCTGGGACGACTTCTATGAGGCCGCCAAGAAGGTCCGCGCCACCGGCTCCTACATCACCTCCGACTCCGGCGACGCCGGCTTCTTCGACGGTTCAGGGCCGTGATCCGCCCACGCCACTGCGGGGGTGGTCGAACGACGGCGGGCCGGGAGCGCGGCGACCCGCACTCAGACGGATGTCGTACACTGTCCGTACACGGCATGATGGAACGGGTCCACACACGGCGGAAGGAGCGGCCATGGCACAAGGCGGCGGAATCCGGAGGGCGGCGCGCCGGATCGCGGCGTGGGCCGCCGGCACCGCGTTGCTGGCGCTCGCATCCGGCTGCGGGTCGGCCGTCGACACGCGCACCGTCATCACCGTGTGGTCGTGGGAACCCAGCATGCAGGCGGTCGTCAGCGATTTCGAGGCCGCGAACCCGGATATCCGCGTCGAGGTGGATACCATCAGCGGATACGACAATCTCAACCACGCCATCCAGGATGGCTACAATCTGCCCGACGTGGTCCAGCTCGAGTACTTCGCGCTCGGCCAGTACGCGGTCAGCGGGCAGCTGCTCGACATCACCGAGCGCGTCTCGTCATACGCCGAGCAGTACACGCCCGGCACATGGTCCTCGGTGCAGATGAACGGCACCATATATGCCCTGCCGATGGATTCCGGGCCGATGGCGTTCTTCTACAACGAGGATGTGTTCCGGCAGGCCGGGGTCGACGCCGCATCCATCCGCACGTGGGAGGACTATTACGAGGCGGCCAAGAAGCTCAAGGAGATCGGCGTATACATCACCGCCGACGCGGGCGACGCGAGCTTCTTCAACGCCATGGTCTGGCTCGCCGGAGGCAGGCCCTTCCTCACGTCGGACGACGGCAAGACCGTGACGGTCTGTCTGAACACGGACGACGGCGTCTCGCGGTTCGCCGCGTTCTGGCAGCGCATGATCGACGAAGGACTGGTCGACACCCGGCTGACGACGTGGTCGGACGAATGGAAGGCGGCGCTCGGCGCGGGGCAGGTGGCCTCGCTGTTCTCCGGCGCCTGGATGCCGTCGCTGCTGCTGGCGGACGTGCCGGGAGGGTCGGGGTTGTGGCGGGTGGCCACCATGCCGACCGAGGACGGGAGCGCGACCAATGCGGAGAACGGCGGGTCGGCGATGGGCGTGCTGCGCTCCAGCCGCAAGCCGGAGGCGGCCTTCCGGTTCGTCGACTACGTATGCCACGACGCCGAAGGCATCGCCACGCGTGTGGCCGGCGGCGCATTCCCGGCTGACAACGACACCCTCAGCGATGAGGCGTTCCTGAACAAAACCACCATCATCGATTCCCGGGGCATCGACATCCCCTATTTCGGCGGGCAGCAGTTCAACAAGGTGCTCGCCCAGGCCGCGCGGGAGGTTTCGGTCGGATACCAGTACCTGCCGTTCGAGGTGTACGCCCGCGACGATTTCCGCGACACGGTCGGCACCGCATACCAGTGGTCCACCACGGCGCTGGAGTACGCCCTCGCCGAGGAGCGCAGCGAGGAGAGTGGGCGGCAATCCGACGGAGACGAACCGCCCGAGGCGCCCGGTCCGCGCGTCAGCATCATGGACGGCATTGCCTTGTGGCAGCGCGATCTGCTGGAATACGGCACCAATCAGGGCTTCACGATGGGCAGCGCCTCGTAGCCGGGCTCCGTTCAGACGTTGCGGGCGTGGATCTTCGCCATGCCCTTGAAAATCAGGTCGGGGTCGTAGATATCGATGAGATCGGTGTCGTCCATGAACACGCGGCCCAGACCGCCGGTGGCGACCACCTGGAAATCCTCCCGGATCTCCGCGCGGAACTGCTCGATCGTGCGCTCGATGCCGCCCAGGAAGTTGTAGTACAACCCCGCCTGCATCGCGGTTTTCGTTCCGGTGGCCAGAATCGAATCCGGTCGGGTGATCTCCACCTCGGGCAGCTGCGCGGTGCCGGTCCACAACGCGGCGGCCGCCGTGCGCAGGCCGGGCGAGATCAACCCGCAGGTGATCGTGCCGCGCGCGTCGACGTAGTTGAACGTGGTCGCCGTGCCGAAATCGGCCACCAGCACCGGGCCGCCGTACACGTAGTAGGCGCCGGCGCAGTCGGCCAGGCAGTCGGCGCCCAGTGACCTCGGATCGTCGATGCGGATGTTCATGCCCGACTTGACCCCCGGGCCCACCACCATCGGATCGATGCCCAGGAACTTGACGATGCTGGCGCGGAACGAATGCATGACCTTCGGCACCACGGAGGCCACGATCACATCGTCCACATCCTGCGGCGCGTAACCGCTCATCCGCAGAAACTCGGTGATCATCAGACCGTACTCGTCGGAGGTGTGGTCGGCCTTCGTCGTCATCCGGTACGTGCCCACGATCCGTTCCCCCTCGAGGAAGCCGAGCACGATATTCGTATTGCCAATATCCACTGCAACTAGCATGACTCCATCATACGGCCCATCACGATTCCTTCCACGACCTCTCCCGTGCTTCTTGCCCGAGGTCCTTCCAGCACTTCATTTCCTGGACTCTGATCTATCGTGACTCTGAACCATTGGGGTAAAACCCCGGAATATCAACGAAACATGTAGACCCCACAAGACGGGAATGGATCACAGTCCGAAATGGCGTTCAGAAGACGACGGCAGGTCTGTGTCGTCCGGATATAGGCGGGTCTACAATGGTGCACGGTGGACGACCCGGACGGGCGGCCAACCATACAACCTCAACAATCGCATCATCAAGCACCACGATTAAGGATCGTCATGGCTGAAAACCCAGGTGCGCACGACCAGGCCGGCGCAACCACACCGATATCCGCATCCCCCTCCGAAACGGCGAGCACCGACGACTCGCTCAACGCCCGCGTCAAAACGCCGCGGAAGCGTCCGTGGACATGGATCGTCATCGCCGCCATCGCGGCGGCGGCCATCATCATCGGCATCGTCGCAATCGTCAACTGGCCCGCATCGCAGCCCGCGGGACAACGCGACAGCATCACCATCGGACTGAAACTGGCCCCCACCAACCTCGACATCCGCAACCAGTCGGGGTCGGCGCTCGACCAGATCCTCATCGGCAACGTGTACGAAGGACTCGTCGCACGCGACGAGAACAACCAGGTCGTCCCCGCGCTGGCAGCCAGCTGGAAGGAAAGCGCGGACGGACTGACCTACACGTTCCACCTCAACGAAGGCATGACCTTCTCCAACGGGGACGAGCTTAACGCCGACGACGTGGTCTGGTCCATCCAGGAACTGGTGGACAAGCAATACCATGATGCCGATTCGCTGGCCAACTTCGAGTCGATCACGGCCGTTGACCCGCATACCGTGGAACTGCGGCTGACCAAGCCGAACTCCAACCTGCTGTGGACGCTCGCCGGACGCTGCGGACTGGTCTTCGACAAGGACGCCGAATACGACGCGAAAACCGAGGCCATCGGCTCCGGACCGTATCTGGTGACCGACTTCCGCGCCAACGATTCAATCACCCTCAAGGCCAACCCCGACTACTGGGGCGAGCATGCGGCGAAGACCCAGACGGTCGTCATCCGGTACTTCACCGACGACAACGCGGCCGTCAACGCCCTGGCGTCCGGGGACGTGCAGGTGCTCGCGCCGATCAGCGAGAACCTGGCCGGGCAATTCGCCGATGACACCGAGCGCTACACGGTCCAGGCTGGCGACGGCACCGACAAGTACGTGCTCGCCTTCAACGGGGCGGGGGAGCACACCTCGGATTCCCGCATCCGGCAGGCGATCCGATATGCCATCGACCACGAGGAGCTCATCGCCTCGCGCGGCGGGGCCGACGCGCCCCTCGGCGGGCCGATCCCTTCGCTCGACCCCGGATACGAGGACCTGACCGACCTGTACCCGCACGATGTGGACAAGGCGCTCGCGCTGATGGAGGAAGCCGGCTACGGGCCGGACAACCCGCTGACGCTGCGGCTGGAATACGCGAACACCTACGGCACCGACCTGGGCGACCAGCTGCGTTCGCAACTGGCGGAAATCGGCATCGACCTGAAAGTGGAGGTGGTGGAATTCTCCACCTGGCTGCAGGACGTGTACACGAACAAGGACTACGACCTGTCGCTCGTGGACCACAACGAGAGCCACGACTTCTACCAGTGGGCCGACCCCGAGTACTACTACAACTACGACAACCCCGAGGTGCAGGAGCTGTACGCGCAGGCACTCGCCGCCACGGACGACGCGGATCGGGACGAACTGCTGCGGCGGGCGGCGCTCATCGTGTCCGAGGACGCGCCGGCCGACTGGCTGTTCAACTACCGCATCACCACGGCGTGGGCGAACGGCGTGGAAGGCTTCCCCGTGAACCTCAACCAGACCCAGCTGCCCCTGTGGAACCTGTCCTATGAGGGGTAAGCGGCTGTGATCGAGTGAGGATACGACGTCAGGAAGAGGCATCGAGAGGCATCATGAGGTTCGTACTCCGACGACTGCTGCTGTTTGTAATGGCGTTGCTGGCCATTTCGGTGGCGGTGTTCGCCATGTTGCGCATTTTGCCGGGCGATGTGGCCGCCGTGATGGCCGGCGTGAATTCGCCGCCCGAACGCGTGGCGCAGCTGCGCGCCGAACTGGGGCTGGACCGGCCGCTGCCCGTGCAGTATCTGGACTGGTGCGGTGCGCTGGTCCGCGGTGATTTCGGCACCTCCATGCTCACCGGCCGCTCCATCACCGCACAGGTGGGGGCGCGTGCGGCGGTCACGTTCCCGCTGATCATACTGGGGCTGGTGATCGCCATGCTGATCGGCATCCCGCTGGGATGCGCGGCGGCGTTGGCCCGCGGGCGTCGCTCCCGTGCCATCTACCGGCTGGTTTCCATCATCGGTGGCGCCATTCCGGCGCTGTGGGGCGGCATGCTGCTGATCCTGCTGTTCGGCCGCGGCGTGGGACTGTTGGGTGTGCTGCCCTCGCAGGGGTTCCCGACCTCGGGCTGGGGTACGCCCGGGGCGGCGTTGGCCTCGTTGGCGTTGCCAGCCCTGAGCGTGGGCGTTATCGTGGGCGCCAGCCTGATGCGGTATACGCGGTCGGCGTTGGGGGAGTTCATCGCCTCCGGGTATATCGAGATGGCGATGTCCTGCGGCATGACACGCACCCAGGCCGTGCTGCATGTCGGGCTGCGGCTGGCCATGCCGCAGATGGTGTCGGTGGTGGGGCTGACCTTCGCCGAGATGATCACCGGCGTGATGGTCATCGAGAACCTGTTCGCGCTTCCCGGATTGGGCACGGGGCTGGTCACCGACGTGGGCAACCGCGACCTGATCGCCGTGCAGGGCGAGCTGTTCATGCTCGCCGCGTTCTTCCTGCTCATCGGTTTGGTCGTCGATCTGGCGCATCGGGCCCTGGACCCGCGGCTCAAGGCGTCCGCTGACGGAAACGAGGTGTCCGCATGAATGATGCGAGCGGTTACGCGGCCGTGGTGCTGCGTTCGATGTGGCGGCGCGCCAGTGGCCGGTTCCCGCTGCTGGTGATCGGCCTGTGGGTGCTGGTGTCGGTGGTTTCGCTGTTCTGGACGCCTCGGCCGCTGATGCAGACCGACGGCTACCACACCTGGCAGGCCCCGTCCATGGAACATTGGCTGGGTACGGACGGCACCGGGGCCGATGTCTTCAGCTGGCTGATGGCCGGTTCCCGCACGGATCTGATCATCGTGATCCTGACGGTGCTGGTCGCCGCCGCGCTCGGTCTGCTGTTCGTGGCCGCCATGGTCTCGCGGCATACGGTGTTGGCCGGCGCTTCGGTGGTGGTGGTCGACGCGTTGATCTCGATCCCCACCGTGCTGATCGCCCTGGTGCTGGCGGTGCCGCTGGGGGCGTCGGTGGCGGTCATCGTCATCGCCTGCGGATTCGGATACGGGTTGAACCTGGCCCGCGTGGCGCGGCCGCAAGCCCTGCTGGTCGCACGGTCCGCCTACGTGGAATCCGCGATGGCGAACGGGGCTTCGGGCGCATATGTGCTGTTCCGACATATCGTGCCGAATATCCTGCCGGTCATGCTGGTGCAGCTGTCCCTGTCGGCCGGCACCGCAGTGCTTGCCGAATCGGGGTTGACCTATCTTGGGGTGGGCGTGCCGTCGGGCACACCTAGCTGGGGGCATTCCCTGGCCACCACCGTGCGGTTCATCAGCGTGTACCCGTTGACCGTGCTGTGGCCGGGTTTGGTGGTGACCGTGGTGGTTGTGGCATTGAATCTGTTCGGCGACGCCCTGCGCGATGCGATCGACCCGGTGACGAATCCCGCATTGCGCCAGGGGACGGGCGTATCTGGCAAGGAGGACGGGCATGGGCGTTGACATCCGCGGGTTGCGCATCGCCATCGGTGGGCAGGAGATCGTCCACGGGGTCGACCTGACGGTTGGCGACGGGGAGCGTGTGGGCCTTATCGGTTCCTCCGGGTCGGGCAAGTCGATGATCGCCCGCGCCATGCTGGGGCTGTTGCCGCCGGACGTCGCCGTATCCGGGTCGATTTCGCTTGGCGGCACCGAGGTCGTTGGCGCCTCGGACCGGACGCTCGCCGGTCTGCGCGGCCGCTATACGGGCATGGTCTTCCAGAATCCGGGCGCATCGCTGAACCCCGTGCTGAGCGTGGGCAAACAGATCGAACTGCCGCTGAGACTGCATTACGATCTGACCCGCGCCGAACGCGCCGACCGCGTGCGCGCCATGCTGGACAAGGTCGGGCTGCCGCCTGACGTGGAGGGCAAACGTCCGCATGAGCTTTCCGGCGGGCAGCTCCAACGTGTCGGCATCGCCACCGCGTTGATCACCTCGCCGCGGCTGATTGTGGCCGACGAACCGACCACGGCGCTCGACTCGATCACCCAGCGTCAGATCGTGGACCTGCTGGTGTCGCTGGTCGACGGCGCAGGCGCTTCGATGCTGTTCATCACCCATGACTTCTCGGTGTTGGCCCGCGCCACCACACGCTGCGTGGTGTTGGACGAGGGGTCGGTGGTGGAGACCGGCGAGACGGCCGCGTTGCTTGCCGGTCTTCAGGACGAGCGGACCGAACGGCTGGTGCGCGCCGCCCGCGCGCTGACCTTGCACACGGCATGGCCGGATGCCACGCGGGATGCCTCCGCTGCGGCATCCGCACAGGTTTCGGCCCGGGAATGCGATGAAGCGGAGGTGCGGGCATGACGAACAGTGCGGTATCGCCGCAGGCGACGCGGACGGATGGGCTTGCGGACGAGCGGGACGTGGACGTGGCACATGACGTGGTGCTGCGTGGGTGCCACATCGACAAATGGTTCGGCAGCCGTTCGGAACGCCGGCAGGTGCTGTTCGACGTATCGGTTGACGTTCGGGCCGGGGAATGCCTGGCCGTGATCGGTGGATCCGGGTCGGGCAAATCCACGCTGACCCGCATCCTGTTGGGCCTGGAAGCCGCCGACGCCGGCACGGTGGCCTATGCCGGACGGGACGTGGCGTCGCAGGACGGCCGCCAGGCGTTGCGCAGCGAATCGGGGCTGGTGTACCAGGACCCGTTCTCTTCGCTGAATCCACGGTGGACGGTGGCCAGGTCGGTGGGGGAGCCGTTGCGGTTGCGATACCGCGGCATGTCCTCCGCCGAGGTGGTGGCCCGGTGCGGGGCGGCGTTGGAGACGGTCGGGCTTGAGCCGGCGGCGTTCCTGAACCGGTATCCGGTGGAATTGTCCGGCGGTCAGGCGCAACGTGTGGCCATCGCGCGCGCCATCGTCAACCATCCCAAGGTGCTGTTGGCCGATGAACCGATGAGCGCCATCGACGTGGCCGCCCGCATCCAGATCCTTGAGGCGTTCGCCGCCATCCGCGAGCGGACGCCGGACATGGCGCTGATTGTGGTCTCCCATGATTTGGGCGTGGTGCAGCATCTGGCCGATCGAATCGTGGTCCTGCACGACGGGCGTATCGAGGAGGAAGGCGCTACGAATCGGATGCTCGCCGCTCCGCGGAGCGCCTATACCCGGGCGCTTATCGAGGCCGCGTCATAGAGGTTCGCACTACTTCGGCTTTGAGGAAGCGGATTGGCGGAATTCCGCCGATCCGTTTCCTGAACATTGAGGTAGTGCGAACCTGCCTTCAGAGCAGGACCACCGTGTCGCACCATTCGGCGGCCAATTCCTCGTCATGGGTCACCACGAGCACGGCCTTGCCCCGGTCCGCCAGGTCGCGCAGCAACGCGCCGACCTGGCGCATATGGCGCAGGTCCAGGCCGCTGGTCGGCTCGTCCAGCACAATCAGCTCCTTATCGCACATCAACGCGGAGGCAATGGCCGTGCGCTGCTTCTGCCCGCCGGACAGACTCATCGGATGCCTGTCCGCCAGCTCCGCCAGATCCAGGTCGGCCAGGATGCGGTCGGCGATCTGCCGGATATCCTCAGGCGCGTCGAACTCGGTGTGGCACGGCGTGGACAGCAGCAGCTCGCCGCGCACCGAATCGGCGAACAGCTGATAGTTCACATCCTGCATGACCAGGAACCCGTGTCGTGTCAGTTCGGCGGACGATGCCGTCTCGCCGTGCCTGAGCACGTTGCCGGCCAACGGTTTGGCCAAGCCGACCAGGGTGCGCACCAGTGTGGTCTTGCCGACGCCGTTATGCCCCATCAGCCCCACGATCCGACCGGCATGCAGCGACAGATCGGGAATCGTCCGACTGAAACGCTCGTGTCCAGGACCGGGGCGGCGCAGCCGGCCGAACGGGCGGGCATCACGGTAGCCGACGGTCAGTCCGCGGGTGGCGATGACCGGAGACGTTGCGTCCGGCCGAAGCTGGGGGCCGATGGTCGTCGCCGCGGCCGTGATGCCGTTGCGCGGCTGCGGCGCGGCCGTGACGCGTTGCCGCACAGCAGCGTGAGACGCGGACAGGTCCAAGGCGCGCAACCCCCGTTGCTCACGCTGATGCTCCGGCATGCTCCGGAACCGGTCGGAGGGACAGTCGAGCGTGATGCGGCCGGATTCGAAGAGCACGTAGCGGTCGGCCAGGTCGGCGCACCAGGCCAGCCGGTGTTCGGCCACCACAATCGTGACGTTGGAAGCTTTGATATGGGAGAGCATGGCATTGAGGTCCGCCATGGCTTGCCGGTCCAGATTGCTGGTCGGCTCGTCGAGCACCAGCAACCGCGGGCGCAGCATGCAGGCGGCGGCCACGGCGATGCGTTGCTTCTGGCCGCCGGAGAGCTGGAAGATGCTTCGATCCAGCAGATGCGCGATGCCGAACGATTCCGCAACCTCCCGCACGCGCTCGCGGATTGCGGACGGCTCCCATCCGGCGTTCTCGCAGGGAAACGCCAGCTCGTCAGTCACGAGCGCGTTGAAATACTGCGTCTTCGGATTCTGGAAGACACTGCCCACCACGGCGGCGTATTCCTCGATGGCGGCCTGGCCGGATCGCAGTCCGTACACCGTGCACGAGCCGGTCAGGTCGCCGGTGTGGAATGCGGGCGTCAGACCGTTGAGCAGCCGGGTGAACGTGGTCTTGCCGCAGCCGCTCTGGCCGCACAGCACCACGAATTCGCCGTTGCGGACAGTGAGCGTGACGTCGTCCAGCGCGGCGGGCGCGTCGGACGATGCGCCGGGTGACGCGCCCGCCGCGGGGGACGCGGCGGTGGCGGCGCGACCGGTCGTTTCCGTTTCGGCCGATGGTCCGGTGCGGTAGCGGAATCCGATATGCTGCGCGTCGATGATGATACGGCCCGTGCCGTTTCGTGAATCCGGGGCGTTGCTCATAGCGACCCCGCCAGGAAAAGGATCAGCGGCAGCGCGCACAGCGCCATGACGGCCCAGTCGAGCAAACCGATGCGGATGTCGGTCATGCTGGTATGGCGGCCCGGATTGCCCAGCCCCTTGGTCAGCGCCGCCACGGACAGATCCTGCGCCACGGTGGTGGCGTTCATCAGCAACGGCACGATGATGTACTCCAAGGATTGCGCCGGATGGCGCAGCAGTGACCCGCCGCCGGAGGGGATGCCGCGCAGGGCCATGGCATTGCGGATATGCCGGTAGTCCTCGCGCAGCGTGGGGAAGAAGCGGATGACCACAATGCAGGGGATGATCACCGCTTCGGGGATGCGCATGCGCCGGAGTGCGGCGGTGAACTCACCGGGAGTGGTGGTGGTGAACGCGAATGCGCCGGTGATCAGGCAGGGCAGCAGCATGCGGATGCCGACGGCCAGCATCGGGAAGATGGCCAGCCATGCGCCGGTGCCGTGCGTCGGCGGTTCGATGAGGCTCAGCGCCAGCAGCACGGCGTAGATCAGTGCGAACCGCACACCCGCGCGGATTCTGCCGGACAGGAACAGCAACAGTAGGAAGAACCCGGTCAGCAGCGCCTCGGTCCGCGTGTCCACATGGCAGAACAGCAGCAGATTCGCTTCCAGCAGCAGGAACAGTTTGGTGCGCGGGTCCAGCCGGAGCCGGCGTGCGCGTGCACCCGCCGTTCCTGCGGTTGTGGCGGTCTCGATGGTTCCGACGGCTGCGACGCCTCCGGAGGATGCGGCGCAGCCGGTTGCGGTGGTTGCGGGCGTGCCGGCGGTGCCTCGTGTGGTGATGATGCCGGTCACGGCGGCTCCTGCGTGCGGTGCCGTCTCTATCGTGCCGGTCAAATGATGCCCGCCTTGGCGAAATGCTTGGCGCACATCCGCTGACCGAACCAGCCGCCGATCAGCGCGCACACGAGGATGGCCGCCATGGCCAGCCAGAACGATCCGGCGTTCACCTGCGCGAATACGCCGTCGATATAGGAGGCGTCCTTGCCTTTGGCCTCCAACGCCGCCACATAGGCGTCCTTCATGAACCACAACGGCAGGATCGGGCCCGTCAGGCCGTAGGAGAACACCACGTAGCTGGCCAGAATGCCGGCTTTGTTGCGGTATTTGCCCGCGGCGGCGATGAGGTCGGCGGCCAGCGCGCACACGATGTTCGCCAGGAACGCCAGGATGAAATGCCCGGAGACCAGGAAGAACAGCCCCATCACCAGTCCCATGACGGTGATGCCGCCGAATCTGCCCAATCGGGCGACCAGCAGCATGTACACGCAGCCGGCGACCAGCGCGCACAGGGCCGGCAGCAGGATGGAGCCGAACCCGGCGAAGACGATGGCCGAGGCGAACGTGCAGACGGCCACAAGCACGAAGTAGATGGCGGTGAACACGCCGATGGTGACCAGGTCGGGGATGCTGAGCGCCTTGAATCCGCGGGGGAGCGTCCGGGCGGCGTCGGGCGTTGCGACGGGGGCGGTGCCATGGTGCGCTGTGGCGAACTCGGCGGTGCCGGCAGCGGCGTCGGGTGTCGTGATGCCGGACGTGGAGGTGAATGGTGCGGCGTCGATGGGGGATTCGGGCGTTGCGTGCTCGGTCATGGTGCGTCCTTTGTGTTGCCGGGCTGCGGCTTGGATGCCGCGGTGGATGCCGGGTGGTGATGCTGGTTTCAACCTATCGGGCGAAATGGCGGAAAACAAGACTTTTCTTTTGCATGTGAATGTGGGATAATGTCGCGCTCGCTTTGCGTGCGGCCGCCATATGGGATTCGACGGGCGTTGAGGTAGACGTTGTACCAAAGAGCTCCTATTATGTAAGATGACAAAACTAAAGCGGAGGAGGCGTCGCTGCCTGCTCCGTACCGGCAATGAAGCGAATGGGGAAACCAGCCATGCGAATCTACGTGGACATCAATGCGGAACGCGACGGCGACGGCAGCGAATCGCGTCCGTTCCGGCACATCGACGACGCGGCTCGCGTCGCCATGCCCGGCGACGAGGTGCTCGTCGCCCCCGGCATCTACCGCGAATACGTGAACCCCCGCCACGCGGGCACCGAGGACGCGCGCATCACCTACCGCAGCGTCGAACCGCTGGGCGCGGTGATCACCGGTGCCGAACAGGTGCGCGACTGGGAACCGTATCAGGGTGACGTGTGGGTCGCCCGCATTGACAACACGGTGTTCGGCACCTACAACCCGTACACCACCTACGTGTACGGCGACTGGTACTTCGCCGGACGCAGCAAGCACACGGGCGCGGTCTACCTCAACGACAAGATGATGTACGAGGCCGCGAGCGTGGAGGATTGCCTCAAGGCCGAACCCTCCGAAACCTCATGGGAGCCGGAGGCCTCCGTTTACCAGTGGTACGCGGAGCAGGACGGCGACCGGACCGTGATCTACGCGAACTTCCAGGGTCGCAACCCCAACGAGGAGAACGTCGAGATCAACGTGCGCCGCGAATGCTTCATGCCGTCGGAAACCGGCGTCGGCTACATCACGGTCAGCGGATTCGTCGTCACCAAGGCCGCGACCACCTGGGCGCCACCGGCCGCCTACCAGGACGGCATGATCGGCCCGCACTGGTCCAAGGGATGGATCATCGAGGACTGCGAGATCAGCAACAGCAAGTGCGCCGGCATCTCGCTGGGCAAGTACTACGATCCGGACAACGACCACTACTTCACCACCCGGCACGTCAAGAGCCCGACCCAGATGGAGCGTGACGCCGTCTGCCGCGGCCAATACCACGGCTGGCTCAAGGAGAAGGTCGGCGGCCATATCATCCGCCGCTGCAACATCCACGACTGCCAGCAGGGCGGCATCATCGGACGCATGGGCGGCGTGTTCTCGCTGATCGAGGACAACCACATCCATCACATCAACAACATGATGGAGCTGGGCGGCGCCGAAATCGCCGGCATCAAGATGCACGCGGCCATCGACGTGACGATGCGCCGCAACTGGATCCACCACTGCACGATGGGCATCTGGTGCGACTGGGAGGCGCAAGGCACGCGCATCAGCCAGAACCTGCTGCACGACAACCAGCGTCCGGCGTTCGCCAAGCAGCTCAAGGGCGGCATGTGCAGCCAGGACCTGTTCGTGGAGGTCAGTCACGGCCCCACGCTCATCGACAACAACATCCTGCTGTCCGATGCCGCACTGCGATTCGCCACCCAAGGCGTGGCCATGGTCCACAACCTGATCTGCGGTGCGCTGACCTGTGTGGGCGGCGGCACGACCTGGCGCTACACGCCGTACCATATGCCGCACCGCACCGAGGTCATGGGCTTCATGACGATCCTGCATGGCGATGACCGGTTCTACAACAACATCTTCGTACAGAAGTGGCCGGCCGAGCCGTTCGTCACCCTGCATGACAATGATGACGGTTTCGACGAGGAGAACCGCGAGGTCGGCACGCATGTGATGGACGAGTACCCGACTTACGACGAGTGGATCGCGATGTTCGACATGGACACCGACACCCCCGACATGGGCAAGCTCGAGCCCGGCCATTTCCGCAGCCTGCCGGTCTGGTGCCGCGGCAACGCGTACCTGAACGGCGCGAAGGCGTGGAAGCATGAGACCGACTGCCTGGTCGACGCCGAGCATCCGGTGAGTGTGGATGTGGTGGTCGGCGAGGACGGCCGCCCGCGCCTGAGGACCAACCTGTATGACGTGCTGGGCGAGTTCCGCGCCGGCATGGTCGACAGCGACGTGCTGGGGTGCGCGTTCGAACCGGAGCAGCGTTTCGAGAATCCGGATGGCACGGCCATCGTCTTCGACCGCGACTATTTCGGCGGCCACCGCGGTGTGGCCGTGGTGCCGGGGCCGCTGGCGCAGTCCGACGGGGCCGAGCAGCCGTTGTGGTGAACACGGGGTTCGCACTGCTTCAAGGTTTCCCATCCGGACTCGCCATTTTCCGCCGGTCCGGATGGGAAAACCCGAAGTAGTGCGAACCTCAGTTCGCGGCCCCGGGCACGCGGGCCGTCTTCTCCGGTGTGATCGTCATGCTTTGGAAGCGGTGCTGCATGTATGCGTTGTCGAAATGCTTGGCGTAGAACACCTCGACCGGCGAGTTCGGCTGCAGTCCGGACTCGCGGTCATACCAGCACTCCAGCGACTGCAGGGTCATCACGCCGTTGACCAGCATGAGCAGCGCGCACACCGTGGTGACCGCGTACCGCCATTGCCAGGGGATGCGGTTGATCAGCCGCAGCAACCATGGCAGGCAGAATTTGATCCACACGAACCCGAGCGCGCCCCACATGCACATGAACAGCGTGCTGGTGCGTCCGCCGGTCAGCTCGGCGATCGGGTCGGGGAACAGGCCGAAGATCGTGAACCCGGAATAATCCCAAGCCACCGCGCCGAACGACACCTCCATGAACCAGCTGGTCGCCGCCTCGAACGCGCCGCCGATCACGGCCGACACCAGGAAGATGATGAGCGGATTGGCTTTGTAGAACCGGTTGAGTGCGATGGTCATCAACGTGGCGCCAAATCCGTAGATCGGCGAGAACGGGCCGAACAGCATGCCCGCGCGGTCCTGATAGTGGCCGGGATCGACGATCACCATGTGGTAGATCGTCTCGATGATCAGGCCGATCACGCAACAGACCGTGAACACCCAGAACAGGTTGAAGAAGTTCAACTCGATGAACCCGCGGCCGTCCTTGGCGCGCCCGAGCGTGCCGGCGGCGGCCTCCTGCGCGAGCTCCTTGTCGCGCCGCTGCCGGGCCAGTTCGCGCTCGCGGTTGAGCGACGGATCCACGGTGGCGGCGATGACCAGAAGGATCGCGATGCGGATCAGCGGATCGGCCACATGGCCTTTGAAACCCAACAACATGATGGTGATGAGGCCGATCACGATGTTCAGCAGCACCAGCAGATAGGCGTACAGTGCCGCGTGCCGTCGCCGATCTCGCAGCAACGAGATGCCGAACGTCACGTCGGTCACACTGTGGAAGAAGACCAGCACCAACTGGATGACGGTCAGTGTGACCGTCAGCGTGACATGGTATGAACGGTTGACCGCGTCGATGCCGCCTGTGGCCAACCCCCAGATGATCAGGGCGCCTCCCGCCAGCACGGTCGCGCCGCTGACCAGCGAGATGACGCCGTAGATCTTCATCAGCAGCGGAATCTTGCTGTTCGCCCGGGCGGACGGCTCCGCGGACGCCGGGGCGGATGGTGTGGCGGAAGGTATGGATGCGGCAGCCGACATGGGAACTCCTTCATAATCAGACACGCGACACGGCGCTGGGCGTGACATTTCCATCGTAGCCGTGGCGGCTGCGGGCCGCCCCCTCTACGGGGGTGGGCGACACGCCGATGCGTGGCAAACCTACCCCTGAAGTTTGCCGACTTTCGCGGAAAACCGACAATCCCGGCAAACTTCCGGGGTAGGTTTGCCACCACTTCCGCGTGTCGCCCCGCGGCTACGATGAGAGGGAAGGCGAAAGGAGCGCGTGATGCCGAAGGCGATCAAGGTTACGGGGGCCCGGGTCAACAACCTCAGGAACATCGACGTGAGCATCCCCCTGGATGCGTTGGTGGGCATCGCCGGCGTCTCCGGTTCGGGCAAGTCGTCGCTGGCGCTCGACGTGCTGTACGCCGAGGGCTCGCGCCGGTATCTGGATGCGCTGTCCACCTACACGCGCCGGCGCATGACCCAGGCCCGACGTCCGCAGGTCGACGAGATCAGCTACCTGCCGCCCGCGCTCGCCCTGCGGCAGCGCCCGGGGGCGGGCGGTATGCGCTCGACCTTCGGCACGATGACCGAACTGCTGAACGTGCTGCGGCTCATGTTCTCCCGCCTGGCCAGCCATCGTTGCCCGAACGGGCATTACGCGCCGCCTTCGCTGGACGTGGCCACCGGGGCCGACACCGTATGCCCCGAGTGCGGCGTGGCGTTCATGGGTCCGGGTGCCGAGGATCTGGCGTTCAATTCGACCGGCGCCTGCCTGCGTTGCCAGGGCACCGGCATCGTGCGCGAGGTGGACGACGCCACGCTGGTTCCCGACGAGTCGCTGACGATCGACGAGGGGGCGGTGGTGCCTTGGCGCACGTTCGGGTTCAACGTGCAGCCGGATATCGTCCGTGAGTTCGGCGTGCGCACGAACGTGCCGTTCCGCAGCCTGACCGACGCCGAGCGCGAGATTGTGTTCAACGGTCCCGAGGAGAAGAAGCATATCGTCGTCACGTCGATGAAGGGCGTGCACGACCTGGATTTCACCTTCCGCAACGCACGACTGACCGTGCTGAAGGAGCTGGAACGCGCCGTTGACGAGAAGCGGTTCGCCAAGGTGGCCAAGTTCCTGGTGGAACGCACCTGCCCGGATTGCGGCGGCACGCGCCTGAGTGATGCCGCCCGCGCCCCGCGCATCGGTGGGGTCGGTTTGGCCGAGGTGACGGCGTGGCCGCTGCGTGACGTGTTGGAGTGGGCTGGACGCGTGCCGGATGGACTGCCCACCGAGATGCGGGACATGGCGGCAACGCTGGTCGCCACGCTGCGGGAGATGGGCGGCCGTCTGATGCAGTTGGGCTTGGGGTACCTGACGCTGGACCGTTCGTCGGCGTCGCTGTCGACCGGCGAACGCCAGCGTGCGCAACTGTCGCGCGCGGTGCGCAACGAGACCACGGGCGTACTGTACGTGCTGGATGAGCCGAGCACAGGCCTGCATCCGGCGAACATCGAGGGGTTGATCGGCGTGATGCATGACCTGCTCGACGCCGGCAATTCGGTGGTGTTCGTCGACCATGACGTGCGTGTGCTGCGCGCCGCCGACCATTTCATCGAGATGGGGCCCGGCGCCGGACGGGAAGGCGGGCGGATTCTCGCGCAGGGCACGCCTGAACAGATTGCCGTGAACCCCGAATCCCGCATCGCCGGATTCCTGACCGGTCGGGAGCCGTCGGTCATTCGTGAGCGAGCGGCAATTCCGTCGTTGCCGGCGGATTGGACGGGCCCGTTGCCGACTGATTGGGCAGGGCAGTCGCCCGCTATCTCCGGCGTGTCCGCGGCGGGAGTTGCGTCGTTCCGGGATATCGAGGAGGAAGACGTGGCGGTGGCGGAGTCTGACGTGGATGCGGAGCAGTCTGCGGTTAGTTGCGAATCCGCAACTAACCGCAGATGGCTGCGCATGGCCACCGCGCCGGTCCACACCGTGCGCGCTTTGGATGTCGCAATCCCGCGCGGGCGGCTCACCGCGGTCACCGGCGTTTCCGGTTCCGGCAAGACCACGATGATTCTGGAATCGCTGGTGCCGGCGATCGAAGCGTGTACGGAGGATTGTCCGCTGCCGGCGCACGTTACGTCGATCGATCCGGCGGGTATCGACCGCGTCCGCATCGTCGACTCGACGCCGATCGGCATCAACGTGCGCTCCACGCTCGCCACCTATTCGGGCGTGATGGACATGCTGCGGCGCGCCTTCGCCGCCACGGATGCGGCGAGGGCGCGGGGGTTCAAGCTCGCCGACTTCTCGTACAACACCGGTTCGCTGCGCTGCCCGCAGTGCGACGGCACCGGGCGCGTGGACCTGGACATCCAGTTCCTGCCCGATGTGACGATCCCCTGTCCGAGCTGCGAGGGGCGGCGTTACCGTCCGGAGGCCGATGCGGTGCGTCTGGCGACGCCGGGCCGCCCGTGCGGGTTGACGATGCCGCAGATGCTGGCGTTGAGCGTGGACGAGGCGCTGGCGGCGTTCAATCCGAAGAAGGATGCGGAGCGGGAAGTCGGGTCGTCCACGTCGGATGAACCGGTCTCGCCGGACGACGTTGTGCGGGCTGGGTCGAGCGCGCGGGACGCCGACGCCGTGCCGGCCGGTCGTGGCGATCTCATCGCGCCGACGCTGTGCCGGCGCATCCATGCGGCGTTGGAGACCCTGTCGTCGTTGGGTCTGGGGTACCTGACGCTCGGCGAGGATACGCCGTCGCTGTCCGGCGGCGAGGCGCAGCGGCTGAAACTGTCGAACGAGTTGGGCAGGAGGCAGCACACGTCGATGTTCGTGCTGGACGAGCCGACCACCGGCCTGCACCCGTTGGATGTGCGCACGCTGATCGGCGTGCTGCAGCGGCTGCTCGACGGGGGTGCGACGATCGTCGTGATCGAGCATGACCTGGACATGATCGCCAACGCCGACTTCGTCATCGACATGGGACCCGGCGGCGGCGAGGACGGCGGCCGCATCGTGGCGGTAGGCACGCCCGAGGACATCGCGGACAACCCCGATTCGCTCACCGGTCGGTACCTCAAGTCCGTGCTGTAGGGGAGCGCCGGCGGGCCGTGCCGGGGGTGTTGCCGGATGGTGAGATGTTACACGGTGACGGTTTGGCGGCACGTTGACTGCGGGCTGCGACCATCGTCGGCCGTTGGCACTGCACGCCGGCGTCCATTATGTCGGTGGTTCCTGTGAAGTGAGCGGGCGGGGATGCGGCGGTGAATCGGAGCATATTGCCGGCATTTGTTGATTGCATGACGTTGACAGGAACGATGACGCGGCGTTATCATGGTTATATGGTTACTTGGTTAAGTAACTAACCAGTTAAGTTGGGCGCTGGAATCGCGATCGTTGGAGGTGAAGGCGTGGACTTTGATTTCTCCGGTCCGCAGCCGCTGTTCGTGCAGGTGGCCGACCAGTTGCGTGCGGGCATCGCTTCGGGTGCTCTCCCCGAAGGCGAACAGGTGCCCAGCACCACGGAAATCTCCCGTACGTACACCATCAATCCGGCCACCGTGCTCAAGGGCATGACGATGTTGGTGGATGAGGGGCTGCTGGAGAAACGCAGGGGACTTGGCATGTTCGTGGTTCCCGGGGCTATGGAGCGGCTGCGCCGCGAGGAACGGGAGCGATTTGAGCGCGATTGCGTCACCGACCTGGTGGCGGAGGCGCGGCGACTGGGAATCGGTTGCCAGGAGCTTATCGGGCTGATCGAGAAGGGATACCGACAATGAGTTTGTCAGTGACGGCATTGACGAAACAGTATGGCGGCTCGACCGCGTTGAATCGGTTGAGCGTCACCTTTGAACCGAACGTTATCTATGGTCTGTTCGGACGCAACGGTGCCGGCAAATCGACGTTGCTAGGATGCATCGGCAATCGGCTGATTCCCGATACCGGCCGGATCGTGTTGGATGGGGAACCGTTGGCGGAGTGCGAGCGGCTGATGGCGCGCGTCTACTTGGCCAATGAGCGGTTGCCTTGGTGGGACGGCGTCACCTTGTCCGCCATGCTTGCGGATTGTGCGCATATGGACGGACGGTTTGACCTCGGGCTGGCGCGGGAGCTGGTGGCAAGATTCGGCTTGTCTCCGGATGCGGTCTATGGCCGCCTTTCGCTTGGACAGCGCACGATGGCGCGCATGCTCATCGGATTATGCATGCCGGTCGATTATCTGTTTCTGGACGAGCCAACGACCGGGCTTGCCCCAGTGAACCGGAGGCTGATGGTGGAGGCGGTGTTGGAGGCGTACCGTCGTCGGTCGCGCACGATTGTGATCGCCACTCACGAGATCGCGGAATTCGCCGACATCCTGGAACGGGCCGTTATCATCGATCAAGGTCGACGTATCGACTCGTTCGAGGTGCAGGACCTTTGCAGTCATGCGGCGTTGCTGGTCGGCCCGTCCGACGTCGTCCGCGCGTATGCGGCTGGTCGCGGATTGCGAGTGCTGGACGTGGAGCATCGGGGCGATTCGGTCAGCGCACTGGTCGGCATGGTCTCGGCATCCGAGCCGGAGGGTGGTGCATCCGCGTCCGTGGCCGCTTCATCCGGTTTCATCACAGGCGGACTGCCGGATGGTGTGCGTGCGCGAACCCCTGATCTGCAGACGTATATGACCCGATTGGTGCAAAGGAGGCATTGACATGGGTGATCGTGGATTGTTGAGAGGGGTTGGTATCCGTGGGGACGGGCCTGCGCGGCGGACCCGACGCATTGCCTGGATGCGGGAGCGCCGGTGGATCGCAATGGGTGTGGTCGTCGCGGTGGTTGCGCTGGTGTTGGACATGCTGCTGGCCGGCGTCGGACACCTGCTTGGAGGTATCGTGGCCCCGGATCATGACATGCTCTATTGGTTGTGCTCGTTCACCCTGGCGACCTCAGCCGTAGCCTCCTGGTCGATGTTCCGGTTCCTGATCTGCCAAGGCGTGTCGCGACGGACCATTGTTACCACGCAGTTCGCGGGCAACGCCTGCATCGCCGCTGCGGTGGGTGCGGTGCTGACCGTTGTGGCGGTGGTGGACATTGTAGTGATTCGCGTGCCGGCCTGGCAGATATTCGTCGGGCGGGCGGAGATGATCGCCCGGTATCCGTATACGCTGTCATGGAATCCGCGCTATCTGTCTGATGAATTTGGCAGAACCGCCGTGCCGATGCCGCGCATCAATTGGCTGGTGTTGACTCTGGCGGTGTTCGCGTTCCTGATGATGGCCGCGATGATCGGTCAGACGCTCGGCGAATTGGCGGCGCGTCTGCAAGTGCGCGGCGTGCTTGCGGCGTTGGCGGTGGCGTTCGTCGTCGCACTGCTGTACGGGCGGTTGGTGCCGTCGGGAATCCGGGATACGGTCGACCGATTGCTGGCGTTCATGATGGGCGTGTACCAGCGCGGCGTGGGCATGGGGCTGGAGTTCGCCTATAGCCTGTGGCCGCTGCTGGGCAGCATGGTGGTGGTCTCGTTGTTGTGTGGCACGGCATCATGGCTGCTCATTCGCCGACGGGAGGTTCGTCCCGGCATCGAGGCGATGGCGTGACCATCACGACCGAGGTGTCTGCATACCGGACGCGGGATGATGGTTCCGTGTCCGGCTTTGCTATGCTCGCAGCATGATCATTCGCTGCTGTTGTTGTCGCTGAATCGGGCCGCAATCCGCGGTCGTATCGTCCATTCCCCCCGACTTCGATTCCGCAACCGTCAACAACTCGCAGAAGGCAGCATCACCATGACCATCCACACCCGTATCACCGATCTGATCGGCAACACCCCGCTTATCCGTCTCAACAACGTCACCGCCGGCGTGCGCGCCACCATCGCGGTCAAGGTCGAGTATCTCAATCCCGGCGGTTCGTCCAAGGATCGCATCGCCGAGCGCATCATCGACGCGGCGGAACGCTCCGGCGAGTTGAAGCCCGGCGGCGTGATCGTCGAGCCGACCAGCGGCAACACCGGCGTCGGTCTGGCCCTGCTCGCCCAGCAGCGCGGCTACCGGATGATCGCCGTCATGCAGGACAAGGTCTCGCAGGACAAGCGCGACGTGCTCCGGGCCTACGGCGCCGAGGTCGTTGTGACCCCGAGCGGTCTGGAACCGGATGATCCGGGCTCGTATTATTCGGTTGCGCGACGGTTGGCGTCAACGATTCCCGGCGGCTACATGCCGAACCAATATGCGAACCCGAACGGTCCGGACAGCCACTACCGGACCACCGGCCCGGAGATCTGGCGGGATACCGAGGGGCAGGTCACCCACTTCGTTGCAGGCATCGGCACCGGCGGCACTATCACTGGCACCGGTCGGTATCTCAAGGAGATCTCCGGCGGTGCGGTCACCGTCATCGGCGCGGATCCGGACGGTTCGGTGTTCTCGTCTGGGGCGGGGCGTACCCACCCGTTCCTGGTGGAGGGTGCCGGCAAGGAGGAGGTGCCCGAGGTCTACGATCCGTCCGTCATCGACGGGATCGTGCCGGTGCCGGACGCCGACTCGTTCGAGATGACGCGGCGGCTCGCCCGCGAGGAGGGACTGCTGGTCGGCGGGTCGTCCGGCATGGCCGTGGCTGCGGCGATTCGGTACGCGCGCGAGCATGATCTGGATGAGAAGCAGCTGGTGGTGGTGCTGCTGCCGGATTCCGGCCGTGGCTACATGTCGAAGATCTTCAACGACGACTGGATGCGCGCCCACGGTTTCGCCGACGTGGTCGAACGCACGTCCGCTCCCGCGCTGGTCGAACGGTATCTGTAGATATCTACCGTCATCCATGGCGCTCGGCTAGACTTGGACGGTATGGTTGGCGATGCGGATATGACGGATATCACAGGAGACGCGGGTCTCCCGAGCGGCGCGGATAACGCGGATGCCGTGGAAGGCACCGCGGCGCGGGCGTTGGCCGCGCTCAAACGGTACTTCGGCTACGATTCGTTCCGGCCCGGACAGGAGGGGCTGGTCGAAACGATCATGGCCGGCAGGGATGTGCTCGGCGTCATGCCGACCGGTGCCGGCAAATCCGTGTGCTATCAGATCCCCGCCGCATTACTGCCGGGCGTCACCATCGTCGTCTCGCCGTTGATCTCGCTGATGCGCGACCAGGTGGACGGGTTGAACGACGCGGGTCTGAACGCCGCATACATCAACACCACGCAGGATCCGGACGAACAGGGCATGGTGCTGGCCCAGGCCGCCGCCGGGCAGATCAGGCTGCTGTACGTGGCCCCCGAGCGGCTGGAAACCGAACGGTTCCAGCGGTTCGCGGCACAGGTGCCGATCGCGCTCGTCGCCGTTGACGAGGCGCATTGCGTATCCCAGTGGGGTCAGGATTTCCGCTCCGCATATCTCGGCATCGGCGAGTTCATCGCCTCGCTGCCGCAGCGGCCCACCGTCGCCGCGTTCACCGCCACCGCCACCGAACGCGTGAGGCGCGACATCGTCACGCTGCTTGGTCTGCGTGACCCCCTCGTGACCGTCACCGGGTTCGACCGTCCGAACCTGTACTTCGACGTCATCCGCATGGAAAACAAGCACAAAGCCTCATGGGTGGCGCAATACATCGCCGCGCATCCGCAGGACTCCGGCATCGTGTACTGTTCCACACGCAAGGAGACCGAGGCGCTCGCCGAAACGATCAACCAGATCGTGCCGCAGCTGCGAGCGGCGGCCGGAACGGCGTTCGAACCGGCCGCCGGTGCCGGAGTCTTCGGCGCAGGTGACGGCAGGCGCGTCGTCGTCGATACGGCCGAAAACGGCGGCGCTGCGGGGCCCTCCGCAGCGGGCGCGGAGACTTTCGGCGGCGATGGGGGAGCGTCGATCGCGGTCGCCTACCACGGCGGCATGCTGGCCGACCGGCGCGGGCGGGCGCAACGCGACTTCGTCACCGACCGGGTGCCGGTGGTCGTGGCCACCAACGCCTTCGGCATGGGCATCGACAAATCGAATGTGCGGTTCGTCATCCACCACAACATGCCCGAAAGCATCGAGGCCTACTATCAGGAGGCGGGGCGCGCCGGGCGCGACGGCGAACCCAGCCGGTGCACGCTGCTGTGGAACGAGGGCGACATCGTGACCCGCCGGCGGCTGCTCGACACCGACAACGAGAACGAACGGCTGACCCTCGAGGAGCGCGAGATCGTGCGTATGAGCCGGCGTCGGCTGCTGGACGGCATGATCGGCTACTGCCGGACCACCGACTGCCTGCACCGGTACATGACCCGCTACTTCGGCGAGTCGGATGACGGACGCGACGCGCATTGCGGCAACTGCTCGAACTGTGAGAGCACGTTCGAGACCATCGACGTGACCGACATCGCGCGGGCGATCAGCCGATGCGTGCATGACGTGAACCAGTCGTTCGGCTCCGGCAAGATCGTGGCCGTGCTGCGTGGCTCGCAGGCGCAGGACGTGGTCTCCCGAGGACTGGACCGATGCCCCAGCTACGGTGTGCTGCGCGATGTGCCCGAAGCGCGGGTGCGGGATGTGCTCAGTCAGATGGCCACCGACGGGTTCCTGTTCATCTCCGAGGGGCGGCTGCCGATCGTGCGTTTCGGCCCGCGGGCGGCGGAAACCGTGACCCCCGAGTTCCGGTATGCGATCAAACGTGTGGAACGCAGGGAGGGTGCCGCCTCGGGGCGGGGCGCCGCGCCCCGGCATGTGGGCGGAACATACGGCACCGGGGGCTCCCCGGCCGTGGCCGCGCAGGATGCCGCCGAACTCACAGACGCCGACGAGATGCTGTTCGAGCGGCTGCGGGCGTTGCGCCGGGATATCGCGCAGGAGATCGGCAAGCCGCCGTACATCGTGTTCTCGGACAAGACCCTGCGCGACATGTGCGCCAGGCGGCCGCGCACGCCCGCGGAATTCCTGGAGGTCCACGGCGTGGGCGAGAACAAGCTGAACCTATACGGCGAACGGTTCCTCGCCGCCATCGCCGAGTCCGTCTAGGGGCGCAACATGCCACTGTTCCGGCCGGAGGCCCTTCGGCGGGCTCACGTGCGTAAATCCCCTCGTGCAGTTGGGGAGGCGCAAATAGGATATGCGGGCTGGAGGATGGATAATGGACGATGTCCGACCATGGCCGACAGCAAAGGAGACAGGGATGAGCGAAGACAGCAAGCCGGTGGTGGAGAGCTTCCAGCTGGACCACACCAAGGTCAAGGCGCCGTATGTGCGCTACATCGACACGCAGACCGGGCCGAACGGCGACGTGATCTCCAACTACGACCTGCGCCTGGTCCAGCCCAACGAGAACGCCATCCCGACCGGCGGCCTGCACACCATCGAACACACGATCGCGGTCCTGCTGCGTGAACGCATCCCCGGATACATCGACTGCTCGCCGTTCGGCTGCCGCACCGGATTCCATCTGCTGACCTGGGGCGAGCATTCCACCGAGGACGTGGCCCGCGCCCTCAAAGAATCCCTGGAGTTCATCGCGGACGAGGCCACCTGGGACGACGTGCCCGCCACCACCATCGAAAGCTGCGGCAACTACCGCGATCACAGCCTGTTCACGGCCAGGCAGTGGTGCCGCGACATCCTGGCCCAGGGCATCAGCTCCGACCCGTTCGAACGCAGGGTGGTCTGAGGATCCGCCGTACAACCGGCGCAACGTTGCCGCCCGGCCGCGGCCGTGATGGCACGGGGCTTCACCACGCGGACGAGCGTGCGCGTAAGACGATACGCCGTGCTAGCTTTATCGGTCAGTTGACGATGAGGAAGATGAGGACCAATTGACCGACACCATGCCCGCGCGGCGGTTCCGTCACGCCACAATGCGGGATTTCCCGCAGATGCAGAAGATCTACGCGCACGCCCGCGAACTCATGGCGCGCAGCGGCAACCCCACGCAATGGGGCACCACATTCCCCAAGGAGGAGGTCGTCCTCGACGACATCGCCAACCATCGCACGATGCTGCTCGTGGACCGCGTGGACGGCAGGGAACGCATCCTGGCCCAGTTCGCGCTCTGCCCCGGGGAGGACCCGACCTACAAGCATATCGACGGCGCCTGGCTCGACAACGACGCCTACGTGACCATCCACCGCATCGCCTCGGCGGGACTGGTCAGGCACGCCGCACGCGACTGCATCGTCTGGGCGCTCAAGCACTACGGCAACGTGCGCGCCGACACCCATCCGAACAACAAGGCCATGCAGCATGTGCTGGAGACCTGCGGATTCGCCCGCTGCGGCCTGATCCAGCTGCTCGACCGGCCCACCGACACCACCCGCATCGCCTACCAGCGCCACGAATGGTGACAGGCATGTCACACGCCGGTGCCGCAAATGCCGGGATGAGAAGCGCCGCACGCACAGATGGCCTGGCATACGCCGAAAAGTGACAAAACACTGAAAAAGTAACGGAAGACCACCGTATTCGTCACCGCAAGGGGACACAATGGAGACCATGACATTGAGTGCAGCACCGCAATGGCGGTTTTCCAGCGAGCAGGGTAAGGCGAACTACGAACGGGCGCTCCGGGAATACCCGGCGCAGGCGATTGTGGACCTCGCCGCATTGCGCGACAACATGCGGCATCTGGTCGAGGTGTGCGGCGGACCCGAATCCGGCACTGCCGTCATGGGCGTGGTCAAGGCCGACGCCTACGGGCATGGGCTGATCCCGTCCGCGCTCGCCGCGCTCGCCGGCGGCGCCACCTGGCTGGGCACCGCGCAGGCCCGTGAGGCGCTGCTGCTGCGCAAGGCCGGCATCGGACTGGACCGTTGCCGAATCCTGACCTGGATGTACAGCGGCCCCACCGCGCCGCTGGACGAGTTGATCGCCAACGACATCGACGTCTCGGTCGGCTCCCTTGACGGCATCGAAGCGATCGCCGCGGCCGCTCGCGCCACCGGACGCACCGCGTACGTCCATGTCAAGGTCGATTCCGGGTTCGGCCGCAACGGTTTCACCGAGATGAACTTCCCCGACGCCGTGGCCCGGCTCGTTCCGCTGGCCGAGGAGGGACTGGTGCGCGTGGTGGGCCAGTGGAGCCATCTGGCTGTGGCGGACGCCCCCGATGTGCCGGAATTCGTGGCTGCCACCGATAGGCAGATCGAGAACTTCAACGCGTTCACCGAACTGATGAAACAGGCCGGCATCGCCCCGCAGATCCGGCATCTGGCCAACACCGCGGCCACATTGGACCGTCCCGAGATCCGTTTCGAACTGACCCGTCCCGGTATCGGCCTGTACGGCTACGAGCCCGACCCGGCCATGGGCACGCCGGCCAAGTACCGGCTCAAACCGGCCATGACCCTGCAGGCGCAGCTTGGCACGGTCAAGGATGTGGAAGCCGGGCATGGCATCTCCTATGGGCGTACCTATCTGACCGGCGAGCGCACCAGCACGGCGATCGTGCCGATCGGCTACGCCGACGGCATCCACCGCTCCGCCTCGGGTTTCGACGCGGAGGGTGCCAAGCATGTGGACAAGCCCGGTGGTCCGGTGCGGGTGATGACCGTGGACGGGCCGCGCGTGCTGCATGTCTCCGGACGCGTGTGCATGGACCAGTTCGTGCTCGACCTGTGCGGGTCGGCCGCCGAATTGGGCGTGCACGAGGGTGACACGGTCATGCTGTTCGGTCCGGGGCGCGGCGAGGCCTGCGGCGAGCCGACCGCCGACGACTGGGCGCGCGCCGCCGGCACGATCAGCTATGAGGTGTTCACCTGCCTGCGCGGACGCATCCCGCGCCTGTATCTGAACGCCCAGGAGGTGTTGTCCGCGGCCGACCTGGCGTTGCTCGACCCCTCGAGCATCCTGTAGTCCGCCCGTAAGGAGACGACGATGGAGCCGATGACCGGGACGGGGGAGCGACTGCCCGAACGCGAGGGATACACCGCGTTCGACGAGGAACGCTGGGCGGCGGAACCTCCGAAATCGCGCACCCGCACCGCCTTCGAACGGGACCGTGCGCGGCTCATCCACTCCTCGGCGCTGCGTCGCCTCGGTGCGAAAAGCCAGGTGTTCGTCGCCGGCACCGACGATTTCGCCCGCACCCGGCTCACGCATACGTTGGAGGTCGCCCAGATCGGACGGCAGATCGCCGCGATGCTGGGGTGCGACCCCGACGTGGTCGACTGCGCCTGTCTGGCGCACGATCTGGGACATCCGCCATTCGGGCACAACGGTGAGAAGGCGTTGGCGAATATCGCCAGCGGCATCGGCGGGTTCGAAGGCAATGCGCAGACGTTGCGCCTGCTGACCCGGTTGGAGCCCAAGGTGTTCCACGACGACGGCCGTTCCGCCGGCGTGAACCTGACCCGCGCCTCGCTGGACGCGGCGGTCAAGTACCCGTGGACCTATGCGCAGGCTTCGGCGCATGCGCAGGGCGGCCGCGGCGTGAAATTCTGCGTCTATCCGGACGACGTGGACGTGTTCCGCTGGCTCAAGCAGGGAGCGCCCGCCGGCGCCAAACCGATGGAATGCCAGGTGATGGACCTGTCCGATGACATCGCCTATTCAGTGCACGACGTGGAGGACGCCATCGCCACCGGCGCGTTCAATCCCATCGCTTTGGCCGATTCTCGCATCGTGGACCATATCGTTGAGATCACACGCGAGTGGTACGGCGAGCGGTGGGATCCCGACCTGCTGGTGGACGCGATCGAACGGCTGCGCAGGGAACACATGTTCCCGGCCCATTTCAACGGTTCGCGGCAGGCGTTGGCGCAGCTGAAGAACATCACCAGCTCGCTGATAGGCCGGTTCGCCTGGTCGGTGGAACGCGAGACCCGCGCCACCTACGGCGGCGGGCCGCTGACCCGGTATTCGGCGAATCTGGCGATTCCCGAACAGACGACGTACGAGATCCTGGCGCTCAAGGGCATCGCCGTGTACTTCGTCATGGCGCCCCGTGAACGCGAACCGTTCCATCAGGAGGAGCTCGGCATCGTCGAGGATTTGGTGGACGTGCTCATGGCCGATTCCCCGCGCCCGAGCGACGCCCTCGAATCGGTGTTCCTGCAGGATTGGAACGAGGCCACCAACGACGATGAACGGCTCCGCGTGGTCATCGACCAGGTGGCCAGCCTGACCGACAACTCCGCGCTCGCGCTGCATTCCATCCTGTGCTGACGCGTGCGGGCGTGGGGTCCGCATTCGAACCGTGGCGTGCCCCGCGCCGCGTGGCCGCCGCATCCCGCGTGTCCGTAGGGGCTGCGGCGTAATCCGATGCCACGCGGTACTCTGGAAGCTATGCCCGGAATGATCAAGAAGGAAGACGTTGAGAAGGTGCGCGCCGCCGCGGACCTGTACGACATCGTGTCCGCCTCCGTCACCCTGAAGCCTTCCGGCACCGGCACCTACGTCGGCCTCTGCCCGTTCCACGACGAGAAGACCCCCAGTTTCTCGGTCCGTCCCGCGCTCGGCGTCTGGCACTGTTTCGGCTGCGGCCTGGGCGGCGACGTGTTCGGCTACGTCGAACAGCAGGAGAACATCGACTTCCGTGAGGCGGTGGAGCTGCTGGCCGACCGCTACCACATCGAACTGCACTACGAATCCGGTTCCGGCCGCAACGAACATGTCGGGTCGAAACGCACGCGCCTGCTGGAGGCCAACGAGGAGGCGCAACGGTTCTTCGTCTCCCAGATCATGAGCAAGGAGGCGCTCGCCGCCCGCAAGCTGCTGGGCGGGCGCAACTTCAGCCAGGCCGACTGCGAGCGGTTCGGATGCGGATACGCGCCGCAAGGATGGGACAACCTGGTCCGTCACCTGGCGGGCAAGGGATTCACCCAGCAGGAGATGCTCGACGCCGGTCTGGCCCGACGCGGACAGCGCGGCGTCTACGACTACTTCCGCGGCCGCGTGACCTGGCCGATCCGCGACTCGACCGGGCGTACTTTGGGTTTCGGCGCGCGCAAGCTGTATGACGACGATGCGATCGCCGCGAAATACATCAACACCCCGGACACGCAGCTGTACCGCAAGAACCAGGTGTTGTACGGCATCGACCTGGCCAAGGCCGCCATCGTCAAGAAGCGTCAGGTGGTCATCGTGGAGGGCTACACCGACGTGATGGCCTGCCATCTGGCGGGCGTGGATACGGCCATCGCCACCTGCGGCACGGCGTTCGGGGCGGAGCACGCCAAAATCGTCCGCCGTCTCATCGCCGACGACTCCCTGGGCGCCATCCAGCTCATCGGACCGCTCAAGGTCGAGGGGCAGGCGCTGAGCTCGCGCATCGTGTTCACCTTCGACGGCGACGCGGCCGGGCAGAAGGCCGCGCTGCACGCGTTCGGCCTGGACTCGGCGTTCCTGAGCCAGACCTTCGTGGCCGTGGCCGACGACAACCTCGACCCCTGCGACCTGCGCATCGAACGCGGCAACGAGGCGGTGCGCTCGCTGATCGAAGGGGCCAAGCCGCTGTATGATTTCGTCATCGACGCGGCGATCGGACGGTTCGACACCACCTACACCACCGGCCAGATGGGCGCGGTCAAGGCCGTGGCCCCGTTGATCGCGCAGATCCGCGACCGGTCGCTGCATGACCTGTATACGCGCAAGGCCGCGCGTCGGGTCGGGGTGGACCTCGATGTCATGCAGCGCGAGGTCGCGAACGAACGGCGGCGGCTCAACGTGCGCGACGAGGACGCCTATGTGCCGAAACGGCGGTATGGCGCGGGCGGTGCCACACCTCGCGAATCGCGTGTGGAACCGGGGCAGAACCCGTATGCGAACCCGGCCGTGCGCAAGGCGTTGGAACGACGCGATGCGAACGAACAGACGTATTACCGGATCGACGACGCCGTGTTCATCTGCGAACAGCAGTTCATGGCCACGCTGATCCAGGTGCCGCGTGCCATCGATCGTGGTGCGTTCGGACAGCTGACGCTTTCGAATTTCATGACGCCGGTGTTCCGCTCCCTGTTCCAGGCCATCGCCGCGGCCGGTGGCTTGCCAAGCGACGACACGCCTCAAGGGCTGTGGATGCACAACCTGACCAAGGCGGGCGGGCCGCTGCTGGAGCCGGTGATCAACGAACTGGCGGTTATGCCGCTGCCGTTGCCCGCGTCGGAACACGGCGCCGATGACGCGGAGGGCCCCTCGTCGATGGGTGGCGGCGTTGGCGGAGCGGCCGCCGTGCAGCTGCGTCCGCCCACTCCGGCGGAGCGACAGTATGCTTCCGAGCTGCTGGCTCGTCTGCTGGACATGGGATTCATGCGGCGTATCGGTGCGGCCAAGCGCAAGATGGCCATGCTGCCGGATGGCGAGAAGAAGATCGCCTTGCTCGGTCAGATCACGCAGATGGAGACCGCCCGCAAGGATCTGCAAGCCCAGGTCTACGGCAACAACGTCGGCTGAGCGCCTGCTGTCGACGTTCGCGCCCCGGTTTCGCCCCCGGCCTCGGCTTCGGGCTTGGGGTTCGGGGTTCGGGCTCATGGTCCTCGCGCGGTCCTTTCCGGACTCTGACACATTGTGGTCCAACACGCCCGGCCTCTACGGACCCTGACACTTTTGTGACCTTGACACAAGTTAAAATCGTTGGAATTCCAACGTTTTGCAACTTAGATCACAGTCACGATGGATCAGAGTCCAAGGAATCCGGGAGTGTCGGGGCGTTCCTGATGGGCCGGTCGGCCGCGATGTTTCAGAGTCCGAGGGGGTGTGACTCTGGGTGGCTGGGGTGGTGGAATCGGAGGGGAAGGGGGATGGTGGCGAGGTGTTGCCATGAGAGGATTGTGTATCGCAAAACGATATGTTTTTATCGACAAACATTAATTTTAGGTGTAATCTGGATATGTAGATGATGATTATGGATGCGACAAGGAGGTTGTATCATGAAACGGGTGGTTGGTTCGAAGTGGACTAGGGTCAATGGCGTCGCTTCGGTGATTGCCAAAGTCACCGAGATCATACTCTGGCTTGGCGTGGCGTGGGGGGTCGTAGGAATCGTGCTGTTGTGCGTGAACCGTTCAGCAATCGTGGTGGATTCCGATGCGAACCGTGCGTATGCGGACTCGATTTCGGTGTCGGGCTCGTTCCTGGATATGAGCGTGTATTTAGGGCGCGGACGCATGCGCGACATGGTGTACTATCCGCTGGTGGCGTTGGTGGTGGCGGCCCAGCTCGCCGTACTGGTGTGTTTTGCTTTGGTCTTTCATGCGATTGCGGGGATATGTCTGCGGCTGAAGGAATGGGAGTGTTCCCGCGACCGGGTGGAGGGACCATTCGGTGAGAGCATCATGCGGTCGTTCCGTTTCGTGGGAAGCTGTCTGGTTGCGATACCGGTCGTTTCCTGGGTGATTGTGACGATATGCGCCTTACTGGGGGCTTCGGTCTCCGTGGGGCTGGGCTCGGTGGTGTTCGTCATGCTTGGGCTGCTCTGCTGGTCGCTGGCGCACGTCTTCGAGAGCGGAGCGTCCATGCAGCACGAGATGGATGGCCTGGTGTAGCGGTCTTTGAACGTTGACGAACGGATCGGCCTCGACGGTTGGGCCGCCGGGCCGGGCCTCGGCGGCCAGCTTGCCGGATGGCGCGCATCGGCCGATATCGGCGGAGCGGCCCCATCAAGGCCGGATGCCGGCAGCCTATATACGGAATAATTGCAAACAGGCTAAAGAACCGGAGTGGAGGTGATGTGGCGTGGGTCGGATTGTCCTGCGATTGGACCGGATGATGGTCGAACGCGGTCGGAGCCTGAATTGGTTGGCCGACCGCGTCGGCATCACCAACGTGAACCTGTCGAAGATCAAGAACAACCATGTCACAGCCATCCGTTTCTCCACGCTCGCCGCGATCTGCGAGGCCCTGGACTGCCAGCCAGGTGACATCCTTGAGTACGTGGAGGACGACACTCCCGAATGAATCCGGACTCTGATGCATCGTGACCTTGATCCAACTTCAAAACCGTTGAAATTTCAACGGTTTGTGGTATGTATCACGGTCACGATGCATCAGAGTCCGGAGAGGCCGGGAGTGTCGGGTGGAATGGGTCTTGTGGTCGGGCCTCGTGGATGGGCCTTGTGGGTGACCGAAGGATGTCGCCGAATCCACCGGTGTGGCCCTGTTCAGATGCGGTAATCGCGCAGGTCCTCCGGAATGGCCTCGTCGGGGAGGTCCCGCACGGCGTCCTCGGTGCCGGCTGCGGTTGCGGTGTCGTAGTACCAGCACTTGTAGCGCAGCATGTTGCGGGTGCGTTCGAGCTCGGCGATCTGTGACTCGACCTCGGCGAGCCTGCGGTGGAACATCTCGCGGCGTTTGCCGATTGATGAATCACCCTCCTGGCACCAACCGAGGAACTCCTTGATGTCTCTGATCGACATGCCCGAGGATTTCAGGCATTCGATGACCTTGAGCGTGGCCAGCTCCGTGTCGGAGAACACGCGGATGCCGCCGGAGGAACGTTCCATCGCGGGGAACATGCCCTCGCGGTCGTAATAGCGGAGCGTGGACGCCGCAATGCCGGTGACGTCCGATACCTCGCCGATCGAATAGTGCATGGTGTCCTCCTTCGCGGCGACACGCCACGATGCTTGACTTTAAGTTAACTTCAACTTCTACGATCATACTGCAATCCGAGACGAGCCGGAACAGCGGTTTCCCACAGTCCGGAAGAGGTCGGACGGATCCGGTCGCGACGATCATCGCAAGGAAAGGACAACGAATCATGGCGGATACCACAACCCTGACCCTCACCGAGGAATGGGACAAGACATTCCCGAAAAGCGAGCAGGTGAACCATCGTAAGGTCACCTTCCGCAACCGGTACGGCATCACGTTGGCGGCCGACCTGTACGAACCGAAGGGCGCCGCCGGACGCCTGGCCGCAATCGCGGTATGCGGTCCGTTCGGCGCGGTCAAGGAGCAGGCCGCGGGCCTGTACGCGCAGACGATGGCGGAACGCGGATTCCTGACCATCGCCTTCGACCCCTCCTTCACCGGCGAAAGCGGCGGTGAACCCCGCTACATGGCCTCGCCGGACATCAACACCGAGGATTTCCAGGCGGCCGTCGACTTCCTGTCCGTGCAGGAGAACGTGGACCCCGAACGCATCGGCGTCATCGGCATCTGCGGATGGGGCGGCATGGCGCTGAACGCCGCCGCGCTGGACACCCGCATCAAGGCGACCGTGGCATCCACGATGTACGACATGACCCGCGTCAACGCCAAAGGCTATTTCGACGCGGAGGATTCCGCCGACGCCCGTTATGAGAAGAAGCGGGTGCTGAACGCGCAGCGGACCGCGGACTACCGCAGCGGGACATATGCACTGGCCGGCGGCGTGGTCGATCCGCTCCTGGACGACGCCCCGTTCTTCGTCAAGGATTACTACGACTACTACAAGACCCCGCGCGGCTACCATCCCCGTTCCCTGAACTCCAACGGCGGATGGAGCGTCATCGGCTGCATGTCCTTCCTGAACCAGCCGATCCTGCAGTACGTCAATGAGATCCGCGGCGCGGTGCTGGTGATGCACGGCGAGAAGGCGCACTCCTGCTATTTCAGCCGTGACGCCTATGCCGCCATGGTCAAGGACAACCCGTACGCGGACAACAAGGAACTGCTGATCATCCCGGATGCCGTGCACACCGACCTGTATGACGGCGGCGGCAAGGACGCGATCCCGTTTGACAAGCTGGAGGCGTTCTTCAACGAACACTTGCGCTGAGCCGGCGGAGGATACGCAAATGCCGTGTTGTCGCACGGATGCGACAACACGGCATCCTAGGCATCGCTTCGGGTGCGTGTTGTCGCGTGGAGATGACAACACGCACCCGAGACGGTTCTCACGAGCTGTGGCTTGGAACAGCAGGCTGAGGCTGAGATCGTACGCCTTGAGAACCGTGCCTCTGCGGCATATGCCGGGGTGATGGGTGCGTTCAGCCCAGCAGCAGGGCGGGCAGCTCGGCCATCGTGTCGATGACCGCGTCGGCACCGGCCGCCAGGAACGCCTCGCGCGCCATCAGGCGCTCGCGGTCCCGCTCGGCGGGGGAGAGGGCCTCGAACTCGGCCTGCGTGAGGCCCATCTGCGAGCTGCCCTCGGTCACACCGATGGTGAATGTGCCGGCGTTCTTGCCTTCCTTGATGTCGGAGACCGTGTCGCCGACCTTGGCCACGCGTCGCACATCCATTAGCTGCATCACCTGCATGTTGTGGAAGATCATGTACGGGTACGGACGGCCGAAGCCCTGCGTGCCGTCGGCGCTGATCCAATGGTCGGGCCGATAGCCGAGCTCGGCGGCCTTCGGCACGACGATCTCCATCATCGCGTCGGTGTAGCCGGTGGTCGAGCCGATTTTCAGTCCGGCCTCGCGCAGGGCGGCCACGGCGTCGATCACGCCGGGCTTCGGGTCGGCGAAACGGTCGAGGATGCTCAACAGCTTGGGTTCGAAATGGCTGTAGACGGCGTCCACGTCCGCGTCGGTGGGGGCGGTGCCATGCGCATCCTCCCATGCGCGGGCGATGCGTTCCATGCCCATCATCGTCTTGATGTGGTCATGCTTGAGCATACCCATCGGCTGGCGGGTCTCGTTCATCGTCGGCTCCACGCCGAACTCGCGGAACGCCTCCACGAACGCCTGCACGGGGGCGAAGCAGCCATAGTCCACGGTGGTGCCGGCCCAGTCGAAGATCACGGCATCGAAACGGTTGGTCATCGGTTTCATCCTTTGTTGTGCGGTTGTGCGGTTGTCGGGTTGTGTGGTTGTGCGGTTGTCAGAGAGCGGCCGACGCCTGGTCCATCGCGGCGATGGCTTCGGCGATGTCGGCGGTGCCGGCGCAGGCCTCAAGCAGGCCGCGCTCGGCCATGTACATGGCGAACAGTTCGGTCACGCGGCGGATGTCGTCGGGGTAGATCTCGCCGATGTTGCCCAGGCGGAACGTCTCCTCGTCGGTCAGTTTGCCCGGGTAGATCGCGTAGCCGCGCTCCTTGATGAACGCATACATGTCCGCGAAGTCGAAGCCCGCGCCCTCCGGGTAGGTGAAGGTGGTGATGATCGGGCCCTGATGGTCCTCGAGGAACGTGCCGAACCCGAGCGCCTTCATCCGGGCGATCAGCATGCGGTTGTTGGTGGCGTAGCGGGCCGAACGCGCGGGGATGCCGCCTTCGGCCTTCATCTCGTCGAGCGCCCTGTTGAACGCGAGCACCACGTGGGTGGGGGAGGTGTAGCGCCACTTGCCGCCGTCCTTCTCCAGCGTGTTCCACTGGTCCCACAGGTCCAGCGACAGGCTGCGCGCCTTGCCGCGCGACGCCTTCAGCCTGGCCGTGTTGCAGATGATGAAGCTGAAGCCGGGCACGCCCTGGATGCATTTGTTGGCGGAGCTGACCAGGAAGTCGATGCCCCAGTCGGCCACCGGAATGTCCACGCCGCCGAACGAGCTCATCGCGTCCACGATGAACGTGCAGCCGTGCGCCTTGGCCACGCGGGCCACCGACTCGATGTCGTTGAGCAGGCCGGAGGTGGTCTCCGAGTGGATCATCGAGACGTGGGTGATCGACGGGTCGTCGTCGAGGGTCTCGGCCACACGCGCGGCGTCCGGGATTCGGTCGTACGGTTCGGCGTACTGCACGTAGTCGATGCCGGCATGCTCGCAGATCTTGACCTGACGGTCGCCGTACGCGCCGTTGGTGCACAGCAGCACCTTCTCGTCGGCGCCGATGACGCTGGTCAGCACGCTCTCCACACCGAAGGTGCCGGAGCCCTGCATCAGCACGGTGGTGTACTCGGCGGGGTTGCAGTGGGCGAGTTCAAGCAGGTTGGCGCGGATCTTCTGGGTGATGGCCTTGTAGTCGTCGTCCCAGGTGCAGTGGTCGAAGAGCATCTCCTCCTTGACCGTGCGGGTGGTGGTCAGCGGGCCGGGGGTCAGCAGCTTGTAGTCGCGGTTCATGATGGTGCGTGTGCCTTTCTGTATGGTTCTGTGGTTGCGGTGTACGGATGTGTGGGGGTGGAATGCACGAATCGGAGGATTCTTGCGGAATCGGCCATATGGTTGCGATGCCAACGTAAGAATCGGCCGATTCGTGCAAAAGGGGAGGGCATGCACCCGGGACGTGCACCCGGGGCGCGGGTGCGGGCGCGCATCCCGGGCGCGCCCCGGCGGCTGGGCTACTTGCCCTGCGCCTCGCGCTTGCAGGCCTCGGAGAAGTCCTGGTGTTCCTGCAGCAGGTCCACGGTCAGTGCCTCGGGGAAGACCTGCGGGTTCGCGGAACCGTTGTCCGGCGCCTGTTCGCCCACGTACAGCGGGTTCGGATATGTCCGGAGCAGTTCGGGGCGGCCCTCGTCGATGATGACGGCGGCCATCCGCTGGGCCAACGGGTTCGTCCGGTCGCCCTTGTCGAGCACGGCCACCGACTCGGTCAGCGAGTAGTTGCCCTCTTCGGGGTCCACGTAGTCGATCGGCAGTCCCTCGTTCTTGTCGGCCACGGCCTGGTGGCGCAGGCCGAAGCCGATCGCCACCTCGCCCGAACGCACCGAGTTGAGCGGTCCGGAGCCGGACATCTGCAGGTGCGGGCCGGCGTTGCGGTAGATGCCGGTCAGGACCTCGCGGCCTTCCTCGCCGGTGCCGTAGGCGTCGGCGATGGCCTGGACCATCAGCCAGCCGGTGGAGGAGCCCTCCATGTCGGTCACCGAGATCTGCCCGGCGTAGACCGGATCGGCCAGATCGGCCAGCGACTGCGGCACGGGCAGCCCCTCGTCGCGCAGTACGGTGGTGTTGTAGAAGATCGCACCCTCCTGCACGGTGGTCGGACGGCGGTACGCCGGGGCGGTGGAGTTGCCGCTGTCCTGGAGCAGCTGGGACTTCACCTCGGTCAGGTCGGCGAACATGTGGTTGCGTTCCTGCGCCGAATCCACGTAGTACGAGCTCATCGTGATCAGGTCGGCCTCCAGCGCCTTGCCTTCGGCGAGCAGCTTGCCGCCGAGCTCGGAGGTGCCGAAGCTCTGGATGACGTACTGGTTCTCGAACCCGTTGGCGTTGAGCGCGTTCTGGAATGCGGTGACGGCCTCGTCGTCGGCGTTCGTGTAGATGACGACCTGGCCGTCGGCCGCGGCGGTTCCGGAGAACGCGCCGAATCCGAAGGCGACGAGCAGCACCGTCAGGATGCCGGAGAGGGTGCCGGTGAAGATGGTGCGGCCGCGACGGTTGCCGGTGGTCGGTAGCGGGAAGTCGGGCGATCCGGAGCGGGAGGCCCGCTCGGCGGCCACGAGCCGGGAGTCGCGGCGGACCGTCATCGCCGCGGTGGCGACCTGCACGACCCGTTCGCGAACCGTGGCCTTGCCGCGTTCGCGGGTGGCCAATGCCACCACGCCCTTGACGATCAGGTTGGTGGCCAGGATCAGGATCGACAGCGCGAAGATCTGGTCGAACTCGGCCAGATGCTGCAGTGCGGAGATTTCGGTGGTGATGACCTGCGTGCGGGCGCCGGTCAGGAACACGACCGCGGAGATCGTGACCATCGCGTTGACGAAGTAGTAGCCGAACACCTGCAGGATCGTCGGCCACGCGTTCGGCGTGACCACGCGCATGATCGTCTTGAACCAGTTGTCGCCCATAAGCTTGGCCGTGGTCTCCCACGAGCCGTTCATCTTGGACAGCGAATCCTTGATCATCTGGTACGGCGTGGCGAAGTAGTGCACGATGTTCGCGATGATGAGGATCCAGAACGTGTTCTGCAACGAGCTGCCGGAGAACGCGAACAGGAACGCGATGCCGAGCACCATGCCGGGCACGGTGTTGATGACTGAGCTCATCGCGTCCACCGCGCGCTTGGCCCAGTTGGGCAGCTTGGAGCGCGAGGTCACCAGGCCCGCGGCGTAGGCGAACAGGCAGCCGATGAGGGCGGTCATCACGGCCACGTACAGCGAGTTCGTGTACACCGAACTCAGTTCGGATTCGGTGAACAGCGCGGTGATGTGCGCGAGGGTGAACGAGGTGTCGAACGGCCATTCGTTCACGAACGGGATGACCAGGATCACTGCGAACAGCGAGAGCACGCAGACCAGCGTGATCACCGAGCCGATGCCGCACAGCCAGTCGCGCACCGGACCCTTGGGCAGCTCGACCTGCGAGACCTTGGAGTAGCGGATCGAATAGCGTTCCAGAACCGTCATCAGGATGATCGACAGGATCGAGGGGATCAGCATGAACACGGCGATCACGGCACCGCGGTTGAAGTTCGGGATCGAACCGAGCATCTGGTTGTACAGGGTCATGGCCAGCACGTCATAGGTGCCGCCGACCGAGGTCGGGATGCCGTAGTCGGTGAACGCCAGGAAGAACGCCTGGATGAACGCCACGGCCAACGTGCCGACCAGCGGGCGCAGTACGGTGTTGAGGAATGTGGTCCACGGCTTGTCGCCCATGATGTGGGAGACGATGATGAACTTCTTGTCCACGAACTGGAAGCTGTTGTTGATCAGCAGGAAGCAGGTCGGCAGCGTGTAGATCACGTAGCCGATCATCAGTCCAGTGAAGCCGTAGATGTCGAACAGCTGGGTGCCGAACAGGCGGGTGATCAGGCCCTGGTTGCCGAAACTGTAGATGATCGCGAAGCCGTAGGTGATGGTCGGCAGCAGCATCGGCACCTGGGTGAGCAGGGAGACGGCCTTCTTGAGCCCGACCGGGACGTTCGTGCAGTTGACCGTGTAGGCCAGCAGGGACGCGAGCAGCACCGAGACCAGCGCGGAGGCGCCCGCCACCTTGAGCGAGTTGAGTACCGAGGTCAGGAACTCCGGCTGGGCGATGATCGCGCCGTAGTTGCTCAGCGTGGCCGCGCCGTCGCCGGTCTGGAACGATTTGATGACGACCAGCGCCATCGGCACGATCAGGAACGCTCAGAACGCGACCGCCACAACCGCCAGCAGCACCCACAGTTCGGTCTGCTTCGGCTTGGAGGGACGGCGCTCATGGTTGAGGATCTCCGGGGCGATGTTGGGCAGTTGCTTGCCTGCTTGGATGGATTCGACGGACATCGCGGATCACTCCTCTCCGATGCCGGCGAGCGCCGGTTCGCGGCGGGCGTCGGCGGCATGGTCCTCGGAGAACAGCGAATAGATGTTGTTGCGCTTGACCTCCAGCTGGTGCAGGATGAAATCGCGCACGAAGTCGCTGGCCGGGTGCTCGATGATGTTCTCCGGGGTGTCGTACTGCGCGATCCTGCCCTGGTTGAGGATCAGCACGCGGTCGGACATCGTGCAGGCCTCCTCCGGGTCGTGGGTGACCATGATGGTGGTCAGATGGTACTGGTCCACGATCTGCTTGATCTTGGCCTTGATGGACTCCTTGATCACGCCGTCGAGCGCGGACAGCGGCTCGTCGAGCAGCAGGAGCTTCGGCTTCATGACCAGCGTGCGGGCCAGCGCCACGCGCTGCTTCTGTCCGCCGGACAGTTCGTCGATCGATTTGGTCAGGTGCTCCTCGAGGCCGAGCAGCGAAATCATCTCCCGGATCTCCTGTTCGCTGGAGACCCCGGGGTTGTTGCGCAGGCCGTAGGTGATGTTCTCGTAGGCGTTGAGGTTCGGGAACAGGGCGTAGTCCTGGAACACGATGTTGAAGCCGCGCTTCTCCATCGGCACCCGGGTCAGGTCCTCGCCGTCGAAGAGGATCTGACCGCCGGTGGCGTCGGTGATGCCCAGGATGATGTTCAGCAGCGTGGTCTTGCCGCCGCCGGAGGGGCCGAGGATCGACATGATTCGCCCCTTGTCGAGGGTCAGGCTGATGCCGTTGAGCACGTGGGCATCGCCGAACGATTTGGTGATGTTCTTCAGTTCAAGCATGGTGCATTGCTGCCTTTCGCGGACGGGGAGCGGTTGTGGCCGTCCGCCTGTGGCGCCGGCCCGGTCGCCGGCTGGGTTCGATGTTCGGTTATGGATGCGATGCGGTCTGGTTCGCCCGCATTTCCATCGTCGGTCCTGGGCGGGCGCGTATGGGCCATGGCGGGAGAAAGGTGGTAGAAAGAAACGTGAACTCCGCGTAAAACTATAGCGGTTCGCCGTAGTTTTGTAGGCCGGGTTGTCCGGGCGGGCAGGCCGTGATCTCCATCGGGATTCGTGCGCGGATGCGTTGCGCATTGCGGGGTGGCGGCGTGCGCGGTTCAGACGGCGGCGCCACGGTCCTGGATGTAGCGTCCCGAGCGGTCGAGTTCGGTGGAGAACCGTCCGTAGTCGCTGAGGATGACGCTCATGTACAGGATGTCGACCATGGCGATATGCGCGGTGCGGGAGAAGATGGCGTTGCCGTAGATCGTTCGCTCGCCGCGTCCGGCCAGCAGCCTGACGTCGGCCCAGTTGCCGATGGGTGCGTCGGGGGAGTCGGTGACGACGATGGTGTGTGCGCCGCGAGACTTGGCCAGACGCAGCGCCTTGATGGTGTCGATGGACCTGCCGGAGTGGGAGAAGGCCACCGCCACGTCGTTCTCACTCAGATGCCCCGCGCCGATCTGCTGCATGTAGGCGTCGGTGTTGAGCCGGCAGTTGAGCCCCAGATAGCTGAGTTTGGTGAACAGGTCGGTGGCGGGCACCAGGGAGTTCTCCACGCCGACGATGTCGATGAGCCGCGCGCTGGCGATCAGCGAAACGGCCTTGTGCAGCTCCTTGCGGTCGAGCGAGGCAAGCAGGTCGTCCAGCAGGCTCTTGGTGGCGTTCACGACCTTGCCGGGGACATCGTCGAGCTTGTCCCACGGGTTGAGGTCGAAACCCTCCAGCGGGTCGAACGTGGTCCGGCGCTCCGCCTGCGGATGCCGGAGCACGTAGCGGAGTTCACGGTAGCCGCCGAACCCGAGCTTGCGGGAGAACCTGATCACGGTAGGCTCGCTGACGTGGGCGACCTCGGCCAGCTGGCCGACGGTCAGCTCGGACGCCTCGGCGAGATGATCGCGTACATACTGCGCGACGGCACGCTCCGCCGGACGCAACGAGGGGTACACATGGTCGATGCGTTCCCTGATTCCCGTGGAAGTCTGCACGTCGTTCTCCTATGGATGCAAGCCGTCGCGTTCGGCGGACGGGGCCAGAGTACCGTTGCGGAATGAGCCGTCGGGGTCTCGTGGATAACGCGGAGATGAACAGCCGATGAATTGTACGAAAGGGTATGGCGCGGCCGGCCCGTCCGCGCCTTTCGGTGGTGTCCCCGAGGGGCGTGGCGGATAATGAAACCATGGTGACGGTAACGGTGGGCATGCCGACGCATCAGGTAAGCGATCGGCTGTACGGGGTGTTCTTCGAGGACATCAACCTGGGAGCCGACGGCGGGCTGAACGCCAACATGGTGAACAACTACAGCTTCGACGGCGTGTACCTGGACCATCATGGCCTGCGCGTGCGCGGCTCGCAGCGTTGGCGGGCCCAGTCCGACCCGCTGCGATTCTGGAGCTTCGAGGGGTTGTCGGCGGTGAGCTGCGGCATGGAACGCCGCGACGGGCACGGCCGGCCCACGCCCACGGATTGTCCCGAACCTCCGGTTCATCCGCACAGCCGGTATGCGCGGCTCTCGGTGCATGACGGGCACGGCGTGGATTCGGCGCCGGCGCGGCTGGAGAATCTGGGATACAACGGTGGCGGTGCGAACGTCCATGCCTGCGCGATGTCGGTGGCCGTCGGACATGAGTATGAGTTTTCGGCATACCTGCGGCCGGTGGCGGGTGCCTGCGAGATGCGGGTGTCGGTGGTGGACCGGTATGGGCTGCCGCTGACCGACGCCGTATCGTTCCGTTGCGCCGCGCGGCCGGAGGACGATGCGGTGACGCCCGGGGAGGCGGACGGCCGGGTTCGCCGGGAGTCGGACGGCTGGTTTGCGCTCGCCGCGGTGCTGCAGGGGCGTGGCAATGAGTACGGCAAGCTGCGCATCGATCTGATTCGCCGTGATGCCGGACCCATCGTGTGCGATCTGGACTGTGTGACGTTGATGGATGCCGACCATTGGGGCAAAGGCGACCCCAAATGGCGGTTCGGCAAGCTGCGCCGCGACCTGGTCGAGACGATCGCCGCGCTGCGTCCCGCCTTCATCCGGTTCCCGGGCGGCTGCATCGTGGAAGGGGTGACGCCGGGCAACGAATATCAGTGGAAGGACACGATCGGCACCCTGCCGGCGCGGCGACAGCAGTACAGCATGTGGGGGTTCCGCACGCCGGACGGGTCAAGCTATTCGCAAAGCTACCAGATCGGCTTCTACGAGTATTTCTGCCTGTGCGAGGACCTCAACGCCAAACCGCTGCCGACGCTGTTCGCCGGCATCACCTGCCAGTCGCCGTATCGTGACCCCAAGCACATCGGCATCGACTCGCCGTATTTCCAGGACGTCGTCGTGCAGGACTATCTCGACCTCATCGACTTCGCCAACGGTGACCCCGAGACCAACGAATGGGCGCGGATCCGCGCCGAGATGGGGCACCCCGAACCGTTCGGGCTGGATATGATCGGCATCGGCAACGAGAACTACGGTGCCGACTACGTGGCCAAATACGACGCGATCGCGCGCGCCGTCCACGCCAAGGACCCCTCCATCCTGTGCGTGATGAGCGCGGGCCTGTTCCCGTTCGCGCTGCCGATGCGCCGGACCTGGGAGCATGCCCGCAGCGTGGCCCGCGTCGCCTCCGCCATCGGCGGGTCGCGGAGCGGGAGCGCCGGCGATGCCGCACCCGCCGCGGACGGGGACGGCGGCGCACTCGGGGACAAGCCGGAAACCATCGTCGCGGCCGTCGGGTCGGCCACCGGCGACGCCATCATCGTGGACGAGCACTCCTACCATTCGCCCGACTGGTTCATCGCGCAGGCCCATCGCTTCGACGACTACCCGCGCTGCGGGGCGGGCGTCTACTTCGGCGAATACTCGGCCAACGGCTACTTCGCCGGACAGCCGCAACGCTACGACACGGCCTGCCGATGGCGGTCCGCGCTCGCCGAAGCCGCGTTCTTGACCGGTTGCGAACGCAACAGCGACGTGGTGCGTATGACCTCGTACGCGCCGCTGCTCGCCCATATCCCAGGCAAGGGCTGGGAACAGAACCTCATCGAATTCAATCCGGCGCACGTCAACCCGACCGTGAACTATGAGGTGCAGCGGTTGTTCGCGACCAACGTCGGTTCGATGGCCTATGAGTGTGCGGCCAGTCCGGAAGCGCCCCGGCAGCTGTTCGTCTCGGCCACGGGGGACGAGGGTTCGCGGCGGTATGTGAAACTGGTGAACGTCGGTGGGTCATCGGTGCAGGTCACGCTGGACGTATCGTTGGGCTTGCGGGCGTTGGGCGCCGCGGACGGCAAGCCGCCGGTGATGCGCATCGAAACGCTTCATGGTCGTCCGGAGGACAAGCGGTCGTTGGCGTATACGGGAACCGCGCAGGGCGGTATCCGTCACGAGACCAGCGAATACCGGTTGTCGTCGTCGGCGGCGCAGGTGGCCTTGGCCGTCAAGCCGTACAGCGTCACCGTGGTCACCATGGGGTGATGCATGGTCCGCTCCGGCGGATGTATCGCGGTCCGGCCCTGCGGCCGGGGATGGCGGGGCGTGCGGTAGGGCGTGTGGCCCGACGGAATCGTGCGGTGGCGTCAGGCGAGGCGATAGCGGGTGGCGCGCGACCGCCCCTGACGGATGACCTTGCCCTGGTGTTCCAGGTTGCGCAGGATGCGGGTGCTGCGGTTCTTGTCCAGTTGCAGCGTGGTTTCGATCTCGGTGCGGGACAACGGCATTCCCGTGGCTGCCAGCAGCTGCAGCGTCATGGCTTCCATCGAGGCGGCGGGCAGTGCGCGGGGCGGCATGGCGGCGCCCAGTCGGACAATGCTCGGCCCGGCCGCGTCCAGGGGCGCATTCGCGCCGTCCGCGAACGGTATGGCGGGGAACGTGTACCGTTTGGCGGTGGTCTGGGATGCGTCGTCATCATCGTCGCCGGACAGTGTGGAGCGCAGCGGGTCCATCGGCGCGGGCAGGACGATGGCGACCGAGCCTGGACCGATGCGCAGCTGCGGGCAGACGGGCTCCTCGGCGTAGGCGTCCATGATGCGCTGGATGCCGGTGCCGCAGTTCTCGCTCCACCCCAGTCGGGAGATGATGTCGGCGAGCACGGGGTTGCGCGGCTGGCAGACGCCGTTGAGCAGATCGTCGTTGCCGAGTCCCGTGACCAGGCCGCCGAGCGAGATGATTTCGGCGCGCGAGGCGAACCGGTTGATGATCGTCGGGCCGTAATGGTCGTAATCCCGGTGGATCAGCGCGTTCGTCACCGCCTCCCGGACCACGGCGTGCGTCAGCGCCCCGTCCTGGGTCAGGAACGTTTCGGCCTCGCGGATCTGGCGGAGCAGGGAACCGCGGATGGTGGTCTTGCTGATAATCGTGTTCTTCGTGTTGTCCTCGAAGCGGATGCAGCGGGTGATGAACGGGCACTGGTCGGACAGGAGCAGGGCGGCGTTCGTATATGCGCCTTCGTCGGTGTGCAGGCCGAGGTCCCACAGGTTCTCGTCGTTCAGCGGGATTCCGGCGTCCTCGAACAGTGGACGGCACTCGGTAAACGTCAGATTCGATTCGCTGCAGGGGCGTCGGTCGAACGTGAGCGGAGCATGGCATTCGCGGCTGTTCGGCATCCGGTCATCGTTTTCGGCCCCCTGCGGCCATGATCCCTGCATTGTCCCCATGCGTGCAGTCTACCGTTGCGATGCGACACCTCGCATCGCAACGCAACGCCTCGCAAGCGGTGGCCGCACATGCCGGCATGCATGCGATATCGTGGTATATGAAACGCTGTACGGGGAGGTGAGGGAATTGAACCGCCCATTGGTCAGAAGCTCGATAGTCGCCGTCACAACTGAGGATAGGTCGAATCAGTACCTCCTCTATCATGACGACGGATGGGATTGCGACTTCTTCCCCAACCGTAGAAGCAGCGACGATTATGAGACCGATACAACAAATATGGCGGAATACCTGAAACGCGAGTACATGGTACCGGTGAAGCCGTCCGGTCTTAGGCTCGTGGGCACCTCTACGAACAGCAAACTGTCCACGGAACATAACGAGGTGCGAGACTATGAGTACCGGTTGTACCTGCTTCGTCTCCACGAGACTCCTGAGACGTGGGCTGGGGAGCGGTTCCGTATCCTTGATAAGGATTGCTGCATGATGAGTATCGGAGACATGCTGTCGGACAGCCGGATGAACAGCGTGAATCATGATGTGATCGCCATGGTGAGGGACATGGCGTAAAGGGGCGGCAACGGTCGAAAGGTCCGCCAACCACGATTGCACCGTTTCCCGTTTTCTCGTGTCCGAGGAACGGGAAACGGTGCAATGGGGGCGGACCTTTCGTCGTTTCCACGTGTTTGCACGAATCCGGAAGGCGACCGCCGATGTGGCCGGTCGATTATGCGCGGGTTATCGTTCGGCGCGACGCTTCGGGAAATCCTCGCGGCGCCGCTCGATCAGTCCCTTATGCTCAAGCTGACGCAGCAGATTCGGCGCACGCCTCGGGCGCGCCTGAGGAACGGCTATCATCCACGTGACCCCGGGGAGGCTCGAACTCCCGACCTTGAGATTAGAAGTCACATGCTCTATCCAACTGAGCTACGGGGCCAAAACAACAACCAACTATACCACGTCGCGACCGCGCCTTGATATACCCGTGAAACTGTCTCGTCGTATAGTCGCGACAGCACTGCGGTTTGTCTGTGCTGTTCTGCGGGCAGGGACGGGCGCAGGGACGTTCAGCGCGACGACATGGCGGTGCGGATGCGCTCCACGATGCGCCAGGGGCTCAGATCGTACCGACCGCGCAGCTGCAGCACGGGGACCCGGTCGGTGAACTCCTTGTCCGCGCCGAAGTTGAGCACATGCTGCGGCGCGACGGTCGCGCGGTAGCGGGTCTGCCGGTCCCGGGGCAGCGACGGCAGCGAGGCGTAGTACGCGGTGATCTTCTCACCCCAGCCGCCGTCCAGCTGGCCGTCCTCGATGGTGGCGACGATGCGGTGTCCGGCGGCGATCGCGTCCAACGTCCGGTAGTCCAGCGCGTCGTACCGTCGCGGGTCGATGACCGTGGCGTCGATCGGATCGTCCGGGTCCCGGGTCAGCTCGACGGCGACCTGTTCGGCGATCGGGTAGGCGTCGCCGAGGCCGATCAGGGCGACCTCTGAGCCTAGACGGCTGATCCGGTACCGGTTCCACGGGCAATCAGGCGCCGGCGGCGTGGACAGGTCGCTGCGCTGCCCGATGAGGCCGAACGCTTCGAGGCTCTCGTCGCCCGGATACACCGGGTAGTGGCCTTTGCGCTCCCCGTCCAGGATCATGTCGCCCGGCACGCGGATGACGACCGGATCGTGGTTCTTCCCGCTGGTCGACCAGGCGAGCATCCGCAGGAACTCCTCGCCGGTGGTGGGTGCTAGGCACACCAGGTTCGGGATGTTGGCCATCATCGCGATGTCGAACGCGCCCGAATGCGTGTTGTCGGCGTCGGAGATGCCGGAACCGAACACGAGCAGCGTGGCCGGCGTGCGGTTCAACGCCAGCTCCTGCTGCAGCTGGTCGTAGGTGCGCTGGAAGAACGTGGCCGACGTGGCCAGCACCGGGCGCCCGCCGGCCTTGGCGATGCCGGAGGCGAAGGCGACCGCGTGCTCCTCCGCGATGCCGGTGTCCACGTAGTGCGCGCCGGCGCGCTCGCGGAACGCCCGGGTGATGCCGTTCGACCCGGGGGTGGCGGGGGAGATGACGACCAGTCCCGGCTCCGTGGCGAAGCGCGCCTCCAGCGCCTGCATCGCCATCTCTCCGTAGTACTTGCGCGCCCCGGGCAGTTTGCCGGCGGCGGACAACGGATCCTGCCAGTGATTCGCCTCGCAACGGCCTTCCGTCAGCCCGGCGGCCGCGTCCTCGGCGTCCAGGCCCAGTCCTTTGCGCGTGTGCACGTGCAGGACGATCGGATGGTCGATGTCCCTGACCTGTTCGAACGCCTCGACGAGCGCGGCCACATCGTTGCCGTCCCCGACATAGCGGTAGTCCAGGCCGAAGGCGTGGAAGATGTTGGGTTCCGCCGTGCCGTCCGATTCGCGCAGGCGGGCCAGCGGGCCGTACATGCCGCCGAAATCCTCGGCGATCGACATCTCGTTGTCGTTGACGATGACGATCAGGTTGCCGCCCTGTTCGGCGGCGTTGTTCAGTCCCTCGAACGCGATGGCCGAACTGAGCGAGCCGTCGCCGATGACGGCGATCACGTTGCCGATGCCGCTGCCGCCGGAAAGGCCGCCCATCATATCGCGGGTCTTGGCCAGGCCGCAGGCCAGCGAGATCGAGGTGCCGGTGTGGCCGAGCACGAACTGGTCGTGCGTGCTCTCCTCGGGGTTCGTGAAGCCGGTCACCTCGTCGTACCGTGCGGGATCCAGGTATGCCTGGGCGCGGCCGGTGAGCATCTTGTGCACATAGCTTTGGTGCGAGACGTCGAAGACGATGCGGTCGCGGGGTGAGTCGAAGACACGGTGGAGCGCCACGGTGAGCTCGACAACCCCCAGATTGGACCCGATATGCCCCCCATGGGCCTTGCCGTAGGCGACGAGCGTGGAACGGATGTCGGCGCACAGCTGCGGCAGTTCGGCGGAATCCAACGCCTTGACGTCGGCCGGGGATTCGATCCGTCCCAACAGTTCGCCGTTCATCCGTGCGCTCCTTCCTCCGGTGAGTACCGGCGAAATTGTAGACGACGGTGAGGGAACAAACGTGTCGCACCCGGAAATGTCCCCGAGTTCTCCGTATCAGGGACAGGTGGCGTGTCGCGTCGCATGGGCGTGCCCCGTGCCCGCACGGCCCGGCACCCGGACGTGATTCATATCCGCCCCGTCCATCCAAGCTGTGGGTCGCTGGCCGTGCCCGTTGGGCGTTCACCGCGGCCCGGCGGTCCCGTCGTCCGCGCACAATGGCAGATGGAACCGTTCGCCGTCGCAAGGAGCGCCAATGAAGGCCGTAATCGCCGCAGGAATCAACCATGATGATCCGTTGTCCGTGCTGGAGGTGCGCGACATGCCGGAACCGGCGCCGCGCCCGTACTGGTCCACGGTGTCCGTGAAGGCGGCGACCGTCAACCACCACGACCTGTGGAGCCTGCAGGGGGTGGGGCTGGCGGAATCCCAGACGCCGATGATCCTCGGCACCGACGCCGCCGGCGTGCTCGATGAGGACATCCCGGGCAAACATGGGCTCAAGGCCGGCAGTGAGGTCGTGCTGTACACGTTCGTGGGCAATGACGGCTACGGGGTCATGCCGGGGGAGCGCCGCACGATCCTGTCCGAATACTATCCGGGCACAATGGCCGAAAAGACTGCGGTGCCCAGCGCGAACGTGTTCGCCAAGCCCGCGAACCTGACGATGGAGGAGTCCGCCGCGCTCGGCACGAGCTGGCTGACCGCCTACTCGCTGGTGTTCACGGCCGCGAACGTCAAGCCCGGCGACACGATCCTCATCCAAGGCGCGGGCGGCGGCGTGTCCACCGCGGCGATCCAGCTCGCCCATGCGGCCGGCCTGGAGGTGTTCGTCACCTCGCGTTCCGAGGACAAGCGCGCCCGGGCGATGGAGCTCGGCGCCGATATGGCGGTCGAGCCGGGGGCGCGTCTGCCGCGCAAGGTCGATGCGGTCATCGAATCGGTGGGCGCGGCCACCTGGAGCCATTCGGTCAAATCGGTGCGCCCCGGCGGCACGATTGCGACCTGCGGCGCCACCACCGGCGACCAGCCCGGTGCCGAACTGACCCGCGTCTTTTTCCAGGACATCCGCGTGCAGGGCAATACGATGGGCAGCCGTGAGGACTTCGCGCGTCTGCTGCGCTTCGTCGAGCATGCGGACCTGCATCCGCTGATCGACGCCGTCTACCCGCTCGCCGAGGCGCCCGCCGCCTTCGCCCGCATGGCCGCCGGCGACGTGTTCGGCAAGCTCGCGTTGCTTGTCTGACCGGTTGACACACCCGGCTTCCACGGACTCTGACACTTTGTGACCGTGACACAAGTTCCAAAACGGCGAAATAATGCCGTTTTGGAACTTGTGTCACGGTCACGATAGATCAGAGTCCGTGGAAGCCGGGCGTGTCGGGGTCTGGCGGTCGGGAAGACGGACTTGACCCCGCCCGCCGCTAGAGTGGGTCGTATTCTTTGCCACTGATTTCGGGAGGTTGATATGGCAGACGTGACGCCGCAGGTCGCGGTCATCATGGGTTCATCGAGCGACTGGGAGACCATGAGGCACGCGTGCGACATGCTCGACCAGTTTGGCGTGCCGTACATGAAGCAGGTGATCTCCGCGCACCGTACGCCCGAACTCATGGGCGAGTTCGCGCACGAGGCCCGTGCCAACGGACTGAAGGTCATCATCGCCGGCGCCGGCGGCGCGGCCCACCTGCCCGGCATGGTCGCCGCCCAGACCACGCTGCCCGTCATCGGCGTGCCGGTCCAGTCCCACGCCCTGTCCGGATGGGACTCCCTGCTGTCCATCGTCCAGATGCCCGGAGGCATCCCGGTGGCCACCACGGCCATCGGCAAGTCCGGCGCCACCAACGCCGGCCTGCTCGCCGTGAGCATCCTGTCGACCACCGATCAGGCGTTGGCCGACAAACTGCAGGCATACCGTGACGGACTCAAGCAGAAGGTGGCCGAATCCAATGCCCAGCTTGTCTGATGAGACCCGCGGCGCGGTCGCGCGCCTGATGCCCGGCGCCACGATCGGCATCGTCGGCGGCGGCCAGCTCGGCCGCATGATGGCCCTGTCCGCCAAATACATGGGCTTCCGCGTCGGCGTGCTCGACCCGACCCCGGACTGCCCGACCGCGCAGGTAGGCGACTTCCAAATCGTCGCCGCGTACGACGACAAGGCCGCCATCCGGGAACTCGCCGCGAAAAGCGATGTGCTCACCTATGAATTCGAGAACGTGGACGCCGATGCGCTCGACGAGGTGCGCGGCAGCGGCGAAGGCCAATGCGCCGTACCCCAAGGCACCGATCTGCTGCGCGTGACCCAGAACCGCATCGCCGAGAAGAGCTTCATCAACCGGCACGGCATCGAGACCGCCCCCTGGCGCGCGGTGAACTCCCGTGCCGATCTGGACGCGGCGCTCGCCGAACTCGGCTATCCGGCGGTCCTCAAGACCTGCGAGGGCGGCTACGACGGCCACGGGCAGATTGTGCTGCGCTCCGACGGTGACTTGGATAAGGTCTGGCCGGACGACGGCTTCCCCCAGGCGATTCTCGAAGGCTTCGTCGATTTCGCGTTCGAGGCCTCGATTCTCGTCTCCGGCGACGGTGAACGGTATGTCACCTTCCCGATCGTGCGCAACGTACACCGCAACAACATCCTGCATATGACCATCGCGCCGGCCGAAGTGCCCGCCGAGGTCGCCGACAGGGCGCACGAACTGGCCCTCACGCTCGCCGAAGGCTTCAAGCTGGCCGGCACGCTGGCCATCGAACTGTTCGTCACGGCCGATGGGCGTGTGCTGGTCAACGAACTGGCGCCGCGTCCGCACAACTCCGGCCATTACACCATCGAGGCCTGCTCGATCGACCAGTTCGATGCGCACATCCGCGGCATCGCCGGATGGCCCCTGGCGCAGCCCAGGCTGCTCAGCCCCGCCGTCATGGTCAACGTGCTCGGGCAGCATGTGGCGCCGACCCGTGCCCTGATCGGCGAGCATCCCGAGTGGAACGTGCATGACTACGGCAAGGCGCAGGTCAAGCACGACCGCAAGATGGGGCACATCACCGTGCTGACCGATGACACGGCGGCCACCGTGGAGGCTTTGGAATCCACCGGCTGCTGGGACGATCTGAGGTAGACGGTCATGGCGCAGCGGCAAACCCGGCAGAAGGACGCCATCCGCGAGGCCCTGCGCGAGAATGATGAATTCATCTCCGCGCAGGACCTTCACCGCTGGCTGGAGGAGCGTGGCATGCACATCGGCCTGGCCACGGTGTACCGGCAGCTCAATGCGCTCGCCGATGCCGGGCTCGCCGATACGATCAGGCTGGACGGCCAGCAGCTGTTCCGGTTGTGCGGGGACGACGGGCACCACCATCATCTGGTGTGCGTCAAATGCGGCAGGACCGTGGAGATCGAGCCGCCCAGCGAATCATGGTTGCGTGGCATCGCCAGCGCCCATGGGTTCACGGTCGAATCGCACACGCTTGAGGTGTTCGGCCTATGCCCCGACTGCCGGTGATATCCCCTACGGGGTGACCGTTTCGTTGGAATCCGCCGTGCATCGGCGGAATCATACATCACGCGACGGCTCCTGCGGCGTCGTGCGCACTATTATTGAAAATGATTATCAATATATGGTAGAGTGTGGGGACCGAGACCGGAAAGGAACCATCATGACCTCAATGTCCCATCCCTGCGTTCGCGTACGTTACCTGGGCGTGCTACTGACCGCCGCGATGTCCGTCGCATCGCTTGCCGCCTGCACGCCGGCCGCACCGGCGGCCGATGACGGGAAGCTGGACGTCGTCGCTTCAATCAGCCAATGGGGCACGATGGCCCAGGCACTTGGCGGCGACCATGTCACGGTGACGTCGGCGATTGCCAACGCCGCCGCCGACCCCCACGATTACGAACCGACCACCGCCGACATCGCCGGCATCTCCGCGGCCGACATCGCCGTCGTCAACGGCGCGGGATACGACGCATGGGCCTGCACCGCGGCCGAGACCGCGGACGTCGAGGTCGTCGATGCCGGTGCGTTGGCAGGGGTCGCGGAAGGCGACAATCCGCACCTGTGGTTCTCCTCGCGGGTCAGGACGGCCGTCGCCGACGCACTCACCGCCGCCTACGTCGCCGCCGATCCCGACCATGCGGACGACTACGCGCGGTTGAACGCCCAATGGGAGGAGCGCGAACGACGGCTGGACGACGACATCGCCGACATCCGTGAATCCGCGGCATCCATGCCGTACGCGGCCACCGAGTCGGTAGCCGCCTACCTGTTCGAGGATCTGGGCATGGAGGATGTCACCCCGCAGGGATATCTGCAAGCGGTATCGAATGAGGGCGAACCCGGTCCGGCCGACCTCAGGCGGTTCGTCGATCTGCTGGAGGCGGGGGAGGCCCGACTGCTCGTGGCCAACAGCCAGCATGGCGATGCCGCAGGCGGACGCTTGACGGATGCGGCGCACGCCGCGAACGTGCCCGTGATGCAGGTGGAGGAGCAGATGCCCGAAGGCTGCGACGACGTGATCGCGTGGATGGAGACGTTGCTCGGAGGGATCCGGGATCTGCTGGGCTGAGAGCGGTGACGGGGCTCGGGCGGGCGCGACGGGGCGACCGCCACCCCCGTACGGTCGGGGAAGAATGCTTGGACGGCGACTTCGACCTCGCATGGTGGGCCGCCCCCCCGTACGGTCGGGGAAGAATCAGGGAATCTTCAGGGTGAACCCAGGCCGATGACCGCGGTGGCGACTACTATCGTATGCTTTGGAAACAATCGTAAAGAAACCGTCCGTTCGCTTGGAAGACACGCATGCCTCGGCCAACAATGGTGGCTGTATGCGTCAAGGAAGGAGCGGGCACGGACCCATGGTGCAGGAAATGAGTGAGGCTACGGGCATGACCGACATCGAAGAACTGGACATCAAACGCGCCGACCCGCAGGCCAAGCGCCGGCGCAAGCCATTCCCAAATTGGCTGTACGCGGTGCTGTTCCTCGTGTTCGACTTCGCCGCGGTGGCCATCCTGCAGTGGGGCGTGACGATGTCCAGCACGCGTGTGGAACTGTCGAGCCCGTTGGTCGGACTGGGCGATCTCATCGCGAAAATGTTCACCAGTGCCAACTTCGTGCTGGTACTCAACATGATCCTGGTCGGCATGGTCTACGCGGTCCTGCTCATGATCACCAATCGGTTCTGGATCGCCACCCCGGTGCTGCTGGCCGTGGCAATCGTCATCTCGGTGATCGAACACTTCAAGGTGCAGATCCGCTACGAGGCGATTCTGCCGTCGGACCTGGGCTTCCTCGGATCGAACACCGGCAACCTCATGAGCTTCGTGCCGGCCGGATGGCAGTGGATGGTGC
>OLQE01000214.1_pt1 | contig 52126 bp, 54 predicted proteins | sample 1643161 | NCBI WGS metagenome assembly OLQE01 (sample SAMEA3136650, study PRJEB25190) | human gut metagenome
AATTCGAATTTACCTATATTTCTTATTATAGCACGATGACATTTTTAATACCACAGCACTAGAAATTAATCTTAATTTCAAATAAAAATGACCAATTATACATAATGATGACTGGCCATTCTCACGACTTTTTTACGACTTTTCACGGAAAAATCGTGTTTTTATGCAAAAAATCTTCGCTTTTTATATGCGTTTGTATGCTACCTGTATGATGCCAAAAAACCTTTAGTTATCGGATTTTTAGCGTTGTATGCTATGTGTATGGTAGTTGTATGAACTCTTACTTATTCTTCATGTGTGGTGTGACTTTAACAAATCATTGAAACCTCCAAAAATCCTTTATCTATCGGACTTTTTACAAGTTTCAAAAGTATTTATCATTGAATTCAGCATTTTCACGGAAAATCTACGTCTTTTATATGCGCCTATCTATTAAGTGTATTGTACCTGTATGCAGTTGTATGCGATTATGAGTAATCCATCGAGGAAATAATAGAAGTTAATACTTATGAAATAAAATCAGAAATTATTTCATATAATATTTTAAACAAGACAATAATAAGAATATCTTTAGATTTCTAACATCATCTATGGAAATAAACCCTTCTTCATATAATCTTCCTGTTTTATGGATATCAATGTATACCCTGTGTCACTTATCACTTTTCTTATTTTATCTTCATCTATAATTGTTTCTGATAATATCTCGCTTTCTCCTTTTCTGTTAGAAGTTTTTACTTTTTTTATATTGAAATTTTTACGAATACAATCATTGATATGAGATGCACACATAGAGCACATCATTCCATCAATTTTCAAAGTTATTTTCATCATACATTAAACACTCCTTTCTCATTTATAGTAATTGAAAGGAGTATCCATTTAAAATGGACTACCCCTTTTTGTTGATTTAAGAACTATGATTACAAGAATGATTCATCTGACAATGCCCACATTGACCACCACAGGATGACTTTCCCTGCCTTTTTTCATTTAACATATATCTTATGATCCATATGATAATCATAAGCAAAACAATACTTACGAAAAGTGTAGATATATGATTTAACAACCAATCTATCATTATCATATTCTCGACTTTCTTTAAACTCTGATTTCTTTGCCTAATTTCACAGGCTCTTTATACGGTTTTATTAACATATAGATGATAAATAATAGAACGATAACTGCGCATATAAGGCCAATAATATTTGCATTTCCTGCAAATGCCGAACCAATCTGGTAGACAATCAACGAGATAGCATATGCAAATACACATTGATATGCAATCGCAAAAGTTGTCCATTTCGCAGAATTCATCTCTCTTTTGATAGCACCCATAGCTGCAAAACATGGCGCACATAATAAGTTGAAGCAGAGGAATGAATAAGCTGCTAATTGTGTCATTCCTTCAAAATCAAGCACTCCAAATACACCAACAACCTCTTCTTTTGCAACCAATCCCATAATTGTAGCAATCGTCGCCTTAATGTTACCAAAGCCTAATGGAGCAAAAATCCAGCAAATAGTTCTTCCCAGCATACCTAATACGCTATTTTCTAATTCCATATCTAAACTGAAACCAAAGGAACCATCTATCATACCAAACATAGAGCCTGCCCATATTATTATAGATGATAATAATATGATGGTACCAGCTTTTTTTATAAAGGAGGAAGCCCGTTCCCACATAGAGCGGAATAGATTGGATACTGTTGGCATATGATAAGCTGGAAGTTCCATGACGAAGGGTGCAGGTTCGCCAGCAAACATTTGTGTCTTCTTCAACATGATTCCGGATATAACGATTGCCGCAATACCAATGAAATAAGCACTTGGTGCTACCCACCATGCTCCATGAAATAATGCTGAAGCAATTAATGCGATGATCGGTAATTTTGCTCCACATGGGATGAATGTAGTCGTCATGATCGTCATTCTTCGATCTCGTTCATTTTCAATCGTTCTTGATGCCATGATTCCCGGTACTCCACACCCTGTTCCAATCAGCATCGGTATGAAAGACTTTCCTGATAGACCGAATTTTCGGAATACTCTATCCAATACAAAAGCGATACGTGACATATACCCACATGCTTCCAAAAATGCCAGCAATAAGAATAACACAATCATTTGTGGCACGAATCCTAATACAGCACCAACACCACCTACGATTCCATCTACAATCAAACTTTTTAACCAAGCGGAACAGTGAATGCTATCCAATAAGCCATTCAACAAAACAGGAATACCTTGTATCCAAATACCAAATTCAGAAGGCTCAGGTATCCCCTGTACATCATCACCTAAAGCAGCATCATATATTTTTGATACATCATATCCTGCTTCACTAAGGGAATCTCCATAGGTGCCATACGCTTCATCGAATGTTCCATAGTCTCCTTCTTGGATTGCATCTTTTATATCCTGTGCACCGATAACCCCATCAGCAACCGCTTTATCAATTGTTACCACAAATGGTTTTGTCCATACATTTTCTTCGGCATACTTTGTGATTGCCTCATCATAATCATTTGTGCCAATACTAAACAAATGCCAGCCATCACCAAAGACACCATCATTCGCCCAATCAGTTGCCCATGTACCAACCGTTGATACAGAAATATAATAAACAAAGAACATGATTACAACAAAGATCGGTAATGCTAACCAACGATTGGTTACCACCTTGTCTATTCTATCGGAGGTAGATAGTTTTCCAGCCGTTTTCTTTTTATAGCAACCTTTTATAATCGATGCTATATAAATGTAACGCTCGTTGGTGATAATCGATTCAGCATCATCATCCAGTTCTTTTTCTGCAGCCTGAATATCTTTTTCGATATGTGCAAGTACTTCATTAGATAGATTTAATTTAGCAAGCACTTTATCATCACGTTCAAAAATCTTTATTGCATACCAACGTTGCTGATCCTCTGGCATATCATGTAAAGCAGCCTCTTCGATATGCGCAATAGCATGTTCAACAACTCCTGAAAATGTATGCATAGGGATGGTTCTTCCAACCTTTACCGCTTGTAAAGCAGCTTCCGCAGCTTCCATAATACCATTTCCTTTTAATGCGGATATTTCTACGATTGCTACTCCAAGTTCTCGTGATAATTCCTTTACATTTATTTTGTCATCATTCTTTTTCACGATGTCCATCATATTGATTGCCAGTACAACAGGAATACCAAGTTCTGTTAACTGTGTAGTTAAATAAAGATTTCGTTCTAGATTTGTACCATCTACGATATTCAAAATGACATCAGGATGTTCATTAATCAAATAATTCCGTGCAACAACTTCCTCCAATGTATATGGCGATAAGGAATAAATACCAGGAAGGTCCGTAATAATAACATCTTCATGTTTTTTCAATTTTCCTTCTTTTTTCTCAACGGTTACACCCGGCCAATTACCAACAAATTGATTGGAACCCGTAAGTGCATTAAACAATGTTGTTTTTCCACAGTTTGGATTACCAGCTAAGGCAATGCGAATAGTTTTTTTCTCCATACTTACATCCTCTCTTTCTCTATGTTATCCATAGCTAACTTATACTATTAAAATTTAAGGGCATTGCCCTTTCCTTTACTCAATTTCAATCATATCTGCATCTGCTTTACGTATTGACAACTCATATCCACGAACACTTATCTCTACAGGATCACCTAATGGTGCAACCTTGCGAACATGTATTTCAACACCTTTTGTAATCCCCATATCCATAATTCTACGCTTTACTGCGCCCTCTCCATGAAGTTTTACGACTCTTACATTTTCTCCGATATTCACTTGACGAAGTGTCTTCATTTTAGATTCCTCCTTTAATTTAAATAAAAATTTTTTGAGCCATTTCTTTACTGATTGCAATACGCGATTCTTTTACATTTACAATGATATTTCCTGCAATCTCATTAATGATTGTTACATTTCCTCCAGCTACAAAACCTAAATTCTCTAAATGTTTCTTTGTTTCTGAGTTACCTCCAATACGTTTGATCATATTTTCTTCTCCTACATTAGCAAATGTTAATGGCATCATATTCACCCATCCTTTTTATTGAATACTATATTCATGTACTTTTTAAGTTAGTCCAATCTAACTTCGTATATATGTTAGCACAATCTAACTCTAAGTGTCAATCTAATTTGCATAATTTTGGAAATAAATCAATCATATTGCCCGAAAAAAATATAAGTGTTTTTTCAATCGAATATTCTAGTTTTAATTTAGTACCTTCTTTCATACTATTAAAAATGACCAATTATACATAATGATAACTGGCCATTCTCATGACTTTTCACGGAAAAATTTTTGCTTTTTATATGCCTTTGAATGCTACCTGTATGATGCTAAAAACTCTTTTGTTATCGACTTTTTAGCGTTGTATGCTATGCGTATGGTAACTGTACGAACTGTTACTTATTCTTCATGTGCGGTGTGACTTTAACAAATCAATCGAAACCTCCAATAGCTTTTATCTATCAGACTCTTTGCAAGTTTCAAAAAGCATTAGTCATTGAATTTATCATTTTCACGGAAAATACGTCTTTTATATGCGCCTATCTATTGGGTATATTGTACCTGTATGCAGTTGTATACGATTATGTGTAATCCAACGAGGAAAGAATGAAAGTTAGTCATTAGTACGTAAAAATCATGGTATTTACACATGAAAACGTTACTGAATTAAGTCTTATTTTCTGTTGAACTTCTAACCCCTTTTCGAAGAATAATATCTGTATATCCCTACAAGCCACTATTTAACTTGTCTTGTAAAGAGTGCATAATTACATATTTTTGATAGTTCCTCACAATACCAATAGTATTATTTATTTGATATCTTCATAAATAAAACCTCTGCAAGATACTTATTACAGTTTGTTATTTTGTAATTCGAATATTGCTTTCTGTGATTCTATTTCTGCTCTTAATTCGTCATCGGATGGTAAATACAATTTGTATTTACTTGCAAATAATTGCTCATTACCTTTCAATATTGAATAACGTGCAATATCTTCATCCGTTTCTGAACATAAGATAATACCAATAGTTGGATTATCACTTTCTGTTCTTTTTAATTCATCATACATTCTTACATACATATCCATTTGCCCTACATCTTGATGCGTTACTTTTTCTGTTTTCAAATCGACTAACACAAAACATTTTAAATAATAATTATAGAAAATCAAATCAATAAAATAATCTTGTTTTTCTGTATGGATATGTTGTTGCCGTGCAACAAAAGCATATCCTTTTCCTAATTCCATTAAGAATTTTTGCAAGTTACTAATAATACTGGTTTCTAGCTCTGTTTCTGTAAATGAAGTATCAGTTGGTAAAGATAAAAATTCCGCAATCACTGGATTCTTAATAAATTCTAACTTGTCAGATTGATATTTTGAAGTCAATTGTTTCATCTCTTCTATTACTGGCTCTTTCACTTGTGATTTAAGTAAACGGTAATAATACTGTGATGAAATATTGCGCTGTAAGGTTCTAACATTCCAAGCTTGTTGAGCAGCTTCTTTTTCATACCAGTTACGTGCTTTATCATCTTTTACTTGTATTAGAGTACGATAATGAGTCCAACTAAGTAATGGAACAGATTTTCCACTCACTGAGTGGAAAATGTTTGGATACATTTTATAAAAAGAATAAAAACTATAAAGATTTGTTTTTGTGTATCCTTTACCATACTCATTTGTAAGTTCTTTTGATAATTTTCTAATAAGTGTTGTCCCATATTCAGCACGATCTTCACCTTTTAGTTCTTCTTCAGCTATTCTATAACCTATCAACCAATTTCTATATACTAAAGCGGTATTGATCGCCTGATATGCCTGTTTCTGAGATAATTCAATTATGTTTTTTAAATCTGATAAAATATCTTCTGTCTTTTCTGCTTTAATAAGTTGATTAAAATCCATTAAATTATTATCCATTTTTCTCATCAACCTTCCTTTAGTTATTTACTTACTACGAATACATCTCTCAATAGAGTATTTCAACACGCTTATCTTTTTACTTTAAAGCCACTTTTTCATATATGTGTATTCACTTTACCTATATGCCTTATTATAGCACGATGACATTTTTAATACTATACCACCAGTAATTGGTTTCAAACTCAAATAAAAAATGACCAATTATTCATTATGATAACTGGCCATTCTCACGACTTTTTACGGAAAAATCTTTGCTTTTATATGCGTCTGTATGCCACTTTTATGATGCCAAAAACCCTTTAGTTATCGGCTTTTTAGTGTTGTATGCTATGTGTATTATTTATTCTGCATGCGCATATGTGGAAACAACAACACCTCACGAATCGTTGTCTGCCCAGTCAGCAACATCACAAAACGGTCAATACCCAAACCAACACCGCCTGTAGGAGGCAAACCATATTCCAACGCCTCTACATAATCCGTATCCATTTCATTCGCTTCATCATCCCCAAGATCACGCAGCTTCAACTGATTTTCAAAACGCTCTCTTTGATCAATCGGATCATTCAACTCAGAGAAAGCATTCGCATATTCATGTCCATCAATGAACAATTCATAACGATCCGCAAAACGTGGATCCTGCGCATTCTTCTTTGCTAATGGAGAAATTGATGTTGGATGTCCATAGATGTAAGTAGGCTGAATCAATGTTTCTTCAACATATTTCTCAAAGAATAAGTTGATGATGTGACCAACACTGTTATGCTTCTTTTCAACTTCAATATCATGTTCCTTCGCAATCTCACAAGCTTCCTCAAAGCTCATCTCTTTCCAGAAATCTACACCACAAGCTTCTTTGATTGCATCCACCATATGCAAACGTTTGAAAGGTGCTTTTAAAGAAATAGCTTTTTCATTATAAGTAATCTCGGTTGTGCCTAATACCTCATTTGCGACATAATCAAATAAACCTTCAATCAAATCCATCATACCATTCAAATCAGAGTAAGCAACATAAGCCTCCACTGTTGTAAATTCTGGATTATGTGTTGCGTCCATTCCTTCATTACGGAATAAACGGCCAATTTCATATACACCCTCTAAACCACCGACGATCAATCGCTTTAATGGTAATTCTGTTGCGATACGCAAATAGAAAGGCATATCTAAAGTATTGTGATGTGTAATGAATGGTCTTGCGGCTGCTCCACCTAAAATTGGCTGCAATACCGGTGTTTCCACTTCCATCAACCCTTTACCATCTAAGTAACGCTGAATCGCACGGATGATTCTTGGACGTGTTACGGCAATGCGCTTACTTTCCTCATTCATAATCAAGTCAACATAACGTCTTCTGAAACGTTCTTCCTTATCCTGAAGACCGTGGAACTTTTCAGGTAATGGACGCAATGCTTTTGTTAGATGGGTATATACTTCCGCCTTAACAGAAAGCTCGCCATGATTGGTTTTCATGACTTTACCCTCAATACCAACAATATCACCTAAATCCGATTTCTTGAATACTTCATAAGCTTCTTCACCAATAACATCTTTACGCACATAAATCTGAATCTGTCCATCGACATCTTGAATGTGCATAAAACCGGCTTTTCCTTGTCTACGCTTCGTCATGATACGACCGGCAACTTTTACCGTCACATTCATTTCTTCTAACTCTTCCTTTGTACAGCCTTCATATTCTGCACGAATCTGTCCGCTTTTGTGTGTTCTTTCATACGCTTGTCCAAATGGCTCAATACCCATTTCTTTGAGTTCTTCCATTTTTTGTCGACGAATTTTTTCCTGTTCCGTTAACTTTTCCATTTTTTACGCTCCTTATCCATTAAAAAAACTCTCTTCCGCATAGGGACGAGAGTTAACATCGTGGTACCACCCTAATTTATCAGCCGGTTTCCCTAACTGACCTTAGTGACTTTCTTTAAGTCCATCTTTAACGCAGATGTAACGTCCTGTTGGAAGGCTCCAAGTCTTTATTTCAGCTATTGTATCACTATCCCTTTCCAGCTTAGCGGGACTCTCTGTCAGTTACTCAATAACCTACTCTCTCTTCATCGCCTATTACGTTTATGATTATATAGAGAATGCATTTGTTTGTCAAATGATTTTCGATGAAAAACGCCTAAACAATACCAATCCAAAGCATTTGCAATACGTAATGTGGATGATATTAAATAGACGATATATATAATCTATCTTTGGAGATAACGTTTCAATTCCATATACCGTTCTTTCGATATTGGTAATTCTGTGGCAGAATATTTCAATTTCGCCCGATATCTTTGAATACTGTCGATTTGCATACAATTTACCAAATAGCTTTTATGAATACGATGGAACACCTCCGGTAATTTCTTTTCAAAATCAGCTAACAATCCCCAAACTTCAAAGCTTTCATTTTTTGTATACACTATAGTACATTGTCCCGCTGCTTTTAAATATAAAATCTCAGAAGGCAATAAATAACGATAATGTTTTTCTCTATCTCGGAAAGAAAGGCGTTTTAGATTGGTATTCATCAATGCCAATTGTTTTAAATAAGCAAAGAATTCTGTATCCTCCGTAAATGGTTCTTCTATTAAACCCGCTTGACTTAAAGGAATATCCTGTGCATGTGAGCTATGGATGTGTACAAGTGATAGTTCCCCTTTTATCAGTTTCCAGATAAACGTGCAACGAACATGTGCATAGATACTGTTATCATCCTCTAATGCCGCCATGATCTTATAGCGACCATAAACAACCCAAACACCGCGTTCATGAAACAAAAGATGATATTCTTCATCGGATACTATGGCAGCTGGTTCATGCAATTCTTTCTCCGTTATTCGTTTGAATTCATCAGATCCTTTGGACCATTGAAAATCATTAGGCCCGATATACATAAAGTCATCACTCATTAGATGCGTTGTTTTTATGATATCTCTATCATAAAAGCCGCGAACGACTTCCTGTGTTTTTTGAATGATCGTTTCTTCTTTATACATTGTTCTTGGCATACGCATCCTCCTTCAAATTATAATGTCATTATAACAGGTACGTCACAAAACAACAAGCAATTCCAAGGGAAAATTTCTTAATTATTATGTGATAATTATATGATATAAAGTTGAAAGATCAAATAAAAAGAACTCCTTTTTTGGTGTATTCCAAATTTTAGAGTTCTTACTATTAAACAACTTTTCCTTATAATCGAAGTGCCCCCTACATATGGAAACACTTCGCCTAAAACAGCTATCGTTGGGATGGCACATAACTATCTATATATTCTTGATATACTTTTTCATATGCACATAAAATTTCTTCCATCTGCGCATATGTATCCATCTTTGTCAAACTGTCTTTTAACTGATGACTTTTTGGTAAACCTTTAACATACCATGCGGCATGTCCACGCATTTCCCGCATCCCCACATGTTCACCCTTTAAATCACAGAGGCGTTTTGCATGAAGTCTTGCCATAGTAAATTTTTCATTCACACTGACCGGTGGCAGCTTTTCACCAGTAGCCAAATATGTCGCAATTTCTTTGATCAGCCATGGATCACCTAATACACCGCGACCTACCATGATCGCATCACAACCAGTCGTATCCAACATCCGCTTGGCATCTTCACTGCTGCGTATATCACCATTTCCCATAACCGGAATAGAAACAGCTTGTTTGACAGCTTTAATATATTGCCAATCAGCTTTGCCTTCATACATTTGTTTCCGTGTTCTGCCATGTACGGCCAAAGCAGACACACCGACAGATGCTAACCCTTTTGCTAGTTCGACACAATTGATGCTATCCATATCCCAGCCTATACGCATCTTAACAGTAACCGGTTTTTTTACACTATCGACAACTGCTTTCGTCATTGTAACCGCATGATCAATATCCTTCATTAAGGCACTGCCGGCATTGGATTTGATTATTTTATTCACCGGACATCCCATATTGATATCTATGATATCACAATCACTTTTCTCATCCAGTAACTTAGCGGCATAGACCATCGTTTCAATATCATGTCCAAAGATTTGCATGGTCAAAGGATGTTCTTCTTTTTCAACTGCTGTCATATGTAATGTTTTTTCATTTTCATAATATAACGCCTTATCACTTACCATTTCCGTATAAATCAATCCTGCGCCAAATTGTTTGCAAATCACACGGAAAGCCGGATTACTGATACCAGCCATAGGTGCAATAACAACTTGATTGGGTATGGTGATATCGCGTATCTTCCACGATTTATCTTGCATAACGTTCTATGAATCCTTCCAAATCACGCAGCTCCTGCTCATTGAAATAATATTTTTCATTACAGAAATTGCAGGTAATCTCGCAACCATGATCTTCTTCAATCAGCTTCTTACGCTCTTCTTTTGACAATGTTACTAATACTCGTTTCATAGTTGCTCGATCACAATGACAGCGAAATGCTATTTCCTGACTAGATAAGATTGTTGCATCATCAAACAATGAAGTAAGTATATCCTCTAAACTTTCCCCTTCATTGATTAATTTTGAAATAGGTTCCATATGCGCTATGATGTTTTCTACTTTTACAATATCTTCTTCCTCTGCATCTGGCATCATTTGAATGATCATGCCGCCGGCAGCCTGAATAGCATTATCTGGATTTACAAGTACGCCTACAGATACTGCGGATGGTGTCTGTTCACTGGCCGTAAAATAATATGCAAAGTCATCACCGATTTCTCCACTTTGTAAAGCGACAGTGCCACTCCAGTTTTCTTTCATATTCAAATCTTTGATAACTTCTAAATAACCTTCTTTTCCTACCGCTGTACCTACAGCAAGTTTTCCTGTATCGTTATATTGCAACATGATATGTGGTTCGGATACAAAGCCGCGGACATGTCCATCACTGTATGCATCAACTAAAATGGTGCCAATAGGACCGCCGCCATTTATGCGAATGGTCAATTGTTCTTTATCACTCTTCAGCATACTTCCCATCATGGAACCTACGCTTAGCGTACGCCCTAAAGCCGCAGCACTGGTTGGCCATAAATCAAATCGCTTGCGAGCCTCCTCAACTAAAGCGGTAGAGGAACATATATAAATTCGCACATGTTCATTACATGCTAATGCTTTTATTAAATAGTCTTTCATTTTCCTTCACTCCTTGAATTTGCACCTGTAGTATACCATAATCATTAACAAAAAGAAAAGGAAGTGATAACACTTCGCTTATTGCATAACACTTTCTTTCATGAAGATCTTCCAAATGCTACCGTCTGTTATAGTTCCCTTATCTTAAATATAGTTTCATATCCAATATGTTTTCTCTTTAGATCAACATACGCTCTTTTTTCTTAAGGTCACGGTAAAAGAATATAAAGAGAAAAGGTCCCATCAATGACCAGGCAATTGGCTCCGCAAAACATACACCGGTATAGCCGCTAAAAGGTATCAAAGCAAAGGTTGCAATAATCTTAACGCCCATTTCAATACAGCTGGATACAATCGGACTTCGCCCATTGCCAAGCCCCTGCAAACCATTGCGATAAATAAATAAGATAGCAAGGATGAAATAAAATACACTGCTGATTCTGGTATAATAAGCCGCTAGTGAAACAACCTGTGTCTGTTGCTTATTGACAAGGAAGCCAATAAAGAAATCAATGCATGTAAAGGATAATAAGATAACGATACCTACCCAACCAAAGCTTATCCATACACTTTTTTTCATACCTTCTCGGATTCGATGATACTGTTTAGCACCTAAGTTTTGTGAAACAAAGGTTGTAACAGCAATGGCAATGGAAATCAGTGGCTGCATAAACATCTCCACAATTTTGCGTGCTGCCACATGTGCCGCAATGGTCATTTCTCCCAGACTGTTCACTGCACTCTGTAAGACTACTGAACCGATGGATACAATGGAATTCATAAGCCCCATGGAAATCCCCATAGACATTTGTTTCAGAAAAACTTCTCTTTCTACATGACATTCTTCTTTTTTCAAGAAAAACATTGGATATTTCTTTCTCATATACAGGAAGCATAATACTACACTTAACAACTGTGCCAGTACGGTGGCATAGCCAGCTCCATTGATGCCTAAATGCAATTGAGCAATAAAAAGATAATCCAAGGCGATGTTGGTTAAAGAGGCAATGATGAGAAAATATAATGGTGTCTTACTATCACCAATTGAGCGTAACATACTTGCCATCATATTATATGCCATAGTAATAAACAATCCCATAAATATGATAGTTAAATACCCATCTGCCATCGAAAGAATACTTTTCGGTGTCTGAAGTAAGGAAAGAATTGGTGTCTTTAAAAGCATCGCGGCAAGCACGATAATCACCACACTGGACATACATAACAATATACATCCATAAGTTGCCATTTTCATACCTTCCTGATCCCTAGCTCCGTAATACTGTGCTATCAATATTGATACTCCCATAGATACACCACTTACCAGACCAATGACCAAACCGGATAAGGAAGCAGTAGCTCCCATAGCAGCTAAGGCACGTACCCCTAAAATCTGTCCTACCATCATCGTATCTGCCATAGTATAAAATTGCTGAAAGATATTTCCCAAAAGGACCGGAACAGCAAAACTCAACAACAATTTCATAACATTCCCTTGTGTCATATTCTTCATAGCATCACCTCGCATTTACGCATTATTCTAACATAAATTAACTTGCGAAACAATGACTTTTATACGCATCCCCTTGATCATATACAGATAGGGATATGTGTTAAAAGGAAGCGTATCAAAAAGGGGTAATCATTTTCTGCCAACAATAGCATCACGGTTTTCATCGCTGTACTATCTAAAAAACAATCTTGTTTATTCGCCAAGAGAAGCATCGTATCACCAAAAGCGTGCGTTCCGATTGCCAGATGCCCATAAGCAACGATACCAAAGCTTACTTCAAAGCCAATGGAAATAACCCCGATACTATACATGCCAATAGCTAAAGTACCAACACTGATATAGCCTATAGCTAGCGCTCCTAAAGCATACACTCCGATTGCCAACACACCTAAACAAAAAAGGAAGCCAAAGCTTAATAGGCCAAAAGATAAAATACCAAAGCTCATCATGCCAAGCGATATCACCCCCACAGCTGTATTACCGATGGCAATGATGCCTTTCGCTATTCGTCGTTTTCCATTTCTGTTCCTTCCCAAACCAAGTTGAACAGCAAGCAAAGGAATCCCAAATACTTTGCAAGAAGAAGTATATTCACAACCTTTAAAAAAAGTACTTTTATCCTTACCCATACGCTGCTTAATTGGCATGCTATTCTCATTTATTTCCTCTGGGATGTGCAAAAGCTTAATCAACTTTGCCATTTGCTCTTCATTTGCTTTACCTAATCCAAGTTCCCATCTTCTAATGGTCCATGGTGTTACATTACATAATAAAGCAAGTTCTTCATAACTCAGTTTTTGTGCAATACGATAAGCCCTTAATCTTTTCTTAAATGCCATCCATTTCCCTCCTTTTCTATCAAGGAAACACATAACTCCTATTTCATTAAATAAAGCACTACGATTTACACGCTTATTTCATATCTGTTTTAAAGAGTATCATTTAAGTTTTACAACCTATGGCTATTGATAGTAACTATAAAATAAACCTTATTCATTTATTATGATACTAGCATAAATGATCGATTAGGAACAGCCTTTTGCGATCCTTATCCTATCCTCTTATTTGTTTTCACCCTTATGAATAAGGAAAGGAAGCCAATGATTTGGCTTCCCATTGTTATTCTTCACTGTCGTGTTTCGTTAATTCTTTTAACGCTTCTTCAAAACTCTTCTGCGCTTTTTGTTTTTCTTCTTCTCGCTTCAAAGAAGTTTCATTATCTTCTACTTCCTGTGTTGGATTTTCAGCTTCTGCCTGAGCTTGCGCAGAACGTTCTTCTTCTCTTTCTGCTTCTATACGGGCTTGTTCTTTCCGCTGTTCCTGTTCCGGAGAAGTCAATTTACCATAAGTCATTAAATTATTAATCTGCTCACTTGTAATGGTTTCTTCTTCAATCAGATTTTCCGCAATCAATGTTAACAGATCTTTATTGTCCTCAATCAGTTTCTTTGCCTGATCATAACACTCATTAATAATCTTCCGGATTTCCTTATCAATTTCATAAGCAATCTCTCCGGAATAATTACTTCCGCTGCCATAATCTCTTCCTAAGAAAACATTTCCTGTACCATCATCATATTGAATAGGTCCAAGGGAAGACATACCCCAACTTCTTACCATTGCTTTCGCAATCTTTGTCGCCTTTTGAATATCATTGCTAGCGCCGGCAGAAATTTCATTAAACATGACTTCTTCGGCCACACGACCACCCATTAATCCAGTAATCTGGCTCATAAAATCAGCTTTTGTCGGGAACAATTTTTCTTCCTTTGGTGTCATGAGGTTATAGCCACCGGCTTCTCCACGTGGAATAATCGTTACTTTTTCTACCTTATCGGCATCCTCAAGTTTCAGACCAATTACCGCATGCCCTGCCTCATGATAAGCTACCAGACGTTTCTCTTTCTCCGTATACTTCTTTGATTTCTTCGCCGGACCCATCATTACACGGTCGATAGCTTCATCTAAATCTTCCATCGTAATCATCTTACGTTTATCACGAACGGCCAAAATGGCACCTTCATTTAACACGTTTTCCAAATCCGCACCAGAGAATCCCGGAGTACGTTTCGCCAAAGACTCCAAAGAAATATCCTTTGCCAATTTCTTATTGCGGGCATGTACCTTTAAGATTTCATAACGGCCTTTCTTATCCGGAAGATTAACCGTAATCTGGCGGTCAAAACGTCCGCTTCGTAATAAGGCAGGATCTAAGACATCCGGGCGATTCGTTGCGGCAATAATGACAATACCTTTATTTTCACCCATACCATCCATCTCTACCAACAGCTGGTTTAAGGTTTGTTCACGTTCATCGTTTCCACCGCCCATACCGGCTCCACGCTGGCGTCCAACCGCATCAATTTCATCAATAAAGACGATACATGGTGCGTGTTGCTGAGCTTTTTTAAACATGTCACGCACACGGCTAGCACCGGTACCGACAAACATTTCCACAAAGTCAGATCCACTGATTGAGAAGAAAGGCACATCTGCTTCTCCGGCCACCGCTTTCGCCAACAAAGTCTTACCGGTACCCGGAGGACCAACCATCAGCATCCCCTTAGGAATACGAGCACCCATATCGGTAAAGCGTTTTGGGTCTTTCAGGTAATCAATGATTTCCTTCACTTCTTCTTTTTCTTCATCACATCCGGCAACATCCTTAAAACGCACCTTAATGCTGCTTTCTATCTTCGCCCTGGATTTACTAAATTCAAAGGCCTTGTTATTGCCTCCTGCATTCATACGAGAGAACAGGAAGATTGCTGCTCCACCAAGAATCAAGAAAGGCAATACGCTTTTAAGGAAAACTTCTAATACACTTTCCTTATTTGCATCTAATACATTCACTTTTGTCTTCTTATTCTTTTCAAATAATTCACTCAGCCATTTTACATTGTCATCCGTGCGTGGCACACTGACTGTAAAACTCTTCGTGCTATCGCCATTCTGATAGGTTCCTCTGACTCCGATGACGGTAGTACCCATAGACATATTGACTTCTTTAAATGATAAATTTTCAGCTTGCGCCGCAAATTCATTATAATTGAACTCTTTTGTGTTACTACCATTTCCAAATGTAATCAGAAGGACCATAATAGAAATAACAAGAATATAAGGCAACAGACTTATTACCTTTTTATTGTTCATATGATACGCCTCCTTTTTGCTTATTCATAGATTTCGCGTTTTAAAACTCCAATGTATGGCAGATTACGATACTTCTGGTCATAGTCTAAACCATATCCAATGACAAATTCATTCGGAATGGCAAATCCTACATATTCTGCCTCTATATCAACAACACGACGATCCGGTTTGTCAAGCAATGATACAACCTTCACATCCTTGGCACCCTTATTCATCAATGTACGTTTTACTTCCTTTAATGTTCTGCCGGTATCGACGATATCTTCAACTAACAGAATGGATAATCCTTGTACGGAACAATCCAAATCCTTATCTATACGAATATCTCCTACAGACTTTGTCCCCTGATAACTGGATACATCCATAAAATCTATTTGAATATCTAAATCAATATGCTTAATAATTTCCACCATGAAGGGAACGCTTCCTTTTAATAAGCCTACGACATAAGGAACCTCATTCAAAGCTTTATAATCACTCGTAATCTTTGCGCCGAGTTCTGCACATTTATGAATGATTTCATCCTGTGAAACCAATACCTTTTCTACAACTTCATGCATCGTTATTCCTCCTAATACAGCTATAAACTATTTTACCACAAATATGCTTGGATTGTTAGAGAAATGTGCAATATCACAACCGATTTGCGGTACTAAAATCACATTTCCCTGTGCGTTGACAACAACCGGCCAACATTTTCTTTCCCAAGAAGGAATTTTGCGGTCAATAAACCAACGATGCACCTTTTTTCTACCCAACCGCAATACGATAGCATCGCCTTCTTGTACATTACGAATCGTAATTGGAAAATCCTGCGGATATAAGGTTAGCGCCTCACAGCTCTTTCCTGTTAAGCTAGTATGAAAATAAGGTGTATGCAAACATGCTACTTCATGCAGTACATAGGCATAGGATGGCATATCTTTCACATGAATATGCACAATGCCATATTCCTTACTCATACAATAGCGTTTTCCGATATCACTTGTCCAATTATTTGCCTTAAAAAGCAGGCCTGCCAATTGATCTAACAGCTTTTCTGATACATGTTCTTTGCATTCTTGATAAATCCATGTACGTAAAACTTGTTTACGAAAATTTTCATCAAGCTCGCATAAAGCTGCCGCATCATACTGCCAAACTGCTAAAAAAGCCTTTGTCTTCTCTAATACCTGTTGTGCTTTGTTATTCTTCTCTGCTATTTCAGCCGCCAGCTCTTCCTTTTCCTTACGGCTCATATGATCAATATAAGAATGACGAATCCGATTCCTTGTATAATCATCTGTAAAATTACTTTCATCAAAGCCATACGGAACTTGATGTTCAATACAATATGCTAATAATTCCTGTTTGGTATAGGATAATAGTGGACGCAGAACCTTACAATCATATAATACCGTTTCTTCTTGAATCCCATAATACACACCCTTAGAACCTCTTTCCATCTGCATCAGATACGTTTCTAAGTGATCATCTAAATGATGTGCCAACAAGATGGCATCACCATGATATTTTTCAAGTAATTCGTGATAGAAATGATAACGTTCTGCTCTGGCAAATGCCTGAAAGTTTCCCTTGCATGGTTTCTTCTGCCTTTTTACATAACATGGAATTTCATACCTTTGGCAATAATTAACCACCAGCTCTTCATCACGGAATGCACTTTCGCGTTTCTGATAATTCATATGTGCCACAAGAAAAGACAGACCATAAGATCTGCACATATCTAATAATGCCATAGAATCCGGACCGCCGCTGACACCAATGACATATACGTGTTGTTGCGAAAGATTGGCTAAACTTTTCATATGCGTATTATATACTAAAGCCTATGAAAATCAAGGTTTTTCATTGATTTCACATGAACTTCACATCGGTATACAGAAAAATGTCGTTTAAAAAAAGACTGCGTACATACAGTCTTACCTACTTACACAATGCAAAGCGTATATCATGATCATGCCCCTATCTGTGCGTTTGCCTTACATACTTTTATAGCGATTAAGGTGGAATCGTCTTTTCTTCGTTGACGTGATAAAGTATCGCTAAAGGCGGCAACATCTTCTTTTAAATCTTCTTTTTTACGCTGTGAAAGCCATGCACTTACCTCACTGCGGGTAATGCCATCAGAGATCATTAAGAATTCATCACCTTCTTGCAAGGCTACTTCGAAGCAATCTGGTTCTATAGCCGATATGATTCCTACCGGCAAGGCATTACCATTGATTTCATGCAGATGCTCATCACGTAATAAGAATGTTGGACATGCGGCTGATTTCGAAATATATGCCATCCCGCTGGAGCGATTGATGCAGATTACATCCAAGGTCGCATAGGTGTCACTTTGAATCAATTTGTTGATACAGCGAATGGCACTATCCTGTGGTATGCCACTGATGATCATACGCTGAAATAAACTGGTAATCAAACGAGAACTGCGTGCTGCATTTTCACCATTTCCCATACCATCACTGATCATACAAATCATACTTTGGCGAAAACGGAAGATTGAGTAACTATCGCCATTTCCGGTATAAGAATTACGGATACTATCGCCATATGCCTCTATATCAAAAGGTAAGGCATCTGCAAATAAGATGGAAAACCCTCGGACAAAACGTTTCTTTTGAACTTCTAAGACTTGCAGCTTACGATGTAACAAAGTTTCCAATAATGGCTGCAAGGTCATATGAATTTCCCCTCGCCGTAAATTGCCGACTTCCAGATGTAATTGCAAACTGCCATCACTGCTTTCCTCTATATGTAAAGTTTCTACGCTGAATTGATAACCCTCTAAGGCTTTTTGTAATTGTTCATAGCGTTTCCCTTCTAACGGTATCTTCTGAATCTCTTCTGCATTATATTGCAATGCATTTGCCATATTTAATAGTAATTCAGCCCCCGTCTGATGAATGCCCTCATAATACTCTGCCAGTGATTGAAAGATACCGGCATAATTTTGCATCTGTCTACGCAATAGATTATCATTCCCCCTATAAGGAAGCATTGTTTCCTTTGTTTCCAAGTATAACAAGGGAATATACTCCACACGCAGGATGAGTACAGATAAGATTGCAACACCAAGATAAGCATAAGTAAACATTGTCGAAGGAAGGAAAAAATAACTTAGGATAAGGATAAAACAACACAAAGCTTTTTTATCTTTAAAGATCATGCAGATTCCTAATACTAAGAATAGCGCCTCTTCATGAATGGGTAATAAAAATAAAATTCCTAAAAGTGCTGCAGCACTTTCCCGTGTACAGATAATAGTGATTAACAAATACGCAAAAAGAAGTATTGGTGTGTAATATAATGGCATACTGGCAGCTAACACCAGGGCGATACTCATAAGCATTGCGCCATACATGCTTTCAGTAAGGGCATAGCGTTTCTGTGTCCAGCCATATTGTGAACATGTTTGATACATCAGAATACCGCCAATCATTGGTTCAATCATAGCTTTCGGGGTTATGTTAAATTGCCGTATCGCATAAGGAATCAATACCAAACCTATCACAAAGGGAATCCATTGATAAAGATTACGATTCAAGATTTTCACTATGTACAACAAAACAAAAAACAACGAAAATCCTAATGCATAAAAATATGCCGTGAGAATATCTTTCTGTAATGCCAATAACAGTATGAAAAACACGCTGATACAGGCCTCTTTATTACTACGTAAATAAGAATATGCTACAAATAAAAAAATGATGAGCGGAGATACCACCGTGTCGCTGATACCTATGTAAATCGCTAAAATACCACAAACAATATCACTGGGACGCAAAAGCGCTTTCCCCCTTGTTTTCTTAATGACTGCCTTTTCCAACCGAAACCACCTCTTTCATGACACGATTATAAAAGTGTTTTCTCAAGGATTCTGTCAGTTTTTGTCTTATCTTTACATAATCACCACAAGATATACTGAACATGTGAAACCATCTGTCATTTCTTGTTGTTTTCTGATAAAATAATCTTGTTTTGAAAGGGGATCTATATGATAAATCATTTTATCTACGATGCTGACCATCGGTCTGCCCATCATCATTCAACAGATCATATCGTTAAGTTTGAATATGATTGATACCTTCATGATCGGGAGTGTCGGTGTTGCCGAATTAGCTGCTGTGGGAGCTGCTAATAAAGTTTATTTTATCTTTTCTACTATTTGTTTTGGTATTTATAGCGGTGCTAGTATTTTTGTGTCGCAATATTGGGGGATTCATGATGTGAAAAACATCCGAAAGGTCATCGCTATTCAAATGCGGATTGGTTTTATCCTATCCGTATTCACCTGTATCACTGCTTTTTTATTTGCCCCTGGCATCTTAAGACTCTTCGTAAGAGATGCACACGCCATTCAAATAGGCGCACAATATCTACGGATTACCTGCTTCACCTATATTATGACTGCCTTTTCTTTTTTAATGAGTTTTAACTCGCGTGCCATTCATAACCTGCGCATACCAACTATTGCAACGATTATTGCCATAACGATTAATACCATTCTTAATTATGGTTTAATATATGGTAATTTCTATATGCCTCAATTAGGTGCCCAGGGAGCGGCGATAGCTACCCTCATTGCCCGCTTAATTGAAATGGTCTTTATCCTAACTTACGTATACACCAGTAAGGAGCATCCTTTAGCCGCAGATTTATCTACGATTACACATTTGGATCATGAATTATTAAAACGTGTTGTGAAAACGGCTCTGCCGGTAGCGGCAAGTGAAAGTGCTTGGAGCGTAGGTACAACGGTCTGCTTCATGGCTTATGGATTATTGGGCACCAGTGCTGTGGCAGTTGTACAAGTGGCGAGTGTTATTAATGATTTATTCCAATGCGTATTCTTTGGTTTAGGCAATGCCTGTGCTGTCATGATCGGAAATGAATTAGGACGCCAACGTTGTGATCTTGCCTATACCTATGGAAAAATCTTTATTCTGATGAATCTGGGATTCTGTCTGACCATGAGTATTCTGCTATATGCCAGTCGTGCTATGATCGTAGATATTTATAACTATGATGAAGCTACGAGTCGTTTGTTAGATGTGACCATCATCGCCTTTGCGCTTTATAATACCCCGAAGATGATGTCCTATGTGCATATCTGCGGTATTCTTCGAGCAGGTGGCGATACCCGCTTTTGTATGGCATGTGATGTCATCGGCATTTGGTGTATTGCGATACCGCTGGCATTCCTAGGCGCAGCCGTATGGAAACTTCCACTTCCTTTGGTCGTAGCATTATCCTTTAGTGATGAAATTGTCAAAGCGCTCATCACTTTATGGCGTTTCCATTCAAAAAAATGGATTCATATCTTAATACAGACCAGCGAATCCCTGATGTGATCCCAAAAGTTAGTCCTAACACCTAACGATGGAATGTTTTAACACCTAGCATCCCTAAGGATGTTTTTTTTAATCTAAGCATTGTTTCACACGTTCTTTTATTTCACGAAACAGATTACTATTTTTATCTAAATGTGATTTCACATCTATAATACGTGCTGTATTGATCCACTTAGCATCATTGATAAATAAAACCGATTCCTTATTCATGCCCCGAATCTTGCCAAGCCGCATCAAATGACGTTTACCTTTTGGATTGTCTTTCCCATAAGCCTGTACATAAGCACTGTGATTCCCACTCATCGGCACAACAAACGCTTTGTTGTGAAATAAAGTCATGATGATACCAAAATGTTGAAATCCGATTTCATAAATATAAGCTTCGCCAAAATCAATATAACAAATATCACCAACACGAATATCCACTCCCAATTCATTACAATTCGTGATATTACGTCGTTCGCGTAAATTCATATCACTAATCAGTTTAGGTATCGCATCCTTCACTTCCAAACTGCGATAATCCTGACTTTTTTCTTCTATGTAATGTTGCCAAAGCTCTTCCCAATATGCTTTCTCTACAATCTTTCCTTTCTTCTCATCCTTATCTAAAATTTCTTGCAATTCCTTTAGTTCCACATCTATCACCTCATAAAACTATACGACAGAGGAACCGGTGTTTTTGTAAAAGTGAAAAGATTTATGTATTTTCCTGAATAAAAATGAAAGCTTTTTATAATTCCAATATTTCATAGGTGTTTATTTACCAAGCATTTTGAAAGATATTAAATCGGAAAGTTTTCTTTATATAAACTTTTTCTCTTCCTATAACCATACGAAAAAAGACGCCCATATACATCGACGTCTCACATTTATATTTAATTACTTCTTTTACTAAATTTATGGCAGATTATTAGGAATCGTTTTTTAACGCCTCTTATCACCGATAACAAAGGATGAAATTGTTTCGATATCATGCCACTGCCTTCAATGAACAATTCAACAATCAAGGCAATGATGAAGAGAACAACAAAGCCAGCCGTTTTATTCACCAAATAGATATATGCGGTAAAACCAAACAAAGCTGTAACCACATACAAAATTAGCACTGTATTTCGTTGCCCGAAACGCTGCATCAACAAATGATGCACATGTTTTTTATCCGCATCTGAGAATTTATGCCCGGACAATTTTCTTCGTAAGATTGCACCTAAGGTATCCACAATCGGTACCGCCAATAATAAAATCGGTAAGGCTAATGTCATGATCGTAGAACTCTTAAAGCCTAATAAAGAAATCGCTGATATGATAAAGCCTAAGAATAACGCACCGCAATCTCCCATAAAGATGCTCGCCGGATGTGAATTATAAATGAGGAACCCCATCGTCGCACCGGCTAAGATCAACGACATCGTTTGAATATCCATACGTCCTTCAATAGCAGAAAGACATGCAACCACAATCAAAATAATCGTACTGATACCACCGGCTAAGCCATCCAATCCATCAATCAGATTGACCGCATTGGTAATCCCGATGATCCAGACAAAAGTTACTAAGAAAGAGATGATTCCCATATCAATCGTAATACCTAAAGGTAAACGAATGACATCTAAACTCACCTTTCCTACCATCATCAGTACAATGGCAGCAGCTATTTCAAATAATAATTTCAATTTCGGCGATAAGTTTACCATATCATCAATCAATCCGCCGATAAACATAATACTTCCGCCAATCAAGATCCCATTGATGGTCATATCGGTTTTCATAAACACCGCCATACACACAACAAAAGATACATAGATGGCAACACCGCCAATACGGGCAATTTTGCCACTATGTACCGTTCGTTCATTTTCTAAGGCATAAATTTCTAATCGCGTTGCCACAACTTTTAAGAAAGGTGTCAGAAAAGCCGATAGTAACAACGGAATCAATAGATATTTCAGGTAATCCATAGATTCACCTCGCTTATCTTATGTGTTTTAGCGTACCAGATGCAAATTCTCCAATAAGATTCCAGTTCCTTCTGCAACACAGCGCAATGCGTTTTCCGCAACATATACCGGAATATGTAATTCATTTCGCAATAATTCATCAATACCATGCAACAATGCACCACCACCGGTCAATACGATACCTCTGGTAACAATATCGCTAGCCAATTCCGGAGGTGTCTGTTCCAATACCGTTTTACAAGCACGTACAACATCCTGCAGGCTTTCTGCCATGCTACCCTGAATTTCCTCAGAGCATAAGGAAATCGTTGTTGGTAAGCCGGTAACCAAGTCACGTCCGCTGACTTCCATTGTTTCATGTAAGCTGCCTTTCCAAGCAGTACCGATATTTTTCTTCACTTCTTCGGCTGTACGATCACCGATCAACAGTTTCTTTTCTTCTTTTACAAATTTAATGATATCACGATCAAAGGTATCTCCAGCAATCTTCAAAGATGTACTGGATACGATTTCCCCTAAAGAAATAACCGCAACATCGGTAGTACCACCACCGATATCCAATACCATACAGCCACTTGGCTTACCGATATCCAAACCGGCACCAACCGCTGCTACTTTTGGTTCTTCTTCAATAAATACTTTTTTTGCCCCTGCGCGATAAGCGGCATCACGAATGGCATTTCTTTCCACACTTGTAATATTGCTTGGACAACAAATCAGAATCGTAGGACGTTTGAACATTCCCTTGATTGCCAATTTCTTAAAGAAGAAATTCAGCATAATTTCGGTTACTTCAAAGTCCGCGATAACGCCATCCTTTAAAGGACGGATTGCCAATACTCTGCCTGGTGTTCTTCCAAGCATATCCTTTGCTTCCTGGCCTGCAGCCAGACATTTTTTTGTTTCTGCATCTATTGCCACGACGCTAGGTTCGTCAATAACGATACCCTCGCCTTTTACATACATTAATAAGTTCGCTGTTCCTAAGTCGATTCCTACTTCTTTCGAAAACATAGTTATTCCTCCGTTCTTCAAGCAAATATCATTATAACATAAAATTCCGATTAAAAAAGGCAAATTCTGCAAACTTCAGACATCCTTAAGATTTAACCGCTTTCTTATTTTACGGATATGAAAATAGTACCCTTTAGGTACTATTTTATCTCGCTCAAAGTCTTGTCAAAGACGGTTTTCGGATCTATGATCGTACCATTTTTTTCAACGACCATATGCAAATGCTTTCCTAACTCTTTATTGTAAATATTCGTCCCCGCTTTAGCAATGGCATCACCCTGATTCACTTTATCACCTTGTTTTAATGCCACATCATCCAGGCTTTGATAGGTGATGGAAAGATCCTTGCTCTTGATGGTAACACTCTTTCCAAACAAGGCATCTTCTTTCACCTCACTGACATCACCGGCAAAAACAGCTAAAACATCAAAGGCTTCATCGTTACATGCATAATCAATTCCCTGATTGGCACGATAGACACCTTCAAACTTTGTCATGCTGTCAACTTCATGATCCTTACCATCAAAGTATTCTAACACCGTTTTCGCTTCTACATTGAATGGATGGATGCCTTTCTGCGTGGTATCCGGCAATGACAATACCGGAACACTTTCCTTGAACACTGCCGTGTCCTCTTTATCCTTGCGGCTTGTGTATTCATAGCTGATAAACGCTACGGCAATCACCAGCACACAGCTTAATGCAACAATCAGTCTTCGTTTTGATGTGTTTTTTTCTTTCGTATAGCTATACATTTCATCACCTCTAGTGATGATTATTCCCTTATGAAATTCCTTTATACATCCTTTTTTTCAATCTTTACATCAGTGTAATAATGATGTAGGATTTCCTGATAGCTCTTACCTTCCAATGCCATCCCCTGAGCACCATACTGTGACATTCCTAAACCATGCCCATATCCTTTTGTCGTGATGCGATAAGCATCCCCGGTTTTTTTAATAGTGAAACAAGAAGAGCGAAGATTTAACTTCTCTCTTATACTGCGTCCGCTAAATGTTATACCATCGATTTTTATACTTTTTACATAACCGCTGGCATATCGAAGCGGCTCACTGATTTCGCTGACAGGATTTTGAAAACCCAATTTCGTATGAAAGGTATTGCTATCGATCGTTACCGTTTTTTCATATCCCTTTTCCTTTTTATCCCAATGGGAATCGACACTACGCAAGTAGGGCGTTTTACTTTCCCAATACTCCTCCGCATTTGCCGTTTTCCCACAAGAGCCGCTAAAAAACACTGCGGATATCGGTTTTCCCTGATACGTCAAAATTTCTCCAGATGTCTCTTTCACGGCCTGTTTGATACGTTTAGAATACTTCGCATAGGATGCCCCCCATATTTGCTTTAATTGTTTATCATCATGATAAACTTGTGTCTGTGTCGTATCATCTACTTCTAAGCCTCGCCGTATCACAAAGGTCCTCGCCGCAACACATTGCGCTTTTAATGCTTCCATTTCAAAAGATGCCGACATTTCAGAGGCTATGACACCTCGTAAATAATCATCCATAGCCAAATGCAGCTCACTGCCATCTTGTCTGACGACATGTACTTTCTTTTTAGATTCTTTCTGCTTTTCAGCTGTAAAAGATTTCTCTTCCTGTGTCTGCCATTTAAGTGATGACTGCTTTCCATCTCCAATATGTAACCATAAGTAAAAGATAACAATGATGCTGAGAACAAGCGCGACTGCCTTGCATGTTTCCTTCAAAGCCTCACACCTCCCCTATCATGGTATGATGACAAAGCCGGTTCTATGCTTCATCATCCTGAAGAACTTTCTTACGATAATCACTTGGTGATACATGATAGTATTTTTTAAACACCTTATTAAAATATAGCTGATCTTCCATACCGACAGCATTTGCCACATCCTTAATCTTATAAGCGGGTTCTTGTAACAATTCTTTGGCCTTCTTCATTCTTTTTTCATTAATATAATAATTCAGATTGATACCCGTCTCACTTTTGAATAATCTACTCAGCGTACTTTCATTCATATCTAATGTTTCTGCCAGCATTTTCAAATTCAGTTTCTGATGATAATTCTTTTCCACAAAATCCATCACTTCCGTTATTTCACGGCGATATTTACTACTGCTAGAATCTTTCATCCACTCCTCAATCTTCACAAAGCCTTCTTTTAACACTTCTGACAATTTATCCAGTGTTTCACATTTCCGTATGTTTGCGGTGATTGCGCCAAACGGCATATTCTGTCGGGCTCCTTTTTCAATCTCTTTTCCCTCTAAGTTATTAATAATAAAAATCGTATATTCTAAGACTTGTCTTGGTACGATATGATTTTCACGCATATACAATAATGTTTTATCAATTAATTCATTCGCCTGATGAAAATTTTTCTTCTGCACCGCCTCCAGCAATTCCACATGGTATTGTAAATCATTCATTTGCAGGCTATGAAACAGATCCCCTTCTTCACTGTGTATCAACACACCTTCCCCTTTATAAAAGCGCTGTTCATGAGCCTGTACCACCTGCATATATACTTCATCATAGGTCTTTAAGGTGCGCTGTATATCAGATAAGGTAATCGATAAATGGACATCCAGATATTGTTCAATATTTCGCATAATGGAATTACATATCGTTATAATACGCAACTTCTCCGCACTGTGGAAAAGAATGACACCAGAGTGATTACTAATAAAAATCACCTGATGTTTTACATATAACGAGATACTTTCGCGTATCAAATCACGCAGATTACTCTGTAAACGCGCATGTTCTTTAAATTTCCCTTCATAAAGCATATTAATATTATCAACACGAAAATAAGCCAATTGATAAAAATCCTCATATTCCCGAAAAATCGGTTGTGCTAAAGCTCGCTGATATTCCTTCATATCAATGATATGCTCATTTTTACTTAATACCATGCATTGTTGTAATTCTTTAATTCCCTGTTTTTCTTCTTCATTTTGTGATGAACCACCTTCTTCACAGTTTTCTTTCACCTGGGTGATGATCCTGGTCAATTCTTCTTTTTCCAATGTAATCTTTAACAGGTAATCAAAAGCTCCTGCCTTCATCGCATCACGGACTAGCTCAAAGTCGGAATAATTGCTTAATACGATGACTTGTGTATTTCGGCTTTCTTTTTTTATTTTTGTTATGAGTTCTATGCCATCCATTTCCGGCATTTTCAAATCGGTAATAACAATTTCAGGGTGTACCTCTTGAAAGATGCGATAAGCTTCCTTACCATCCTTGACCGTCGCAATCACCTCACAGTGTAAGGCCTGCCAGTCAATCATATTTTTTAACGTGATTCGGATCAATCTTTCATCATCTGCTATCAATACCTTGTACATCTGTAATTCCCCCTTTCCTATATGGAAGCAACAGTGTCACAATGGTTCCTTTATTCACTTCACTCTGAATATTCATCGAATATTTATCTCCATACATCAAGCGTATGCGCTCTTGTATATTCATAATACCGATGCCACTTAATTTCTTATTGGTATAGGATTGTTCCACCTCTTGAAATCCTTTTCCATTATCTCCTATCTCTATTTTCAAACAACCTTTTTCAGCCTGCGCACGAATCGTCAAAATCTGATGTTCGCGATCTTCTTCAAATGCATGCAGAATACTGTTTTCAACAATCGGCTGTAACAGAAATTTCAAAATACGGCAATGGCGTACATCTTCATCAATATTATAAACCGTTTCAAATAAATCACCATAGCGAAGCTTTTGAATGATGATATAATTTTTCACATTTTCTATTTCTTCTTCCACATCAACATATTCATTACTGTCTACGATCGTATTACGTAATAACTTTGATAGCGCACTAATGCCTTCACTAACGGGATTGTCTTCATTTAAAATCGCCAAATAATGAAGTGTATTTAACGTATTGAATAAGAAATGCGGATTTATTTGTGCCTGTAACAACTGAAGTTGCGTTTCTCTTTTTTGTTCCTGTTCCAGTGCAACCGTCTTTACTAATTCCTGTACACGATTCAACAAGTCATTAAAGTTTTCACTTAATTCATGTACCTCATCTTTCCCATTATCCTCCACCTGACTACTAATAAGATTCGTTTCATCAAGCTTACGCATGGATACCAAAATATTATGAATCGGATCATAAATACTGTGATATACAATAGTCGATAAGATAGCTTCTAATATCAAGATGGCCACTCCATAAAGAAATAGCATATTCCGCGTACTATGAATTTCTTGTAAGACATATTCCGAGCTTACCAGATTGACAACCTTCCAATCCATGCCCTCGATTTGCTTACTTTCATGGTAATAAGACTTACCATTCACATTGACCATGTCTTGACTTATCTGAATATTTTTTCCTTTCGGAAACGCTGCCTGACCAAATAAATAATGATTATCCTTATCAATAATGATCATCATATTTGAAATACTGGAAGCATTGGTAAATGATGGACTGAATGCTCCCTCTTTAAAACCACCACAAACATAGCCAATGGTTTCATTATGGTAAACGATACGTTTTGTTAAGAATATTCCATTATGTTCTTTTTTATATGCCCAACTAATATCCAAGGTAGATGGTAATGACAAATTTCCTTGTTCCTTTTCACCGGCATCATCATAAATGACTTCCTGTTTCTCATTAAAGAGCACCAGACGATTTCGTCCGTTTAAATTCATATTCATCTTTGCATAGGCAACGAAATTTTTGCGTACAGAGCTTTCACCATCACTCAGCAACATGTCATATACGATTCCTTGTGCACAGAATTCCGTCATCTGATCTTCAAGACGCTCCATATTCAGATGAAAGAGTTCTTCTACCATCTCAACAGAATGTTGTGATGATTCCTGATTCTTTGATATGATCATTTGCATACTGAAATTATAGTATAATAAAAAACAGATAATCATTACCACCAATGGCAATGCGATAAAACCAAATAAAAGGCGGGAGCGTATGCTCACATTACGTAACAATTTGCGTCGCTGTTTCATATCATGCACCATCATCTATAGACCATTGAACAAAGATATATTCAATAAAAATTGTGCTACCAGATAGCCTAAAGCCAACGCTAGCAACAACAGCAGACATTGCACTTTTCCTGGTTTGTGCACATCACAAAAACGGTCAAATTTGACACTGCTTAATGCCCAGAAACTTGCCGCAAAACAAAAAAGATATACAGTAAAAGTGATTAGGAAATAACGCATAAGCACCCTCCTTACATTTCTTATATTATATCATACTTCTCCATCAAAAAAAGGGAGGCGTTAAACCTCCTCTTGTGTATACGCACGTTCTTTGTGGAAGTAAATACTGGAGCTTGATAATATCAGAAGAAACAACAAGCCCGTTTGTACCCAATACACTGTATAATCCAACATGCCATGAATCAAGACAGTTAGGATACAGGCAACGATCAAGGAACATAAACGCAAATCAATGCGTCTTACAAATAAACGATATATTTCTTTCAGATTACTGCCAAAATAGACTCCCATGATCAATACGCCAATCACTCCATGACTTAAGATAGGATCTAAAATCACATTATGAGCATGTTGTGTAGGATGTCCACCATATTGTTTATAAATATGGAAATAAGTCAATGGACCTTCCCCCAGCAAAGGATGCGCCTCTATTCCTTTAACGGCTGTTGTCCAAATTTTAGCTCGCTTAAGAAAATCCGTAAAGATAGAAGCTCTTTGAAATACCTCCGGCTTTAATAATATTGCTATCCCACCTGTTCCAATTGCACTCATGGTCGCGGTGAAATAACCAAAACGCTTATTCATCAAAAACATGAAAGGTATCGTCACAACAAATGGTACCCAGGCCGTACGACAGCCTGTCAGATATAAAGCAAATAGATTTGCCAAAATCGTTACGATATAAAAAATAATACGGCGTTTTGTTTTAACCTGCATCATCTTATATACGCAGATAAGCACCAGAAATTCAATCATCATTGCATAGTAATTGGCATTAAAAAAGGTTGAATTCACACGATTTTTAGGACTGTCTTCAATAACCAGCATCATAAAATCATAGTTCAGACGATGTACGATACGCATATATTCCATCAAGGCCCAAGCTACACAGAATAATGATATGATGCAGCAGGCATCCATTAACAATTCAAATAAACGTTTATTAATCACCGTACGGAAGTAAAAAATAAAGAGAAAGATCACTAAGATACCGATTCCACAAACAGCTCCCAGCCAGTTTTGATGGAATGCTGCCACCAAAGAGGCTAACAAGCAAAAGGCAATTGCGAATTTTGATCTTGGTACTGATTGAATGATCGTTTTCATACGTCCCTGAATGGTTAAATAAAGCAATACACCGATAATCGCGATAATTGAACAATAGAAAGGTAAAAATATCGTACAGACAACAAACATGATCAGATATTCATCAAATGAAAAGTTGTCTAGCTTGCGATGTAAAAAGGCAGCAATTTTGTCCATGTTTGTTTCCTCCGTTCCTAAAAGTAGCTTTATTATAGCATTCCACATCAAAAATAACAATTTACCAAAGTAATCTTACAAATTTGATAGAAAGAAAAAACACGCCTTTGCAAACAACAGATAAATTACAAAAGAGCCATCCAGAAGATGGCTCCATCAGTGAAAGGGAAGAAAACTCAGAATTTATAAGGCTTATTGATTGTCTCCATATATTCATACATCGTAATATCCGGATTCTTCAACGCCTCCAGAAGATGATAGGGATCCTCAATGATAACCCCACAAGTCTTCATATATTGGAGAATATTTACTATGTCTTCATGATGAAGATTGGCAAAAATAGGTAAGCCTCCCGTACTTGATGGCAACAGGAAGCCATTTTCCATGGAATTCATGGTAAACAACTTCACATCCTTATTTTTCAATAGGAAATATAGCTGCATGGTGTAACGACTATATCCCCAGGTGCCCCATTTGCGCTCAAAGGTAAACTTAACTCTATCAATCTCATGCCAATACAATCGTTCATAAAAATCACTAATCTCTTTTGATAACAAGATCTGTAATACCAATGATAATTTTTTAAAATGACCGTATGGAGGAAGATAAGCCAGATATGTTTCATGATATTCCATACATTTGCTGGAATCTATCGCAAAGGGGAGCCATAAGCATTCGACGAACATTAGAAAGACGATCATACAAATGGTAATGTTGGATTGGGATAAACCAAGTGTATCCTTTAACAGTCCCTGCATTGCAACACCAAACAACAATCCGATAACCGCAATAACAGCTGCACTGGCTAGAATCTTTCCACGTGAGACATTTCCTTTCTTCTGCTTCATAACAATACCTCCCATAGGTTTTCTTTACCCGCTTATACAATACGTCATCTTTTACTTTCTGTGTCATACTTTTGCATAAGTGGCTGCTTTTATGACACATGTGGTAAAGCAAGATGTATTTTGGTAATAAATAATTGATGTTCTTGATCAAAGCAACAATGCAGATCTCCTTGATATTTCTGTGCCACATCTTGCATATTACGCAATCCAAAACCGTGATAAAAGGTATCCTCTTTCGTTGACAGCATGCGTTCACCAACTTGATGTACACTTTCACAGCTGTTTTTCATTTTTATAAAAACATACCCTTTCTCTTTGCGTATCTTTAACTGTATGACACGTTGTTTACATTTTACACAGCTTTCAATAGCATTTTCCACCATATTGCAAAAAATAGCGCTCATATCCACAGGATCAAACTGATCTTCTGCAAATGGTTCTACATCTAGTATCAATTGAATATCCTGCTCCATGATGATATCCTTTTGATAATTGCGCAAAACCCGATCCAGCAAAGGACAACCGGTAGGAATAAAGCTTACCACCTCAGAATAGGTCATCATGATTTTTTTCGTCAATGTATCATTCTCTTCTATTGTTTTATTATTTAAGAGCTTCATCTGTTTACGTAAATCATGTATCTGACGTAATATTTCATCATTATCCTTTTGTAATCGTTCATACTGAATGACATTTTCTTTTGCTAAATGTCTGCGATTTGTTATTGATAACATCGTTTCATACTGCTGCTTTTGCACATACGCAAAACGATTTAACAACGTGATCATAAGAAATAGCAAAAACGGTAACATATGCTCTATATGCATCATATTGGATTTCTTAAGCCAGACAAACTGTATCATAATACCTAACAACACTCCATATGCCATTAATAAAAACCATCCGCCTTCGCTTTGCTTGCGAAGTATCAAAAAAAGCAACGCATGAAGGATTCCCTCGACAAGCAGAAAACACATGCATTTTGCATACCAATCATGGAGAAAAACATCCATCATGAATGCCACCAGCAAGGAGAGGATAAAACTTGCCAGAAAACTGCAGAAACATTTTACAAAGGCTGTTTCTTTCTCATAAATGAAACCGGCTATGATACACAATCCCCATAAACCATATAAATACCAATCCATTGGTAACACCAAGCTGCTTAGACAAGCTCCCATAACCAGGATGCTCATAAACTGCCTGATTTTCATCTTCATTGCGGAAAACTGAAACCATGTCTCATAATATAAAAAGGTCATATAAAGCATGCTGCCTGTGCAAAGAAATACCGTGAAATAATTCATAGACTCATCTCCTGAAACTGTAACCAGCTTTCTTGTACCTGCTGCACTCTTCTTCTAGCCAAGGGTAAAGTCTCATGATTGCTTATTTCAATACAGTCTTTACGAATCTGCATAATATGGCTCAATTGTACAAACAGTCCCTTATGACATTCAACAAAATGCACATGTAATTGCTTTGCCCAATAACTAACCCCTTCCTTACTTTCATATACTCCTTGAGGCGTATGGAAACAAGTCGTTCTTCCAATACTTTCAAAATATAAAATTTCTTTCATTTTCACCATGGTTGTCTCTTGGTGCATAGTTAAAGTCAGTGTTTGTGAGGTATCTCTTGTCTGTAAAATTTCATCCAATTCACTATACAACAAAGTCTCATGAATTGGCTTTAACAAATACCGGGATGCTTGTATCTTATAACCCTCTAAAGAATATTTTAGATAGCTGGTAATTACTACGATAATCATATCCGGTAAACGTTTACGTAATTCCATCGCAATTTCAATCCCATTTTCTTCTTGTATCTCAATATCTAAAAACAGCATATGATATATCTTCGTACTATCTAGAAGCTCTTTTCCATTTGTATAACGATCAATTCTGGCTTCCATATGACGCTTGTCAAAATATGCCCGCAATAAATCTTCATTTCTTTTCCCATCCTGATATTCGTCATCCAATACACAAATTTGCAACATCTTATCACCCTCACTAATAGTTTCATTATACACACAATATGATAAAAAGGATGTATGAAACACAAAATCGGTTCTTTTTCTGACATCACCGGTAAAAAAGACGTAAAAATCATAAAAAAAGGAAACCCTAAGACCCTACATCAGGTTTTACGATTTCCTACGTTTTTTGCCCACCACTTACAAGCGAGACTATTCTAACTCTTTTAGCTGATTATCAATTTTTTTGATTTCTTCTTCTAAAGTCGCAATTTCATTCTTTTGTTCTGTGATTGTCTGCTCAGCCTTGCTCCTCTTGCTTTCTGCGGTTTCTTTTTTCTCATTATAAATACCGGTAAGTGAAGATGCTTCTCCAGTAAGACGATTATATTCTGTCATAGCTGCATTTTTTCTTTCTAATGCCGCATCTAAACTTTCTTTTAACTGAGCTTTTACTGTTTCATCTTTTTCCGCATTATAATTCCCTAAAATACGTTCATATTCATCGTTGGCTGCCTTATACTCACCATTTTCATAAGTACTTACTTTTTTCTGCGCCTCTTTAGCCTTTGCCAACTCATTTTTTTCTAAAGATGCTAAAGTTTCAGTTGCATCCTTCTTATCCTTTTCGGCAAGTTCCAACTTATCGTTGGCATCTGCTTTCCGCTGTACATAGGTTTCTCTTTGTTTCTTTAAAGCTGCAATCTTGGCTGAGGAATCAGTAACATCGTCTTTGTTATTGGTATCATCCTTATTTGCATCCGTATTTGTCGGATCCTTGGTTGGGGTTGTTGGTTCTTCTGTTTGCTCCGGTGCCTTTTTATTATCATTACCGCCAAGGAAAGTATCCATTGCATATTGTACGGCAAAAAAGCATGCAACGATGATTAAAATCCCAACAATACCAAGAATGACATAGGTAATGATTTTATTTATCTTCGTATTTTTTTCTTCATCATCGCCTTCATCTTCTTCCACTTCTTCTTTTTTAGATGTGGTTTTCTTCATTGATTTCTTTACAGGTAATGGTTCTTCATCCTCATCTAACACATGTACATCCGATAATGGCTGAACGATCGTTTTCCCCAATTTTTCCTCGTCTTCTGCTTCTTCATCATAATCAGAGATTGGCATCTGCTGAGTCATCGTTACATCTTGTGGCTCTTCAGCTGCAGTTAGGCTTTTTTTGCCATTCATGATTACCAATGTCTGATCATTTGTATCATCCACAAAGCCTACTCTTGTTTTCGCCAGTTCTTCTTCATCTACGCGAATATCAGGGATAGCTTTCTTCTCTGTACTTGCTTTTTTATCTTCAAAGATAGGGGAATGAAATTTCTCTCCCGTTAATGGATTAATCGCATTTTCCTCTTGGTTTCGTGGTGATGCTGAAGCAGTTGTCTGTGCTTCTTTTTGGCGTTTCATCTCTTCTATCTTTCGGCGTAATTCACTATCTTTACTATAATCGTTAATAATACCTGTCAAATCTACATCATCATGTTCGTTTTTTCTATTGTTCTGCATACGATCCCTCCGTTACAATTAGCGGTTTCATTTAATGAAAGAGCGTCCAATCGGACACTCAAGAAGAATTTTCACACTCAAAGGAGGAGAGAAAAATTCTTATATAAATCTATGCATCATGATTTCATTGGCTAGATGAAAACACATAAATTTACGTTATTATTATAACACTGAATTTTTCAATCTGTCATTCCATTTCTTAATTTTATCTTACACTATTCAGAAGCACCGTTTCTTACCATTTTAATTTCCGTGAAAGGAAATAAAACATAAACATCCTTACCAACGATAGCAGATTTTTTAAAAGGCCCGACTGCTCTAGAATCATAAGATACCACACGGTTATCTCCCATCAAAAAGTATTCATCTTTTCCTAAGGTTATTTTATTAAAATCCTCCGTAAATGGTTTCCCCTGTGATCGAATATGATTTGCATACTCTGTATTTAGATAAGGCTCTTCTAATGGCTTGTCATTTACATAAACCACATCATCTTTCGCATATACCGTATCATTTGGCATACCAATCACACGCTTTACCCAGTTTTCATCAGTTTCTTCATTATAGACAACCACCACATCCTGGCGTTTAATGCCTTGGGTCTTTGCCAAAAAGATATTCATGACACCGATTTCTGAATCGCTAAGCGTTGGATACATACTATCTCCATCAACCTGCACTGGATTGATGACAAAGTGTGATAACAGCATTACGACGATAAAGCAGATGATGAAGGTTCTGGCTAAATCAAACAATTCATACTTCCATCCGCTTTTCTTAGGCTTTTTCTTCTTGCTCTTTTTCATTGAAGAACTATCTTCATGCTGTTCATCATCTATAATCATAGCTTCTACATTGGGTTTTGTATTTTCTATTGTTTCTGTTTCTGATTTCTTTTCTTCCATAAAGGTTTGCTCCTTTTCGACTATGTACATTATTATAACACTACTTATCTAAAACAAAATGGGAAATTGTCGAAAAGCAAAACGTTCTGTATTTCATATCGCAGAAATAGCAGATAATGTGCAATTTCTTCATATAGGTCTATTAGATTATAGAAATGTCTTTGAACTAATTAAATATGGAGTTGAAACTCAATCTTTCCTAATTTCCATTCATTTAAATTTTACTGTATTGTTAAAGGTATGCCTGCGGTCGTACAAGAGTTTTCTTTATTTTGTGACGTTTTTCTATGGATTATGCCGATATAGTGCGACGTTTTTCCAATATTTTGATTACCTAACTGCGACGTTTTTCCATATTGTTACCTTTTTCTTTTCCTTCTATCCATACAAATTCCTTATACCATAAGACTTTAGCGTACATTCTTCTTTTCCAACACAACATAAAAAGACGTATGCACTCTCGAAGAGTTTCATACGTCAATATGACTTATCCATTATAAACATGAATACGATTGATAGCTTTGGCAAGGGCAACCTCTGCACGTTTGATATTCGTGCGGCTGTCTTGCTTTTTCAAACGCGCTTCCGCACGTTCCTTTGCCCGTTTTGCTCGTTCAATATCTATTTCTTCACGACCTTCTACGGCATCTGTCAAAATGCGCATTTCATTATCCGCAAACTGTAACAAACCACCGGCCAAAGCATAATCCTTTTGTTCCTTATGCTCGCTCAAGGTACATTTGCATGTCTTTAACATTGCCACGATTGGCATATGATTGGAAAGAATGGTTGTTTCACCATCTACCGTTGTGACATGCACAGCCTCCACTTCACCCTCTTTATACAAACCAAGAGGAGTAATGATTTTCAGCTTGATCATAGGACTAGCCTTCCATCGCTTTGGCTTTTTCTACCACTTCTTCAATAGTGGAAGCGAACATGAAGGCCTGTTCCGGTAAGTCATCATACTTGCCATCTAACAGCTCTTTGAAACTGCGTACCGTATCTTCACGAGATACGTAGCATCCTTTGATACCGGAGAATACTTCGGCAACATGGAATGGCTGTGACAGGAAGTTACGTACACGACGGGCACGATTAACGATGATCTTATCTTCTTCACTTAATTCATCCATACCTAAGATAGCGATGATATCCTGTAATTCTTTATATCTCTGTAAGATTTGCTGTACACCACGGGCTACCTCATAATGTTCCTCACCCACCACTAATGGATCGAGGATACGAGAGCTAGATTCCAATGGATCAACAGCCGGGTAGATACCCAATGCCGCAATGTCACGATCCAATACGGTTTTAGCATCCAAATGAGTAAATGCCGTTGCTGGTGCGGGGTCTGTCAAGTCATCGGCAGGTACGTAGATGGCCTGTACGGAAGTGATGGAACCATCCTTCGTAGATGTGATACGTTCCTGTAACTGTCCCATTTCCGTTGCCAATGTTGGCTGATAACCTACGGCACTTGGCATACGTCCTAACAGCGCACTTACTTCTGAACCAGCCTGTGTGAAACGGAAGATATTGTCGATAAACAATAACACATCTTGATGTTCAACATCACGGAAGTATTCTGCCATCGTTAAGCCGGTCAAACCAACACGCATTCTGGCACCTGGAGATTCATTCATCTGTCCATATACCAGAACGGTTTTATCAAGGACACCACTGTCCTTCATTTCATGATACATGTCGTTACCTTCACGGGTTCTTTCCCCAACACCGGTAACAACGGATTTACCACCATGTTCCTTGGCAATATTGTGAATCAATTCTTGAATCAATACGGTTTTACCTACACCGGCACCACCGAACAGACCAATCTTACCACCTTTGGAATATGGGCACAAAAGGTCGATAACCTTAATACCGGTTTCTAACATTTCCGCAGATGTCTGTTGTTCATCAAAGCTTGGTGCTTTACGATGAATAGGCAGACGTTTGCTTGTTTTTACTTCGCCTAAACCATCAATTTCGCGGCCTAAGACATTAAACATTCTTCCTAAGACTTCATCTCCGACAGGTACTTGAATCGGTGCGCCTGTATCGATGGCATCCATGCCACGTACTAAACCATCCGTACCACCCATGGCAATACAGCGTACCCGTTCATCGCCGATATGCTGTGCCACTTCGACAATCAGAGAGTCTTGATTTTTCAAAGGGATTTCGATTGCGCTCAACAGTTGTGGTAATTCGCCGTTTTCAAAAGCAACGTCAACTACCGGACCGATGACCTGCACAATTTTTCCTGTGTTTTTACTCATCAACTGCTCACTCCTTCCATTGCGTTGACACCGCCGACGATTTCTGTGATTTCCTGTGTAATGGCGGCCTGTCTAGCCTGGTTGAATTGTAATTCCAGTGTTTCCTTAATTTCTTCAGCGTTATCTGTAGCGCTTTCCATAGCCATACGGCGACTTGCCTGTTCACTTGTTTTAGTTTCCAGGAAATAGCTGTATAACAGAGATCTGACATACATCGGAACCAAGGTATCAAGAATTTGATCACCCGCTGGTTCAAAGATCGTCAGAGCGCTTGTTTTCTTTTCACGTTCCTTATCCTTTTCTACCGGTAACAAGGTTACTAACTGCGGCTCAAAGCTGACAGAGTTCACAAAGTGAGTATACAGGATACGGATTTCGGATATTTCTTTCTTGCGGTATAAGTCCAATGCATGATCGGCAATGGTTACCAGTTCACTGTAACAGTCATCTTCAAAGTCTGTTTCTTCCATCACGACATGGAAATCCTTATTACGGCTCCAATTGACACCGCGACTTCCTATCATGACAAAATCACCGACATTGCCAATGTCATTCAACAGCATGCGAAAGATATTCGCATTATAGCCGCCACATAAGCCCATATCACTTGTAAAAACGATGGTAAATGGTTTTGCGCCTTCATTTTTACTTAAATAAGGATGGCGGGAATGTTCTATGGAAGACAGGATTTCTTGCACCGTTTCTTTTAAATAATGGGCATATTCCCGATTTTCTTCCATGTACTGTTTTTGTTTTTTCAGCTTACTGGTCGCCACTAGCTGCATCGCCTTGGTAATCTTTTTGGTAGATTCTACTGAGCGGATGCGCGCTTTGATTTCCAGTTTTCCAGCTGCCATAGACTATCCTTCCAGCATGTTCTTGAATTCTGTTTCAAAAGAAGTCAAGGCATCCTTGATACGCTGTGACAAAGCATCGTCTAATGCCTGCTGTTCATCAATATCATGGATGATGTCCGCATGTTCACGTTCCATATATTTTAACATTTCTTTTTCATACAGTTTGACCTGTTCTACCTTCACAGGCTTCAAGAATTTATGTTTTGCCGCAAATAAAGATAATACCTGATGGGCAACCGGCATTGGTTCATACTGGTTCTGTATCAGTAATTGTGTTAAGCGTTCCCCATGTGCCAATGTTTCAGTCGTAGCAGCATCTAAGTCACTACCGAATTTCGCAAAGGCCTGCATTTCACGGAACTGTGCTAATTCCAGTTTTAAGCTTCCGCTGACCTGCTTCATGGCTTTGATCTGGGCTGCACTACCAACACGGGATACCGATAAACCACTGTCTACCGCAGGACGTACACCGCTGTTAAACAATTCTGTCTGTAAGAAGATCTGTCCATCGGTGATAGAAATAACGTTGGTAGGAATATAAGCAGAAATATCACCTGCCTGCGTTTCAATAATTGGCAGTGCGGTTAAACTTCCTGCACCTAATTCATCGTTCAGCTTCGCTGCACGCTCTAACAGACGGCTATGCAAATAGAAGACATCCCCTGGATAGGCTTCACGTCCTGGTGGACGTTTTAACAACAAGGACATGGTACGATAAGCAACCGCATGCTTACTTAAATCATCATAGATGATTAAGACATCGTCACCGTTTTCCATCCATTCTTCCCCAATCGCACATCCTGCATATGGAGCAATGTATTGCAAAGGCGCCGGTTCACTAGCGGTAGAAGATACGATTGTCGTATATTCCATAGCACCATGTTTTCTTAATTTTTCTACGATTTGGGCAACCGTACTGGCTTTCTGTCCGATTGCTACATAAATACATTTTACATTCTTACCTTTTTGGTTGATGATCGTATCAATGGCAATCGCTGTTTTACCTGTCTGGCGATCCCCGATGATCAACTCACGCTGCCCTTTTCCGATTGGGATCATAGAGTCAATGATCTTCAAACCTGTCTGAATTGGCTGATGAACACTTTTACGTGTCATAACACCGGGAGCAACACGCTCTACCGGACGGTATTTTTCACTGACAATAGGAGCACCGCCATCAATCGCCTGTCCTAAGGCATTGACAACTCTTCCTAACATCATATCACCAACAGGAACTTCTACGATCTTTCCTGTACGCTTTACTTCGTCGCCCTCTTTGATTCCCTCATCATCACCTAACAATACGGCTCCGACATGTTCCTCTTCAAGGTTCAATACCATTCCATACACATCGTGTGGGAACAGTAACAGTTCTCCAGACATTGCATTATTCAGACCATGGACTAACGAGATACCATCACCAATCGTGATGACGGTGCCGGTTTCTCCGACCTCCAGCTCATCATCGTAGCGCCGTATCTGTTCCTTGATCAGTTTGCTGATTTCTTCTGGCTTTAAACTCACCATATTCACCTCACTTGCTTATTGTGTTTCAGATACGTTCAAAACGGTACGTTTCAGACGCTGTAGTCTGCCTAATGCCGTATTGTCGATAATCTGATCGTTTATTTTGATGCGGATGCCGGCAATCAGATCTTTATCTGTTGACAGCACGAAATCTACTTTTTTCTGCAGTTTCTTTTCGAGTGTTTCTTTCAGCTTCGCAATTTCTTCCTTCTGTAATGGTGTTGCACTCTTCACGTGTACCACCTGAATGTTATTAAAGTCATTGTAAGCCTTATTGTATTCTCTGCGAATCTCTTCAATTTTAGCGAAACGTCCTTTATCAATCAGCAGTTTTAAAAAGTTTAACAGCATATGGTCAATCTGCTTTCCATAGATTGTTTCCAGCATGCCTTTCTTTTCTTCCTTGCTGATTTTCGGATGTGCCATGACAGCACGGAATTCATCATCCTGCTTCACACTGTCTGCCACCACATTCAGCTGTTCTTTATATACATCCAGCTTTTCATCTTCTTGTGCCAGCGCAAACAATGCATCACAGTAATTCTTACTGACTATGCCTGCCATGTGTCATCACCTGCGTGTTCAATAAATTCATCCACATACTTCTGCTGTTGTTTCTCATCCAGCTCCTTCTCAATGATCTTGCTGGCAGCTTCAAATGCTACATCCGTAATCGTCTGTTTCATTTCTTTCTGTGCCTGAACTTTTTCACGCTCAATATCCTGCATTGCTTTTGTTTTTAATCCATCCGCTTCATCTCTGGCTTTAGCAAGAATTTCTTTCTTCTCAGCCGTCGCATTGCGTTTTGCGGTTTCCAGGATCTCATGAGCATCGCTTTTGGCATTTGCCATCTGCGTTTCATACTGTACTTTATAATCTTCACCCGCTTTGCGTGCATCGCTGCCCGCTTGGATATCTGCTGCGATTGCATCATGGCGTTTCTGGAAATAATCCGTGATGACATCCCAGAAAAAATGCTTAGCAACCAGACAGATGATCAAGGTTGAAATACAGACAAGAGCCATATCCACAGGGTTTATTCGCAGGTAATTGGTAATGTCGATATTCATCTGCTAAACCTCCTTATGGTTGTGAATCTTACGAAAATTCATATAAAAGTCATGCCTATGTAAAAGATATTTTCTTCATGCAGAGGGTTCTTTCCCTAATAGCAAAACTTGCTTACTTTCTGCATGCGCATGACCTTGCAAGATCTTACGCTTAACCTTTCAGGAAAATCAGCAGCAATGCGATGATCAATGCATAGATACCAGTTGTTTCGGCCATCGCGATACCTAATACCATGATAGAACGAATCTTACCGGCAGCTTCTGGATTGCGGCCTACGGATTCAGCACCTTTACTAGCGGCAATACCCTGGCCAATACCAGGACCAAGACCAGCAATCATTGCAATACCAGCACCTAACAGTGCCATACCTTGTACGAAAAATTCATTAAATTCAGCCATTTTCATTTCCTCCTATTACTAATTTGCAAACAGCTTTTTTATTCTTCTTCATCGGCATACGATTCACTCAAGAAGAAACTTGCCAATGTGAAGAAGATATAGGTCTGAATCAGACCTGAGAAAATATCGAAATAAGCATGCAGGAATGGCGTAAAGGATAAACCCAGTACACCAAACGGCATCAGCGATTCCATCAGTGTGTAAACAAGACCGGTAATAATGGTACCTGCCAACAGGTTACCAAACAAACGCAGTGACAGCGAAACCGGTAATGCCAGATCACCAAGGATGTTTAACGGTAAGAATAAGAAGATAGGATCACACAGCTCCTTAAATCTTCCAATCACACCTTTTTCCTTGAGTCCGACGAATTGAATCAGCAAGAACATCATAACAGCCAGTGTTACATTAACACTTAAGTTTGATGTCGGTGGCTGTAATCCTATCAGCCCCAGTAAGTTACTAGGAGCCATCATAAAGATCAGTGTTCCAAAGAAGGGCAGATAAAACTTCGTACGTGCCTTTAGGTTATCGGATATAATACCGGTTCCCAATTTGGCGACACATTCACATACAAGCACAAAGCCTTTCGGTGCCTGTGTTGGATCTGCTTTCTTTATCTTATTACCTGCAATAATGAAAAAGACAGATAATAGCACACACAGAATCAGCCAGTTCACAATGGATGGGTGCAGCTGAATCGTCATATCACCTATCCGGATTACAAATTCCACGAATCAATCCTCCTTTCTGTGTAGAAATACATATATAAGAATTGCCCCTTTATGAAGCAGCATTCCTGCCAAAAGTGCCAAAACATGTACGCCTCGCCATGCGGCTAACGCAAAGATCAGTGTATAAATGGCATAGCGTTTTACATAGCTGCTGTAACCTTTTGCCTTGGGATTGCCATATAATTCAATGGTGTTGCTCATGTGCGTGATCATCGAGAAACCGATGATACCGGTGAGTGCACCAATCAAAATACCGGCACCGATATCTTTGAAATGCCCTTGAAAAAGCATGAGTGAGATACCACAGCTGACAAGTGCTAAAGCAAGCGTAATACGGCGGATTTCTTTTCCCATCTGTGAAGTTTCATCCATCATGCTCACTCATTCCTTTCATCAGCAGATAAAAATTAGCAATGATTGCATATGCCAGCAACAGCAACAAAATGATTGGTGTTGTATGAAGCTTTTCATCCAGCCACATACCAATCAAAACGGCTAACAGACAGCTTAACAGCATCGTCATCATAAAGCGAACGGCCTTATAATAGTCCTTCATGTTACTTTGTACCGAAGATTCTATCTCCTGCATCACCAAGACCCGGTACGATATAGCCATGTTCATTTAGCTTCTCATCTAATGCAGCTAAGTAAATATCCACTTCCGGATGTGCTTCTTCCACAGCTTTTACACCTTCCGGTGCACCTACCAAACAAACCAGGCGAATATTTTTTGCGCCCTGTTTCTTCACCATATCAATGGCAGCATTAGCACTTCCTCCGGTTGCCAGCATTGGATCAACGATCATCACAACCGCATCCTTCACATTCTTAGGATATTTTTCAAAATACGTATGAGGTTCTAATGTTTCCTCATCGCGATACAAACCGATATGCGCAATCTTAACGGTTGGAATCAGATTGGCAATACCATTCACCATGCCCAGACCAGCACGCAGAATCGGTACTAATACGATATCCTTTGCCAGCTCTTTGGTCGTGTAGGGAGAAACCGGTGTTTCAATGTCTACGGTACGCAAAGGCAAATCGCGGGAAATCTCATATGCCATCAAACCGGCAATTTCATCAAGATTGGCCCGAAAGTCTTTGGTTCCGCATTCCTTCCTGCGCATCTGCGTAAGCTTATGCGTAATCAGGGGATGTTCTAAAACTTTCAACATGTTACTTCTCCTATTCTTTTCTTTGCGCAGTATACACTTTACCATATCTGCGTCATTTGATTAGCAGACAAATTTGACATTATGTCAAAATTCAGCTTATCTGCGTCTTTTTTATTATACCATGGATGTCCTGTTTTTAACGATAAAAGCTTAATTTTCTGGCACAAAAATGTTGCTTTACAATAGATGTGTTACAGATTCGCTTAACCAAAAACAAGAACTGAATGATTCATCTATATAAGACTTATTTTTCAGTTCTCTTACAAGCTTCTTTCTTTGCGATTTTTTGAATTATACTTATGTTAATGAACGAGCTCTGGGTGCGTTAACAGTAAAACCAAGATGGCCGCGGCAAATGAAATACTTTCGGTTTCAATCTGTAAATACTTTATTTCCCAATAATACTGTGTAGGAATACATACTGCCTGTTGCAAAGAGGAAGTAAAGCTTTCGATAATGTTTCATAAACAATGAAAGGAATCGATTTATTGAAATGTCATAAAAATGGATGAATTTTTTTTATTGAAATGTCATATTTTTATCAATAAATTTCTATTGAAATGTCAATGCTTTCGTATTATAACAAGCTTGACAAGCAAGGAGGTATACTTATGCTATATCGAAAAATCGCTTCCGTAATCGAAATCACCTTTCTTTGAAAACAAATAAAATACTTTTAATTGATGGCGCACGTCAAGTAGGAAAAACCTTTATTATTCGCCATGTTGGAAAAAAGATGTACGATAATTTCATTGAAATTAATATGATTGAAGATCGTTTACAAAACCAATTATTTAAAAATGTAAAAACTGTTGAAGATTTTTATCTTCAGGTTAGCATGCTTGCCGGTTCTCAAATGAAAGAGAAAGAGAACACCTTAATATTCATTGATGAAATACAAGCATATCCCCATCTACTAACCCTTTTAAAATTTTTATCACAAGATGACAAATTCACCTATATTGCCAGTGGTTCACTATTAGACGTTACCTTATCAAACACTTCCTCTATTCCTATGGGCAGCATACGTAAAATCAGAATGTGTCCTTTAGATTTTGAAGAATTTATACGTGTCCTAGGATTGAATGATCTTACATTATCTATATTAGAAAATAAATTTAACCATCTTGAAACACTTGATGAGACCATGCATGATAAAATGATGGATTTATTTCGTAAATATCTACTTGTGGGAGGGCTCCCCGATGTCATTAACACGTATCTAGAAACCAAAAATATTCAAGCAGTTAGAGAAGTTCAAAATGAAATATATGAGTATTATAAAAGTGACGCTTCAAAGTATGATACAGAAAACAAACTTAAAATCAGCAGAATTTATGATTTAATACCATCTAATATGGAAAACAAAAAGAAACGTGTCGTCATACAAAACATTGAAAATAAAAGAGGAAAAACCTTCCAAAATTATATAGATGAGTTTGATTATTTGATCAGTGCCGGTATCGCACTTCCTGGACAGGCAATTGCTAATCCGGTTTTTCCATTCATAGCATCTTGCGGAAAAAATCTATTATAACTTTATTTGAATGATATTGGCCTATTAACCGCTATCCTATATGGCAATAACATTCGCGCTATTCTCGATGATGAAAAAAGCATAAATTTAGGTGCAGTCTATGAAAGTGTTGTTGCGAGTGAACTAATAGCACATGGTTATCGACTATATTATTTTGATAATAGAAGCAAAGGTGAAGTAGACTATTTAATTGATGATTATGAAAGTTTGTCAGTAATTCCTCTTGAAGTAAAATCCGGAAAAGACTATACCGTGCATAGTGCTTTAAATACCTTAACAAAAAATAACAATTATCCTATTAAAAAAGCTTATGTACTATCGAATGAAAGAGAGATCATACAGAAAAATAACATCACTTATATTCCGATCTATAACATCATGTTCTTTCAACGTGATAAAATTATAAATGAGAAGCAACTACTTTTTTAAAAAGGGTAATAAAGAGAATGGTTTTATTTACATTCTTTTTTTCTGAAAAGCTGCATGGATTTCAGTGGATTCTTGGCAAAAAAGCTTGCCCTATAATATGAATTCAAATTGTAGCTTATACAAACAATCTTAATGAACTATCTTTATTTGCGTGAAAAAAGGATAAAGCCTTAACCTTATCCTATCTGCTTATTATTCATTAGGTAAAGGGTACTTTACGGTCAATTCTCGTACCTCTTTTAATACTTGTTTGCGTACAGTTTCATCATCCGCATGCTTTAACACGCGGGAAATCCATAAAGCTACCTGTTTAAATTCTTCTTCCTTAAATCCTCTGGTAGTCATCGCCGCACTTCCTAAACGGATGCCGCTTGTCACGAATGGTTTTTCTGTTTCAAACGGAATTGTGTTTTTGTTACAAGTGATGCCTGCTTCATCTAAGAGCTTTTCTGCCTCTTTCCCAGACATGCCAATACTAGATTTTACATCCACCAAGATCAGATGATTATCGGTACCACCACTTACGATGCGAAAGCCTTCTGCCTGCAAAGTATCACTCATGATCTTACAGTTTTTAATAATTTGTTGTGCATATGTTTGGAAAGATGGTTGTAAGGCTTCATAAAAGCACACTGCTTTAGCAGCTATAATATGCATCAATGGGCCACCCTGCATACCAGGGAAGACTTTCTTATCCAATAGTGCTGCATATTTTTCTTTACATAAGATCATGCCACCGCGCGGACCACGTAAGGTTTTATGTGTAGTTGTAGTCACAAAATCAGCATAAGGCACTGGACTAGGATGAAGATTAGCCGCCACAAGTCCGGCAATATGAGCCATATCCACCATAAAGTAAGCCCCTGCTTCATCAGCAATCTCTCTGAATTTCTGAAAATCAATGATTCTTGGATAAGCACTTGCCCCTGCGACAATCAATTTTGGCTTATATTGCAAGGCTTTTTCTCTAACATCCTCATAATCAATGGTTTCCCCATCTTTGGTAACCCCATAATCAACAAAATTATATAATGTACCGCTGAAGTTTAACGGATGTCCATGTGTTAAATGTCCTCCGGCAGTTAAGTTCATACCTAAAACTGTATCCCCTGGTTCTAACAGTGCCATGTAAACACCCATATTCGCCTGTGAACCACTATGTGGCTGTACATTCGCATGTTCTGCATGGAACAATTCTTTTGCCCGTTCTCTGGCAATATCTTCCACTTCATCTACATTCACACAACCGCCGTAATAACGTTTATGTGGGTAACCTTCTGCATATTTATTCGTTAAGATACTGCCTGCTGCGGCTAATACATCCGCGGATACATAATTCTCTGATGCAATCAATTCAATGTTGTAAAGCTGTCTTTCTGTTTCCTTTGCAATCGCTTCGGCAATTCTTTTATCGTTCATAGTGTGTCCTCCGTTTTCTCTTATTTTATCACAAATCCTTTATTCGTCACCTACTGCGCTCTGAAAACTTTTTGAAAAATATTTGCGGATAATAAAGATGATCGCAACAGCTAAGACACCAATCAGATTTTCCATGGCACTTTCATGCGAAATGATGATCTGACGAGCTACTGCATAAAGCAATACTTCAATCACCGATTCCGGCGTATGCAACAATAACATCTTCACAAACTCAATTGCCACAACAATTGTCAGTACACCGCTTAAAAAGTGTTCTAACTGAAAATCTCCTGCTATGACTAAGGCGGTTGTATCCAACAATGCCATTCCTGCCGCGATAACGATTGCCACCATCAAACATAAGGCTACGCTGAATTCTAAAAGTTTGGTAAACCGTAAAAATCGTGTGTTTAAATTCTTCATTTTCCTCTCCTACGTTATTTCTTAAAATTAGGATATACAGCAAGATAATCGATGTTTGCTTTTCTTGCTTGGGTAAGTTGCTGTTTACGTGGTATATGATAACAGATTCCATCTTTCACAAAGCGTGCACCGGTCTGCTTGAAATAAAAAGGAATCTTTTTATTTAAACATTGTTCTCTTAGATGTAAGATCCATGCATAATCGCACATTCTTGCCTCATCGCCGCTTTCTCCTCCGGCAGTTACCTGCTCGATACGCTCATCCAACCATAACGTAAGATCTATGTCCTCTAACAGCGGTTCACAGATCAATTCTTTATGACGAATAGGCAATTCCATGTAGATGGGCAGTCTGCGTTCAGCCTCTATTTGATTTTCAATCGTCGCACAAATAGTTACATTCTCATAACCGCTTTGCCAATCATCCGGCAAGTTTGGCAAAATTCTTTCCACACGTTTTGTAATCATATAAAAATGTAGATCTGAACGTTGTTTCATGAAGCTCCATGCTTCCTTGCGCCATGCATCTGCCTCTTCCACAAAGAAATCAGAGCTAAAGCAAGTATAGACAACACCTTCCTGTATCTTCCAGGAACCATCTTTTTTCTTTTTCACAGGCAAAGCGAAATCTTTCGTCTTTTTTACAACACTACTATCTCTTCCATAGCGCTCATCCATCCGATATACATAACAATTTGCACAACCGGCACTGTATTTATGACAGCCATGCCAAGGATTCCATAAAGTCATATTTGTTTCCTTTCACTAGGCAAAGAGCTGCCTTTATCAGCAGCTCTCACTTTATTTTTCTAATGCCATCACTTTATCAATACGACGCTGATGACGTTCTGCATGCGAGAATTCCGTGTTCAACCAAACATGAACAATTTCCTTCATCACAGCTTCTCCGGTTACCAGCTGACCGAGTGCTAATACATTTGTGTCATTATGCTCTCTAGTTAAGCGTGCGCTCACCGGATCAGATACTAACGCACAGCGAATACCTTTGATCTTGTTTGCGGTAATACTTACGCCAATACCGGTACTGCATATTACAATTCCTCGATCATTCTTACCATTCGCTACAGACTGTGCAGCAGGTGCTGCATAATCAGGATAATCTACGGATTCCTTACTATGACAGCCAAAGTCTTCAATCTCATGTCCTTCCTCAGACAACATTTTCTTAATGAGTTCCTTATACTCATAAGCTCCATGATCACAAGCTAATGCAATTTTCATAACGATAACCTCCCATATTTCCTATTCAGCTAACCTATTTCCTATGCGAAATTTATCCAATTTCTTTCGCATCAAAGCACAAACAAACACCTTCATCTGTATTCTCACTGTTGAATTTGCCCTGGACACGCTTTAATGCCACCATACAGTTTTCAAGTGATGGTACTTGTAATACTGCGGCATACGTTAACGCAGAACAATGGCAGAATACATCATTTCTGCGCAAGTTATGATACAACACTTCCTTTAACAATGCGCTGGCTTTACGCACTGCTACTTCATTCGTCTTAGACACCATCTTTAACTGTAACATGACGATATAACTGACAACTCCACGTGATGATGCACGAACATGCACCTGATATAAATTACGGAAAATTTCAGCATCACAATAAAAGGCTCCATTGCGATATATTTCCTCATTTAAATCTCCTATCAATTCTTGAATACTCTCTGGCTCATCTTTATGGAATTTTAATAATTCATGATGAATATTCGTGATGTTCGGTGTTAGTTCAATATTAAATGTACTACTATATAGTTCCACAATTTTATGATAATACGTAATAGCTTGCGAATATTGCTTTACTTCATAAAAAGCCTTTAATTTAACTTCCATTAATTCTGGGAAGATAAAATGTTTAAATTCTGCATATTCACAAATTTTCAATACACGATCATAATCTTTTTCCTGTTCACATAGTTTGCATCCATGTAATAAAGCACGCTGAATCATATCTTTATAATAACGGCGTTTTACTAAAATCCATTCTTCATCAAAGTCATGTAAAAAAGCCATTCCATATGTATTCAGTAAATGCTGACATTTATCACACATCGTTGAAGCATCTTTGATATTTTCAATATCCTCACATGCTTTTTCAAGACGGACGATATCAATATCCCATGGTATTGCATTGTTCCAGGAATACGTATTACCTTTTGATAAGATACAAGAATGTTTTCGCTCTCTGCAAAATGGCTCCAATTCCTTACGTGCACGATAAATCAGATTTCGCAAGGCCCCTTCCGGATTTTCACTGATGCCATTTGGCCATAAAACTTCAATCAATGCCTCTTTCGTTAAAGAAGTATGACGATACATGATTAAATAAGCAATTAAGATAATCAATTGTGTGCTTTTTTTGACTTTATTAGGAAATTGAAATTCTTTATTTTCAATCGAAAACTCACCCAGCAAATGAATCTTTATTGGTCTTTCTTTTTTCATTTCATGTATAGGATGATAATTTCATCCTTCTCCTTTCTGTCGTGTTAGTCTTGCAGGACTTCGCGAATTCGTTTTTCGCTGATAGGTCCTTCTCTTACAATGCGTAATTCATCGGTACTCATATCCACGATAGTACTTGCCTTACTGCCTCCACTTTCGCCAACTACGATAGCATCAATTCGTCCATCCAGCTGTTTTAATACCCCCTCTGCTGTTTCTTGCGGTTCTTCACCACTTAGATTAGCACTAGTCACAAGCAATGGTTTCTCACAGAGATCAATCAGATGTAGTATGATGTCATCATCCGGCATGCGTATTCCTACCGTATCAAATCCATTTGTCAAATATGCAGGAAGGTGTTCTTTCTTCTTAAGAATCATCGTAAAGCCTCCCGGCATAAATTCCTCCGCAAGTTTTCTTGCGTCTTCACTCATATAGGCGATTTCTTCCATTTGTCGGAAATTTGAAACCATGGTAGGGATTGGTTTATTTTCTGGTCTTCCTTTACTTTTTTTAAGAGCTTCTAAGGCCGCTTCATTTTCATAAATGACAGCCAAACCATAAACCGTATCCGTAGGGAAGGCAACCACCTTTCCTTCTTTCAATAAATCAGCGATTGTTTCGATATCTTTTGCTTCATAACGCACAGTTTCCATTTTCTTCACCTTCTGTAGTTATTTTATCATATTATACGGCTTTTTTAATAAAATTTTTATTATCATTCCAATTCTATTATTATAAATATTGAAATACTTTTTATATCTTACAATTCAGATGGAAGTATCTTCTCCTTTTCTTAATAGCCTTCTTTTATATTCACAAGATTACAAAGTGCTTTTCCTTGTGCATAAGCCTCAAGATTTTGTATTAAAATATTTACATAACGCTCAAAAGATTCCGGTAATTGAAAGGTACCTGAAATATGGGGTGTCAAAATGACATTTGTCTCTTTCCAGATAGGATGTTGCTGCGGCAACGGCTCCTGTTCCATTACATCTAATACCGCTCCTTTGATAGGATATGTATGAAGAGCTTCAAGTAACTCATCTAACGACAGGGCATCTCCTCTTCCCACATTTACCAAAATAGCGTTTTCTTTCATTCTAGCATAATATTGCTTTTGAAAGATATGTCTTGTTTTTGCTGTGCTTGGTAAAGCCAATACGACAACATCAGCATGAGGTAAAAGTGTTTCTATTTCTTCTATACCATAAATTTCATCAAAAGCCGTTAGGGGAAGCTTCGGATGACGATTAATGCCAATCGTATGTGCCCCCATCATCTTAACTTTCCCGGCAAATTCTTTTCCAAGATCACCTGTACCTACTACTAAAATCTTGGAACCGTAAATTGAAGAAATAGGTTCTTCCACTTGCCATAAATGCTTTTTTTGATGTTGCTGATAGAGATGTATATTACGCATAAGCATTAATATAGTACAAATCAGATATTCGCTGATCGCTAAACCAAAACTGCCACTGGCATTACATAAGCTGCATGACGAAGGAAGCTTATTTAAATATTGTTCATTTCCGGCTGTTTCCAATTGTAACAAGCGAAGATTTTCAGCGATTGGTAAATACGTTAAAGGCACTTTCCCGGCAATCACCTCAGCCCAACGTATATCCTCTTCATTAACAGAGTCAGGGGTTTTTAAACGATATTCATAACACGCAGGTATTCTATTTAAATGATGTGGTTTCAATGCAGATAATAGTAATAAATGTTTTTTCATAACGGATTCCTCCCGTGTAAGTGTATCGTATTTTACCTATCTTGTGAATAGATAATGTCATCCTTGTAGAAAAGGTGGTCTTTTTCAATAAAGAATCCACCTTTCTTTGCTTATTGTTTTTCTTTTCTTCTACGTTTTAAACCATATGCTAATACAGCACCACCACTTAGCAATACCATCATGATCCATAATGTTCGCTGACTTG
>OLQE01000215.1_pt1 | contig 52069 bp, 45 predicted proteins | sample 1643161 | NCBI WGS metagenome assembly OLQE01 (sample SAMEA3136650, study PRJEB25190) | human gut metagenome
AAAATACCCCCATATAGGACTTTTATATTTCATTGTCCTATATGAGGGTAGCATATCACAGTACGGGCGGCTCATTTTCTATCTAAACGGATGTATCCGGAAGTTCCGGCAGTTGATCGGTGAGTTCTTCATATCCGAGAATATCTCCGGCACATGGCATCGATTGCCCTGTTCCCTGCTGTGGTTTCCGGAAGTACAGCCGATACCGATGTCCCTCTAGGAGTTTGATATTCTTTTCCAGTGAGAAGGCGTATTCCTTTCCGTTATCACTGGCAAACCAATATTGCTGGTTTTTCCCGAAGAGTGTCTGTTCCCGTTTCGTGCAGCTTACGTCCAGTGACAGATAAGCATGTGTATGGATCAGGTGGTAGAAACTGAGTGCACGCAAGATGCTGCAGATTCCGATGAGGAGGCTCATGAGGATAAAGAGCCGGTCATGGGTGGCGATCCCGAAGATGCACCCAAAAAGTACACAGAAAAAGCCGATTGCACTGATGGCAACCAGCTTTGTGAAAAATGGTTTTGGCATAAGGTTCCTTCCTTTAACATGTATGAAATGTGATTTGTTTATTCAGGTACAAATTAGCAATAGCCTGCAGCACTGGATACTGGGTATGGTGAATCTGGACATCATCCACAAGTGTTTGGTAAGTTGTCTCCGGTTCTGTGTATAACTCATCCATAATATCCGATTCGTTGTGGATTACTTTTTCCTGCTCCATACTTGTGACAAGCTCAGCGGTCGTGAGGGATACCTTATCAGCCAGCTTCAGAATGGTATCTTCCATCGGTGAAGAGGGTTTCTTCTTTAAATATCTGCCAAACTCTTTTGCACCAATAGTTCCTTCCAGATAAAGCTGAACGCAGCCAAAGAGCCGGATGGGAAAGGTATCCTTCAAGGGAATAATGGTCAGACTGCCGAGAAGGCGATATAAGGCATCCACCCCTGTCAGTCCAATTCCGCTTACAACCAGACCGCGTAAGGAAAGTCGGTTCAGATAGTGTTGGAAGGATAAGCCTTTCGGACCTTCTTTCTGTATCTGGCGCAGGGTATAGGCATCCTGGAGTTCATGGAGCGTCAGAATCTGGAAGGCAAGACAGCTCCAGAGCAGCAGCTCGTCATCCGATAGTCCATATTCTTGTCCATCGTTGATTACAAGAGGAATGGATTTTCCGCCTGTCGTTTTTTGAAATTTTAAGGTTCCGACAGCAGTATAAAGTGTCAGCATAAAAGTTCCCTCCTTCAAGGTTAAGTCAGAAGTGCATAGAGTGCATCATCCTGCTGTAATAGTTTCCGTGCTTTGCTCTGCCATGCCCGTACACGATTGGCTGGTACTTGGTAGTGTTTTGCCAAGTCAAAGCTGGTATATCCCTGCTGTTGCAGATAGAGGGCTACAATTCCCTTCTGAATAGTTGAGGACTGTCCGGTGCCAAGCTGGGTTAAATGCTCAAGAAGCAAGGTCTGGTTTGTGTCCTTTTCCGGGTGAGTTGTTTGTGTATCCTCGTAGGAAAACAAATCACGATAATGGAGATGTTCATCTTCAGATGATGCTTCGTCCAGAGAACAGAGCATGGAGCGGTCACGGGCAATTTTCCGCCAGTAGTCAAAGATGGCATGACGGATGATAGTTTTGGCATAAGGCTGGAATGATCTTCCTTCCTCAAATCCGACAGCCGACCGGCACAAAGCCAGATATCCAATCTGACATAATTCCTGTTGTTCTTCCTCAGTTACATAGGCAGCGGTGCGGGTCATGGAACGAATCATGATCGGAACCAGATCCATGGATTTTTCCACCAGTTGTTTTTGCTTTTTATTTAGTGGTAAGGTCATCATCAATCACCGCCTTTCAGCTGGCTGCCCGGAGGCGGAAGGGAATATGGTTGTTCTTTAAAACATCTGCGGATTCCCGAATGAGCTGGTCGCACATATAGTTGCTGAACTGTCCGATGTGAGCCTGCTTATCTGTCAGACAGAACTTATCTGCCACCCAGCGATATGCTTCCGGTTTGGAAAGGATGCCCTGTTGCCAGATCTGATCGAAAATTCGATGTGCCTGAATCCGCTTTTGACGAAGCTCCCGGTTGGCGAGCGTTCCTTTTGGTATCTTGGTTCCCGGATGTACCCCGACATAGGAATTGCAGGATGGATAGTGGGAGCAGACATAAACCTGTCCGCCATGAGAATGCGTTCCATATACAAAGGATGCATCTCTTAATATTGCTGTTCCGCCGCAGTAAGGGCAGCGGATGATTTTTGGTTTCTTCATCTGTTTTCACCTCGCTTGTACATACACGATACGTAACGTGTACGTGAATAACCAGTACGTACTGTATACTTATATTGTAAGTAAGCAGGTGATGAATTCCCATAGGACGCAAGCGGATACTGATCCCAGATTCGGACTAAATGGCACGAATCCCCATTTTTCAGATGCCGGGATAGAAAATTGCTCGGATGAGCGGGAATAAGCCGCTGTCTGTGAAACGTGGATAATTAACCGGTGTAAAGATGAACTTCTCACAGAAAATCCGTAGCAGGAATAAGCTGATCAGTACCAGACAGAGCAGGTAAGTGTTCCTGCGCCTTCTGGTCCATGGCTTTTTCGGACGGAATTTCACATACAGGACAAAAATCATGGGAATAAATATCAGGTTCGTAAAGACCTGATCGATACATTGGATGATTGAAATTACGTTTAACATAGGCAGTGCCTCCTTTCTTTACATATCCTGTACGTATAAGAGCCTGAAAGTGCAACTTTTTGTTACCAGTCATATTGCTGGTTCTCCTGAAGCCGGAGCAGTGCCGGAATGGGACATGGCTTTAAAGGCAGCTTCTGAGCGGCCAGATAGGGCAGATAAAGCTCTGTAAAAGCAGCAATGCTCATGCTTCCGGTACATTCGGTTGGCTCCGGTATCCTGGGAAACAAAAGCGCTGCATCTGAAAGAGGGAGGATGCAGGGGCTTCCCGTTTCATCCGGATGGAATAAAAAGCCAGAGTTCTCACAGCTTTCCTGTGCGTTACAAGTGCGGCACCAGACGTAGATACAGGAGTGCCAGTTCCCTTCACAGAGGTTCAGAAAATGACGGATGTGCTTGGCATCTGTCTTGCAGTGGGGGTGTTTCATATTCATCACCTACTAAAGAAGCAGGCAGTTCCATGTGGGAGCTGCCTGCAGGAGTCTTCGTTATGAGTTACTGATGTTTCTTTTTGCGTTTGAAGTAAACGATGCCCAGGACACTTGCACCTGCAAGTGCAGCTATGGCGATTCCGGCATACAGGAGAAGCGGCGTCTCATCGCCGGTCTTTACAGGCGGAGCTACCGGAGGCGTCTCCGGTTCTTTCGGAAGCTCCGTCATGTGTACGGTCTGACCTTCATCCTTCAGATCCTCATGGGAAGCAATCTCATGCTCGGTTTTTCCGTCTGTATAGTAGAGCTTTTCAAAGACAACCACATCCTGTCCGGCAAGAGCAGAAGCGTCGAAGGTAAAGGTAACTTCCACAGAGCCGCCAGCTTTTTCTGCTTTAAATTCTGCCTGAGCGGTAACTGGTTTTCCGTCTTTTAACAAAGCCTCTCCGGTTTCCTTATTCATCAGGGTTCCGATGACTTTGTACTCAGATCCAGGCATCAGACCATGATAAGTGACCGTATCTACGATAGTCGCTTCCTTGGAAGCAGAGACATCCTGATCCCCGTCACTGCCGTCTTTGGCTGTGGTTTTGATTTCCGGGAAGTAGATGGTCTGGTTGGCATCTTTGATGTCCGCATGTACCGCTACTTCGTGATCTTCAAAAGTCATTGTTTCAAATGCCACGAGCGTTTTTCCGGAAAGTGCAGAGGCATCAAAGGTAAAGGAAAGCTCTACGCTGCCGTTAGCTTCTTCCGGAGTGAAACTTGTTTCTGCAGTCACAGCTTTGCCATCCACATCGAAAGGTTTTTCGGTTTCCGCATCCATGAGTGTTCCTGTCAGCTTGTACTCTTTGCCTGGGATCAGGTTTTTGTATTCCACAAGGTCTGTAAGCGTCAGTTCTTTTTCCGGTTTTGCATAGTGTGTGCCGGAAGCAGCATCTGTTGCAGTGGTTTTGATTTCCGGGAAGTAAATAGTCTGTCCTTCATCCGCAATGTCTGTGTGTACGGCAACTTCCTTGTCTTTGTAAGCCAGGGATTCAAAGACAACTACTGTTTTCCCTTTTAAGGAGCTGGCATCAAAGGTAAAGGTAACATCTACCGTACCAGCGGATTCTTTTGGCTTGAAGGATGCTTTTGCTGTCACCGGTTTTCCGTCTGCTTCGACTGGTTTCTTTGTTTCTTTATCTATCAGAGTTCCAGTCACTTCATATTTCTGGTTAGGAACCAGCCCCTTAAAGGAAACCGTATCCACCAGCGTGATTTCTTCCTTTGCACAGGAAATATTGGAGTTCGTGTCCGCATCTTTCGCAGTAGTCTTGATTTCCGGGAAATAGATGGTCTGGTCTTCATCGTTGATGTCGGTATGGACTGCAAGCTGCATCTCATCCTGATATAATTCCTCGAAGACAACGGTTGTTTTTCCCTTTAAGGAAGTTGCATCAAAGGTAAAGGTTACTTTGACGGAGCCGGAGGATTTCTTTGCAGTAAATTCAGTTTCAGAAATCACCGGTTTTTCATCCACAAGGATTGGTTCCCCGGTTTTTTTATCCATTAAGGTTCCAGTCAGTTTGTATTTCTGGCCCTTTTTCAGTCCTTCGTATTCCACAACGTCTTCAATGGTCACTTCTTTTGCCGGCTGGCTCATGTGTGTACCGGTCTCGGCATCCAGAGCAGTCGTGCCGATCTCAATGGCATCATCGGTCAGAGTTCCAACCTGTATCAGAACAGAATCCTTATAAACCTTGACTTCAAAGGTTAAAAGATCCATGCCTTTGTTGGAATCACAACGCTGTTCCGCCAGAGTGTAAGTATCGTAAATGAGAGCGCCTTTGGAATCATCCGGTTTGGAGGTGCCGAACCAGATGCCGTCTTCCGAAGACTCACCCCGGTTGGTATTTGCGGTATGTTTGTTCCATTTGGAGGAAGTGCTGGCATAACCGTTGGCATCTGTCACAATCACATGGCTTTCGCCTGTTGTTTTGGAAGTGATCTTAAATGGCACATTTGCCAGACGGTTCTGGCTGCCGTCAGCAATCTTGACAAATTCCAGATCCCCGCGGATGACCTGATTGGAGATGGAATTGTCTTTTGCAGTCAGTTCCACGATTTTTCCCTGTTCTGTGATGTCAAATTCTACAGAGATCTTTCCGCTGTTCAGATAACCGGAAGGTGCAGTTGTTTCATCCACACGGTAATGTCCGAATGGGAGAGCATCTTTTGCAGTTGCAGCAGAACCGGATTTATCGGCAGTAAGTGTAAGGACAACCTGATCTTTCGTGTAGGATGTTCCGTCTACTAATACCGGATTTTCATTTAACGTAGTGATCGCAAAGACAGTACCTTCCAAAGTGGCAGAACCCTGCGGTTTTGCTTCTCCGGTCTCGCTGTCACGTTTCTGGATCTTCACTCCGCCACGGATGACAGATTCTTCTATGGTAGAAGACTGGTATACCGAAACCATTTCCTGCTTACCGTCACCTGTAATTTTCTGTACGAAGACAGTTGGATTGAGCTGGTATCCGGCAGGGGCTTTGCTTTCCTGTACCGTTATGGTACCGAGCGGAAGACAGACGGTCTTGCCATCACTGGTATAGTAAAAGGCATCGCCGCTTACAAAGGAATCTTTGGTAAAATGCATCTTTCCGGAAACATCTGTTTTTAATACCCAGGTACGTGCCGGTTTCTTTCCAGCTTCCGCAGGATCACTGTCAGACTGCTCGGTATAGAACTTGACTGTAAATTCTGCGTTTGCAAGGGAAGCTGCTCCCTGTGGGGAGGCTTTCTTTGTTTCGGCATCCAGCTTTTCAAGCACCAGATTCATGGGATTATTCTGCGGAATATCTGTTACGTTTGCAGCAGAAGTCTGTTCTGCTTTTACGGTGACTTTGTGAGCTTTGGTGTCTACAATGTAGCCTTTGGAAGCAGAGAGCTCTTTTATGGTATAATCGCCTTCCTCCAGTTCGCCGGATCTGGCATACCCGTTTTCATCAGTGGTCAGTTTCTGGATGAGCTTCTCACCCTGATAGATCCCATACACAGCACCCTTTAAGCTGTAATTCGGATTCCCGTCCGATACGCTTCCGTTGGCAGAAGATTTTTTCAGTTCGATCCAGCCGTTTGGAACCTGATACCAGCTTCCGGCAATGGTCTGGCTGCCCTGTCCCGGAACGATGAATGCCCGGAAGCCTTCCGGCGGGTTCGGAAGTCCCTGAATGGCACTGGCTACTTCCAGTGCTTTATCAATATAGGACTGCGGGGCGCCATGGAAAGCTCCGGTGTCAGCGGAATTACCGGCATAGATGTAAGCGACAACCAGATGTCCGATGACATAGCTGTTATCATCACTCCAGCCACTGAAATATTTATCCTTGACGACTTTATCGTAGCCGTAACCGCCGTTTAAGTAGTAGAGCGCTTTTCTGAGCGGGGAGTTCTGGCTTAAAAGGTCATAGGAATAGGAACCAGAGGAAGGTGTTTTCTTCAGTGGTTCCACGCAGTAGGCAGTATTGCTCCCGTCAAAGCTCATGCGGGAGGTAAAATAGCTGCCGTAAGGGATATTGGCACCTGCCTTATAGCTGATGGTGCCGTCGGCTGCATGAACCGGAAAACTGCCGGAAAACAATGCGCCGACTGCGACAAGGACTGCCAGCAGCATAGCCAGCGTCCGTCTGGTATAGGATTTGTATGTCTGTAACATAAGTCTCCTCCTTCTTGAAGTTCAAATGAAAAGGGCAGCGTCAGTGCTGCCAAAAGTTACACAGCCTGTTTCTTCTGTTTCGCAAGGATTTCCAGAAGCTCCTGCCGATCTGTGGTAATCAGCTCCTTTTCCAGATTGGAAGCCTTAAATTCCACAGTGATGTTATTGTTGTTGGTTGAGATCAGACCGTTGCCCCGCTGGAAATGGGTGATGTTCATTACTTCTGTTTCCGATAGATGCAGGATAGTCTTCACCCGCTGTGCCTCTTCATCCTCCATGTTCAGGATAATCTTGGTCTTGCAGTTATTGATGATACCCTTGCCGTACTTCCCGTCATCCAGAGCAAAGAAGTCGTTTAAATCCTGTGTGGCAAAGATGCCGGCTCCGGAGTAAGCACGGATGATCTTGGCAATCTCCAGTACGAATTCCGCTGCAAGCCGGTTGCTGGATGCACCGATGAGCTGCCAGACCTCATCGACAAAGATGGCTTTCTCTTCGGTACGGTTTTCCTTCGCTTTATCCCAGACATAATCCAGGGCAACGAACATGCCGACCGTTAAAAGATCGCTGGAACCGGTCAGTTCGGAGATATCCAGTACCGTATATTTATTGGTCAGGTCCACATTGGTCTGCTGGTTAAAGGAAGAAGCAGAACCGTGAACCAGGCGGTTCAGGATATGAGCCAGACGTTTGGTATCCTCGCTTTCCAGCAGGACATTGTAGACATCCTCCAGAATGGGCATCTTTTTGTACTGCTCCGGATGCTGCGGATCTGTCAGGGATTCATTTTTATGTGTAATCCCTTTTCTGGCATAGGTTTTGATTAGGGCTTCATCCAGAAGCTGCTTCTCCTCATGGGACATATCCGGGATCAGCAGACTGAAGAAGATGTGAAGCCTTTGGATCTTGCCTGCCAGTGCGGAGGCATCCAGTGTCGGTCCGTCCAGCAGTTCATTTACAGAATTGTCTACCTTCCGGATTTCCATGATGTTGATACAGTTCTTACTGGCAGGAGAGATCTGGATAAATTCTCCGCCGACATTCCTTGCAGCCCGGTAAAATTCGTGTCCCTTTAGCGGAGCGATGATGAACACCTGGATGCCTTTTCTTCGCATCCTTAGTGCCATGGTCTGCATGGTGAAGGTCTTTCCTGCTCCCGAACAGCCTAAGATACAGATGTTGCTGTTCTTGTACTGCCTGGAATCAAAGATATCCGCAATGACCAGGGAATTGTTATGCTTGTTTACCCCAAAGAGGATTCCGTTATCATCGCAGATACTGTAGCTGACGAAGGGATAGCAGCTTGCCGCCCCGGAAGTCAGTACGTTCCGCTTGGACAGCTTAAAAAGCTTCTTGTCCAGATTTGCCAGCGGCAGAGAGGATAAAAATCCCTGCTCCTGTAAAAAGTAGCAGGAGTGTAAGTTCATATCCTGCGAGATCAGGAGCTTTTTCATTTCCTGAATCCGCCACTGCAGTTCTTCCAACGTGGAAGCAGTAATGGTGATGAGAAGATTCATGTAATAGAAATCTTCGTTGTTGGTAAGTCCCTGCTTCAGAAAATATCCGGAGCGGATGGCAGAATCCAGATCGTCATAATCAGTGTTGGTATCGGACGCATCCTTTAATTTGGAACGGTTGATACGGATCTGCTGACCGAGACGCTGCTGAATCTTGTCCTTTGGCTGTTTCTGGAGAAAGAAATCAATATCAATCCCTTCCCCGGCATTGACAAGGAGTGACAGCCATCCGGGAGTTACCCGGTTTTTGTAGCCGTCAGACGGCACAAGCAGGTAGGAATGGTAAAGCCCATTGATCTGCACATAATGGGAGTGCTTGAAATCCACACTTTCCGGTGCGAGAAACTCGTTGATCCGGATGTGATCCAGTTCCTCCATGCGATTTTCCTTTGTATAGGCGGACAGTACAGTGCTGATCCGGTTCGAAAGCGGAACCTCCGTACAAAGGGTACGGTTTAAAAGGGTGTAGAGAACATCCGTAGTAAATTCATCCTCATTGTCATGGGAGACCACTTCATTCCCGCACTGGTATAGAAAGGTTTTGGCGGTCTGGGAGGCTGTCTCAAGAGCAGCAAGGATTTCCCGTTCCTCTTCCTTTCGGTTTGCGTTGAATGGTTCATATTCAAAGATCAGAAAGAACCGTCTGGATACTGCTTCTCTGGAACTTAAGTTCTGGACAAACTGGATGTAGTCACGCTGCAGTTCCTGACAGTGGGGATCGGTTTCCCGCTCCAGCTCCAGCTGGGACTGCTCCAGATGCTTATTGATGTCTGCTTTTTTGGAGATCATCTTGATCTGGAGTTTGACAGGGCTGATCTTTAAGTAACTGATAAAGCTGTAGATAATGCCCTGCTGTTCCCTGGCACTTCGAAGCAGAAAGTTGATTGGTTCAATCTCCAGGATCTTCACGTACCGTCCGTCTGTGGTATAGACGATTCCGTTTGCGATTTTTTCCACCGGAAGATAATCCTCCAAGGTCTGGTCTTTCTTTCGCTTTTTCCGGGAAACGGGTTTTGACGTGGCAGATGAGGTGTCCTCCTTGGAAACCACCTTTTTTTTCTGCTCTTTTTTTGCAGCCCGCTTTTCGGAAACTGCCCGTTTTTCTTCCTCCTTTCGTCTCCGGGCTTCCGTTTTTTTCTGTATTTTTATCTGTTTCGCCGCCTCTTTTTTCTGTCGGCTGGCTTCTTTCTGCTCCCACTTCAGATAACGGATATCTTCCTTTGCCTGTTTTTTGATGCCCCGCTTGGTGGAGGTATCAAACTGCCGGTGTTCTTTTTTTTTACTTTTTGGCGGAGCTGGTGCGTCCGGTTCAGACTGTGGGGGAGCCGATGCCATTACTTTGGAAGGCTCTGCCATTTTTTCTGCTTTCCGGTGTTTCTTTGTCTTTGGCTCTTTGAAACGTGGTTTCCTGCGTGGCTTTCCTTCCGGAAGACTGTCGGACCTCCAGATTACCCTGCGGTTCACTACAAAACGCAGGGCATTCATCAAAAAGGCAGTGATGCTCTCCCCGCCGATTCCAATCAGGGCTACCATTGCCGCTGGAAGTGCGGTCATGCAGAGAATGATGATGCGGGCAGTCAGGGACAGCGGCAGGTGGAAAACAGGGATACCGATTGCCAGGGAAAGAACAATGCTTTCTATGGCATTGCGGATGTCAAAAGTTCCGTTTAGGATCTTGCCTTTCTCAATGAAGTTGGAAGGGATAAAGGAAACCGGTGTTTCTTCTGGCTGTGTCATGGCTGCACCTCCTTTTTCGTATCTTTCGCATCTTCGGAAGGCACAGAGGCACTGCCGGATTCTGTGTCCGGAGCTTCCGGGCTGTCAGAAGTATCCGGATACCCGCCTTCCTGCAGGTGTTCAATGTCCTGCGAAGTCAGGGACGGCAGGGAATCATCGGTTTGCTTTTCGTAAACAGTCGTATCTGCAGAGACCTGTACCCCGTCTTCTCCAAATAAAAACACACCCGTCGGGGTGTGGTAGGTAACCGGAAGCGTATCCTGATCGGAAAGTGAAAACATCAGGCAGACGGTTGTTTCGGTAGGGTAGCTGGTTTTTTCCGGCAGGAAGGTGATGCTTGTCTGTTCTTTTTTGACATACTCTTTTAGGTAGACAGGAAACTGCCCTTTGAGAGAAGCAATCTGGCTGTCGGAGAAAAATGCTTTTAAAGCATCAAAATCCAGATATTCCGGCATGGGGGTATCAGAATTTGTTTCTGTTGTTTCCTTTGCCGGTTCCCTGCCTTTGTTTCCGGAAGCTTCTTTTTTCTGGCTTTTCCAGAAACTGGGGAGAACCAGTCCGGCAAGCAGCAGAAACAGCATCAGAAAAATGGAAAGAATCACTTTTGTTCTGTTCATAATGGCTCCTTTATTTTTTGTCGAAGATCCAGTAGGCATTTGCCGTAGCATGGATTTCCGACATCATATCAAATTCACGGTTAATATAGTTCTTTGCGTCACTGTCATTGGGATCATTGACCAGTACCTTGCCGTTTGCCGTAACACCTCGGAGTACGATGAAGTGTCCGCCGCTGGTGAAAAGTCCTGCCCGCTGAGAGGAGATGACCGGACAGCCTTCGGAGAGTGCCTGAAGTACCGTATTGGCATTGCTGGTCTGTGTGACGCTGCCACAGCCGAAATGACTGGCTGCAGCCTGAAAGTAGCTCCAGTAGGTTCCAACTCCCGGCTTGTAATAGGAATTACCGCACCATGCCACCGCATCCGGAGGGGTAATGGTATTCCCGGTCAGGTAGCTGGCGATCATGGCAAAGCTGGTAGGCCCGCAGCCGGAAGATGCGATGGAGCCGCCGCCATAAGGAATGTTCCCGTAATCGGTCTGGAGATAGTGCGGAATCTGCATTCCGTTTGCCGGATAGCTTCCGCCGGTATTGGTAATCTGATAATACCGGAGAACATGCTCCACATATTCCTTGTCCCCATACCGGTCATAATGCCAGTTCGGACGGGCACACATCATATCCGAATAAGCAATGGCGTTTTCTTTGGTATAACCGCCGTCACGTTCCATTGCCCAGTCGATATAGCCGGAGCCGTAATTGTAACCCTGAAGCGCCAGCTTGATGCGGTCCAGGTCGGTAGGTCCGGTACATCCTGCTTTATCCAGTGCATACTTTAATTCCTGAATCCCACATTCGATGGAATAAGCAGGATCGGTGATGCCGTTGGGGACATGGGGGTATTTCTTATTAAAGCCGCCTTCTGCCGCCTGCATGGGATCGCTTCCACGCCCGCCGCTTTCCTGCATCATGACTGCCATGAGGAGTTCCACATAAGCTTCCATGCCGTATTTCTGTGCGACCTGCTGGATGGTAGCCCGGTAAGCCAGCACCTCATCGCTGACACCTACCGCCATGGCAAGACCGGAAGCGGAGCCGCCAAAGAACATGGTCAGGTTTTCCACATAACTGTCTGCCGTTTTTTTCTGCTTATCGGTCAGATGAAAGACGTGATCTGCAAAGTAGGCATCTCCGGCATAGCTGACCGTGTAGGTATGGCGGGTAAAAGTAACCTTTCTGGGTGGTGCATTTTCCTCTTCCGCCGGAACTTCCACCGTGGCCGTTTCTGAAGTAACGTCATAAGAAAAAAGCCCGTCCTCGTTTTCCCGGATCAGGCTTTTGAGTTTGCTGATATTTATATTTTTATAGTCATCCTGGCTGGCACAAAACTGTGCGATGAGCTGGTTCGCATTTACGATGATACTGGAAGCGTAAGGATCGCTGATAGAGGCAGTATCTCCTTCCGGGAGTCTGGCAATTTCCGCATTGATCTTAGCAAGCAGTGCATCATGGCTTTCCTGAAGCACCTCCACGATTGCCTGATTGGAAGCCCGGATATTTTCACTGATTACCGTGTTGCTGGTCAGTGCTCCGGTATTTTCAGAGAGGTCTCCGAAGACGAGTCCCGGAAGCATGACAAGGAACAGAATGGGAAGCATCAGTACACCGCCGACGGCTGCTCCAGTTTTCGCAAGGGTGCGCCTGTGCCGGAATACTGTACCGATGACAGCAAGAGGACTGCCCATCAAGGCTGTTTTTGGCATGTTACATACGCTCCTTTCGCTGTGGGGCTGGCGGCAGTTTCTGGACAATGGATTCATTGTAGGCTACTTTGCCGCTGCCGGAAGTATATGGTGTTTTTTCGACCGTATCCTGTGCATACTGCTTGTACCAGGTGGAACCATCCACGGACTGTACCGTAGAGTAGGAGCCCTGAGTAGGAGCTGCATACTGGTCGGCATGGTACAGGGCAAAATCCCGGTTTCCGGAGCTTCCGGTTTCGGTACCGGTGATCCTTCCGCCACCGATTTCTACATTATCATAGGAAGAACCGCCGCCCGGATTGATGCCCATATAGGAAGTAAAGGCTTTCTGTGCGTCTGCTCCCTTGATGGAACCTACCTGACCGTAATTTCCCTGTGCAATGTTGCTGATGACCTGATTGGCAAAGTCTCCGCCTTTGTTCAGGGATGACTGGTAGAGCATGTTTCCGATACTGCTGTGTTCGGTATAACCGGTTGCGGAATTGACCGCTTCTCTTTGTACCTGTCTTCCCACTGCCCCGGCAAGCCCGCCGGATAGGAAGCTTCCTGCGACAGCCGCACTTCCGGGAGAAGAGGCTTTGTGGTAGCCGCCACCACCATGGGAACGCATGGAACCGGTCAGGCTCCGTCCTGCAATCAGAAGTTCAGCCATCATGTTTCCTCCGGTATTGCCGACATTGATGCCAAGCGATGCCAGAAAAGAATCAATTTTCTGGGATACCTTTAAAAAGGCAATGGCACACAGGAACCAGACGAAGACATTTCCGGTTACCGCTTCCTTTCCCTGACTGGCAACTGCCGCTTCCACGTCTGCTTCCGTAAGCTCCGCTGCAAAGACCGGCATGGAGCAAAACAGTACCAGACAGGCAGTTAGTACCAGGAATGGTATGAGTTTCTTTCTAAGTTTCATTTTGGTCCTCCTTTCTTATAGGGATAACGGATTGGCAAGGAAGGTGCCGACCATAGAAGTAAACAGCCGCAGGCACCACGCATTCATCAGAAGCAAAAAGAACTGGCCGCCAAGCATCCGGCACCAGCTTTTGAAGATATTTCCGGTTGACTGGCTGGCACCCATGGAAAAAGCTGCCGGGGCTGTGTAGACCAGTACCCCCAGAAGAATATAGCGTTCTGCCGCTTCAAAGAGCAGTTTGATGTAGTTCCACGCCAGAATCAGTACCAGAATCAGTGCAATGATGGCTACCGCCCCATTTGCACAGACTCCCAGGATGACTGTGACTACGGAGTTAAAATCCGCAAATTTTAAAGGCGGCAGGTCTTCCGTCAGAATCCAGTTGTACGGTGTTCCTGAAATCTTCAGGAGCAGATCCACAATATCTTTCGCATAGAAGGTGAGAAAGATAAAGAGGAAGGAACGGATGGACAGCTTAATGGGATCTTCCGCTTCGATACCGGCTCCCATAAAGTAATTTTTAAAGAGCTGCCATACCCAGTTTAAGAGGATCAGCCCGATGCCCAGTGCCAGAAAGACCTGATACATGGTCTCGGCAGCAGGAAAGTAGCGAAGAAACGTATCCATGGAACAGCCCAGAGCACCGAGGACTGAAGTGGTGATCAGATCCAGAATGTTCATGACCTGTTCGGCAATCCATTCCACGATTCCGTCAAGTATTCCCATAGTGGCATCTCCTTTCGTCTATCCGTTCCATTTTCCGCCTGCAAAGAACGGGGTGATGTAAGCCATGATAAAGCCAAGCCCGTTTAAGATCGCCCAGGTAATGACGATACGCTTGAGCCATGCACGTGATTCGTCCACGGTTTTTCCGCTTTTGGAAAAATTCATCATCAGAAGGGCAACCGATGCCGTTACGACTGCAGCAATGGTGGAAATGAGGATAATCTGGTTATAGACATCCTTCATGATCTCATTGGCTTTGGTCCAGATGGTAGCGGCAAAAACCGGCTGTGTGTATCCGCAGAGGACTGTGACAGCCAGAAATGCAGCATACAGGCATCTGCCATAATTGACATGCCGTTTTGTGTCCGGCGGAGCGTTTTTCAGTTTGTGTTTCACGTAAAAGTACCTCCTTTTTATAAGAGCGGCAGGAGAATTACCTCCCCTGCCTTTGCTTATGGTTTTCCTGCCTCAAGAAAGGACGCAGCCCGGTCAATGCAGGCTGCGTCCTAAATCAAAGTATGAAATTGTAAAGATCCTCCTATCTTACAGAAAAAACGCAGCTTATTTGCCGCAGGAGAGGCTTCCCATACGGCAGTGCTGCGTTTCGTTCTGCATATAATTTTGACAATATCAATTTTAACATGGGTAAATTACCGCTACAATCGCAGGACTGTGCCAGTTACAGACGATGGAGTGCCAAAAATGTGACCAACGCTAAAAGCGTTATAAATGCAATCCTTATGGATACTGTAAGCGTGATTTGCAACCAATTATACTGGATTTACATGACTAATGCTTTAAGCGTTAGTGAATACTGGAAGGAGGAGGTGTGCGTGTGAAAGGAATGGGAAAGGCAATCCGCAGGTACAGGGAAGAGGCAGGAATTACGCAGGAGAGACTGGCTGAACTGGTGGATATCAGTACCAACCATCTGGGTGCGATTGAGCGGGAAGTGAAAACACCTACGATGGAAACATTTGTAAAGCTGTTGAATGTATTAGGTGCGGAACCGAATGAAGTGCTGAAGGAAGTGATTCCTCTTACCAGAATGGAACATACTTCTGTAGTGGAAGGAAAGCTGGAAAGGCTCACACCGAAGAAGCAGGAAAGCGTGCTTCGGATGCTGGATGTGATAATTGAAGAGATGATGAAATAGAAGCTGTCTGCGAAATTGCCGCAGGCAGTTTTTTTGAAAGCTGTATATGCAATAAAACACATAAAAATATGCGATTTATGATGAAAGTGATTGCAAGATTTGATATAGTAATCCTAAAAGCATTATAAAACTAATTCTTAAAGGATGACTATAATATGAAAAAGGGATATGTGGGATTATTGGCATGTGCGTCAGGAATTCTGATCGGACTGGGAATCAGCCGGCTGGATCTGACAGGTTATCTTGAAAAAACACAGGAGCAGGAATATCACCCGGTAGAAAGAAAGGTGCCTGAATCAGTAGAAAGCAAGCTGAAAGATCCAAAACAGTGCTGGCTGTGTGGAAGCGATGAACGGAGTATGATGGATTATTTCCGGAAGTTTGACGATCTGGGAGTGATCTGTACCAATCATTGGTATGTGATGGATATGCATATCCGGAATCATGATGAGGACGGGAATCTTACCGGCCCGCAGGGAAACGGGCATATGGGTTATACCGGGACAGGAGAAGGCGGCTGCTTTTTCCATACGGAGCAGATGTCGGATTACGGGATTTCCGAAGTATCGGTGGATTACGGGGAAGATAGTATCTTCGATGTGAAAAAAGTACAGAACCATCTGTGTCAGGAATGCCTGGATAAGCTGGTGGAAAGCATGGAGGTATTCTGTGAGGAAACGCAAAAACCCAAGCCCCGTGATCTGGTACTGGTGGATTTTCAGACATTGGAGCTGTACGCCATTCAGGAGCATAATGCGGGATACTTTATCCGGGATTATTATGTGGAAATTGAGTCGGAGGAAGATGGGGTGGAAGTAAAGGCATTTTACTGCCCGAAGCTTAATAACGGGAAAAAGGATGGAGAATAAATTGAGGTTTGCATTGGTGAGGAGTATAATGTAAGTACGTGTTATGTATTGGAAAAACTTAAATTTAGCAGAAAGAAGGATTGTTATGAAATTTATCAATACTAGAAAATTCACATGGATAATTTGTATAATAGGATTTTTGCTTGCTCTTGTAAGTATATTTTTCTTACCGAGTATTATTCCAGTACATTTTGCAAATGGGATTGCGGATGATTATGGAAGAAAAATACAAATATTTTTATTTCCTATATTACAAGTGCTTATCACTTTTTTGACTGGACGAGAAAAAGTAAAATATTGCCTGACACATTCAAAAACTTTCTTAACGGACATTCAGTTTAATTGGATGATAGATGGTGTACTTTTATTGGTAATGTTTGCAGAAATATGGGTTATCTATGCTTCATTTGCATAGAAATACTTGCATAACAATTTACATTTGATTGAGCAGATAAAAATGATTTGAGGTGGTAGCAATGAAAAAGCGATTGGGAATCATAGCCGGAATTTTAGGAATTGTATTGGCAGTCATTGGCATTGTACTGAAGCAGAAAGAAAACACAGCCGTTTCTGTTATTGGTGGTGCGGATGGCCCGACTTCTATTTTCATAGCAGGGAAGTTAAATGGTGATAATTTTATTTTTATGATTTTAGTTGGAATTATTTTATTGATTTTGGCAGGAGTTATTTTTTACAAACGTAAGCATTAAGTTACAGTTTTTTAGACTGTGTATGGCGGAAGAACCGGGAAAGTGTAGATATATCATGGGGATTTTGGAAAAAAATAAAAAAAGTAAGGGTACAGCGTTTGTCTATGATGAGAATAATGATTACTATAAGATGGAAATAAACGGGATTGAATTTGTCTGTGACAGTATACATTCCGATTATGAGAAGCATGCAGTTGAACTGGCACAGGCGTATGAGAAAAGGCTGCCGGATATCGTGGATTATCTTATGCCGGATATAAAGGAGATGTTTGGAATTACAAATCCAGATGTAATAGCAAACTCACTAGGAAAGCCGAGTATAGATTTGGATAGAGGAACACTGACTTATCTGGAGCACACAATGGACAGCCTACATATTATTGAAATGGAATTTGACGGTATCTTCACGGCATTCTATAACTCCTGTATTGATGGATAGGACTTTAGTAACATAGAGCTGCAGTTGTCTACAGCTTTTATCCAGACTTCGGATGTTACAGAGAAGCAATCAGAAATGGATTGATCGATTTCTGAAGCAGTATCCGGTGAAATCCTTGAACATATGAAGGAAAAGTATGTATGTTAATTTTATTTTTATTGTAGACAAAAGATAGGACTGATATGATAAAAGAACAGGTTATTACAAATAGAGGTGGAGTATTTGATGCAGAAAATATTATTACTGGAGGATGACTTGAATCTAAATCGGGGAATTGCCCTGTTACTTTCACGGGAAGGGTATGAGGTTCGTCAGGTTTATACAATAAAGGAAGCAAAAGAAGCATTTCAAAAAGGAGATTATGCTCTTGTTATCAGCGATATTACATTGCCGGATGGTACAGGACTGGATTTTGGAAGGATGGTACGTGCAGGTGGAGATACATATCTTATCTATCTTACGGCTTTGGATCAGGAAATAGATATTGTAAATGGTTATGATACAGGGGCAGATGATTATATTACCAAACCATTTTCACTGATGGCTTTGGTGTCGAAGGTGAACGCATTGATGAGACGGCTTTCTAAGGTACAGGCACAGATTATGTCTTCCGGAGAGATTACGGTGCATATGAAAACGATGCAGGTGTATAAAGGGGATGAACCAGTTACTTTAAGTAAGAAAGAATTCTCTCTGTTGCTGTATCTCTGGGAGAATGCAGGACAGATTGTTTCAAAAGAAAGTATCCTGGAGCATGTATGGGATATAGACGGTCAATTTGTCGATGATAATACGGTTACTGTCAATATAAGCAGACTGAAGAATAAACTTGGAACAGAAGAGATAGCGAATGTGAGAGGACTGGGATATATATGGACCGGAAAGGTAAACAAAAATTAAAACGGTATTTTATCGTATATGTAATCTTTGCAGTATTTTTTACAGTAGGAATGTATCTGATAACAAAGTATGAGGAAAATGCGAAAGCAACGCAGATAGCACTGCTCCTTGCAGAACATCCTGAACTGGAAGGGGAAATAGTTGCAATCTGGGAAAAGTCAGGAACAGTAGATTTTATAAGAGACCGGGACGATCAGAAGATAGAAAGAGTCGTACAGATGCTGGAAGAAACTTATGGTTATCACTCAGGGAGTGGATCTTCAGATGTGGTTATAAGGATTATCTGGGGAATTGGATTACTAGTGGGAGTCATAGTATGTAGCCTGTTCTTGTACCTGGACCGAAGAAAAAACTGGAGCAGATACGGTGATGAGGAACAATTACAGCAATTATATGAATGTCTGCAGGAATTCAGAAAAGGAAAATTCCAAACATATCCTGAAGAAACATCAGAATCGGAACAATGGTTAAAGGTGTGGGAATCTGTAAAGGAGCTGGGGCAATATTTCGAAGATTTGAAGGAACGTCTGGAGCAGGAAGAAAATGGTACGAAGAGTCTGATTACAGATATTTCCCATCAGTTGAAGACTCCGCTTGCATCACTCCGGATGAGTCATGAGCTGGTGGCAGAAAATCGGGTTACAGGAGAAGAACAGAGGGAGTTTCTGGAGCAGGAATCACAGGAACTTACCAAACTGGAACAGCTCTTGAATGAACTGGTAAATCTTTCAAGGCTGGAAACACATATGATCCAGATACATTCGCTTCATGAAAGCCTGAAGAAAACGCTAACAGAGGCTGTCAGTCAGATTTATATGAAGGCAAGAGGAAAAGATATTTCCATTCAGGTGGAGATGGATGATGATATAGTTGTGAACCATGATTCAAAATGGACGGTAGAAGCATTAACGAATATCCTTGAGAATGCAGTCAAATATTCACCGGAACATACAACGATTACAGTGAGGACGCAGGAGCTAGCAAGCAATGTGCTTATTGAAGTAGAAGATGAAGGAATGGGCATTCCTGCGGAGGAACTGCATAAGATCTATCAGAGATTTTACCGGGGAAGGAAAGCAAAGGAACAGGTAAAAGACGGAGCGGGTGTCGGTCTGTATCTTGCCAGAAAGATTATAGAAGAACAGGGGGGGACAATAGCAGCCAAAAGAAAGGCTGAGAAAGGTATGATATTTAAAGTGACACTGCCGCTCATAATAGGAGAATAGTCGGAACCCTTACAAAACTGTTATGGTTGTTGTAAGGGTTTTGTAATGCAGGAATGTTATAGTAGGGGTATGAAATGGAAAGGGGACTTGAAGATATGAGTAGTATTTTAAAAGTAGAAGATCTAGTAAAGTATTATGGAGAAGGCGAGAATCAGGTGAGAGCCGTGGATCATACAAGTTTACAGATAGAGAGAGGCAAGTTTACAGCTATCGTAGGACGTTCCGGCTCCGGAAAATCTACACTTCTGCATCTGATTGGAGGGCTTGACAGACCGGATTCCGGCAAAGTATGGATTGATGGAACCGATATCTATTCTCGAAAAGATGATAAACTGGCACAGTTTCGAAGAAAGAAGATAGGATTTATCTTTCAGGATTTTAATCTGATTCCATCGCTGAATGTGTGGGAGAATATCGTTCTTCCGCTGGGACTTGATAATCGCAAGGTAAAGCCGCGGGAAGTGGAAGATATTCTCAAAAAAATCGGACTGCAGGATAAGAAAGATGCGATGCCGTCTGCTTTGTCTGGTGGACAGAAACAGAGAACTGCGATAGCCAGGGCATTGGTGACAAGACCGGCGATAATTTTGGCGGATGAGCCGACTGGAAACCTTGATTCCCAGACTGAGCTAGAGGTTATGAGCCTATTGAAAAGCTGCGTGTCGGATTTCGGGCAGACGCTTATCATGATTACCCATGATGAAACGATTGCCCAGATGGCGGATGAAATGATTATCATTGAAGATGGCAAGGCGGTGAGAAGATAATGAAGATGACGACCAGAGTTGCATATTGCAATATGCGGCATTATAAGAGCAAAAACATACTGATTGGAATTGCCATTATCCTGACAACATTACTGCTGTTCGTAATCCCATCAATCGGAAAAGATATGGTGGAAGTGAACTTTGCGGTAATCAATAAGATTTATCCAACATGGCATGCCCTTTATCGGAACGTGGACGAGAGTACAGTTATGAAACTGGCGGCACATCATGATGTGAAAACTTACGGACTCCGCAGCGATGCGGGGTACATGAATCTGGAAGATGCGACGGTTTCCATGATGTATATGGACAGAACAGGGATGGAACTTTATAAAGTGAAGCTGAAAGAGGGGCAACTTCCGCAGAAAGAAAATGATATTGTGGTTTCAAAAGGAATACTGGAAGCATTAGGACAGAATGGGAAAATCGGTGACACTATCACAGTACCTTATCAGATTCTGAAAGATGACGGACTGGATTATACGAAGGAGAAAGACTTTCGAATCTGTGGTTTTTTAGCAGATAATGAGAGCAGCAAAGAACAAAAACAATATACATCATTGGTTTCAGAGGCCTTTCTGAAAGCGGAGATACCGGTAGAACAGGTGAAATATCGGTTTTTACTTCAGGTGAATGGACAGAAAGGAAATACGACTGCAGATTATACAGAGACGATACAGAATATTGCCAGACAGTTCGGGATTTCCGAGGATGACATGAATATTAATAAAGAGTATCTTGCAGCAAATTATGTGGATCCGGCTACAATTCCGGTGATTGTAGGAATCATGCTTATTGTTGTATTGGCGGGCATTATCACAATTTATAGTGTTTATTATGTATCTATGAACCAGAGGGTTCGGGAATTTGGAAAGTTAAAGGCAATCGGGGCTACGAAACGGCAGCTTAGACAAATCGTACTAAGAGAGGGAATGGGAGTGGCGTTGTTTGCCATTCCGATAGGACTTTTGATCGGAACAGTTGCTGTGAAAGTTGTACTTCTCCAGTTTGTAGAACATGCAAAGGATTCAAACGTACTTATAACAGAGGCATACAAGGTTGTAGCTAAAGGAGAAGTCCAACTTTATTATTGGTGGATTTATCTGTTGGCAATTGCAGTGACTCTGTGTACAGTGTATCTGTCACTGATGAAGCCTATGCGTATGGCGGCGAAGGTATCAGAAATAGAAGCTATGCGTTACCAGGGAGGCAGTAAGCGACAGAAAAGCAGCAGGAAGGGATATCAATTTCTGAATATCGGACGACTGACCAAGAGAAATCTTGCAGAGAATAAAAAGAAGAGTACTATCACGATTGTATCTATGGCCGTTACCGGAATATTTGTCATGATGGTAGCAACGGTGCTGTCTTGTGCAAATCCGATGGAAAGTGCAAAGAGTTCGATTGTGGGGCAATATGAGATTTCTCCAATTGTGGAATCCGGGAATAAAGAGCATCCTGAATATGAATGGGCGGAGGTTCAAAAGAATAATCCATTAAATGAAGGACTAAAGCAGCAGATAGAGGAGCTTGACGGTGTTGAGCGGGTAGATGTGTTTACCGCGTTGAAGGTATCAGGAGGACCTTTTGAAGAAAAAATTGGAACCGAATTTATCAATGGAGTGCCGGAAGAATACGCAGAAGAGCTGAAAAAAGGAATCACTGAAGGCAATGTCACATACGAGGAATTGAAATCCGGGGATAAAGTGATTCTGGACCGCGCGCTACTTCACTGGTATCCAGATATTAAAGTGGGAGATAAGCTGAAACTCAATATTCATGATGGAGATAATACCTTTCAAAAAGAGATTGAAGTGGCAGCAATTGGTGAATATGGAGGAGGTCTGACAAACTATAACTGTCTTATCATGGCAAAAGAAGGGGCAGAGAAACTTACCATAAATAATTCTTCCAGCTATTTTCAGGTGATTGCAGATAAGGATTATGATGAGGCACTGGAAGCATCTCTACAGGCTATTGTGGATGGATCAGGCAGACTGCAGATGCGTACCTGGAAGAATGAGTACGATACATGGGAAAATGCCATACAGATGACTAGAGGTGCATGTTATGCATTTATCATCATTCTGGCAGCAATCAGCATTATGAACTTGATTAACACAATGATCAATAGTGTCCATGTGCGAAAAAAGGAGCTTGGCATGATGCAGGCAATCGGAATGTCGGACCGTCAGTTGATGAAGATGCTCCAGTTGGAAGGTATATTCTATACAGTAGGCACTCTTATTATCAGTATCGGAGTGGGAAGTCTTGCAGGATATCCGTTGTTTTTATATGCAAAGCGTACAGGAATGTTTGATATCAGCACATACCATTATCCGGTAACAGCAGCTATTATTATAATTTTAACATTGTTTGTGATACAGATGTTATTGGCAATATTCATTGCAAAGTCAGTAAGGAAAGATTCATTGATAGAGAGAATTCGTTTCAGTGAGTAAGAATATAAATTTCTGATGTTTAATGCAGATACTAATCAATGTCATAATAAAAAGGGGGACTTGATTTCTCAAATCCCCCAGTGTATAATGAACTCAAGAAAGGTATTCAGATGCAAAATCTGATGTCCTCAGTTAAATTTTATATTCTATGTATAAGTCATAGCATCCAAAACTTTCCTAGGGTCGTGGATGCTATTTCTTATTATGTCGATCTATATAAGTCAAAGCCGCAAAAATTACCAATAGTAAAGTCAATACTTCCATTGTATTCATGGGCATCACCCTCCTTGGATACTAGAGGGCAAAATCGAAATGCATCCGTCTTTCCGGTTCAGTAATACCGAATCAGTATAACACGTTACCGTTTTCAGTACAATAAGGTAATGGTCTGAAAAATACTTTATTCTGTCACCTTATGTAGCTGTATCGTGAGTATTTGCTGGACTAATTGGTGCTGTATATGAAAAAAAGCTATTTAAAAATAAGGTGGAAGCCTTATATGGTCTGCTTGATGATGCGGGTGATGATGCCGAGGGCAACATTACGCTCTTCATCAATATGCGTCACCACAAAGGATACCTGATCCTTTTTCCCGACTGTCCGGTTGTCATAGCAGGAGTGGGCAATGGCATTGACACCGATGGAGAGCCGGACAAAGACGGTGCCTTTATGGATGTCTTCCACAGTTCCGGCGTATTTTCCCTGAATCTTACATTTTTTCATGTTTTCCTTGCTGGTGTTGCCTTCCACACTTTTGACATCTGCGTGGACAATGACCTGCTCCGGTGAGTCTGCCCGCACATCCAGGATGCGTACCAGGATGTGATCGCCTACCTGGAAGCGTTCTCTGGCATCACCCATCCAGTCGAAGGACAGGTCTCTGGCAAGAATGGAGGTTTCCACACCGAAAATTTCTGCCCGGACTACCTTTTCCGCAACGGCAATGACTCTTGCCTGCACGATACGGTCTTCATAAACTTTCGGCATTCCGGAAGCATCTTTATCCAGATAGAAGATCTGGCGTTTCTTCAGCATCGCTTCTTTCCGGCTGGCGACAATGCTGCGTGTCTTCGGATCTAATCCCTTGATCAGAAAATCAATCTCACATCCAAGCATATTGTTGAGGATTTTGTTCTGCCGCAGGGCAAGCTCCCCATAATCGTGTGCTTCATCCTGCATGAGATGGATCATCATCTCAGTTACCGGGATGACAGTACGGAAATCCTTGTAGTAAACCACGGCAATGAGGCTGCCGTTTTCTGTTTTCTCGATACCGCCAAGCATTCCGGTTAAGATCCGGCGGGTACGGTAGGCATTCTGGATCTCATGCCAGGTAAGGTCTGAAATGGACTGGGCTGTTTCCAGCTTTGTATCGGAATCCAGAGTTAAAATAGGTGTGTTGGTTGTTTCGTTTGGCATCATAGTGTCTCCTTTCAAATTATGACATGATAGAATCTTTATCTAAAGGAACCATGTCTGTGTGATACGGATAGTCATCTGCTGAGAAGTCATCCGGGAAATCGTGATAGTCAGGTTCCTGATAAACGCTTTGCTGGTCAAAAATCGGTTCAGTTTTTTTCTTTTTCTGCTTTCCATAAGAAGCAGTTCTCTTCGGGCGGGAAGCAGGAATAGTCGGAGTGTACGTATATTCTTCACTACATGCTCCTTTTCTCCATTCCGGAATATGCTCGGAAGCCTTCCGGGGAATGAGTTTTTGGGCATCCGGGTGCAGGGTGTAATCGTATTTTTCTACCTGCAGTACTTTCTGGCCACGCAGGATAATCAGTGCGGTATCCAGAGGCAGGCGCAGGATCTCATCCGGAGTTAAGAGCTTTCGTTTCCCGATGGATCTGGTCTGGCGGTATTCCGGTGTATAATCGGATACTCTCCAGCTATTTAATTGTTTGGCTTCGCTGCTGACACCAACGGTCACATCACCGGAGCGGTTAGAGATAAATGTAGCAGTTACCTCATCCGTACAGCCTAAAAATAGCTGAGTGTCGCAGTTCCCGATGATTTCCTGCCATTGGTTTAAGGGATACCGGTTCTGCATCTGAGGCAGGTTCTGGAAAATGCAGGAAATACTGAGGTTTCGACTTCGGATTACGGAAATCTTTTTGTTGAGCGATAGGATTGCTCCCGTATTCGCCAGCTCATCAGCCAGGATATGTACCGGAATCGGCAGTTTTCCATCTTCCCCATAGGTGTCTGCATAACGGACCAGTTTGATAAATACGAAGGTCATAAACAGGGAAGAAAGAAAATCAAAAGTGCTGTCCTGATCCGAAGTGATGCAGAAGTATGCACATTTTTCTTTTCCCGGCAGCGTCAGGTTGATCTCATCATAGGAAGTGATCTGGCGGATTAGCTTATTCTGGAACACCTGAAGTCTGGAACCGAGTCCGATGATGACGCCGGAACGTACCGTGTCACTTGCCTGTTTATAGATGCAGTAGGGGACTTTTGCCGGATGGGAGACCGGAAGCAGGTCAAAGAGGCTGTTCAGTTCTTTTTCCGAACTCATGGTCAGGAGTTTGTATACCTGTCCGATATTCTTTGCCTCCGGTGGGAATCCCTGATCCACATAGAGAATCAGAGCTTTTAATAAGTTCATCTCGGCATTGTCCCAGAAGTGATCGCCTTTGGCAGAACCGGTATTCTGGATGATGACATCAGCAAATACCTGTGCCATGGTTTCCTGTCCGCTAATTTCACCCAGACAATTCCAGCTATCCGAGTTTTCCGGGTTTACAAGATTAAAGGATTTCACGATATATCCGGCATTCTCAAGGTAAGTGGCTGTACTTTCGTACAATTCCGATTTTGGATCGGTGATGATGAGGCTTTCCCCGCGGGCAACACACTGGAAGATCATGTTGCGTGCAAAGGCCCGGCTTTTCATGGAACCGCTGGCACCGTAAACGGCAATATTCCGGTTCATGCGGGTATCCTTCGGGAGACAAACGGCTTTTCCGTTCAGTTTTCCAAGAATGGTTCCCTTGTGTTTCTTGACATCATTCGTAAGCTCCAGTACCTGATGCATTTCCTCCAAAGTCATAAAACCGGAAGTCCCATAGGTTCCCTTTGTGGAATAATTCAGGTTCCGGTCCCGGTCTGTTATTTCCCCGTTTCGGTCAAATCCCATACGCATGAGAAGGAAGGTCAGGAGTCCAAAAGCTGCCAGACATAGAAAAATCCCATACAGATTGTACGGGAAAGCAGTCAGGGCATCCAGACAGGCGAGCGGGTTCGGGGAGGGGATCTGCGGGGCAGTTCCGTTTCCGGCAAAATTGCCGGCAGATTCCCAGGTCTGATAGTTGCGGATAAATTGAGCAACATAGCCTCCTGCATAGAGGGTGCAGAAGGTAATCGGAAGCATATAAATGAGCTTCCACCATTTACGGTTCATGTAAAAACCCCCTTTTGAATTTGCAAAGGTCAATACTGGAGAAATGGATTGTGGCAGATAAGTATTTTTTCAGGACCGGAATCTGAAAATCGAAACAGATCAGGTTCCCGGATCTGCCGTATACATTTAAGCCGGTATTGAACCGGTTGATTCGCTGCATGTCAAAATCATAAGCAAGAAGGATGGGGTTCCCGGAAGCATCCGTGGCATCATGTTCCAGTGGAATTGAATCGCTGCGGCAGCCCAGATCGGACAGCAGGAGGTTGTCCAGCTTTTCCATGATCTCAGGGTGAACCAGCAGTTTTAAAAGCACTTCCCCTTCCGGAGTATTGGGAAGGTAATGGAAATGCTCGAAGGAGGTGTCCAGCATAAACAGGCTCTTTTTGTAGCCTCCGGTACTGGTAAACAGCCGGAAAGCCATTTCCATGTCGGTTCCGGTCATGATTGCCCGGATCTGTGGATGTCCGTTGTAAGGGTAGCCTTGCAGGTAATGCTGCAGGAAGGCGTTTAAGCGGACTTCCGTTCGATATTCCCATTTCAGGACTCCGTTTCCCGTGTTGTAAAGGACATAGACACATTGCGGTGCCATCAGGATGCCCATGCTGCGGGAGTTCCTAATCTTCGTGGTCTCCGGGCCCAATTCCTTAATTTCTCTGGAAGCGTAAAAAAGAGGAAGGCTTCGCATACCGATGGAACCAGCTTCGCGGTGATTACAGAAGATGTCAGGTTTTACATCCGGATAAAAGGGAATCCCGGCATGAAGGAGTGTCAGATACGTTTCGGCTTTCTGATGTAAGCGGATACGTCGGGATACTTCACTTCGGATGAGGTTCGTCTCGGTATTGCCGGTCAGATAGCACTGGAAGCGTAACGGCGAGACAGATAACAGCATTTCTTTCGCAGCTTTTGTAAGACGGTAGCCTCTGAGAGCATCCCGGTAGTGGGTACGGATGAGGTGTTCCGCCTTCAAATCCGTAATGAGTTTTTCCGCATAGGAGGCACTTGGGATGAGTCTGTTTAGCTGGTCTGCGGGAAATTCCCCGCACATCCCTATCATTTCCAGTAAGCGGTATTTCGTAGTGTCAGGTCTTATCAAATAAGCATCACCTCAATTCAGTTCTTACCCATGCAAGCCTATACTTGGGTAAATCTCTGGTGGTTTGGAGATAAAAAAAGCAAGAAAACAAAGTTCCCTGCGGTGGTTCTTACCGATGTCGGATTTCTGCCTGAGAAGTCAGGAGATTTTCCGACATGCTTTCGTGATGATTTTTCTGGTTCTGCAGCCATTTCGGAAAGTCAGCTTTTTCCATAACCGATACTAGTGTACAGTCCTTTAAGCCAAGCTGTGTCGTGTAGTAGGAATCACAGAAAAAGCCGCTGTCATCTGTCAGAACATAAGTACAAAGTGTATCCAGAATCTGTTTAAACTCCAGATTGTCATAATCCCGGATACGTCTTTGAGGAAGTTCCCTGTCATATATTTGACTGAAACATATCACGCAGTCACGATAGAGGGGCAGGGCATTTTGTTTTACATACTCCCGAAGCATATAATTAAGCGGTTCATGGAGAAATGCAGTGTTTGTGTGGACTCTTCGTTTCGGAAGCAGTCCGGGAAGCGTAATGGTGAGAATCCCCTGCTGTTCTGCAATCCGCATTCCCTGTGCATCTGCCGCTTTGGGAAGATAAACTGCTTGATTTGGGGAGAGAGCCGGACAGACAAGGTTACGCATCTGGCAGGCAATCCGCTCCGCCCGAAGAGCAGCACTGACGCTCAGTTCCTCAAAATTTTTATCATAATTCTGGATATCAGTGACCTTCAGAGCGTAAACGGTATTCGTCAGTTTTTGCAGCTCCCCTTCCAGTTTTTCAAGCCGCTGGTAAATGGTTGGTGTATTTTGCGTCATAATAACCTACTTTCTCATGTAGTAACTGACAGCACCGGATTCATTTACAAGGCAGTAAGCGGCTACATCATCAATGGTGATTTTGGCAGCCTGGCTTTCGGATTCTAAGACAATCAGGCGTTTGGAACCATTTGATGGGATACTTTCCATCACATGATTGATCAGAGCCTCCTGTTCTTCACCGATATAGATGATTTCGTATTGTTCATCTTGCGAAAAGAAATTGAGCTTGATTGGAAATTCGCCACTGGTGTGGTATACAATACCTTTCTTAAAATCCAGCAGTACCCAAAAGCATGTAATTATAGCATAGTCAGGATTCTCAGCAGACTGCTGGCTGTCACAAAGAAGGTCATGCTCTTTATCGTAAATGATGCGCCCTTGTTTGATGAGGCTGGTAACCAATGACTTGATAGACTGCTCATGTCGGGAGAAAAGTTGTAAAACCTGGTCATACTTCAGAGTATGGTAAGTGGTAATGAACCGTAAGAGCTTGGCTCCCTCTCCTTGATAGATTTCGTTCCTTGTTTTCATGATTGACTCCCTTCTATATATAATAGGAAACTTTATACGTATGGCTGTACGTACAGAATACGTTTGGTATTGTAGGTATAGTGTACGTACAAAGTACATAGAACCTGCTGTCAGCGATTGAATTTACAGGTACAAAAAAAGCACCATCTATGGGTGCTGGAAATAAGGAAAACTATAAGCAATACCTATTGTAGCATGGGTAATTTTACGCTTCAATCGCAGAAGCAGGTCATTTCTGTGCCATTTTCACTGGTTGGCATAAAAAAAGCAGGAAACCATTTTGATTCCCTGCATGGTGTATTGTTGTGCTTTTGTGTAGTTCTAATGATTACTTGTCTTTATAAAATGCTTCGAAAGCTTGTGCGAAGAATTCGGCTGTACCATTGCCGTATTTTTCATCTATCATAGGTTTGATTTTTTCATTACGGTAATATTGAGCCTGTGCAACCATCAGACCGTGTTCTTTCTTTATCTGTGAAAGTTGTTTCATAAGAAAACCGTATTCGGAAACAAGTTCTCTTACTTCAGAAGAATCTGGTGAACATACTTTTTTAGCTGCTAATTTGTATAAAAGATTGTCAAATTGTTGGTTGTAACTTTCTGCAGCCTCTTTGCTAATAGGATTGTTGGCAACAGACAGGAATTGCTCTTTTCCTCCATACCACTCAACAACTTTAGCATAGCCTTTCTGCATTTCTTCTGATGAAACTGTTTTAATATAATGCTTTTTCCATTCTTCAATGCTTCCAAACTCTTTTACAGCAAGTTCTTTCATATTGTCAGGCATATGTTCAAACATAGTTTGGAACATTTCTTCAACTTCCGTTTTACTAAAAATCGCAAAATCCATTTTATTCTCTCCTTTCAGGATATCATCAATGCTGGCAATCAGATGTTCCATACGTTCTTTCTTTGCTACCAACATTTTTCTCTGCATTTGCAAGATCTGGTTCCTTTCAAGAGCAGGATTCTCCAGAACAGCTTTGATTTCTTTCAAAGGAATGTCAAACTCACGGAAAAACAGAATCTGCTGTAATATTTCCAATGCCCTATCGTCATAAAGCCGGTATCCCGCATCACTTTTTTGTGTTGGTTTTAAAAGCCCGATTTCATCGTAATAGTGAAGCGTGCGAACGCTGATACCTGTAAGTCCTGATATTTCTTTGACTGTCCTCATAGTTGCTGACCTCCTGTTCCTGATAAGATAACTGTACGCTATGACGTTCCGTGAGAGTCAATATATATTTTGCATTTTTTAGTATAACATTTTTATGATATTACGAAAAGCCGAGAAGATAGGCGATATGTATTACTCTGGAAAGAACTTGTTGAGCGTATCCAATGTCTCTTTTGCAGTAAATCCCCAAAGGATGGTACTGAGTGCTTCAATCGCAGCCCTGCGTTTCCGGTAATAGGTGCGGTAGGAAATATTGGTGATGTGGTGAGCCAGCTTATCCAATATCTCATCTGTATTTTTCATTTCCTGTGGAGAGAGAAAAGCGTAGTAGAGAATCCAGTAATACTGTTCCCCATGCTTGTGATTGTTCCGGAGGAGATCGATGGATGATTCCAAAAGCTTCAGCATCTGGTTGCTTCTGGCAATACTTTTTGCCCGTTGTTCGATGTCGCTTCCGGTAAGATCAGCCCCGGCAGCATAGATGGAGTCCAGAAATTTGTCGATGTCATTGTCGTATTGGAGCTTAAACTGGTGCTCCATCTGGTGTACGACTACCTTCAGGCTGTAGGTTGCATCCCGGTATCTGCGTAAAAACTGATAGGTGTCGTGAAAACGTGGATCTTCTTCGGGTGAAGGAAATCCCTGTGTATTGCGGTTTGCCATGTCTATTCCCCCCCTTTCAGTGCAGAAGGCTCTGCCACGGCAGGCATCTTTTGGGCAGACTCATCCCCCGGACTTACGGACAACTCAAACCGATAAGCGGCATTTCCGTAGGGACAGATAATATTTAGAGTAAATGTATTAAATATATCTTTGCAGGCTGATAATGGAGATAATATATAGCGGGTTTTGGAGCAGTGGCAACATGGAATCCCTTGTGAATCCAATAGTTCTGCGACTTTTTGCACGATAAATTTCATGTGTGAATCTGGAACGCAGGAATCATTTTTTGTAACGGTGATTTGTGAGTCTGTGACAGTTTCTGAAACGCTAACAGAAGCAGAATCCTCAATAGTGATTTCTTCAGGTACATGGATTGGTAATTGCATCTTCATAGCGATCTCCTCCTTGTCAATCATAACGTCGCTGATATTAAACATCACGGACAGGTAATTGTTGAGATAAATTACGCTTCCGTGTTTTCCTGTAAATGAGATAAGTGTAATGTATTCTTTTTCCTCCAGTTTCTTCAAGAGTCGTGATACCGATGCCTTTGACAGACTCCACCTTTCACCCAGTTCATTAAAGCTGGTAAGGGGATTTCCGGTATTATCCCGGTAATAGACAATGGGACCGGAATCAGATCCCAGGACAGAGGAATCGTTGTAAACTGCATGAATCCACAGATCCAGAATAACATCCATTTCCGAGCATTTTCCAATGCCAATTAGTTCGTGAACTTTGGCAATCGGGAAAAAGAAAAACCCTGTATCTTTTTTACAGGGATAGTTGTATTCCAATACGGTATTGTCTTTGGGCCAGTCTGATATTTTGAATTTGACCAGGCGGTTTTTGCCGAGAAGAGAGTAGGTAATGTAATTCTGCTCTTCAAAAAATCGAAGGATGGACAACGCTTGATGTTGGAAACGGCAGCGAAACCATTCCTGAAGATCTGTGACTGTGCAGATCCACTCTCCTGGACCAATGGTATAGGTAATGTGTTCCATCCGGCGGTAGGATGTGCGGTAATTTGCATAGGAGCATAATACCAGATAATAAAAAAGAAAAGAGCCCCCGGTAGTTCGGATGCTCTTGGTAGTGATTAAAGTTTGTATGAAGTCACGGTAAATGCGACAGCGTGGAAATTCCACGATTTGTTTGAGTTCTAATTTGTAATTCATGGTGATCTTCCTTTCAAAGTATATTTAATTGTAATCGGACTTTTCATAGTGTTGGTATCAAGAAGAAGCCGATGGAAGTATAGCAAGTAGTCGTTTCACTCATTGCATTTTTATTGCATTTTTAAAATTTAGATTATGTGGCTATGTTGCTCTTAACTGGTTAAAAAGCCTTTAAAATCGTCTATATGCGTTAATACTCCGTACTGTCAATCTGGAGTTTGAGTAGTAGACAAATGACGGGAAGCCGCATAAATGCTGGCTTCCCGTTTTCTTCGTCTATAAAATGTCTATATTATTTAAGATTTGTTGAACCATTGGTTATAAACAGCTAATGTACAACGATAATGAGATTGTGTTGCATCATAATGTATTTTTTGATCAATATTGGTTACCAAATTTTGAATTTCAATTAGGTACATTTTTTCAAAACGTTCTTTATCGATTTTTCCATCAAGATATTTACTGCATGCTTCTTCATATGCGTTTCGATATTGCTCTTCAGCGCTTTCGAAGGATCTGATTAATATATTACTTGTTGGATTTTTTTCTAACTCTACACCATAGTATGTTATCTCGTGTGAAGCTGCGTTAATTAGTTCACGTAGTTGTATTTCTAATTGACCTTGACCTGTTTTTGCTTGGATTTCAGATAATTCATTAGTTCTTTGAGTCAGTTTTTTGTTTTTGACAAAAGTATAAATTGAAAAAAGAAAAGCTAAAGCAGACAAAATAGTTGAAATAATACTAAGAGTATTTGACATATTATTTGCCTCCTTCGTTACTTTTAATGATTGCTTTTATTTGCGAAATAAGGTTTAGAATTGATTGGTTTTCAGCATGTTCTAGTATCGGATAATACTGATACCAATTTTGCTCCATTAATTCGATTATTTCCAACTTATATTTTTCTGAAACAGGTATTTTAGAATCGCTATATACGAGTCCGTTAATTGATTGTGAAATTTCAGATACAGTCTTGGGGGTTGGATTGTTACATAGTTTTTTACAGTATGATTTTGCTCTTTCTTCTTTTGTCATTGATGCCATAATTTGCTCCTTTATAAAATAGTTATTAAAAATATTTGGTTTATTTTAAAATGATATATTTTGAAACCGTCAGTTAATTGTTTTTCTCCCACTCAGCTCTCATCATTTCATTTCTTTTTTTCAACCTATCTTCCTCAGAAATCCCGGAAAAATCCGTCTTGGTGATAGGATAATCTTCATAACTGGCAATCAAGCGTTTTTTTTCAGAATTATAATAGTCTTGAGGATAATCATAATTTACAAGTCTACTGTGAAGCTCATAGACCTTCTTAATCATGGCACAGATATCTTGGCTATAAGTCTGTTCTGGATCACGCTTATTTTCACAATGGTAGAACATCATCTGAATCCAGTTGCGATCTGCGTCATCTGTTTCATCCCCATTTTCAATATCAACTCGATCGTGAACGACAGTTTTACATGAGAATTCCTTGGTCTCGTATAGCTCGAATAAGAAGCTCATAACATCACCGAGAGAATTCATTCTTGCGGCATTATCGCGTCCACACAGCCAATCTACAGATACATTGCATTTATCAGCAATATTAATCACTACATCTACAGTTGGCTTATTTCTGCCACTTTCATAAGCAGATAGAGTAGGCTGTGGAATGTTCATGAACTCAGAGAACTCCTTCTGAGTTTTTTTCATTATTACGGTACGCAGATTTTTAAGGCGTTCACCGAAGATATTATCTTTGCTTCCATCTATCACGCTCATAGCAAACCTCCATTTTTGGCTTCAATATTATAAATCATATTATAACAGATAATCTGGAATATTTATATAGGAAAATAAAAAATATTGCAAAAACTAATATTGACAATAAATAGTAATATGATATACTCATAAATATAGTAAATACTAATATTTATGAGAGATAGTGAAAGGAGGACTATGCTATGGCAGAAAGATTACCACTTTTTGTAGGAGTTGATACAGTAAAGTTTGATCTTGGTGTTTCCAGAGCGAAAGCGTATGAAGTCATCAAGGAGTTAAATGACGAACTCAAGAAAGAGAATCCGAGAGCAATTGTCGTTGCTGGAAAAGTAAACCGAATCTGGTACGAAGAAGCCTGCTTGTTGAAAGGAGCGAACTAATGATAAGCAGAACCGAAAAGAAAAAAGCCTCTTCGAAAAGAGGCTCTCACATACCGTATTGTATGTATTCTAGCAAAATCATAATATCACGGTATGTATGTCTTTTCAAATAAAATTTTAAGGAAAGGAGCGCATAAATGGCGGTATTAAAAAACAAAACACAGAAGAATTTTACAATGATTAGTAATAACATTTTGCGAGATAAAAGCCTGTCGATGAAAGATTGTGGAGTGCTGTGTACACTATGCAGCTTGCCAGACGGTTGGGAATTTAGCATTGTAGGCTTATCTGCAACAGTGCCGGATGGAGTAGATTCCATTCGAAAATCTATCACAAACCTAGAAGAACTTGGATATATGAATCGTACCAAGTCTAGAGGCAGTGATGGAAAGTATATTAGTGAAATAGAAGTCTTTACGGAGCGAAATGAAAGGGAAGAACCATGTGGGATTATCCGTCACGGTAAACCCGTCACGGTAAACCCGTCACGGAAAAACCGTTGCGGGTAAATCATCACGGAAAAACCGTGACGGATAATCCCACGGAATATAATACTGACAATATAAAACAGAGTATTAATACTGGTGATGTAAAATCCATCTATCAATCTTGTGAAATAGCTGCTGAGGTAGATGGAGAGAATGAAATTAGCGCATACAGAGAATTGGTATCAGAGAATATCCATTTGGATTGGCTCTATGAGGTGGCTAGGAGACATTCAGAGGATGAAGTGTCTATGGTCATGGAGATCTATGAGGTTATCTGTGACATGGTATGCTTTCCAAGGGAAGCAGTAGTAATTAGAGAAACAAAATATCCGTGGAACGTTGTGAAATCTAAATTTTTGAAACTACGATATGAACATATCTGCGCAGTGCTTGATCGAATTGTAGATGCAGATTTGCATATCAAAAATATGCAGTCATATCTGGTTTCAACCTTATTCACGCAGGCGGCTGTAGGAACATTAGAGGCACAGGCAAATCTTCACGATGACTATTTAAAAATGCTTCGTGGAAAGCCATATGAGTATTAGAAGGGGGATGAGAAGATGGCAGTATACAAGGATAAATGGAATGGTTATAGCGGTGACACATGGCGTGTCGCCTGTTATTACAAAGATTGGCAGGGAAATCGTAAAAAGCATGAGAAGAGAGGATTTAAGACTAAGAAAGAAGCTACAGCTTATGAAAGAGAATATCTTGCTAAGAGATCGAAGGATATCAATATGGGATTTGGTACATTTATTGATATCTATATGGCAGATTTAAAGCCACAGATTAAGCCTACAACGTATGTGACAAAGGAAAATATCATAGAGGCGCATATCCGCCCGTACTTTTCCAATAAGAGCCTTTCAGAGATATCCAGCACGGATGTCTTGCAGTGGCAGAACGAGCTTTTGATGCTTCGAGATGAAAATGGAAAAGGGTATGCACCAACCTATTTGCGAACGATACAGAATCAGCTGAATGCAATATTTAATCACGCAGTAAAATATTATGATTTGCCGAAAAATCCATGTATTTCCAATAAAAAGTTAGGTAGAGCCAAGGCAAAGGAAATGTTGTTTTGGACGAAAGAAGAATATCTCAAATTTTCTGATCAGATGAAGGACAAGCCAATTTCCTATTATGCGTTCCAGATCCTTTATTGGACAGGAATTCGTTGCGGAGAACTGCTTGCACTGACAAGCGAGGATTTTGATTTTGGGAACCGGAAATTAAAAATCAACAAAAACTATCAGGTGATTCATGGTGAGGAAATTGTCATTACACCGAAAACAGAAAAGGGTAATCGAATCATAGATTTGCCGCAATTCCTGTGTGATGAGATAGAGGATTATCTGGCATCGTTATACAAAGTGAATCCGAAAAGCAGAATTTTCACCATTACAAAATCCTATCTTCATCATGAGATGGATCGAGGAAGTAAAGCTGCCGGAGTCAAGAGAATACGAATCCATGATCTCAGACATTCAAGCTGTGCGCTTTTGATCAATCTTGGATATTCGCCAATAGAGATAGCTGAGAGACTAGGACACGAAAGCAGCGTGATCACAGAGTGGTATGCCCATCTGTATCCGTCGGTTCAGCAGGATATGGCGAAGCGCTTGGATGAGGTGTTTAAGGAAGAAAATGAGGGAGGGGAATAATAAAATGCAAGATAAGATTTATCGTAGAAATACACAGTCCGGTGGCACTCCGAAAAAGAAAAAAGATGAAAAAGCAAGAAAGAGAAATACGATTATGAATTTCCGGGTTTCACCAACAGAAAAGTCTTTGGTTGATAAGCGCATTGCATTGTCCGGATTATCAAAATCACAATTTTTTATTCAAAGCTGTATGTATCAGGCAATATTTGTAAAAGGAAATATTAGAACCTTTGATGCAATCAAAGCATCTCTTGCGGATATCAAAGATGTGATCATGGAAGATAGAACTCTTGAAAATCTGACCTTAGAGCAGATGGAATCGTTACGATTGATACTCGAATTATTAAATAAGATTTATGGAAAGGATGAAGACTATGGCAACAAAAACATTTGAAGAAAAGATATTAGAATTACAGAAAAAGCAGGAACAGTTTAAGGCACAGGAGCGTGCATTGAAGAAAAGACACTCCGAAGAGGAGAGAAAGAAAAGAACCAGACGATTGATTGAACTTGGTGGAATTGTGGAATCGGTTTTAAACAGACCTACCACAGAGGAAGATAAAATCAAATTGATGGAATTTCTAAAGAAACAGGAACGAAATGGAAATTTTTTCACAAAAGCAATGAATGAGGGAATGAAACCTAGCGAAGCAAAAGTAGAGCAGGAGGTATGATTTTCATACTTCCCTTAACTTGTTAAGGGCGCACTTATATGTGGGCGAAGCCCACATTGTATAAGTTTCTCCCGATGGTCGAACCGGTCAGCAAAAGCTGCCGGGCGCGTTCCGTCGGCGGGTCTTATGCAGACAGCACCAAGTTTCACTTGGATGGAGCAATCGTTGCTGATGCAATGATTGATTTCGCTTATGGCGAAATTCCTACACGGACGGGGCAAGTTTCACTTGCATGGAGTCCTGCGGACGGCTGCCATGTTGCTCACAAAAAATCATGAAAGGAGGAATCGCAAATGGCAATCTATCATTGTTCCATTAAAATAATTTCACGCACCGGTGGAAAATCTGCGGTGGCATCTGCGGCTTACCGAGCAGGCGAGAAATTATATAATGATGAAACAGGTCTCATACATGATTTTACGCATAAGGGTGGTGTGATTATGAATGAAATCCTATTGCCGAAAAATGCACCGATGGAGTATCAGAATCGTGAGACCTTATGGAATGAAGTACAGAAAATTGAAAAAAGATCTGATGCGCAGATGGCGCGAGAAGTGGAAGTTGCACTTCCGGTAGAACTTACAAGGGAAGAACAGATTGCATGTGTCAGGGTATTTGTAAAAGAAAATTTTGTAAATCAGGGAATGATTGCAGATTGGGCACTGCACGACAAAGGAGATGGAAACCCTCATGCACATATCATGCTGACAGTAAGAGAGTTAGATGAAGGACATGCGTGGATGGCAAAACAGAGAACAGTATTTGCCAATGCAAGAGATGAGTACGGAAGAGCAATTTATAATCCGAATCTGCCGGTGTATGATCCGAAGGACAAGGAAACTACCGCAGTGTATCGAATCCCTGTATTAGACGAAAATGGGAATCAAAAAACTAGAGTCAGAAAGGGGAAAGGTTGCGAATATCTTTGGGAAAAAATATCAATATCACTTAATGATTGGAATGACCACAGCCAGGCGGAAAAATGGAGAGCATCCTGGGCAGATCATTGCAATCATTTTTTATCTCCGGAGAATCAGATAGATCACAGATCTTATGAGAGGCAGGGAGTGGATAAAGAGCCAACGATTCATGAGGGTGTTACAGCGAGAAATATGGAAAGAGATGGCAATATCTCGGACCGGTGTGAAACCAATCGTATGATTAGAGAGCAGAACTCTCTGAAAGAAAAAATACGAGAACTATCATGCCAGATCAGTGAATTAATTCTACAGAAAGCGAGGAAGCTATATGACAGATTTAGAGAACTTGGAAGAAGTGTTGCAGTTGATAAACAAACAGGGCGAACTGTTAGATTTGATGGAAGAAATGCAGGCGGAGAACGAACAGTTGAAGCGGGAGAAGAATCAGTTGGCAGAGCAGCTCGACGAGTCGCTGACATTAAACGAGCAGTTGCTGAAACAGAACGAGACATTGAAGAAACAGATCACAGAATTGCAGAATTAAAGAAGAAAATTGACAGAAAGGGGCAGGAGCGGAATGAAAGATTACAACGTCTTAGAGAACGACGAGCAGCTTCTGGATCTCATGGAGGAGATGCAGGAACAGATCGAAGGTCTACAGAAAGAACTTTCACGGGAGAAAGAAACAAGCTTAGAGCAGCAGGAGACGATATCAACGCTTTCATCGCAAGTCTTGACGCTAAAGAGCGAGGTGCAGAAGAAAAGCGATATGATAGTATCGCTAAACGAGCAGATCGAGAGGCTGAGCGAGAGCGACGAACTATTGAAGAAGAGCGAAAAGATGCTATCAGACGCAAAAACTATAGCCGAGGAGGCAGATAGAAAGGTGGATGCAAAGCGAAAAGTCATAAATATGCAGGAACAGGTAGCAAAAATAAAAGAGGACGCCATGAAGCAAATTGATGAGGTTGAAACAAGATGTGCAAGGGATAATGAGACGGCAAGGATTGCAAAAGAAAAGGCAGAAAACTACCAAAATCAGCAGTGGAAGCTTTTGAAAGATGAGGAAGCTAAAATATCGAAGTCGGCAGAGAAAAAGATTGCAGATTTAAAGGCTTCATTGGAAGCAACGTTTGATAGAAAAATCAGAGAACAGGAGCAGAGTTACGCAACCAAAAAGGATCGGGTAAAACTCTATTATAGAAATCGGTATGCTGTCATGGAGACATTCCATGTGATATGTTTCGGATTTTGTATTGTATGGCTTGTGATTCAGGCTTGCGGCTCATCTAATTTGCTAGATGATTTTGCTTCGATCTGTCATTGGATAGGTAATTATTGTACTGCGAGAGCAGGTAATATAGAAGATATGGCAGGTCAGCTTGGAAGCATTGCATTATCAATCTCTAATGGTTTGCTAAGAAGCATTTGTTATTGGATTCTATCTATCTTGTCCGGAACAATTATGGCAGTACTATTTTATGGGGTGCCAATAGTTGTTGCCTTATATGGTGGATATAAGTATTCTCGAAGTAAATATTTTGATAAAGTATCTAGATGGTTGATGGTAGCAAGTGGAATTGCGATGATCGTCATATCAGCAAATGAAATTGGTATTAGATGGAATATATTTATTCTCTGGATTATAACACAAGGATTAATCCCGGTGATAAGGTTTTTGATTGTACCATTTGTTGGTTCTTTTTTTGAGGGCTGGAAGGATATGGACGCAGATAAGAAAAAAGATATAGCTATTGTTGTAACGATAGAAGTGATAATAATGGTGGTGTTAGTGTGCATAGTTAAAGCAAATCCATTTGTGCTATTTATACTTCCGTTTGTAAGTCTATATGTATCTGCAAAATATTAAAAAATTTTCGATTAGCGTAATGTCAGGGACCACTTTAAAGAGTGATTCCTGATTTTTATATAGGAGGTTTGGGAGTGGAAATAAATAATGATTGATATTATTCCGATAAGAGTATATTCTATAATACAGGAAATTATATTGTATTCTAGGAGAGGATTATGCCATGGAATATTTAACAACGGTAGAAATGTCAAAGAATTGGGGCATCACATCGAGAAGAATAGGAGTTCTTTGTTCAGAAGGACGAATCGAAGGTGCTATCAAGAAAGGAAAAACATGGCTTATACCATCAGATACAGTGAAGCCATTAGATGCTAGATTTAAGAAAAACCGCAGGGAGGAGTAGATGTCATGGGGAATTTTACATTTTTGGAATCGCACTGGACTGACCTTGCGAAACTTGGTGATCTATCGGAGAAGTATGTCTACTCTGATCCAAATACATCCATTATAAAACAGGGTATGCTTGCTGAAATTATGGTCAAGTATATGCTTGCTTATGATGGTATCGCAGAACCAGAATATGATAACACTCATGCAAATAGAATCCGTCTGTTAAAACAGAATGATCTTTTACCATACGAAGTAAAAAATACATTGTATATACTAAGAAAAGATCGTAATGACGCAGCTCACAATGGAACTGAGGAAGGCGACAGGGCATTATCGAACCTGCACCTTCTCTATGACCTTTGCGTTTGGTATATGCAGACTTATGGAGATTACAACTTTAATCCAGAACCATATCAAGATCCTGTTGATTATGTTGTAAATGTGGATGAACTCGAAAAAGAAAATAAAGAACTCGAAGAGCGTAACAAAGCTTTGCTCATAGAGTTACAGACTATCCAGAAACAAGGCAAGGCAGATAGTAATCGAAGGGCAGTAGCATATTCTAAGGCTATGGCTTTGAAACTTACCGAAGCTCAGACAAGAGAACTTATAGATGAACAACTCCGTAAATGTGGTTGGGAAGCCGACACTACAGAGATCCGTTACTCTAAAGGTACTAGACCGATTAAGGGTAAGAATCTTGCCATTGCTGAGTGGCCTACAGATTCTAAGGTTGGTAATCATGGATATGCTGATTATGCATTGTTCATCGGAGAAAAGTTAGTTGGTATCATTGAAGCGAAGAAGAAACATACAGACATATCATCTGTCCTTGACGGTCAGTGTAAGGATTATGCCAAGATGATTAAGTCAGAACATCAGAAGTATGTGATTAATCGTTTTGGAGCATACATGGCACCGTTTTTATATGCAACCAATGGTCGTCCTTATATTAAACAGTATGAGCAGATGTCGGGTATCTGGTTCCTTGATGTAAGAGAGTCTTTTAATGCTCCTAAGCCATTATCAGGATGGCCTACACCAGAAGGTATCGAGCAGGCACTTGAGAAAGATATCGTAGCGGCTGATAAGAAATTAGCATCTACCGGATATGAAGTATTACAAGATCCAAATGGCTTGAATCTACGTTATTACCAGATTGAAGCAATCAAGGCGGCAGAGGAAGCTATTGCTGAACATAAGAATACAGCTCTTCTTGCAATGGCAACAGGAACTGGTAAAACCAGAACAGTGCTTGGCATGATATACAGATTCCTTGATGCGGGAAGATTTAAGAGAATCTTATATTTGGTAGACCGAACATCTCTTGGTGATCAGACTATGGATACATTTAAAGAGGTTAAGCTGAAAGAACTTTTAACCTTGAATCAGATGTACGATGTAAAATCCTTAGAAGATAAAGATTTCGAGAAGGATACCAGGGTCCATATTGCAACGGTACAGAGCCTCGTAAAGCGTATTATGTACAACGAGTCTGATAAGGCTCTGGGTGTATCAGATTATGATCTTATCATCGTGGACGAAGCTCATAGAGGATATATCTTAGATAAAGAGATGGGTGATGCTGAAGCTGCTTACAGGGATCAAGACGATTTTCGTAGTAAGTACAGAGCCGTCATTGATTATTTTGATGCGGTAAAGATAGCACTTACGGCGACACCAGCTCTTCATACCACAGAGATTTTTGGAAAGCCAGTATATTCCTATGATTATCGTACAGCTGTTATTGATGGATATTTAGTAGATCATGATGCTCCGCATATTATTAAGACGAAGTTATCTGAGGAAGGTATCAAGTTTGAGAAAGGTACGACAGCACCGATCTACGATCCTGTTACCAATATCATTACGAATAGCGATGAGCTGGAAGATGATTTGAAATTCGAGGTAGAGGACTTTAATAGAAGAGTAGTCAATAAGAGCTTCAATGAGGAAGTACTTAAAGAAATCGCAAAGGACATCGACCCAAATGAGAAGGGTAAAACTCTGATCTTTGCAGTAGATGATGCCCATGCGGATATGATTACTCAGATTTTAAAGGATTATTATACGAATCAGGGTATCGCAGAAGAAGCAGTTATGAAGATTACTGGCTCTATCGAAAATGGTAACCCTGTAAAAATTAAAGAAGCAATCCGTAGATTTAAGAATGAGACTTATCCAAATATTGTAGTTACCGTTGACCTTCTTACTACAGGTATTGATGTAGAAGAAATCGAAAATCTAGTTTTCATGAGAAGAATCCGTTCCAGAATACTTTTTGAACAGATGCTTGGACGAGCTACTAGATTATGTCCTGAGATTGGAAAGACTCACTTTGAAATCTACGATGCAGTGGGCGTATATAATGCCTTACTTCCAGTATCTACTATGAAACCAGTAGTTGCAAATCCTACGACTAGTTTTGATGATTTAATTGATGGTATCGATCAGCTGGATTCAGAAAGAGCCAGAGAGAATCAGATAGAGCTTATTATTGCAAAGATTCGTAGAAATAAATCTAAGATGAGTGATGAGTACAGAGATCAATTTGAACAGTTATCAGGTGGATTATCGCCAGAAGCATTCATTGATTCTTTGAAGTCAATGCCTGTAGATAAAGCGGTGGAGACAGTAAAGAAGAGCAGAGAAGCACTGGACTATGTACGCAGGATGCCAAAAGAGCGTGAGAAGTTCATTAGTGATGAGGTGGATTGTGTTACAGGTCACACCAGAGGCTATGGTGATGCAACTAAGCCAGAAGATTATCTGAAAGAGTTTAGGGATTTCATTGATCACAACTTAAATGAGATTGTCGCTCTTAATATTGTAGCAACCAGACCAAAAGAGCTTACTAGAAAGTCACTGAAAGAATTGAAGCTGATTCTTGATCGAGAGAATTTCAATGAAACCATGTTACAGACTGCATGGAAAGAGATGACGAATGAAGATATCGCTGCTGATATTATCAGCTTTATCCGTCAGCGTAGTATCGGAGATGCTTTAATCAGTAAGGATGATCGTATTCATAATGCGATAGCCAAGACAAAAGCAGCGCATCCAGAACTAAGTAAGATTCAGCTTGGATGGATTGACCGTATCGAAGCACAGCTCTTAAAAGAAGTGGTACTTAATAAAGAAACCTTTGAATCTGAAGCCTTTAAAAATAAAGGTGGATATAATGCGGTGAATAAAGCATTTGGACAGAAACTTGATGAATTGATTGAGGAAATCAATGGCTACATGTATTCTGCATCATAAAATACAAGGAGTGAATTACTAATATGACAAATCAAGAAATCGTAGCAAAGTTATGGAACTTGTGTAATGTACTTAGAGATGATGGTATCACCTACCACCAGTACGTTACAGAGCTTACGTATATTTTATTCTTAAAGATGGCTAAGGAAACTGGTACAGAAGGATCTATTCCAGAGAAGTATCGTTGGGATGCTCTTAATAGTAAAGATGGACTGGAACTCAAAAAGTTTTACGAGGAACTTCTTAGAGAACTTGGAGAGAACTGTACTGGACGTATTCAAGAGATTTATTCTGGAGCTAGAACGAATATTGAGGAGCCAGCAAATCTTAAGAAGATTATTACAAATATCAATGACCTTGACTGGTATTCTGCTAAAGAAGAAGGTCTTGGTAACTTATATGAAGGACTCTTGGAGAAGAATGCTAATGAAAAGAAATCTGGTGCTGGTCAGTACTTCACGCCTAGAGTACTCATTGATGTAATGACAGAGCTTGTGGCACCACAGGCTGGGGAGCGATGCAATGATCCGGCATGTGGCACATTTGGTTTTATGATTGCTGCTGATGCCTATGTAAAAGCACATACTGATGATTTGTTTGCCTTGGATTCCGACCAGCAGACATTCCAGAAAAATGAAGCATTTACTGGTGGTGAGCTTGTGCATGAGACACACAGGCTGGCTCTTATGAATGCAATGCTTCACGACATTGACGGTAAAATCTATCTATGTGATACCTTGTCTAATCAGGGGAAGGTTATGAATGGATTTGATGTTGTCCTTACGAATCCACCATTTGGTACGAAGAAGGGTGGAGAGCGTGCAAATAGAGATGACTTTACCTATCAGACTAGCAATAAGCAGTTGAACTTCTTGCAGCATATTTATCGTTCTTTAAAGGCAGATGGCAAGGCAAGAGCAGCTGTCGTATTACCGGATAATGTATTATTCCAAGATGGTGATGGTGAGCGTATCAGATGCGACCTTATGAATAAGTGTAACCTTCATACGATCCTTAGACTGCCTACCGGTATCTTCTATGCACAGGGCGTTAAGACAAACGTTCTCTTCTTTACAAGAGAGACTAACGAACTTGATAGCACGAAAGAAGTATGGATTTACGACCTTAGAACAAATATGCCATCCTTTGGCAAGACGAATCCACTTAAAAAGTCAGACTTTGATGGATTTGTAAAAGCTTATACAGCAGAGGATAGACATGCTGTAGAGGATGAGAGATGGAGTGTATTTACAAGAGAGCAGATAGGAGCAGAAGGCAAGAATAACAGTCTTGATCTTGGACTGATCCGTGATGATTCCATTGTAGACTATGAAGACCTTCCTGATCCAATAGAGAGTGCCGAAGAAGCAGTTGCACAGCTTGAAGAAGCAACAGATCTTCTTAAGAGTGTCATCAATGAATTAAAGTCATTACAGGAGGTGTAGGCTATGGCAAAAAAAACAAAAGAGCTTACACTAGAAGAAAAGCTGGAACAGGCAATAGTGCCTGTAGAGGAGCAACCTTATGAAGTGCCAGAGAATTGGTGCTGGACGTATTTGGGGCAAGTTGCTGATTGGGGATCTGGTGGAACGCCCTCAAGAAAGCATCCTGAATATTATGGAGGTTCTATTCCGTGGATTAAGACAGGAGAACTAAATGACGGATATATATACGATTCAGAGGAAAAAATAACAGAAGAAGCTATTCAACATTCTAGTGCAAAGATTTTTCCGAAAGATACAGTTGCTATTGCGATGTATGGAGCGACTATAGGTAAAGTTGGTATTTTTGGAATAGATGCTACAACAAATCAGGCGTGTGCATGTGCAAAATGTAAAGTACCGATAGATAAAAAATATTTATTCCATTATGCTAGGTCTCAAAAGGATGCATTTATCGAAAAAGGAAAAGGTGGAGCACAGCCAAACATTTCACAAGATATCATCAAAAAACATCCTGTTCCATTACCGCCACTAGCAGAGCAACAGCGAATCGTGGATAGGATTGAAAGTCTTTTTGCCAAATTGGATGAAGCGAAGGATAAGTTACAGTCTGTGCTGGATGATGCAGAAAATCATAAAGCCAATATTTTATATTCAGCGTTTGAAGGTCAGCTGTCCGCGAATTGGAGAAAGCAAAATAGTAGTGTCGCAGATAGCGAGATCTATTTAAGTGAATTAAATGAAAAAAGAGATAAAAAAAGCAAGTTCTTTATTGAAAAAAGAGATGACTTACCATCAACATGGTCTGTTACAAAGTTGGACAAGTTTATATACTTTGCAGGTAGAATAGGATGGAAAGGATTAAAAGCAGATGAATATACAGAAGAGGGACCATTGTTTTTATCTGTATATAATTTGAATTATGGAGATTATGTAGATTATAGAGATGCACATCATATCAGTGCTGAAAGATACGATGAAAGTCCAGAAATCATGCTTCGAGAAGATGATATTTTACTTGCTAAGGATGGTGCAGGGATTGGTAAATTGGGATATGTAAAGAATCTTCCAGATAGAGCAACCGTAAATTCCTCCTTATTAGTAATAAGAGCTGGCGAATCAGTGAGCTCGAAATATTTATACTATTATTTGCTTGGTCCTAAATTGCAACGACTTGCAAAGGAAAGAATTACAGGAAGTGCCACTCCGCATTTATTCCAAAAAGATATAAAGGAATTTGCCTTGCCAGTTCCACCAATAGAGGAACAATTGTATTTAGCGGATATACTTGAGCGTTTATTAGAGCGTGAAGATATTATCTTTGAAAATGCAAAAAAATCAATGGATGAGATTGAGGTGATTAAAAAATCAATCCTTGCCAAAGCTTTCCGAGGAGAACTTGGAACTAATATTTCTGATGAGAACAGTTCAATAGAGTTACTTAAATCTGTTATTGAGGAGGGATAGAGTTGGGAGAAAAAATTGATAAAAACAAATTGACGATACCGATATATCTTAATACGAAAATTGTGTTTGATATGCTAGCAACCATTGAAGATGGATTTTCTGAAGTGAAAAATATCCAGACATCTAAAAATAAGAATAGAGAAGAGGATGCAGAAGCCAATATTGGTACAGGAAATCATTTTGCCTTGTTTAATGTTGGGATTAAGGGAAATTTGAAATCTGGTAATAACAGTGGAGAAACGATTACTGAAGAAAAGACGCATACAACAGTATCTTTGTTTCAAAAACTTAAATCAGACCTTGAGGATGCAAAATTGATTAAAAGGGATGTTAGTAAGTACGAGATTGGTGACTTTGTAGAAATTCAAGGGAATTTGAAAACAAATCCATTAATTGATATGTTGGCTGCATTGAAAGAGATGATGACACTGGCTAATCTGTTTTCTGATAAACCCAAGGGAAATCAGAGCAAAAAGGACAAATTAATGTCTGATGCTAAGTTCAATTCTCAAATAGAAGGATTGATTAATGGCTTACAAGCAGACGGCAAAAAAGATATTATTTGTGAAACGCCTGATTTAAAGGTTATTCTGCCTACAGATGAAAACTATTTCTTAAATAATAGTATGACTGAAATTACAGATGGTAACTATAAGATTTTAGGTAAAATAGTGCAAATTTGTAAGGATTCAGGGGAGATAAGCTTATTGAGAAATACAGTTTTTTCTAAATTGCAATTAGATAAGATGAAAGAATTCAAGGATTTATTTAATGACCCATCTCTTAGCCAGTTCGTTGGAGAAGGTGGCATTACAACCACGATAGAAGCTCCTGTTGTAATGATTATTCCAATTGCAATTTATATATAATCTACGATTTTAAAAACGTAATGGGAGAAAGAGAATTTGGCAAAAGGTATTATATATATTATGACATCTGTGGTACCAGGACTTATAAAGATAGGAAAGACAAATTCAGATGGATTTGAGAGCAGAATGTATCATCTTGAACATAACGGGTATTGTAATATTACAGGGTTAAAGCGTTCATTTGCGATAGAAGTTGAGGACTATAATGAAAAAGAAATTATGCTTCACTCTATTTTTCAAAAGAATAGAGTTGGAGATACAGAAATATTTGCTTTAGATGTTAATTTAGCTATTCAACTTTTATCTTCTTTTGATGGGGAAGTGATTTATCCGAAAACAGAATCAAAAGAAGAAATCTTTGATGAAGCTACAGACAGTGGACGTAGCAAAATTATTCCGGATGGAATATATGTGTATTCGAGAAATAATAAAAAAGAGGGAAAAGTTGTCTCAGCAAAAGCACGAATTGTGAATGGTAATTGGACACTTCTTAAAGGGAGTAATTTAGCTGTTAATGCAGGTGTTGGAGCATCCTCTAAAGCTGTGGCTAAAAGATTAGAACTTGCATTGGATAAAAATGGAATCCTATTAGAAGATACAGAACTAGGAGAATGTTCACCTAGTTTTGCAGGTGCTATTGTAGTTTATGCAGCAAATGATGGATGGCGTGAATGGCGAGATTCAAAAGGAAATATGATAGAAACATACAGGGACAAGCTGAGCGAGGAAAATGATAAATAGCTATAAGCTATACGAAGTATATTACTATTCTTTATATGAATTGGGAGGTGAAATCTTGACAATAGAAGAAGTCAAAGAAAAAGATGAAAAACAAATATTTGACAGAAAGAGTATTCAGATAGATCCTAAGGCATTAGCAATTCCTCTTGTGGCTTTTGCAAATGCAGATGGTGGAACCATAGCGATTGGTATCACGGATAAAACCAGAACAATTGAAGGCGTAGATTTTGAGACTGAAAAGTTAAATGAGCTATTACGTGTTCCGTTTGATTATTGTAATCCTACAGTGAAAGTGGAGATTGAGAGAGTACCTTGCGTTGATAGTAAGGGAAGGGATAATCACGTCTTACTGATGCATATTGAGGCAAGTCCAGAAGTACATGCAAACCAATCGGATGAAGCGTATCTAAGAGTGGGAGATAAGTCGAAACTTTTAAAATTTGAGGAACGTTTACAACTTTCTTACGACAAGGGAGAGAGATACTTTGAAGATAAGATGGTTCCTGATGCGACAATTGATGATATTGATATGGAGCTTGTAAAAGATTATATTGAAAAAATTGGTTATCAAAAGTCAGTAATGGAATATCTAACTCAAAATAAGGGATTTGTTAAAACAAAAAATGGTGAAATGCAAGTAAGTTCTGCAGCAATTCTTTTGTTTGGCAAGAATCCACAGATGTATTTTCCACGTGCAAGAGTGCGATTTGTAAAATATGATGGTGTGGAAGAAAAGTTTGGCACGGAGATGAATGTTATCAAGGATGTTATATTCGAAGGTACTATTCTGAAAATAATTAGAGATTCCATTGCTTATTTGGAAACACAGATTCAGGAGAAAACATTTCTTGGACCAGATGGAACATTTGTGACAGAAGAAGAGTATCCTAAATTTGTAAGACAAGAGCTAATTGTCAATGCGGTAACTCATAGAGCATACAACATTACGGGAACAGATATTCAAATTAAAATGTTCAATGACCATATCGTGGTAGAAAGTCCGGGAAAATTACCGGGATTAGTTCGTACGCATAATATTAGAAATACGCATTTTTCAAGGAATCCTAAAATCGCAGAATTTTTAAAAGCATACAAGTATGTTAAGGAATTTGGAGAAGGCGTAAATCGTATGTGCAACGAGCTAGAAGCAGCTGGGTTAAACCAGCCGGAGTATTATATAAATGACTTTATGCTACAGGCGATTATATTCAATTCCAAACATCAAAAGCTGGCTATTGAGACTGAAAAGACAGGTTCCGATGGCGAAAAGCTGGCTATTGGAGTTGAAAAGTCAGGTTATGAAGGCAAAAAGCTGGCTATTGAGGACGAAAAGCCGGATTTAGAAGGAGAAAAGCTGACTATTGAAAAAATCAATATTTTATTAGATGGTCAGACTTATAGTGAGAAAACGAAAAAATATATTTTGAAAATATATGAAGCGATTGATGAAAATCAAATATTCGGAGCCCCGGAAGTAGAAAATATACTTGGATGTTCAACATCTTCGGCTAAGGAGATTATGAAAAAGATTCGAGCATTGGAGATTGTTGAACCAGTTTCGGGGAAAGGTAAAGGAAAGTATATTTTCAAATAAATACACGAAATATTTATTATTTGATTGAAAAAATAGATATGTATAAGGGAGGATTACAATGGGGTATGTTGGATTGAAATGGTATAAGTGTGATTTTCATTTACATACCATGAAAAGCAAATGTTATAGAGACAAAGATATAGATACACCACAGTCATGGGTTGAGGAGGTCAAGCGAAAAGGTTTAAAATGTATAGCTATAACTGACCATAATGATTATAGAGGAATCGACGAAATAAAACAGCTTTGTGAAGAAAATGATATTATAGCATTCCCTGGTGTAGAATTATCTTGTGATTCTAGTAAGGTTCATTTGCTTATCCTGTTTGATACCACTTGTTCTGGAGAAAACGTACGCGACTTTTTGAGTTCCGTAAGCATTTATAGTGAAACATTAGGTGATAGCGCATCTACTGGACAAGGAACCATAGATCAAGTGTGTGAAAAGGCTCAAGGGATGGGAGCCCTTGTTATTGCAGCACACATAGACGAATTTAATGGTATATGTGAAATTAGTTACGATAATGTGAATAAATTATTAGATAGACAGTATTTAAGTGCTGTACAGGTGGTAAATGTGGATGTTTGGGATAAATATCAAGCAAACCACGATATAGATGCTGCCTGTGCAAAGTTAAGTGAAAAATATGGAAGAGAAATATCTAAGGATAAGGCGAAAGAATGGTATAACACTTACTTACAGGCATTAAATTCGGATTTACCTTTGCTTTCTTTTTCGGATAATCCGTGTGATGAAGGGCAATCAAAACATGGTTTGTGGGGAATCGGAAGAAGCTACACGTGGTTGAAAATGCATACCAAACCAGATTTGGAGAGTGTACGACAGGCATTTTTATCATTTGATATGCGAGTTCGCAATATATTTGAATCTAGAATTATACCAGATATTGAACCTGAATTATGGATTCAAAAAGTAGAGATTGAGAACACCTTACTTAACGAAAACGATACGATAGAAGTATGCTTCAACCCACAGTTAAATACAATTATTGGTGGTAGAGGAAGTGGAAAGTCTTCAATTATTAGGGTAATCGCAGGTGGAACAAAGTCTTTTGATGCAGAAAATCTAGATCTAATCAAAGCAGAGCAGGATAATTTTTATAAACTTGTTAGCAAGAAAGATAAAAAGGGAATTTTCCAAAAAGACTCTAAGATAATTATGTATTTAAATAGAGCAGAGCAGTCATATAAGTTGGAAATTGATGATATCCAAAATATGGGGAATCAATCTCGTAAATTATATCGCTTAGAAGAGGGAGAATGGATTGAAATATCAGATGTGAATTATTTGGATTTCTTTAAAGCTCAAATATATACACAAAAGCAGATATATGAGCTGGCAATAGATTCAAATTCTTTATTAAGCATTATTGATCGTGATATTCAAGAAATTGATCAAGTAGTCATTGATAAAGATACTAAATTAAATAAAGTGATTGCAAAATGCTTAGAAATAAATGATTTAGAAAAAACAATTGGAGAAGAAACTAGATATATTACAGAATTAAAGGATATCGAAGAACAAATCAGTAGGTATGAGTCTAGTGGAATATCAGAAGTATTAAAAAAGAAACAAAAATTTGAGACACAATCTAAGATATTTAATGATTATTATAGAACTCGAAAAGAGCAAAGTGAGCAGCTAAGGAGGGCTTTAGATGACTTGGAGCCTGGGAACGGGAAAATTGCAGATATTGAAGATCTCGAATTAAAAGATATAATAACGCAGGAGGTGGAAAGGTACGCACAAAGAAAAGACTCAATTAAAGAAATCTTAGACTTAATAAGTTTGGATCTAGAAAATTTGAAAAAAGAGGTAGAGGATTCTGGTTGGCAAAATACAGGCAAAGATATTGCTAAGCAGTATGACGATGTTGTTGCCAAGTTGAGAGATGAAGGCATTAATTTTGACAAACTAGATGAACTGTTAGAGAAAAAGAAGAGTAAAATAAATGATCTGGATAAAGTAAGAGCTAGTAAAGAAAAACTGGAGATTGTACAGGAAGAAAGAAAACATCTTTATGTGAAATATTCGGATGCATCAACTCAGATATCTCAAATGAGAACCAAATTTCTTAACGATGTCATTGGACAGGATACAAATGTTAAATTTCAAATTCAACGAAGACGAAATAGAGCGTCGTTTATTCAAATGATGAAAACCGTTCTAAATAAGTCAAATGCTACGATTGATGAGGATATAGAAACGTTTGCTGATATTTTCTTTGGAAAGGATGGAACGGAAAAGTTTAGAGAACTAGTTCAAAACATCAGAAATAAAAATAATACCACAGATTATGCAGCAAGAACCAGAGCAGCAATAACCGAAATGACACCAGAGGCATTTGCTAGAATGATATCCTTTATACCAGATGATGATTTGGTAGTTTCATATAAACCAGAAAAGTCAAAGAAGTATATACCTCTATCGAATGCGTCTGCGGGGCAAAAAACAACCGCAATATTAACATTTTTATTGGCGTATGGTAATCTTCCTTTATTACTTGATCAACCAGAGGATGATCTTGATAATAAGCTTGTATATGACTTGATAGTGACTAGATTAAAGAAAACCAAATCGAAAAGACAGATTATTGTCGTGACTCACAATGCAAATATTCCAGTAAATGGCGATGCAGAATACATTATCTCAATGGATTCGGATACTGATCTTATCAAAACAAAATATCAAGGTACAATGGATGATGGAAATATAAGAAAAGAGATTTGTGATGTTATGGAGGGAACACAGAATGCGTTTGAAATGAGAGCAAAGAAATATCATTTTAGAATAGTAGAATAATAAAATAATGTCTCTATTTCGTCTACTAAAACGCGTGTAGAACTCTAGAATGACTAGAATATATGGAAAATCCATACCATATATTCAACAAATTCGAACAATCAGATACAATATATAGTTGTTGATATTGAGTTTGAATAGCTTGAAAAATCGCGGAAAAGCCCATAAATAAAGGCTTTGCGGGGCGTCGAAAAGACCAAATGGAGTGCAAATGGAGTTTAAAAATTATTTTTTTCTCTTGTTTATATTCCAGATTCACCTGCAAATTTCGTGAAATCGGTTATTCTCATAAAATAAAATTAGAGTAAATATGAAGAACAGTTTGTTTTGATTG